>Ga0268283_1000180_pt1 | contig 58708 bp, 60 predicted proteins | sample saktaG_13_FD_190140 | JGI IMG/M metagenome (GOLD analysis project Ga0268283, IMG submission 190140) | Saline water microbial communities from Sakinaw Lake, British Columbia, Canada - sak_2013_06_06_36m | ecosystem: Environmental > Aquatic > Non-marine Saline and Alkaline > Saline ...
AAGGTATTTATAGTAGTAATGATTATGAAGTTCGACAAGAGGATGGATGTTGGATGATTTATAGTGAAAAAATTCTGATCTCAGAATATCTATATGATTATTACAATGGTAAAATTATTGGAAACATCTTTGAAAATCCGGAGGTTGAATGAAAATATTGATATTGGTTTGGTTAATTATATATCCTAGTGGAAATAAAGAATATAACAACATGATTATAGATTATCCTGAAGAAGCATCATACAAAATATATCATCGTTATAAACGAAATATGAATAATACAGAATATCGTTTATATGAAGTATCTTTACCGGATAAAACTATTAAAGAAATTGCTATTCCAAAAGTAACTTTTACAAATTAATGATATGGTATATGAAAAAAAACAAAAAGATAATAATTTATGAATACTCATTATATAATACACCTATAAAATGAAAGGAAATCAAATGGGTTATTATTATTCTAATAGTGATATTGAAGACATGTATAGAGCTGGTATTTTGCATCGCCCAAGAACGTCAACTCAAGAAGTAAGAAACCTTATTCAGAGAAATACGAAATGCCCAAAATGTGGAGGGGGAAGTAATCGTTTCTATAGACAAAACAATTACGTGTAAAGATTGTAAACATATTCTTTAAAATATCGAATCTTGCCCGCTATTTTAAATGAAAGGAAAAACTATGTCAGAAGATACCAAGGTCAAAACAGATCGTGATATTAGCATTGAAGTGAACAAAAGGCTGGATGCGCTTGAAAAAGAAGTTGACCGGCTGAAAAGAAAATTTACGAATTTGAAAGATAATTACGATCAACAACATGCTGTTTATAGGTAATCAAGAAAAGGAAAATCAAATGAAACTATGTATATTTACTGAACCAGAAAAAGCAGAACCAGTAGTATTCGTAAAGCTTGAGAGCTTTTTGGGTGACTTGATTCATCTGGTATTACTGTAAGAAGCGGCAATATTCTCAAGATTACCAACAATGGGACATTAATACGACTTCCGAAAGTCAGTAAAAAATTTGGTTTTCAACTCAATGAAGAGGGCAGAATTAAATTGGAGGAATAAAAAAGATATTCATAATAGCAATTGAAGATTGCACTATTAGCACAAACAATAATGGTTTTAATCTTAGAGATGGGCAAAACCTATAGCGGGTGGCGGAATTAGACGCAGGTTGAGGTTCCAGGGCAATGAGATTTGTCTGTTTAGCTAACGAAGTCAAAGAACTCGTCAGGTCGCTCCTGATATGTTTACCCATCTAGGTATCGAATCCTGGCCCGCTACTTTAAAAAGGAAAGGGAAAATAGATGATAAAACAAGTGATTGTAGTTAGAAAAGATCTTAATATGAGAAAAGGTAAAATGTGTGCTCAAGCAGCACACGCATCTATGAAAATATTTTGTGATAGAATTATAGGTGTTGATGATGACAACATGACACTTATTATCAGTCCTTTAAAAGATGAAGTATTTGATTGGATAGATAATAGCTTTACAAAAATTGTTGTTGGTTGTAACTCTTTAGATGATATTTTAGAAATAGAAGCTAAATGTAAATCAAATAATATTATATATGCAACAGTAACTGACAACGGAGCCACAGAATTTAATGGTATAAAAACCATTACATGTATTGCAGTTGGCCCGGATGAAGCCTCAAAAATTGATCTAATAACTGGTCATTATCAATTACTATAAAGGAGAATAAATGAATATAATTACAATCAATGGAGAAACATTTTCACCAGAACAATTAGCAGAAATTGATTTTAAAACAAGTATAATTCTCTGTGGATTAGAAACTAATAAAAACTTTCTATTTCATAATAATGATCGTTTATATTTATTAAATAATAAAAGTGATATAATATTCAATAATTTAAAAATGATTGGAAACACTACATATATTCTCGATTATAATCCAAATATTCGTTGGTCTATACCTAAAGGTGTTGATCTGGTTTTTGAAGAACCTCGAAAGTCGAATCCAATTTTTAATTGTGTATATACAAATTATATACAAATAGATAGTGAACCTTGGTCTCATGATTTGTTAAATATAAGTTTTTGTGTATATTTAGATAAAGAACGGGCTAAAAATTCAAATAAAATTAGTGTTGGAGAAAGACTTTTCGAAATCAATATAAATTATGGACCTTTTGTTGAAGAAAGTATTGAAAATATTTATATTCTTCAAAATAATTTTGCATTTCAAGAATTTAAAAAACATTTTGATATAGGATAGAAATGATGGACGTAGAAAGTCTGAAAGTTAATTGTTTAAGTAAAGAAAATTTTATCAAATCTATTAAAGAAGTAATGAAAGAATATAATATTGTTATAAAATATTATGAGTTTGAAAATGAATTTGTATTTATGAATAATGATATTTATGTTTATATGTATGACTTCATGAAATAGGTAATTATGACAAAACTCAAATTTAGAGCTTGGGATGTTAAAAATAAGAAAATGATAGAACCTGATTTCATAACTAAAAAAGGTGAAGCATATTGGGATGATGAAAAAACTTATACTCCAAGAACTTCAACTAACGTTATGCAATTTACAGGTCGTTATGACATAAATAAAAAAGAAATTTATGAAAGTAATATATGTAATGTTCGTAAAGAACCAAAAGGAATATGGTCAGTTTGTGAAGTAATGTGGAGCAATCATATTTATTGCTGGATCTTTAGAGGGTATTACAATGGAAAAGGAAAGGGTGACTATTATAGTTTTAGATTTGAAGATGTTTGTCTAGAAATAGAAGTAATCGGAAACATTTACGAAAATCCGGAGTTACTAGATTAATGTTAAACGAAAAAAGAGATAATTTTATCAAAGACATACTAAAAGTTATGAAAGAACATAACGTTAATATTATATATGATGAGGATGGTGATTATTTTAAAAACGAAGAATTTTGTATAGATTTAAGTGATATTGAATACCTGTCCAAACCAGAAAAGGTATAAATAAATGAAAGCGAGTGAAGCAATAGAAATATTAAATAGATTGATTAGAGAGCATGGAGATTTAAAATTTGGACATATAATGCATATAAATGGTGAAATTTATGATATCTTTAAAATAGTAAAAAATGATAACATTGAAAATGAAAAAGGATATTTCGTCACTATCGATTGTTGAAACGTTAAAAAAATTCCCAATCAACCCGTATAGAGTTGATTGGGAATGACAGTCTAAGGTGGGAGGCGGTCACCAAAAACTGCTTTTAAATTTGCATACTCTTTTCAGGGTATGCAATTCTTTTTTACGTGAGGTTTGTACCAATCTTCTGATAAGTATTGCTATATTTATTCTCAGATGTTAAACTAAGAAAATGTTTAACTAAATTTGGATATGCTTTATCCAACGGAGATCCATCAAACTTAAAAGTAATAGACGCTTGAATTGAATCTTGTGTAGCTTGATCAATTGTCGCGATAGTATCATCCGGACAAATCGATGGGAAAACACCTTCATACATATAGCATTCTTCAATATCATCTTCAGTAAGTGTTCCGCCAGAACCACTTGCTGTAGGTTTCATAATTGCAACAATAATAGATCCTTTATAATTTAAAGGAATAAAATCATTAGCTGATAATGTAGAAATACCTAAATGTGGATCAAATAAGGCGTGCCACGTACGAAAAATATTTAGTATTGGAAGCAATCTATATTCTCGAAATGTTAATGTAAATTCTCTATTAACAGTTCTAGAGCTTGGAAAACTAGATCCGACTTGACCTGCTCCCATAATATCAACAAAATTAGTTGTAATACTATGAGGTGTAAAACCTTCACAAGTTGAAGTTAACCATTTTGTTGAATCTGTTATATTTGTAGTTGTGAAAAGTTTTTCTGGAAGTTGCACAAGAATCTGATGATATCCGTTAATATACGGTTGATTCTCGCGGTTATTACCACCCATATATCGAGTCATTTGAGTAGGTCCATCTGTAGCACCTATTGATTTCGATAAAGAGTCAATTTGATTTGATAAGTATAGTTCCGAACCCATATTTTAATATTTCCTTAAAAATTACCGACAAAATTATAAGTGTCTGAATATTTGTAATTTTCAAAACAAAAAACCACAGCATCACCAACACCAGGAAACCCCAAATCTAATGGAGAACCATCAAACTTAAAAGTAACAGATGCTTGTGAAGAGTCATTTGTTGATGTATCTGAAGCTAATATATCTTCAGGACAAGTTATAGGATATACTCCTTCATATATATAAGCTTCTTCTAAATCATCTTTAGTAATCTGTGTTCCATTGCTTGCTGTAGGTTTTAAAATAGCTACAACAACAATTCCTTTATATGCTAAAGGTGATAAAACAAAACCACCAAAAGGAGAAGTACCAATAAGTGGATCAAAAAGAGAATGCCATGCTTTGATAGTGCTTAATATTGGCATGTTTTTATATTCACGAAAACCTAAAGTAAATTCTCGATTAGTAGTTCTTGATACTGGAAATGAAATACCTACTTGACCTATTCCAGTAACATCACCTGTATTAATTGTATGACTATGTGGTGTAAATGTTTCACATGTTGAATGCAACCACTTTTGTGCTTCACTAGCATAGCCACCAAAAAGTGTTTCAGGTAAATAGAACAATACTTGATGGTGGCCTGTAATATGTGGTTGTGTTTGTCGATTATGACCACCAGGATAACGACTCATATTAGTTGGTTCATCGGATGAATCAACTGCATTATTTAATCTTAGTAGTTGTCCAGCTATATATAAAGAAGCTGATAATGATGGCCAAGCTGTCATGTTGTTGATCCTATTATAATGTAGCAGGAATTGTTAAAAATACATTAATTCTTTCAACAGATAGGATAGGTGTGTAATTTACATAAACATTTAATTCTGATCTTGTTTTATCAAAATCTAAAGATACTTGAAATGCATTAATACAAGCATATCTATCAGTTGCTACACCATCCATAAACTTTAAAAAGAAATTATTAAGTCTAAATTGACCTTGTGATAACCAATATGCTGTTGCTTTTCTTTGTATAACATCTTTTAAAATTTTTGGAATTTGACGGTGAAGATACGAAGTAAATTTAGCAATATGTTGTCTCTTTAATGCTGAATATCTTTTCCACGTAGTAAATTGTGTTGAAAAATAAACACCATCAGATTCAGCTATTGTATAATTTAATTCTTTATCTTGTAAATCACCGCGTGTAGTGTGATTTGTTTGATATGCTAATTTTATTTCATCATTAATAGCACCTTTTTCAATATTACAAGCAGGTTCAGCTATAAAATACTTATTATCAACATTTAAATGTGCTTGTATTGCATGATATACCGGCGAGATCCAAAACTGTCTACCAGTATAAACGTCACGTATTTGTCGATATTGAACATAAAGACTTGACGTCCACATGTTCCAAGGAACAACTGAACGTCGTGCATTAAGATCAAGTAAATAACTATTATAATTTAGACCTGTGTCTCCTAAATGATGACAATCCTCTCTTGCAGAAGCAAGATTAGCAGCAGCAAGTTGTACACTAGCAGGATAACCACCAGAAATAATATAATCAGGTTCATACACAGGGAAAATTTGTTCAGGAATCATTTCTACCGAACCATCAACAGATATTAAACTTCCATCATAAGCAGAAGCTACTCGACCATAAAGGGTAGCATCCGGACTTAATGTATCTGTGCTATCATACATACCAGTACCGTTAGTACCTTCAGAAAAATTAAGTCCACCACGTGCAACATTATTCATTCCAACAGGGGATTCTTTTAAAATCTCTGTCATCAATTGCAAACGTTTTTGAGCGCCAACTACAGAATCCATTAAGTCATCTACTTGAGATCCACTAGAAACTCTAACATATTCACTATTAATATTTATAACATCTTCAATATAAATAGGAGTACCAGTGATAAAATCTCGAATAATTTCATTGTTCGGAGTTTTTCTTGTTAAAGATACAGCCCAAGGACCTTCCAATAATGTTTGTGTACCGTTTTCATTATTCTTATATATATAAATATCAAGAAATACATTTTCATAAAATGGATTTCCATCATCATCTACATACATCTTTTCAAGTTCATAATTTCTTACACCTTTAAGTACTATATCGTTATAGAACTCACCAGCGCCATTTGCATAGAAATAATAAACATAAGACCCAGTAATGTTTGCATCACTAAGTATATTCGGTTCAGAAACTGTAGTATAAGGTAAAAACACTTTTACATTTCCAGTTCCTATTGTACCTGTATAAGGAGCATCAAGTTTAACAATACCATTACCAGATGTATCTTCAGTTAAACTTACAATTTGTCTTGCTTCAGCAGTTGTATCTGTTGCTAAATACACCCAACTACCAAGAGTAAGGAGATCCATATCTTCTGGAGTACAATTAATTTCTCCATATCCATCATAATCATCACCTAGAATTTCTTCTGAAGTATCAATAAAAGTATATGATCCTTCAACAGTAATCTTTGTATCTTTAACAAGATTAGCAACACCAGCAGTACCAGCATATGCTGATTCTAATGTAATAGTTCCTAATGCATAAGACACTTCGGTTACTCTTACTGCATCACTTTCAGTGTCACTTTCTGAAAAAACATAATCTCCAACAAAAACTTGTTCTGTAAGAGCAGAAGAACAAGAAATAGTATCCGTTAATGCAAAAGTAAAATCTCCCTCAACAGTAATTGATTCGACATCACTTGTATCTTTAATAACAACGTTTGATAAACAAGCGTCATCAGGAGTTACTCTACAAACTAAAATTTTTCCAGTATATTCAAGAGCTTTATCAAGCATATAGTGTGTTTGACTGCATTTTTGAATATCAGGAATACCAAAAAGTTTTTGATATTGAGATCTACTAGTTACAGTAACAACTCGTTTATGAGGTCCTCTATCAGTTAAGACGACACCATATACGGTTCTTCCTACTTCAGTAGTAGAACCAATGTAACTTTGATCTTCTACTGATACGTAAACAGCTGGTTCACGTCGATCATTAATAGCCATGTTTTAAATATCCTCTTTATAGACTTAAATGTTAGCACAATACATACCATTCAATTCCATATTGTGCTTCTTTTTCCATGAATTTAGGCGGGAAACAAATTCTTGCAAATAGCAAGGCGTCACTTTCATATGTAATATATAATCCTGCTTCGGAAACTTGTACACTTTCACCAGCTTCAAGAGATCCGAATTCACCCTCCTCTTTAAATAATGTAAAATGAAATTGAGTATAATAAGAACAATCAGGATCACCAGTTGGATATTCTTTTAATGTATATTCATAAGTATTATTTCCAGTATTAATTGGCTTAACAGATTTTGTACTTAAATGAATCCCATCAAGTTCATCAATATTTCCTGGATCAGTTAAATATGTTTCAACATCAAATGTAATTGGTCTTGAAAGATATGTATCACAAACATTAGGACCAGTTAATTCATAATCATCAGGAGGTCCACTATAAATAGATCCCCCACTTCCAAATCCATAATGTGTTATTTCATATTGTCTTAAATTAGTACAACCAGAAGGTAATGTGGTCAATGATAATCCACTAGGATCCTCTGTTAATGAAGTTGTAACTATTTTTTGTGCTACATATTGTCTACCTAAACCAACTACAAGATTACTACCTTCAAAAATTTTTTTATTTTTATCTAAATCAAAAAGCTGAACATATCCAACTGGATCTTTGTATTTTAATCTTTTTTTATATAATGTTTCAAATATGTTATCTGAAACTCTCTTCGAATTAATTGACATATTAAACCTTTTAATTATGGTGCGTATAGAAAAATAACATCATCTGTGACACCATAATCTAAATAATAAGGTATTCTTACCTGGTGTATATCTAGATGACTAACAATAGGAATAGCGTCTGTACATCTTTTTGACATTGTTGATTGATGAAACGATTCAGTTTCGATTATATCTGGATATTCAAAAAATAAAGTATTATGATAAAAATGATTAAAGAAAATATTATTAAATTTATCTTCTGAAATAATCATAGCTAAATCTGTTAAATCTAATAATTCTGTATGAAAGGGTTTAGTATAATACAAAATTTTATAAACTGTGTTTTGTATAGGTAATAAATCTACTGTTGGTAGAAATGTTTTAAAATAACTAAAATATTTAGTAAAATTTGTGAGATTAGTAGTTGTTTTAAAAGCTTCTACTGATTGTATTAAATCATTAAAAAGAAGTGTGATTATATTTGGTGTTGAATCTGTTAATCTTTTATCAATATAATTTATTAATATTGGATTTTCTGTTCTTAACCAATTTTTTATTTTAGTTATATCTAGTTTGTTATCTTTTTGATCTATTTGTTGTTTTAATGGATATATATATTTATAATAAAAACTATCTAAATCTGTTATTTTTAGTGTGTTGGAACGGCAAGATTCGGCAGGAGATTCTCCAATAATATTTTCATACTCAGTAATTATTTCATCCAAATCATCTATGGATATATTCGCCGCTAAAAGAGTTTTATCAAAAGTAATATATAAACCATTTAATGCACAATCAATATTGCTTGTTATATTTTTATTAAATACTAAATATAACCAAATTAAAACAAACTGATGTAAATTACAAGTTATAAGTTGATCTTCAAAATGTAAATCAAAATTTACTAAATAATATTGATTATAAAAAACAGATATTATTAAATTCTGTAAATAATTTACTATTGATTGATTATAATTGCTTGTTACAAATATAATATTTGTCTTTATTGGAAATATAGCTAATTTATCTTCCCTCATTCGATCTAGTTGTCTTTCATGTATAAGCAAACTAGGAATTTTTTCATAAACTGTAGAATAAGGTATAGTTCTATTATATCCATCAGAATGATCTGGTTTATATATCAAATATGGTTTACAGTCCCATCTTCCTTGTACAGAATTATAATCCACATATAATTCATAAACTTCTACACTATCACCATATGCTTTTACTACATTTTTAATTAATCCAACAGTTGATTTATATTTTTGAAAATCGGCAAGACTTTTTATAAAAATTAATTTTTCTTGTGAAGTTAGCTCATCAACTAGTTCTTTTGATACTCCAATGTCCGATAAAAAATAATCATATACATCTACAGGTATCTCGCCGTTTTCATATAATTGTTTAAAGATTTGTGGAATATCTTCATATACATCTTTTACAAAAACATCTTTAAACTTTTCCATTAATATTTGAAATACCCGATTATCCTGATAAACCGGGTATTTAGATACAAAGTCTTCAAAGAATTTTGTTGCGTTCATAGAGCCACTTTTAAATTAAACTTGTCCCACAATTTGGACAAAATTTCATATGTGATTTACTTGTTTTACCACAAGTAGAACAAGTGAGTTTGGTATTATTATAAACTGGTTTCAAAACTGGTTGAGATGTATTAGTATATCCCTTTAAACGTAAGATAATATTATATTTCTCTGTTTCAAGATTTGATATGTATGTTGTGTGATATTGTCCCGATGCTTGTGATCCTTTAACGGTAATACCTTCATCTTGAGAAATTTGATTTACAGAACAAGATGTTAAATTTGCAGGAATACCAACACAACCTATAGGTCCAGTAGGTCCAGTAGGTCCAGTTAGTCCAGTTGGTCCAGAAATTCCTTTAAAACCAATAGATGAATCACAACAAAAACTTCCATAAACATCATAGTTTCTAAATTGTACAGGAGGAATATAAGTTTTCCAAGTAATATAAGAAATATTCGGTTTCACAAATTGAAATGATATATTAATAAATCCATCATCAATTCTATCACCACGATACTCTACAATTTTATCAGTTTTTTGGATAAATTTAAATCTATTAGTAATAGAAGCATTTGATAGAAAACCAATTAATTCATGTTCTTGATTAGCTCTAACAACTATTCTGCTACCAGCTAATACATCTTGTCCATCAACTTGCACATCCACAACACAATCTTGCATACTTAAATTTTTTAAAAGAATACTGTACTCACAACCATAAGGTAAATGTACTATATCTTTATCTTCACGAATAATATTACCATTAACTTTAACTACGGCTACCAGTTTATTAGAATATACCATTTGAAACTCCTTAAAGCATACTGTCTAAATGCTTATTTATTTAAAGACAGTTGTTAGAAATAATTCTGATTATAAAAAACATAATTATACAAATACTGTGTTGAATTTAATAAAGTATTTAACTCTGATTCTACTTCTCTTTCCCATATATAATCTTCATCTAAACCTGTACTCAAATTATATAATTGTAATGTTGGTGTTTGATAATCATATGTAGCGGCGTGATTTGGAAAACGATCTATAAATCCATATGGTTTTATAAGATTATCAAACAATCTAATATAATTATCATTTTGTGAAATTCTATTTTTAAAATAAATAATCGAATGATTAGATATGTATGGAACTAAATCTCCAATACAATAAAAATCATTATATTGACTGTAGTATTGATTTACGGTCTGAATCTCGCCGGTTATATTTTCAATTAATGCAGTCTTTTTAGTATAATCTTCATAATTATAATATTTTTCTTTATGAGCATCATATATATAATGTTTTGATATCTTTAATTGACTTGTATCTTTTATAGGTGCTACTTCTAAGTCCATTTCATACCACGTTAATTTAGGGTCTGAATAGTATGCATTAATACTCGTTCTAATATTATTTACACGAAATAATTCACCAGATTTAACAGGATCATAAAAAGAAATAAGATCGTTAATTCTAGGAAGTGTTATTGTATATATTGTAATAGTACTAACACCATCAAACATTTGACCTTTTTTATCTATAACATTTGACGTAGCACTTACAATAGGAGCAATATTGAATGTTGGAGTTAATTCATATATATCAAATTTAATACTTGATGAATTATAAATATCAAAGGTTGAAGATATTTCTGAATGTTTTGTAGACTCGTCATAATTAATATTATAATATCTAATAAATGATGATGGTCTTTTATGATTACTAAACAGATTAATCAAACTAAGATATTCTTGATGATATTGTGCTATCAAATAAGGATCGGATAGAGAATTATACATTTTTTATATTCTCTTTTTTTATATAGAAATAATATATTATGCAAGTATTATACTTGCTTTAAACTTATTAATTTTATTTTCTTTAAACTATCAAAGGAGAACTAAATGGTACCAAAGATTTACGACAAAAGTATTAAAAACAAACAACATGATACTCAAGTAGTAATTTCACCAATTTATGATGACAGTTTTATAATACTCAAAAAATTTGGAAGTCACACGTCAGTTATTACACCATTTGTTAGATATGATGATGATTCGTGGGATAGTGATTTTATTGTGTCTGAAAATAGATTATTCCGTATTCAAAATTTATACAGTAATATTCAATCTATTGCGAGTTATACAATTTCTATTGATAAAATTACTTTTAATTGCTTGAAAGATTTTCCAGTAGACGTGTTTCCCGCAGAAGCAGCAACAGGTTGGTTGCATTTTAATCACACATCAATCACTACTAAAAATGAAAATGATAAAAAATCAACCATAGTAAATCAAATTGACGACAGAATAGTATTTGAACAAATTGAAGATGCAGAAATTGAACAATCTGGTATATATGAAATGGAATTTGATATTCCTACCAAAATTAGTTTTCAAGCAAAAGATCTTAAAGTTTTTCCAGTAATATTTGACAGAGGTTTTGCATTAACTATTGCTGATGAGAAAAAGGCAACACTATATTTAACATTAAACGATGTTAATAAACTCTATGCAGGAGTGACATCACAATCAGAATTAAACAATTTGATTCATAATGTGTTTCCTCTTTTTCCATTTTTTAGTTGTAACGTAAATGAAAAATCAGCTAATATTTTTCTTAAGAATATTCCTGGTTTTAGAACGTTTCTAGAAAATACTAAACTTACTAAAGCTATGTTACGTTTCAGATATTATTTTAATGATCCTAAAACTTGTAACTGTAGAGTTATTGGAAAATAAAATATGCAATGTGAAGGTTGGAGAAGATATGGTGGTGTTTTTAGTTTCGGAAGTCCGAGATGGGAACAATGTAAAAACGATGCTATAGTCATTTTGGAGGTTGAACAAGAAAAAATCGAAAAACTCCCATCTTGTTTAGATTGCTGGAAAGAAGCAATCTAAAAGGGAATTAAAATACTCAAATCAGAACCACTATAAAAGGAATACTAAACATGCAATATGATAAAAGATTAGAATTTCTAAGTAATCAGGTAAGAAAAGGAATACCTATAGATTTTGGAGAGGCCATCGAAGTAATCGATTACCAAACATATTTAAAGAAAAATAAACCTATAAAAAAGAATATATTAAATTGGATAAAACAATTATTTAATAAGGAATATTAAATGTTACCAGAAACATATACTAAAATTTATGATGTTTTAATTTCTTTCGGATTACTTTGTGCTGCTATAACAACTATAAAAACAATCTTTATTGGTGGTGATTATTCAATATTTTATCGATTTAAATATGGAGACAAATATATAAATTGGTATCATCAACGTGAAACATTTATCGAATACTTAAAAAGAAATTAGAAGGACTAAATATATGAAAGAAATAGATCAAGTAATATTAATTTTTGCTAGTGTAGATCTTAACAAGTCACCACATACTCAAATCTATAAATATGAAATAACTGATGATGGAATAGATATTATGGATTATATTGAAGATCGAACCACGACTATCTCTAAAGAATATGTTGACGGTGAAAAAGAATATATTAATAATATGATTTCAAACGACTTTAAAGTTGATGATCTTGTTTGTGTTTATAAAAATAATCATCCATTAGATGGTCGTACTGGAATAATTAAAGAAATTAATAAAAATATATGTATAACGTTAATAGATAAATATGTTTTTAATATTCCTCCAGGATATCTTAAAAAAATAGATTATTAAAGGAAAATTATGTTAGTCTTAAAAAAAATATTAGAACAAATAGCCGAAAATATATCTGATCAAACAGAAGTATTAGAAGATGCTAATGATAATATTTATCAAGAATTAACTGATATATCAAGTAATCTTCAAAAATTAGATGAGATAGCAGATAATTTAGATTCACTATGTACACCATTAGAAAACATAGAAGAATATCTGAAAACTATTGCTGATAACAGTGGTAATATCGCTATGGCTATTTTAAATTTAAACAAAGTACAAATGTTAATTTATGATCATATGTCAAAAATTACTAAAACATTTTAAAGGAGAAATTATGGAAGAAGTAATTGATCGTTTATCTTTACAAATTTACGAAACAAATGATTACGATAGATTCGAACCTCATCCTTACAATAGAGATGTAAAAAACACTAAAAAACTTGAAGATTTAATGATTAAAGCAGGAGGATTTTTAGATTCTTTTCCAATATCAACACATTATTATAAAAAATCTAATTCATATAGAATTATGGATGGTCATAGACGGCTTCATGCAGCTAAAAAACTTGGAATACCCGTTAAATATGTTGTTGAAAAAGTTATTATCCAAAATGTTGCCGAACTTCAAAATGGAATTGAAATTTGGAAACTTCCAGATTTTTTGAATAGTGGTTGTAAAAAAGGAAAAGAAGATTATTTTATTGTTAAAAACTTTCAAGAAACATCAGGATTATCTCTCTCTATAATTGTTCACTTATTATCTAATAAAAATAATAAAATAGCAACACAACTATTTCGAAACGGTGAATATAAAGTTTCAAAAAATTGCCTTAGACGAGCACAAAAAATTAAAGAATTTGTGATTTGTCTCCGTCAAAACGATATTAAAATTTGTGATAGAGATATTTTCCTAATTGCATTAAGTAAAGTATCTTTTATTGATGGTTTTGATATCAAAAAATTACAAAAGAAAATACTTAAAAATCGACCAATGATTCAACCACAACTTACTATTTTAAATTATGTTCAAATGATCGATGATATTTATAATTTTCATGAAAAAGAGGACTGTAGATTAGATATCGCATATCTTTATAAGAAAAGCAAAAAGCAAAAAACAAATCCTGGTTGGTTTAAGAAAAATGAAGAAGAAGACAATATTAATGAAGTTGAAACTATAGAAAATGTTTAACGATAATACAAACCTGTAATAGTCTTTACAGATATAAAATAATCAATAAAGGAAACATTATGAACGAACAAAATCTACAATTAATATCATTATTAGCTCAAAAACTCGGAACTACATCTGAATATTTATGGTTTGTTTTAATTAAACAAGCAACAATTTCAGGAACAATTGATTTAATTATTATGTCTTTCTGGTTATCTTGTATATGGATAGTTTATAAATTTATTAATAACAAATTCAAGGAAAAAAATGGCTACGAACCATCATCATATCAATATAATATAAATCATTCTGAAAGATTAACATCACTTGTTATATGGAGTATTGCATCAACAGTCATTATATTAATTATCGGAATGTGCTTGTCAGATACCATATCAACGTTTATAAATCCAGAATATTGGGCATTAAATAAAATATTAACGGCGGTTAAGACAAAATAAACTAATTCAACAATTAGACTTCCATTCTAATTAAGGAGTGGAAGTCTAATAAAGGAAAAATAAATGTTTGATTTAAATATTCTATTAAATTTATTATACTTTGTTCCAATCATTATAATGATTGTTTGTTATAAACTTATATTACGTGGATTCGGAGTAATAATTATTCCCGAGGATTCAATCGGACTTGTAAATAAAAAATTTGTTCTTTTCGGTAAAAATAAAACACTACCAGATGGGGCTATTATTGCTCTCAATGGAGAAGCAGGTTGGCAAAGTGATCAACTAGCGCCTGGTATACATTTCTTTAAATGGCCCTGGCAATATGAAATTAAAATTGAAAAAATGTTTACTATTCCAGCTGGTAAAATTGGATATGTTAATGCTAAAGATGGAAAAAGTATTGATATTGGAAGAATTCTTGGAAAGAAAGTAACATGTGATACATTTCAAGATGCAAGAGCATTCTTAATAAATGGTGGTGAAAGAGGTCAACAAATGGGAATTGTCCCGCCAGGTACCTATAGAATTCACACTATTTTATTTAATGTTGGTATATGTGATATCACAGAAGTCCCAAGCGATAAAGTTGGAATAGTTTATGTTAAAGACGGTCAACCTCTACCAAAAGGTGAAATCGCAGGAAAAGAAATTATAGGTCATAATTCATTTCAGGACGCTCAAGAATTTATCAATAGTGGTGGTTTTAAAGGACGCCAAGAACAAGTTATTATGGCAGGAAGATATTTTATCAATCCATATTTTGCAGAAATTGAGCTTGTTAATCTTACAGAAGTTCCTATTGCCCATGTTGGTGTTGTTATCGCATTTGTGGGTGAAGAAGGAGAAGATGTTACAGGTGTAAATTTTCAACATGCTAATATGGTCAATAAAGGGAAAAAAGGTGTTTGGACAGAACCTTATGATCCAGGAAGATATGCTATCAACCCTTATACTCATAAAGTTATTAATGTTCCGACACAAAATGTTGTATTAAACTGGGCTAATGATAAATCAGAGTCCCATAAACTTGATGAAAAACTTTGCTCAATTACTGTTAGATCTTGTGATGGTTTTTCCTTCAATTTAGACGTTTCACAAATCATACACATTCCACGAAATTATGCACCTCTTGTCATTGCTCAATTTGGTTCGGTAGAAAATCTTGTTACACAAGTTCTTGAACCTATTATTGGTAATTATTTTAGAAATGCTGCACAAGGATCAGATGTTATCACTTTTTTAACAGAGAGACAAACAAGACAAGATGAAGCTAAACAAAAAATTAATGAAGCTCTCAATACTTACCATGTTGGTGCTGTAGATACATTAATAGGAGATATTACTCCACCAGAAGAATTAATGAAAACTCTTAAAGACAGACAAATTGCTACCCAACAAAAACAAACATTCGCAATTGAAAGGGAAGCAGAAGAAGCTAGAAAAGAATTACAACAAGCAAGAGCACAAGCAGATACCCAAGCAAAGGTTGTTGATGCTGAAAGAAAAGTACAAATTGCTGATTTTGATGCTCAGTCTGCTGTGAAGAAAGCTAATGGTGACGCAGCATCTAAAACAATTAATGCTGAAGCTGATGCTAAAGTATTAATTGTAACAGGAGAAGCAGAAGGACAGAAAATCACAGCTATAGGAAAATCAGAGTCTGAGGTCATCCGTCTAAAAACTGTAGCTGTTGGACAAAATAATTACTCAAGTATCGAAATTGCTAAAGCTCTATCAAATAGTGGGTTTAAACTTGTTCCGGATATTGTAGCTGGAGGTAACGGATCAGATAATGGATCATCATTAATCAATGTTTTAATTGGAAATATGATCCATGAAAAGATGAAAACTGGTCAAAATATTGAAGTGTTGAATAAACAAACTAATGACACTAAAATTTAATTAAATCTTTCCGCCTGCCTTTACGGAGGCGGAATAAGGAAATCCGACAATTGTTGATGTTTACGAAAAACTATCAGACGTTTTTGAACAATTATAAATAAAACACTCAAATCAGGTTTTAAAAATTAAATAATGAAATACGTCTTTACACTTTAAAAGAAGCAACTGAATTACATAATATACATATACTGTTGCTTTAATTTAAATCTTCCACTCCTTAATTGGAGTGGAAATCTTTTTAACACCACATAAATATCTTTTTATTTTCTCGATTTTTATAGAGAAATAATACAAATAAGTAAAGAGGAGGTTGATATCACTTATGAAAGGAGGTGATATTATGTCTCAGTTTAGTTTGTCAGATATTTATGTAGAGAAAACTTTAGCTCCTCCGTTTTCAACACTAGTCGGGGTAGACAGTGATGATTACGGGTATTCTGCAGAATACGATGGATATTCTGCAATTGGTGAAACTAAAGAAGAAGCAATTAATAACTTAGTTTCGAAACTTGAAGACAAAGGATACGAACTAAATGATTAGTTCGTCCTGTTTCCGCCTGCCTTTACGGAGGCGGAAATCTTTTTAACACTTTCACGATTTTTATAGAGAAATATTGTGTTCCTTTTTTATATATTCAAATATTATATATAGAAATTGTATATATATCCGTAAGGATCGGTCTATCCGGTTGGACCGTATGTGGAATGGTGTTAGAGCGTTGTTTACTCCTAGAGCCATCCATTGTAGCCCGGCGCTCCTAACGGAGCAACTGCGTCTAACTCTTATAAGAGTTCGATAAGACGCTAGACCCTACTTTATGTGGGGTCTTTTATTGAAAGGAAATTTTTAGGAATTTTAACTATTTCATCAAGCGGATAATTTCGCTTATTTTTCTTCGATCCAAATTACATTCATAGATCTTGCCGCCGCTACAAAATAACACTCGTACTAATATTAGTACTCACATCGTCTATGTTTAATACTATACTAATAGTATATTCTGTAGAAACAGTATTATCAGATTTATTAATATTAAAACTACTAACACTAATTTTTTTATCAATATTACTACCAAAGCTTCTAATCATTCTATCTAATTCTTCAGTCATAAATAATCTTTGTATGGTAGTATCTTTCTTCTGTAATAATTTTTTAACATTACTACCTATACTACCATTAAAAGGATACTCACCTAATAAAGTACGTAAATAATTATTCATATAATCTATAACTAAATAACGTAAATTAGCTATAGAAGTAAAATCACCATATTCAGAAAAATCACATTTAAAATCATATATTTTATTACTATAAGTAAGAGTTTTTTCTTTAGAGTATGATCCTATTAATAATTGAATATCATAGGGTAATTCTTCAAGATCATATTCTTTTTTGTATGTCTTAATAGATAATGGTATTTTTGAGTAAATGTCTAGCGGCAAAGATTCTAAATTTATAATCATTTGGGATGCTACCTTTTCTTACGAACAACATTAGTAGACTGTTTACTTTTAAGCTCATTAAGTCTTTGTTGTTGTTTTTTATTTTCTTCTATTTGTTTTAGTAAAATATCATTAAATAGAGGATATGGTAGTTCTGACATTAGATAGAGGTCTGAAGGAGACATGTGTTCAAACAAACCTCTCATCTGAACAAACAGATCTACTAGGTAATTATAACTCTTCTCCCAAGGTTTCTCTACCAGATAATATTCGGCGAAAGAACTCAGTTTCAATATCAACAGAGTACTTTGTACTATTTTTACAAGAACCACAAACTAATTCTGTATAAAACTTTGGATAATATTTACCAAAATGTTCATCATATTTAGCTTGAAAATCTTCAGATATTTTACTAGGTATAGCACAATCTAATACAGTCAAAATTTCCTGTATAAGATTTGATCTTGTAAGTTCTAAACCATTTTTCTTAATAATAATTTGTTTTATTAATACTGCTAATTCTTCAGATCCAGATAAAAGTGTACTTGTTTCAAGATTCTTTTTAATCTTTTCCATTGATATCATACCAAGTGTTTGATTATATTTCAAAATGCTCGGTATAGAAGCTTCGAATACATATTCATATTCTTCAAAGGGTATTGAAATTGGATAAACATATTCATAAAATGGAGGTAAATTTTCATCCCATATAGTTAAACTGTCCGGTTGAATAAGTTCATCCAAAGTGATTTTATATTTAGATTTTTGTTTACATTTATCACAAGCAACTTCTCTAACACCAAGATGCTCATATGTAGATTTATAACATGCCCAAAGTAAACAAACTTTATCAATATTGCTTATTTGTGAAACAAGATCATCATATTTAATCTTTATTTCTTGTCCGTCTTCTATAATTTGCGTATGTTTATATAAACACTTAATCATCTCTCTATCATAATTTTGTGGAGATAAAATAGCTGTCTTTAATACTTGATGATCTCCCAACAGAAAAGGTGTTACAACAGCACTTTTTCTTGCGATTGGGAGTAACATTTCAGATTTTCTAATATCTTTAATAGATAACGCTATACTCAAAAATGAATTATCAATCATGTTTAAACTTTCCGCCTCTACTTTTTGTTGACTAAAATTTAAAAAAACTGGAGCCGAAAAAGGCTCCAGCTTTAAGACTATCAAATTAGTGATAATACTAACGATGTGTTGATAGTATTATCACTAGAGATACTAGATTAAGCGGTTAACAGTGTTCCGAGATCGGGACAACTAATATAACCGAGTCCTTCTGTCGTTTATCTTCAATAAGATTCGTTAGATCTTATCCGGAACAATTAATTGTTCCTGCTTATAGTTTCCTATAAGACGAGACTATATCATCATCAAATTTAATTTTTACCAGAGTACAAGTTGCTAAGTCTTGTATTTATTTCTTACAACGTAAATCGGATGTTTTACATCCCGTCATCTCGTTTTCCCCGTATATAGGTAAAAATATTAAAGTTCTTTAATTAAATTTGATGTCGTGCGCTTCCACTCACTTGAGTGTACTCCCTCTCGGGATAGTCGTTGCACCAGTTTACACTGGATCAGGATCATCATGTCTATTTCTAGATTTTAGACTTCCCCTGAATTCACACGATTTGCTATCGGAATCACTTCCGAAAGTCGCTAGTTTGTTAACGAGAAATATCGATCATAGTTCTAGATCGTACAAAGTTTCTTGCATTACCCATTATGTTCAAGTGAAATCGCTAATTTCACCCCGTATGTATCTCTACATACTGCTATATGTTACCATATAGATCAGACTATATCTTCACCTCTAAAGGTGGTTCCTTTTTCCACTCGCTTGAGTGTACTCCCTCTCGGGATAGTCGTTAAACGTCCTAGAATTTCTTCTAGTTTCGCTTGGTATTGTCCTATAGATAGGATGTTCACCAAATTTAAGAACTTATTCGATGTGTATTGATACACAAAGAGACCGTATGTTGATCTGTTGTCTCAGTTACAATGTACAAAGGCATAAAGATAAGATCAAGAATGGTGGATTGTTCCAGAGCATTCTGAGGTGCCTTTGTCGATAGGTAAATTTCGTTGTCCGGTATCGCAGGAGACTCAAGAACCTTGAGCTTCAAGAAACTTGCCACAGAACCAGAGAAACCTAATTCACCCTGAAGACCAGGCATAGAAACTACCATATCTTGAAGTGAACGAAGCATACTAGCAGTATTAAGACCGGAAACAATATAACTTGGATACATATTAAAATTACGTTTAATCGCACCAGTTACAAAAGCAATTTTAGGAGCGATATTTTTGAATACATCAAGAGCTGAAGAAGGTTGAAAACCAGTTCCAGAAGTCTGGATGTAATTTGTATAATCCATAACAGCATAAGCACCATTAGCGATAATATCGCTTTGTGAGCTCTGAAGAAAATAAGACAGATCAAAATCTTTGTTCAAAAGAATCTGACGTTTGATTGCTTCAGATAAGGTTCGTGCAAGGTCAATTTTAAAAATCGAACGATAATCTTGGATCGTTTTGTTCAAATGAAATCGCTAATTTCACCCCGTGGTAATTACCACTGCTTATAGTTACCTATAAGACCAGACTATATCATCATTCATAAGTTGAATGTTTTGCGCTTCCACTCGCTTGAGTGTACTCCCGTTAGGGATAGTCGTTGCACTAGAATAATTATTCTAGCTCAGGATTGTCCGCAGAATTATCTGTTAGGAGATTCCCTGAGTTCACAAAATTTAAATAGGACAGTTAAATTCATCCTCCTGAGTTAAGTCAATAAGAAAATCCTCATTGAGGTCAATGGTGACGTCAGTTGTTTCGATTTTGGGAGTAACCTTAGTTCGACCAACCATACTAGATACTGGAACAAAACGGAACAAGTAAGTCGCACTATTAATAGTAATATCTGTATCAGTAGTACCACCATCATCATTAATAATAACATTATAGAACACTACACCATTATCCCAAGTTACATGACCCTGGAAAGTAGCAGTAATAGTAGCACTATCGGCGGCTAAGAAAGTAAATTCTTTAAGAATCTGAGCACGGTTGTCGGGTCTAAAGTTTACAGATACAGTTCTGGTAACAGGAGATCCACCAGAACTTGTACAAGTAATACTAAGACTAGATACCATCAGATATCGACGGTTCATTTTAAACTTGGTAGAATCAGCACCAAAAACATCAGTAAGGACGTTAAAAGGTACCGCAGGAGTTACGGTTTTAGTAATAAAATCGGGTCTTACTAACTGACGGGAGGTAGGAATAACTCTTTCAGTAGTAACACCATCATACCCAGTAGTAGAAGCATAAATTCGAACACGAGGAATAGATGCGATCGGGCTTTCACTGGTAAATACGTTACAAAGTTCAGAGATAATAGGTTCAGAGTAAATCGATGTATTCAGAGAAGATCGCGACTCTTCTCCCGTGAGTATAACCAGTACTCACTGCTGCATATTACTATGCAGTCTAGACTATATCATTATCTTAAGAATTTAATAATTAGACATTTTATAGAAATTATAGTATTAGAGAGATTTACTAATTCATTTTTGGAGGATATTTTGAAGGTTGGAAAAACAGAAGTTGAAATAAGTCAGGAAGATATTAATAATTTTTATCGTAAAATTATCATACAAGAAGATGGTTGTTGGGATGTTGATTGTGCTAAAGACAAAGATGGATACTCACGTTTCAGTATTAATAAACACAATGTTGGAGCACACAGATTCATGTATCATATACATCATCAAGATGAAGATATTACTGGATTAGAAGTGTGTCATACGTGTGATCATCCTTGGTGTTGCTGCCCAGAACATTTATTCGCAGATACTCATCAAGTAAACGTAGCTGATTGTGTTCAAAAGAATCGACAATCTAAAGGAAGTTCACTTCCACAATCAGTTCTCACAGAACAAGACGTTCATGATATACTTAACGGTATTATTGATTGGACATACACATCCGTGAGCCAAATAGCAAATCAATACAACACTGTTGTAGGAACTATTAGATATTTAATCTATGAAAAAAGTTGGAACCACATCACTAAAGATTATAACATGGTAAATATTAGAAATCTAATTATTAATCCTACTACTAAATCTGGAAAACTGTCTCCGGATGATGTACGTGATATTCGAAAAAGATTAGCAAATGGAGAAACAGGTGTTTCTATTGCAAAAGTATATAAAATTGACAATACTGTCGTAAATCGAATAAAACTTGGAAAAATACACAAAAACATAATTTAAACAATTTAAACTCTCTCTAATACCTGGTGTTCGCTCACTAGGTATTTTCTTTTTCTTAAGATATTTTGCACTTCGGTTCCGCTTGGAACCTACTCCCTCTCGGGATAGTCGTTGGACTAGTAAAGATATACTAGCTCAGGATTGTCCTCGTTCTCACGATAGGATGTTCCCTGAATTCACAAAATTTAAAGTGGACCAAATTAATCCACTAGAATAGGAAGGGATAAACATAGATATTCAAAAAGCTTTCGCAAAAAGCTCTCCAGTCTTTCGACTGCTTATAGTTACCTATAAGATTAGACTATATCATCATCCAAATTCTGGATGCTTCGCACTTCCACTCGCTTGAGTGTACTCCCTCACGGGATAGTCGTTGCACTAGATTCAATAACCTAGCTCAGGATTGTCCAATTACTTGGAGTTTCCCTGAATTCACGAAGTTTTCTTAAACCATCTCTGATTTAAGCTGCCTTTAAGATCCCTTTAAGATCACTGACAGTCCAACCAAATCCAAACATCGATGCAGGTACATTAGCAGCTTCGGTCAATAACATCTGTCTTTGTCGATTACAAACAGCAATTACATTCTGTCTAATACCAGGTGTAAGACCTTCCGTTAGTGCATCAACATAGCTCCGAAACATGCTATTATCTGCAATAAGCTTGATAGCATCACTCGGAGAAGTAATGTCACTGGAATGTTCTTTTAAAAACAATTCATAATTTTCAAATAAGGTTTCCATAAAATTTTTTAACTCCTAAATAATTTAATATTAAAGTTTGAACTGGATTTTCTTTGTGATCACACGCAGAAAATTTTCGTTAATAATTTGATCTAAAAATTGATTTACTGCGGTGTTCTCAAATATTTGAAGCCTTTCGGTTTCGATAAAATTTTTAAAATCTTCTGATTCACATAACAAATTCTGATCAGGTGTTATAAAATCACTAAGTGATTCTGGTAAAATCTCTAAGATTCGAGCATTGTTATAACTTGGTGAAGACACTACATCATAAGTTACAGGGATCATTGGTTCTACCACATTTATCGATCCATCTGATAACTGTTGTACTGAGCCTAATGCCCTTAAACTAAATCCAATATTTACATTATCCTTAATCAATCCTGCTAAATCAGGTCCTTTAAATCCAGAAAGAGTCTCAAGTTCACCAAGAATTTGTCCGTTTTTAAAAGATAATTTTCGAATTACTGCCGCACAATTTGCAAGTTCTACTACAGTTGAACGTCTCTGTAACATATCTTTATCAGATGAAATAAACAACGGATGATCTATTTCAGATAAAAGAGATCTGTTAAGAACCTTAGGTTGTAATTTATTAACTATACCTTCACAAATTGCTTGACTATAAATTCGTTTATTTTGATTTTTTACACCTGATTCTTGTAACACTGTATTAAATGAAATTTTTGGCTTACCACCAACACTTGTTTCATTCAGAATTTGTAAATTACCAGAAGATACCTTTGATGTGGTTTCATAAAGGTAATAATACTTGTTTGACATTATAAATAATCCTCTTTAAGTAGTCTTTTCTGTTGATGTATCTTTAACTTGTAAATAAATATCCTCTACAATTTTATTCGATAACGACAAAAGACTTTCATATGTGAAACTATCAATAAATAAAATAATAGTATTCAAAACATCATTTTTAATACGTAATTGATTGAGTTTATTATTTAACGCAAATAATTTTTGTATTAAATAATATCTCTTAATTGGAACCAGTGTTGAATTAGGATCTTGAGATATATCCCCTTCTAAAGTACCGTCTTCACCACCTTCTAAATCAGCATCAGTAAAATTACCATCAAAATCAAAATCATCTTGCTGTTGCTGTTGCTGTACTTGAGCAACTTTTTCTTTTGCTCCAGGTGGTACGTATGTCACTGGTTTTGGTACTGGTATAATTGATTGTGGCGGTGCGGCTTCATATAGAAGCTGCTCGAAAAAAAACATATTTTGCACCTCCTATTGTTGCTGCTGTGTTAATCCTCCACTTAATGCTCCATTTTCAACTGCTTCAACACCAGTTTTAACATCTATCTTACGTTTATATTCTTCAGACTTATTTTTAAAATCATTCCAATCAATATATGGAACATATTTTTCTAGAAAATAATAAGGATCAAAATCCATTCCTGCTGTTTGAAATATTCCAAAAATATTTCCAATTGATGACATTGTCATTTCTACTAATTGTAAGATTAAAACTACTGGTGGAATCAACTGGAACGAATAAAACTTACTAGGTTTGAATTCTTTATTTTCAACATCAGCAATAATGTCGATAAGACGATTCATTGCTCGATTATCATTATCTTGTATATCTACGATTTCAGTAGCAAATGAGATATTTGAGTGTATCAATTGTTCACGCAATTCCACAACCTTTGTTTTCGATATAATTTGCTAGATTATATCCGGGAGAATTTTATTCTCCCGCTATGTATTACTACATAGAAAAGACTATATCTTCATCCAAACTTATTGGATGTCTGGCGCTTCCACTCGCTTGAGTGTACTCCCTTCCGGGATAGTCGTTACACCTTCAACTAAGATTATCAGTCTTAGAAGCTTGGTTCGATATTGCCCTCGACTTTACGTTAGGGGTTCCATCGAATTCACCAGATTTTATTTAATGTCATTACTGACATAATGGACATAATTGTAGTTTATCCATATAACCTAAATCTTTGTGTTCAAAAGCTTTCGCAAAAAGCCTTCCGGAAATCACTCCAGCTCTATATTACTATAGAGAACGGACTATATCATTACCCGATTACGGGTATCCCCTATTTCCACTCGCTTGAGTGTATTCCTTATAGGATAGTCTCTACACCTTTATTATAATAATGTCGCTATTATTATAATACTTGGCTCGGTATTATCCACTTAGGATATTCACCGAATTTAGGGGATTATTCAAAAAGATATTTCTATCTTAGGCCGCTATTTAATTAACGGGGCTGGGACACCACTTAAAGCTATTATTTCCGATTTTTTTTGACATAATGCGCTAAATTATGTCCAATAAATTGCTTTATGTTTCCATAAAGTCTAGACTATATCATCATCCAAACTTACTTTTATATTTCTGTTATTACGCCGTTTTCATCAATCATATAAGGTTTAAATTTATTACCTTTAGAAAGATTTTCATGTTTAGTTAAAATTTGCAAATTCCATCCAAGGAACATGTAAACCACAAACTAAAGGATGTTTAATAGGATGTATATGATCTACATGACGCAAAATACCATCACTAAGTTCCAATTTGTATACTAAATTATATATTTTATTAATCTCTTCTTGATTAACCCAATCTGGTGTTGCACTTTCTTTTAAACATTTTCTTTTGGCACAAAAAGCTCTACCATTTTTTCTTCTCTCTTCTTTATGAAGTTCGTTCCAAATTTGTTTTACTGGTAGTATTTTGTCCCAATTGTTCTTATGGTAAAGTCTATTTTGTATATTTAATTCTTCCATATTTTCTTGATAATAATCATTACAATATTCATTTTTACAAGCAATACAATTTGTATTATAACCATCATAAGAATTATCTTTTTTATAAAAATAAATAGATGATCTTATTTTAATTTCAAAACATTTAGTACACATCTTTAATTCATCACGTCTATTCAAGATATTTATATCTGTGAAAAAATTTATAAGAACATCTTTTTCAGCATTAAAAACATCACAACAATACTCTATTGTTTTGTCTCTATCTAAATACAAATGAATTAAATATAAAGTTCTATCGTGATCAGACTCTAATTCATTTATTCTTAACTTTTGTTTATCTTTACCCATTCTCTCAGAAAAATTAATAAGAATAGATAATTTACTTCGTTTTTCTTTTATAATTCCGCTCATTATTAATCTCCACTTAGATTTACTAAAGGTGAGAGTAGATAGATGAAGTGGCATCTATCAAGGTCGGCCGACCCTTTCCTCTCGTAAATTGGTTATTATTTCAATAAGTTTGGATGTCTGGCGCTTCCACTCGCTTGAGTGTACTCCCTTCCGGGATAGTCGTTACACCTTCAACTAAGATTAGCAGTCTTAGAAGCTTGGCTCGATATTGCCCTCGACTCTACGTTAGGGGTTCCATCGAATTCACCAGATTTTATTCAAAAAGATATTTCTATCTTAGGCCGCTATTTAATTAACGGCGACTGTCTTCAAGATCTTGTACTTTCACTGACGGATCACCAATACTATTGACTTCTACATCTAGAGCTCGTTGACCGTTCTTAGAGAGTACGAAAAAATCTTTATAATCTGACATTATTTTTGATACTGATTTAAAACTAGTCAAATCATCTATTGCTATTCGATTGTTATGAAGTTCTCTTTTCAATTTCTGTAATAATTGACCTGTGTTTTGCACGGAACCTTGATCAATAATCCATTTACGTGTGACCGGGGCTCGACTCAATTTTTGCATCACGTTTGATAATTGTGACAAAATATAAAGTTTGCCAGGTAACATTAAGCTTTCAAGTAAACTTCCACCATAAGGATGACTCTCTGTTGATGGTAAACTAAAATTTACCATACGACTAACAGGTATAAATCTCACCTCTAATGGTTTCAAGTTCATTTGAGTGTTATGTGCATTTTGTTCAATAAGAAATCGTTTTAAATCTTCAATAACACTATCACCATACTTAGTTTTACTATCTGAATTACCACGACTTACATTTACCTTTTTAAGAATATGTGATATAATTTTATTGATAATAGCATTAGTATCAGTAATACCACCTTCTTTTCCATTACCGGTACTTACAAGTCTACTAGTAATATTAGATAATGTTTGTGCAACATTGCTACTTGACTGTGAAGCTACATCTTTATTAATTTCAAGATAACCTAAAATAGTACCATAACTTGTTTCTAAAACAATAATATTATGTGGTTTATGTATTCTTAAAATAGTATTTTGAAATTTTAAATCTGAATCTTTTTGTAATTCATCTTTATCAATTTCTGCATCTACTTTCACTAATTGATCAGTAACAGCTTCTATTAAACTATTAATTTGAAGTTGTGGTGTATTTCTATTAAAACTATCAACTTCTAGTTTTAACTTATTCATAACCACTTCATTTAATATTGATACTTTTGATAAATCTTTAATCTTTTCTTTTTCTACTTTTAAATTAATAACTTCTACATAACTATCACCATACATTAATTGTGGGTGTGTTATATTGTTCTTAAGTTTATTTTGTAGATCAAAATTTTCAATTACATCATTGTAGAACTGTTTTGCATCTTCTGATATTTGTTCATCCTCTACTTTTTGGGATTTAGTATAATCTGTTTTACGAAGAAGATACCAAAGTCCTGTTACTGGATTTTTTTGTATAATGTAAGGTTTATATACTTTTACAATGCGCTTTATCATCTGTACTGAACGATAAATTTCATCATATGCACCATACCTTTGAAGACGCTCTGCTGGTATTGAAAATTGAGAAAAGATTTGATCTAATTCTTTTTTTTCTGTATCATTTGTTTTATAAAAATCATTTATAAATTCACTACTAATATTTTCACTATTACTGTCTTTGTTATCAACTGGTGTTGTTAGAATACCATTGATAAAGCCTTCAATTTGTTCCAAATCTGGATCGTTGAAGAATCGTCCAAACGGATTTGGTATTGGCATTTTTAGTCTTTACTCCCATGTGATAGGTATTTCTAAACATTTCTTATCTTATTACTAATGTATAACGCTATTGATTTATCTGAAAATCTTTTGCGTAACTGTTTACTTGTTTGTTTTGATAATAATTTTATAATATCCATAGTTGTTGTTGTGATTAATACATTAACTTTTGCTTCATATGATTTTATTGAATTTAATTTAGACTCTGGATTTAAGTTATGTAATAATCTTAACTTTTCTATTTCTCCTAAATAAACTATTTGTACATAATCATCTATCACATGATCTAATACTGCTAGATTTATAAGAAACTCATCTTTTGATTCATTCTTTTGATTTAATATTAGAATTATTACTATTAATATAAGTAGCACTATTATAATTTCTAAATTAATCAACGATACCCTCTTTCTTTAATTGTTCTAAAATATTATCTAACTTCTCATCAAAGGCTTCATCTGTTTCTTCTAAATTTTCTACTTCTTGGTTAGCGGCGAGATCTTCAGTGACTTCTAAACCATTTTCTACAAAAATTTGTTTAAGTGCACTTTCGATACCACCAAATTCTTCATAAATCTCTTCGGTCACCAAATCTTGATTCAGAGTTTCTAAAAACATCTGAATACCCCGATTGATGCCTTCATCAACGTTTTCATTAACTAGATTAACATATTCTCTAAACATGAAACATCTCCTATAAAAAATTAATCTTGAACTACTGTTTTAAACGTTAAAAAAATTTTTGCCTAAAATCATCTTACAATGACCATGCTATGCATGTAGATACTATAGTTTGACAACTGTTAAAAAATTGTTTTGTGTATCGAGATCAGACTCTCGATCACCATGCACCAAAAGCATGTTGCAACTATATTCAATGTTAGAAGTTTCGTATTTGCCTATGTAATACCAGAATTTGTTTAAAAAAGTGTAAGGGTTCATAGTATACTTGACCTTTAAATTTTTATTTTCTCTTTTTATATATAGAAATTATACTATTAACCAATAACTATAAAGGAGGTTGTATGAGAACATTATTTAATCGGTATGGGGCCGAAAGGTCTACACAAGTGTGGCAGGTGTTGTTAACACCTGCCGAGGTTAAAGAACTAGAAGCCGACGGAAGATCTGTCAGATCTTCTGTCGGCATATTCTGGCCACGGTCCGACTGTGGCCCTGAGCACTTGATAGTGCTCAAAAATCGGTGGGAGAGCGCGGATCACCTTCTCGTCTAATAATCTAAAATATCGCCCCGCAAGGGGCAGATATTCTTTTTCTCCATCACAAGTCCGTTACCTTCTCCGTTAGTTTATCCTGATCTATCCCTCGTTCCATATCTATCATACTCGAGTACTGATTATATCCTTTTTTTCAATATTCCCTCTTGACCTGCCACTACCACTTTACAATTATTCCAGTTAAGATTCTCAACTACCACTCTAGTTTCTTTTAAATCGTATTCAACTGGACTTAAAGTTACATTCTAAGAAATACTTTTTACTGATGGTGGAAAAGTCACAATAATCTCTTTATCATTAATAACTTCATCTATATATTCGACTAACCTATTATTTAACAGTTTATTAATTTCTTTACTAATATTTTCACCATTAATATCTAACATATCTATCCTTTTGTTTATCAATCTCCCGATTGTCACACCACTTGATCGTGGTAGGTGTCACACAATGTATCAGTGTTTCGTGATGTCCGTTCTTTCCGGTACTGGACGTGGCCAATTAGGTTGCTCGATATGAGACGCTTAGTGGGAGTTTCACCCATCGTATGCTCTAATCGTCCTGAGGTTCTATAATATTATAAAATATACATCACGAAACACTAATCTGCTAAAAATCTTGATTTAAGAAAGCTACGTCATTAAAGTTAGGTGCGTTTGATGTAGCAGACATCTGTACAATTTCATTCTCAAGATTTCGAGTATTTATTTTTAATTGTCTGCTATCATGTACGTATTGTTCTACATTATCGTAAATTCTAAGATTTTCGGTACAAAAAAGCATGTATTTAGATTTACCAGCAGTTCCCTCTTTTGCTTTAGTTATACGAATTTCATATGGTATTAAAACTTTAGATAATGCTTCATAAGCAACAAGATCTTGTGGCGATGGAGGTGCTCCACTCTCATCTTTAAGAACATCATATGCTACTTGATTATCTAAGAATGTTAAGAAATCACATTTACGACACATATAGATAAAATCCGTATAACGTACCTTCAAGTATGAATCACCAATGAGTTGATTAGTCAACTCTCCTCTTAGATTCTCACTACTTCTAGAATTTTGTGTTGCAGTTAAAATAGGTATTTCTAAATTTCTAGATAATTGTCGGAGTTCATGAACAATCTTTCCTTGATTATGATATTCGTCCGACCCAGATTCTATTATAGTAGGACGTGCAACATCAATATAATCCATCACAATCAACTTAACATTAAGATTTTCTGTAACTCGAAGCCGATCTACAAACTTAGAAAGATCACCAGGAGAGAAATTATTTTCACTACTATGTTTAATAACAATACTAGTTTTGAATTTTGTTACATCATCAATTGCTTTAACAAGTATACCATCAAAAATCTTAGTAATATTATCTTGTAATGAAGTAATATCACTATTTGTTTTCTTTAATTGATGTATACGTTGTGAACCTTCACGATATAAATCGCCAATAGTATCATTGTTACAATTTCCAAATATAGATGCTATACGTTTTGTAAGTTTTGGTATATTATCTTCTAATGTTACAAATACAATAGCTGAATCTTCTTCAAAATCATCAATATTATTTAATATAACATTACGCATTAAATTAATTAGAAATAAAGATTTACAATGATTTGATGGTGCTGTTACTATATGTACTGATGATGATTCTAGTCCATGTATATTATTATCTATTAATTCATATCCTGTTTTATAAAAATTAAAAGAGGTAGATACATATTCTGATAATATTCTTGATAAATCATGTGTAGTATCTTTATTTTTTAATACATGATAATCTGCTGCTTTATCTATTTTATTTAATATTTGTAATTTTGATAAATCGTTATATGAAGATATTATTAAATCACTATACGCTTTTATTGAATCAAATATTGATCCTGCTGTTGATTGTTCTATTGAATCAATTAAACAATCATATAATATAAAATTACTAGATATTGATTTTACTTCTGTATATAGATTTATTGTTGTTATAACATTATTTAAATTTTCTTTAAAATTTTCTAAATTAGTTATTTTATTTTGTATTGCTGTATTAATTAGTTTTTTACCGGCGAGATCTGGGGGTGCGATATATTGAAAGATATTGTCATAGTTTATATTTGCCGCTGACTCTCTCACAGTAAGAATAGAAGATATCATTCCCGCTTGTTTCTTAATTTGATTCTGATTTGGAAACTGATTTTTTTGTACCATTTGTACTATATCTTTTAAGAATGATCTGATATAATCAATAATTGATTCTTTTCTCATTAAACTAGAACCACTTCCAAAATCCGCAGGATATAGTGCTATTGATATAATTTCTGAAAAAAAAGTTTCGGACGTGTAATTAGAAATAAATGATTTTAATAATGATCTTTGTTGTAGACCTGATGCATTTGTAGTATTTACTAAAGCTAATGAAGTCTGTTGTGGTATCAAAGAGCCTCCTCTTTTTTGTTATTTTTATTTGTTACAAACATATTAGTTTTATTTGAAGAATTTAAATCACATTTAAATACATCTAAATCTTCTTTAAAATTGTTATCATGTTCAATAATATTTCTCATCATCTCAATCAGATATATAGACATAGCATGATTTAACTGTATGGCTTTTACCTGTGTCAAAAAAATTCCTCCACTGTTTGAGTTAGTAATACTTATATTATTTCTATACAAACTTAGAAGTATATATTATTTTATGTAAACACATAATTTCGACCAACTTTAACAATCCTTGTGGAAAAAGGTAATTTTTGTGAATATTTCTCTATCTGGGTTTTTAATATACTTGAAGATGTTCTAATAAAATACATTTTATTTTCTAATTTAAAATATATAGTAAACATTTCATTAAATATTTGACGGCTCTTTGATACTGTGAACGATTTAATAATAATATCTTTTTCTAATATATCATCTATTTTGGTTCTTGTACCAATTAAAGTTTCTATATCTTCCTCTACAAAATCACTAAATTTTGTTACTAACATACTATTTCCTATAACTTATAAACATTATGGATAGCTTTCGAAAACACACTACCGTTTAATGAAGTTAAAAACGACTGATAAAATTCGAACATTGGTAAAGCATTATTTTCAATAAAATTTGTTGTATGTATATCAAAATTCTCTTGGGTATCAATAATATCATATGTACTAGAAGCCATTTGTGATAAAATATATTGATTTGTATCTGTTGTGTTAAAAAAATCAACATCTAAAACAAGAGTTTTTAAAAGAGACATAAAATACACTTTTAATGGTATATTACAACTACACCAATCAACATTAAAATCTATATATCCTGAATCTCTTAAATAATTATATAACTGTAATTGTATATCCTTTAAATAATCTGTAAATTCATCAGTTTTAATAAAATCTTCAATTATATTATACATTTCATATACAAATGCAAACTTAGTAATATTGGGATTTATATTTAAGAATTGTTGCTGTTTAGCAGATGTGTATGTTTTTGTTAGTAATTTTTGAAAATTATTAAAGTATATATTTTGTGTCCAATCAAGAAAAAGATTTTTTAAATGTGAGAATCTATTAAAATAATATACATCACTTAAACGAATATTATTAAAAGAATATACTGATCCTATCAAATCTATCATATTAATAAATTTTTCAAATTGATTACGATTTAGATATAATATGTAGAAATATTGTTTTAAAGAATTAAAATCATTTAAAGAAGTTTGAAAATAAGATATTAATTGTTGTTCAAATTGTGTTAATGTTGTAGCATAATCTGTTGGTTGTATTTGTAGATTTTCAAATTCATTTAAATCACTTACTGAGTACAAATTGTAACTTAATGAATTTAATCCTATAAAATTGAAATATGTTTTTGAATTAAAAACTGTGTTTGTAAAATCGAAAGAAAAAGCATGATTATATAAATCAAAACTTGTTTGTATATAACTATTTTTAAATGAACTAGATCTTTCCGATAAATAATCTTGAAAAATATTTGATATTGATAATATTGATTCTTGTATTTCTGTATTTTCTATTAATAATGTTTTAAAGTCATTTGAAATATCATTGAAATTATATTGATTTATTAATATTACATCTAATACATTAGAAACTATATTATCATCTTTTAACATGTTTTTGTCTACAACGGTGGCGAGATCTACTTGAAGATCTAAATCATTTATATTACTTAAAAGATTATTTCGTAATGTTGATTTAGATGAAAAATAATCAGCAGATAAGGATTTTAAAAAATACAAATGAAAAAAACTTTGTTTATTTAATATGGACGCTTGATATGTATTTAATATAGAATCATATGTATCATTTAAAAGACCCGAAATATTTGTTGTATAATCATTAGACTCATAATTGTTTATATATAAATTTTTACTATATACATCACTATATTTAACAATATAATTATTTTGAAAAGTGTGTTCTTTCACTAAATCGTCATAATTAGTTGATATTTTTCTAACTCTATTTAAAAGAGAATAACATCCACTGTCAGTAATAGCTGTATTTAACTGATCTACAGACATAGATGTAGCTGTCATTATTTTATTTTGATTGTATAATATTTGTCTATGATCAATAATATTAGAATAAGTTAGAAGTTTTGGATAATCTTCTAGTAGATCTTGCAGATAACAATTAATAAAATCATATTGTAAACACCATAAACGTAGATTATTATTCATTGTATATAGATTATCTAATATATTATTAAAATCTAACGAGTGTTTCTTAATAAAAATATAATATTTAGAACTTAATGTACTCAAAATATTTATCCTTCAGTCACGGATGTGATTTTTAAAGTACTATCAATTGTAATGTTTAATGTTTTTGATACTCCATTATAAATATAAACGCTCATATTTATATCATCTTCAGGAATCAACATATTGTTTTCATATTTAACTACAATATAATATAATCCGTTGTCTAATTCATATTCAATATCATTATAATTATCTGATAATGAAGTATCATCAAAATCCGATATCAAATAATATGAGAAACTATCTATATCTTTATCAGAAGGTATATCAAAATTAATAGTTATAGTTCCAGTAGGAATATCAACAAATAGTTGTGTTGAAATATCATCTGTAGATATGTTTGTTTCTGTTATAATATTACCTGAAAGGTCTATTAAACGTAAAATATAATCTCCAGAAGGAACATATTTAATATTATCTATAGATCCGATATAAGGACCATAAAAATCACCACTATCACTTTCAAGTTGCCATCTTAAATTCATAGTAAAAGCTGTATAAGATGGAATAATATCAACTGAATATGGTACGAGTGAACTATTTTCATCTTGTAAATTATTAATAACTGTTTCAGACCAAACACCAGGTATTGTAGATATGTTTCGTATTTTTATTATTTTAGTTTCTGGCGTTTCATTTAAAAAAGTTATATCATGTGTAATAACACTATCTGATGTAGTTGTGTTAAATGCTAAAAAATTACTATTTGGAGTAAAATCAACAGGATTTATAGTCTCTATTAGTGGTGGTGTATTATCAGATATCATTGATACTTGAAAAGGTAACGCAGATATTATTGGATTATAACGTAAATTACATACTGGTATAGCCATATTTTATCCTATGCTTGAACATTCTATACAAACATTTTCAGGAGGAATTATTGTGTTTATATTCGGTACTTGTGAGGTTATTTCATTAGTTTGTAGTTGTAATTCAAGATTTTCCATAGATGGTTCTGAGATTGTGCTTCCACCAGACTGTTTGATGTCATTCATTAAATTTGATGATGTCCCAGTACTACCCGCTCCCCCAACACTAATTTTATCTGATTGATATCCAAAAGGTCTAAAAGAATTTACCATATTTTTCAATGTTGGAAATAGAGCACTTGGCATATTAAAATCTTTTGAAAAATCGGTTATTGGATCATCACCTGCAAAAATTTGTCCGTCTTCATGAAGTTGAGTCTCTGCACTACTACCAGCAGGTAAAGTAAAACAGGCAAATCCTTCTGTTACAGCTTCAAATGTTAATGAAATCTCAACAGTTAAAGGTTGATTAAAAGCGTTAAAACTGCTATCATCACCACCTCGACGTATATTTATTGACCTTGGATAACATAATGTCATATTATTTAAACCATATGATTTCAAAGTCAAATAATTTGGTCTTTGTGTAATAAGTCCCTGAATAGTTGTTGGTGATAATAATATCATAAGATATGCAATAGGTTTAATAATAAATTCATTAATTGCTTTCGGATGTCCATATGGACTCATCAATTTAACAACACAAGATAAATTAGGTGAATATGAACTACTATTCCAAATTTTAGGAAAAGATATTCTAGATCCATGTGTAAGAACAGCTTGTGATAATTCAAGCATTTTTTTAAAATCAGAATTAACATTAACACCAACTGTGTTAGCCGCAACTTGCATGGGATCACTAATCTGTTTATCAGCTGAACCAGTGGACTTCCAATATTTGTTAGCTGTTGCAAGCAATTGTCCAATTCTAGTTGATGTCAAACTGTCTAACCCTGAATCTATTATATTTTTTCCATATTCATTAGACATGTCATCAGAAGCACTTGTCATATCTGTAAGATATAATCTTAAAAAAGCATATGGTTTTAATCCATAAGACCATTGTGTTGAAGCAAAATCATCGATTGGAGTTTTATATTCGATAGTAGGTTTAAATTTTTTAGTTAAATCTTTAGTACTTAAAATAGTACTTAAATCAACTTTAAAATTACATGGTATTAAATCTATAACACTCATTCGTTTTTTTAATTGTGTAGAAATTCTATTATCAGGATCTATTTCTTTTCTTATTTTTGATATGCGCCCAATTTCTAAATATTCTTCTTTTTGAGAATCTGTTATATTATTATTTTCTGACGCTGTAAATTTAGCTGGATCTGGAGAAGACATACTTTTAGGTGCTGGATCAGATCCTGGATTAGATAATGGATCATTCCAATTTTCTGCCATCTTTTACCTCTTAAAATCTTATTGTAATCTATAATTTTATATAGAAATTATATGCTTAAATGATGAGTTGTATTATTTATAAATCTTAAATTGGAGGAAGAAATATGAAAAAATTAATGAAAAATCTTTTGGTAATCGTTGTCGCTGTCGCTATAATAGCGATATTCAACGTTAATGCGTATTCACAAGAAATCTTTGTAAACCAAAAAATTGTTAATAAACATAAACACCAAATCGAGTCAATTGGACTATCAGAGTCTGTATTAAATTCAAAAGTTTTTCTATTATCGTTAAATGAATTTGATAGTAAAACTGCTACAGCTAATAATATAGCTTCGAATAAGTCCATCGGAAAATTTAAAGATCTTATATCCTTGGTTTTTGAAATTCCGGGTGTTAAAATTACAGGAATAAAGTATGAAAACACAGTTGGCATTAATGTTACTCCACCAAATCAGCAAAGTGTTGGATATCTGTTCTATCCAACAAATAATGGAGGATTGTTTCTCCACTATTGTGTTGATAATGGTAGAGTGGTTAAACTTAACCAAGGTGAATTGTGGATTGCAAGTGAAACATTCACTGAAATGATTAAAGCAGGAGAACGGTGTTCTCGTGGTCTCTGTAAGTAAATAACCCTCACACCTAGTACAAAATACTAGGTGTGAGAAAATAGTTTTTTAAAATCTTTATTTATAATCCTAAACGTACTAAAATCTTATCAATACTATTTTTAGACCAATTATATATTTCACCAATAGTTTTAGATGATCCATCACTATGATAAAATACAGTTCTATTTGCTTTAAGTTGATTTTCACCAACTATAGTATCAGCTAATATATTAGGATTTTTATTAAATAATATTAATAAATCATTCGCACCATTAGGACCAAGAAAATGTCCAAGATATAAACAAGCAGGATCACTAGTTTTAAGTTTATCTTGTATTTGTTTTGCAAATCGAGCACCAGCGTCTGCACTTGCAAAAGGATCTGTTGGTAATGGTTTTACTTTACTATCTTTCCACATATCATCCCATGTTCTTTTTATGAACTGATATAATCCTGTAGCACTAGATGTAGTAGCTTTTGCGTTAGGATCAAAATTACTTTCTTTAGCTGCCATTGCCATCATATATGAAAATGGTACATTATATTTTTCACTAGATTCTTTAATTGCTTGATATACATTTGATCTTATTTTATATTGTCCTACTCTAATTATTGACATTTAACGCCTCCAAATTTTATTAAGATCTTGCAAAATTTGCATTTAAACTTTCTCCAAATACAAAACTTCGACTCGCATTTGTAAAACCTGCTATAGCACTATTAAAAAGCTCATCTAGAAAACCAAGTTGTGGATCAAATTGTTTTTCATAATTATTACCTGAATGAGGTCCTTGTATTGTATTTGTTGGTGCTGAAAAATTATTAATATTAACTGGTTGTTGTGATGCTTGTGATGCTAAAGGTCCAACAGGTGTTTCTTTAGGTATTTCAACTGTTGCTTGTTTAAGAGCAGCTATTTCTTCAAGCACTTTTGTTGCACCCACAGATTCTATGTTTTGTGATGATCTAGTTTGTGGTTGTTTTGGAATATCTGTGAAATCTTGTTTTCCTATTGGTTGTGCTGGAGAAGTTTCTGACTTTTGTGGGATTTGTCTTTCATTAATTTTAGCTATATCGCTTTCAGACATACTTCCACCAAGTTTCGAAATAAAACTTCCCATTTTTCTTTTAGACCACTTATAAATATCAGAAACTGTGCTACCAGGAGTAAAAACACTACTGTTAGCCCACATTTGTTTTTCACCTACAACACTACTTGCTGGTGTCATAGGATTAGACATCATAGCATTTATAAGTTTTTTAGCACCAAAAGGTCCAAGAAAATGTCCAAGATATAAAGCTGCCGGATCACTTGTTCCTAAAATTTTTTCTGCTTCTTTAGCATATCTAGCACCAGCATCTGCATTTGCAAAAGGATCTCTAGGATCTGGAACATCTCCACCTTTCCACATACTTTTCCAAGTAGATGAAATAAACTGATATAATCCTGTAGCACTAGACGTAGGAGCTTTAATATTTGGATTAAAATTACTTTCTTGTGCTGCCATTGCTAACATATAATCAAGTGGAACACCATACTTCACACTTGCTTGTTGAATAGCTTTATAAACATCAGTATTAACATTATACGATCCTAACTTTACTGTGTCTCCTTTTAATTGATCTTCTGTTAAACCTTTAAATAATGGTCTATTATCATCTAATAACATTTTTTCTGTAGATAAAGGAACATTATCTGTTGGTAATTTTGGTAGTAGCGGCGAAGATTCAGATGATTTGTAATGAACATCATCATATTGAGTGTTATTTATATCTGACGTTTTATATCTTTGTGTTTCTCCTGAAAGATTAAATTTACTTTTATCAACAGCAGAAAAACTTTGTAGGGATTCTTTAACCAATGGTTTCCCCATTATTTTATGATAAAGAGATTTAGCCTTTATCCAAACCGGACCTAATAATCTTCCATATAATGTATTATCATCCAATTTATTAACTTCTTCTTTTATTTTTACAAATGGATTTTCAGGTATTGTGTCAGCAGCATACGCTTCATTTGGAGTAAACCAATTTAAAATTTTATTAAAAGATTTATCTATAAAATCTATAGGTGAATGAATTGCGTCATATATCTTTTTCTTATCATTACCAGTTATAAAAGAAATATATCCTGAAATTTCGAAAGATGCTTGTTGAAAAAAACTTGGATTAGAAGATCCAGTTATAGTTTTCCAATCGTTCTGTGCTGCATTAAAACCTTTTTTGATATAAGGATTAATATTTTTAGTTGATGATATGCTTTTAGCTTTTTCCTCTACAGAAGATGTTAATGTTGTGCTAATATCATTTTGTAAATTGTTTGTCCAACCATAATAATCTTTCGCATTAATTAATCCATTTGTTGTAGCATGAACACCCATTGACGTATAAGCATCTAAGTAATTAAGAAATCCAGGATTCGTTACTTTATTAGCTGTGAAAATTTCATCTGGTGAAGGTATAATAGTTTCTTCTGCCCACTTTTTCATATTACCAGGAGAAAAAGGTATCATTGTTTGATTATATGCTTCTTTTGTAAAATCCATTACTTTTTCTGTAACCCAACCAGTTGTTTTACTTACTAAGTTATACATTGTTTGAGGTGGAATCATACCAAGTGTTAAACTTGATAAAATACTACTCATTCCTGCACCAAGTTTATTAATAAAATTTGGTTCTTTTAATCCAGTTATAGATTCTGCATTATTTATACCTTCAAATGTATCTCTTACTTTCCATTTACTAAAATTAGTTCCAGCTTGTGTTTGAAGAAACCATATTTTAACATCGTTCATTTTATCACTAATCCAACTCGATGTTCCAGAAATATATTCATAAAAAGTATCAGGAGTAACCATACCAAGAGTAGCACTAGATAACATTCCTGAAACACCAGCACCCATTCGTTGAAAAAAGTTTGCGTCTTTAGATCCAGAAATTTCTCCAGCTTTAGACTTTCCAAAACCATCAAACGTATCAGCAACTTTCCATGCACTAAAATTGGTTCCAGCTTGAGTTGATAGAAACCAATCTTTAAGTTGCCCCATCTTATCTCCAATCCAACCAGCTACAGGAGAAAAGAAATCATATATAGTTTTAGGTTCAATCAAACCCCAAGTTAATCCAGATATCATACCAGCCATACCTGAACCCAATTTTTGAAAGAAAGATGGTTTTTCACTACCACTAATATTAGCTGCATCTTCCCAACCTTTATATGCATCGATGCCAGAAAACAATGCTGTTAGAGGTAATAATGCTTTTTTAAGAATCTTACTACCAAATCCAAGAGCTTTACCACCAAATCCAAGAGCACCTTTAAGAAGTTTACCACTAAATATACCACCAATAAAACCACCAATACCAGTCAATATCGATCCTAAAACTCCTAATGCTCCCTTAAATATTCCATCACCTTCTTCACCCTCTTTTTTCTTTTTGCCAAATTTTACTTTTTCCCATGCATCACGAAGATAATATGATATTTTACCTTTAAGGGTATCTTTAGTTTCTTTAGAAGTTTCAATCAACTTATTCCAACGTGATTTTTCTTCTTCTTTAGTAAACCTTTGTTCTTCTTGTGTTGGTTGTCTGTCTTTGATTTCATTCAAAACATTAAAACTTTTCCTATTATAATCAACAGTTTCTTTAAGTGAGTCAACAAGAATAAAATTTTGTTCTTCGGTTAAAACTCTTTCTCCAGATCTCGCCGCTACAAAAACATTATCCTCTTTTTTATTAATAGGAGGTTTTCCTGGAATAACACCACCAGCAAAATAATGTGCTGCTAAACTAAATTTAGTTTTAAAAGCATCCGTTAAATCATCTATACTACTCTTAACTTCTAAATAACCATCAGCGAAAGATGTAGATAATTTTAAATAACCATCAGCATAAGTAGTTTTAAGTTCTGTTAAAAGTTTTCCAGTTCCTAAAAAATCTAATCTGATATAATTCTTAACATCTTCAAGATAAGGTATAGGAACTCTATTAAATCCTGATAAAAAATTAGAACTGTCTCTAATTTCTTCTAATAAATTAGATATTTTATCATTAAATAACATCCATATACTTGCTAATCCTTGAAAGATTAATTGATCTCCAACAGAAACATATTCAGATTTAAAATAACTATATGAAGCTTTCCATGAAGATATATTCGATAATGGATTAAACGGTATTAAATTATTTTTTTGAACTGAAAGTTGAGATGTAATTCCATAAGGTTTTCCACGAACACCTACTGGTTTTGAACCTGGTATCTTTCCAAATTCTTCATCAAACAAATGCTCTTCACCACCAGATTGCTCTTTCCTTAATTTACTTAAAATTTTTCGACCAGCACCACGAGCAGTATCTTCAAGACCCATCATATATAATATACGCTGTTTCCAAGTTAAAGGATGTTGTTCATGTTCTCTGGTAATAGCACCAACAGAAGATCCTCCAGCCTCAACAACAGCAATTCTTTCTTCTCTTTCTTTCATTCTTCTTTCAACTTCATCACGATATGCGTCTCTCCATGCTTTTTTACCCACTACTTTTTTATCAATACCAGTTCGAGATAAATGTCCTTTAACTTTACCAGCATATCCATAAGCTTTCATTATTCTTTCATTTTCAACTTCAAAATCTTCTTCTTCATTTCGACCACCAAGAAATCTAGGAAGTAAACCAAGTATTCCACCAATAGTACCTCTTATTCTTCCTATCTTACTTTTATTATATATTGTACGCATAGCATCTTTAACTATTTTTCCATAATATTCTCTATCATCTGTAAACTGACCTGAATATTCATTAAATACTTTATGCTTTTTCTTAAGAAAATTTAAATCAGATTCTGAATTTGACATTTTATTTAATGCTTTTAACATCTCTAATTGTACTCTGAGTTGTTTTACACTAATATCTTGCATTGATGACATCAAATTCATTTCAGCATGTTTAATATCTTCAGGAGATGCTTTTTTAATTCCAGCTTTACTTTCCCAATCTTTTCTATCTTGAGCTTTAAATATATTTCCAGTTACAAATTGTTTATACCCAATTTCAATTTTGTCCATTATATTACCAATAGACGCTAAAGCTTTAAAAGGAGATGTTAATATACTAAAACCACCTTTAACAAGATTTTTTGTTGCATTGATACCAGGTATATTTAAAAGCATTTTAGGAATAGAAGCTATTTTACTAAATATATCTTGTTCTACATTTTCACTAAATCCAATAATCTTTTCAGCACCAAGTTTTTTCCAAATAGTTGTAACTGATTCACCAATATATCTTAAATGATCTGTTTGTGCTAATGCAAGTTTAAACATTTTACCTTCATAAGTATCAGGTGTAGCAACTATTTGTTGTGCTGTTTTACCTAATAATTGAGATGTTGTTAAACTCACACCTAAGAATTTTGCTCTTTCTTTTATTTCTAATTTTTCTTTCTTTAAACCTTGTTTATCAAAACCATAAATCTTCTGTAATGCAGTTGGTGTTAAACCTTTTAATAACCATACAGGCAATTGAAAAAGTGGATTATATTTAGAATTTAATCCTATAAATTTTTCAGATTTACTTCTTTCATCTTTTTCTGGACTTAAATAATTTTGTGATTCCATACTTGCTTTTACAGAGTGCTCATAATTTCTATTTAAAATAGTTGCTATTACTCGCATCCCAAAATCTGGAATCATTTTAATAATATTTTTTAAATCTGGACCAAATACTTTTAAATTTTTATATTTTCTTTCTGTGTCAAATAAATCTTGATTTTGTTTTTGTGAATCTTTAACTAACTTATATATACCACCTATAGCAGATAATGCTATACCGGTTCCAGCCACGGCAGGATTTGTTGCAAAGTCCGTGACACCTGCCATGGCGGTAAGTAAGTTTTTATTTAAACCTATCATTTATTTATCCCTATTATAAAAAAGGAGAAAAATATTGGTCTATCTGTTCTCCATTATTCTGTTTATCTTTTTGTCTTTCTAATTCTAATAACATTAATTGATCTATTTCTTGTTCTGAATATATGTTATATTTTTTATTTTCATCTTCTTGTGGAGTAACTATATTAGTGTTTAAATTTATAAAAGATTTAAACGTTTCAGTTTTAGCAGCATCTACAGTATCTCTTCCTAGTGTGATGAGCGGCATGATCTCCATAGCGGTCATTTTTCTAACATACGCACAGAAACAACTCCCCATAAATAAATCTGAAAAAGTATCAGAACTAATATTTCCTCCACGATTTCTTTCAATTGCACTCATCTGGTTAATTAAACTTTGTGATTTTATAACACTTGGATCTTCTTTTATTATTTCAGTAAGACATCCAATCATCAAATCTTTCGATATACCAGTTGTTAAAATTCCCCATTCTTTCGATTTCGGTTCTTTATAAATGAAATCTCGATAATTAATATCATGAACATGTTCGAGTAAATATTCGATCGGAGCTACGTTTTGTTCAAAATCTTTCGCTAAAAGATTTCCGCGGATTAACCACAGCTTATAGTTACCTATAAGACCAGACTATATTATTATCTTGAGAGGTTTTTATTATTAGCGTTTATAAGTATTATTTTTAATTCTACTTATCAAACATATACTTACATTATACATTCTTGAAATACTTATACCTGTTTCGTTATTTTTTAATCTTTGTTTAATATCACAAATATCAGAATCTGTTAATTTTCTTTTATTGCGTTTAATAATATCATCAATTTTATTTAAATCATAATTTTTTGTAATGTGTACCCAAGTTCTACCATGTAAAATATCACCAATATTTGATTTACTAGTTGAAAACATGATAGAAAGATCTGTGAGTGAAGTATATGTATTATTTAATATACTATTCAATATATTGATAACTTCAACTTCTGTTAAAATAGATTGAGCTTTTCCTTCACCCTTAGTCTGTCTGCCTTTATCAACCATATCTTTCATATTATCTTGTTGTGTTCCAGATAATAAATGATCGGGACAAACACACTCTGGATTATCACAAGTATGACGTATTACTTTACCATATATATCTTCATTTGGATGCCATATATGATACATAAAACGACTACATAAAACACCAGTTTGTTTAATTCTTATTTGAGGGTAACCTTGTTTATTTTTATAATAATTAGTTTTCCAACATCCAGCATTTTCACCTTCTTCAATAACACTAATTTTATTATAAAATCTATCTATATCTTTTTGTGTGTAATTGATCATTTGCCTCCAACTTTTTTATCTATTTTAAATATCCTCTCAAGATATTTTGCGCTTCCACTCGCTTGAGTGTACTCCCGTCAGGGATAGTCGTTGCACTAGATATTCTTAATCTAGCTCAGGATTGTCCAATTGGATTTTCCCTGAATTCACAAAATTTTAATAGGACTATATTGTTAATCCTATAGTGTTGTTTTCGATAGCAAGTATAATATTATTACCTACTTGTCTCTGTAACCACCGAAATATAAATTCAATTATCTGACCGTATTTAGTGAACGAACCAAGTCTAAAATTGAACTCTGCTATCTGATTAAATTTAGCAAAAGAAAATATCTCTATACTATTATATGCTCCACCTAAAGATCTTGCTGTATCTACACCTATCAAATAATAGTCATTTTGACTTAAATTATTTTCATATACAACAAGCGAGGTCTCGTGAGGACATGATACAAGTTCTACTTTTTCTTGTGCTTTAAATTGTGAAAGAAGATCATCATCAAAAATACAGTTTGAGGATCCAACGAAGATAAGATCGAGTTCTTGGTTCACCTTACGTTGATCTGAAAGTTCACGACACTGATTTTGATACCATTCCTGATTTTTAGTAGGATCTTCAGACCAATGATATCTTACATTTATAAATCCATTTTTACTCGGATCACTTGCAATTAAATCTGCGTTTTCAACCCAATTTTCATTTTTAGGACTTTTTAAATCTTTCTCAAAAAGAAGATCTGATTCTATACCGTTTGTCCATCTATTAAAGAACCACGAACCAGATCCTTCAATTCCATTAGGCGTACTAGAAATTGCAATAAAATATGGATAACCGTTAAGTTTAGCTTGTTCACGAGCCTTACTAAGTACTTGTTGAGCCGACCCAAAGACCTCACCCATATCAGTTATAAAAGCTGACTCGTCAATATACAACACTGGAGAAGTCAAAGATCTTGCTATTGTTGATTTATTAAAAATTGTGCTTGGAAATAATACATTTACTTTACTTCCGTTACTATAATCGATATATGTTTTAATATCGCTTTTGCTTGTTTTTTCTAAGCGCAAGAAATCAGGAAGTTGATCATTGATAAAATTAATCTTTTGTAGATTTTCTAATGCTGCTCTCTTTTGAAAGTTTAATATAATTGCTTTATTTCTAGGAAAAAATCTACTAGACCAATCAATAAGACCCGCATCTACAGTTGATTTTCCCAACTGACGTGATGCCATTAAAGTGCCTTTATGATATCTAAATATAGCTCTTATAAATCTCTTAAGCTTTGGATGAAAATTATCTAACTCTTTATAACTAGATATACCACCAATTATCTCAAATTTAACATAATGATAAAGATAGTATAAAGGGTTATTTCGACATTTGATCCACTCTATAATATCCTCTTCAGCAAGATTTAAATGTTTAGTGTCAGATCTCGTCATTTGAATTGTATTGCCGACTGCTCTAATTATCTCTGTTGGTATTCTAATCATATTTCGTCTCTCTATCATAAAATATACTTAGTTCTATATTCAATTCGCCTCCTGTACATTTAAACCGTTAATTCTACAACGATTCCGTTTGTAATATTCCACCACCAGTAAACACTTACATATTTAACCACATCAACTTTATTCTGTACTGTGAATAGAAAATCATTTTCTTTTATAGTTTCAATACCATCATTTACACTTGTACCATAACTATCATAAGCATTAACAACAACAGATATTATTTTATTATCATGTCCATGTATTAAATCTGCTATCTGACTTGGATAGAAAGCTATATCAATACCTGTCAAATTATTCTGTAAATATTCTGCAACCAATAATTCTATATCTGTTTGTTGTGTTGTAAAATCTATCTCACTCGTATTATATTTTACACGAATATTCATATTTAATGGTAATAATAAATTATGATCATACTGTTGTGTTAATAAACTTTGTGAAATATATTTATCACAAAAAGTAGTGTTAAGAAATCTAGTCTGAACACTGTCACTTTCTAACCTATTTTGTGATATATTCGAAGCAGATATAAAATCATAAATTTGTGTGTATAAATAATCTCTATTAGTATTTTCATTACTTATTACTGGAATATTACAAATATATTTATTCTCTTGTGTGTCATAATAATTAAGAAGTACAACTTGATCTCGAACTAAATATACTTGTTGAAAAGATGGTGATGTTGCGGTGAATTTTAGATCATCACCAATATAACATTCAATTAAAATATATGTAGCATCAGAAATAAAATTATCAACTGTGTGTGTAAAATATTTATTAGTTTGATTATATGTTAATGTTATATAATCAGTATCTGTATTCAACACTTTAATTTTAAAAATTAAATTGCTAATATCCTGATATGATTTAATATGTATATTAGTTTTATTAAGTGTATAATCAAATACAAGATTAAAATAAAATATTGGAGGTGTATAACCACTAACAATATCACTAACAATTGGATACTGAATCATATTATCAAAAATAAAATAACCTTCAAACCAATTAAAAAAACTATTATATTTATAAATAAACGGACTATAGAATGTTAATGGATTAGTATATTTTACAGTAATAATAGTACTTGATGATACAAAATCATCATTTAATCTAATATATAATTTATTATTAACAATAGTCCATGAATTTGTAATTAATTCTGATATAGATGAAACATTTGTCATTTCTACATCATCATATAAAATCTTCGCCGCTGATATCCAAAATACTTTATTATCAATATAATAAGTATTATCTATAGTTTCATATCTTTTCCAAACATAAATACTATCTGTAATATCAATAGTTTCTGTAAAATCTATATCAAAACTAGGAAAATTTATCTGTTGTATTATACTATATCGATTATTACAAGTATCACTAATACCAGTTTGTCCTATATCTAAAAAATAAACTAAATCATTAGATGTTAATTGTGTTTTAGGAACAATCCAATATTGTTGGTATAAATTATTTCTACCATAAACTTTATAATATTCCGCATTATCAACAGGAGACCATTTTAATATTATACCTCTATCAGTTGTTGTTAATGTTTGTATTATTGGTTCAGATGGTATTGATTCATAAAATTTATCTACAGCAATTATTTTATAATAATATCTACCAATAGTAAGTGTACTTGTTAAATAATATTGTGTGTCACTTTCTTTATTTTGTATTAAATCTAAATCATCATATCTAATGCATTGATATGTGTGATTAGTTGTTTTTAAAATATTTTGATATTGATCTCTAAATACTTTACAAAGATAAAAATTATTATCTGTTAATTGATTCTTTTTAAATAAAATATTAAAATCTTTATTAAATCTACTAAAAAGATTAAAAAAATCATTTTTATTTATTAAATTTTCTCTTGTTTCTATCCATTTTACTATATCATTTCTTAAATCTGATCCTAATAAAACATCTGAACCACCTTCACTAGATGTTAAAGTAGCTATTAAGTTTGTAGATGTAATAGTTATACTACTGGATGTTAAAACAACATTATTTATATCATATTGATTTAATTGTAAGGAATCACTTATTGTTGTTGATTGTCTTTTTAATGAATTTCCTGTTAATCCTTGTGTTACCCATAATGATATTTGTAATATTGAATTTGGTATCCACTCACCATGATATCCATTACCTGTTTCTATTGTTAATAGTTTATCAGATACTCGATTTAAAAAAATTGCTTTTGAAAGTGAAGTTTCAAAAGCCTTAGTATATTTAATATCAAATGATTCATATGATGTTGTACCTGATCTTTGTACTAATATTTCTAGATCTGATATTTGTTCTGTATCTGATAATGTTAGATTATATTGGCTATAAGTACCATATGGATAATCTGTTATATTATATTGATATGTTTTTAATTTATGTTGTTTAAAATTTATAAAAGGTGCTGTAATTATTGTTGTACTTGAAGAAATTATTCTTTGTTTTGAATCTTCTGGTGTTATTATACAATAATATAATATTTGTGATCCTTTAATTTCTTCAATAAATTTATATTTTGTTGTAGTGGTAAATTTATATGTACCGGCGGAGATCTGGAAATTATCTGGAAGAATTACTTCACGTTTTTTTACATTTGATGATCTTATAGGAAGTTTTGCAAAATCAAACACAATATTTCCATATGCTGTTGCAGGTATTGCAAAATCTATAGGATAATTATGTTTACTCGCATGTAAATATAAATTTTTGGTTTCATCAGCAGTTGCAAGAAATCCTTCTTTGTAAAGATAATCGTAGTATTGCTTAATATCAAAATTCGTCCAACCGAAAAGATTCATTAAGAAACCGACAAAACCATGAAAATCTATTTTAAGATCATTTAACGCATAGTCTTTTTTTAGTATATCTACATAATATTTAATATAATCAACTGGATTTGTAAACATTCTACTTCCTCGTAAAGAAATCCGATAATCACAAGACTATCGGATTTCTTATTAATTAAAAAAGATCAGATATTGTATCGCTTGTATAATTACTAACTGAATCTATAGCTTCATTTGCATAATTACTTACTGATTCTATAGCACCACTTACTAAATCTCCTGCAATGTTAAAAATAGAAGATCCATAATTTTTACTCAGATTGTTTAATTCTTCTAAAATCCATTTATTAGAACTCAAACCAGAAACGTATTCACGATATGATATACAAGAATATTCGAATGGAAGAATACATATTTCATTCGTACTTCTTGTTCCAATTAATTCTTTTGATGGTAATGCTAAAGGATATACACCTGTACACTTTCCAATATAAGAAATCGTCTGCATATCTGGTATATATTTAACAATATATAAACTTGCTAAATAATCTTGTGTACCAAAATAGTCTGTATTTTTTGGATCTAAATATTTTTTATTTGGTTGAATTGTTCCTTTTAATAATTCTCTTATATATTCAACCCATAATAAATGAAATTTATAAATGGTTAATGGATTTGATTCTAAAAAACTTACAGTTATAGATTCTGTTTCATGTATATCACTTGCATATGACAATGCTCCTGTACGTGTTTGTACTTGTGAATTCTGTACTTGAGTTTGTGGAGGAGTGAATTCTGTTGCCATAAATGGATATATTTTACTAAAATCTATTAAACTTGTAATTGTTTGTGGAGCTAGACCAACAGTACTTAAAACCGAGTTTACTATATCACCACTTCCTAATTGTTGACCGTTACAATATTCATCCGCACTAAATTCAGGTGGTTTCATAAAAAGAAGAGTATAACCAGTAACATCAGGATTAAAATTGCGATACATCTGATTGTAAAAATACTTGAGTACGGGATTATCAGCTAAATATAAATCTATAAAATAAGTTATTCCTACATTGGCTAAAAGAGACATGCTAATTTCCCCGACAATTTACTCTAAATAAATTATGTTCTAGACCAAAAATGATAACATTTCTAATCTTAATTTTATGTACTACTGAGTAATTATCAAATTTAATTTGTAATTTATCATCAAAAATCTTAGTAAGTAAAACATCTATTAATCTTTGAATTTTATTTGCTTCATCATTATTTTTACTACTAATAACATTCTTTTGTATATTTGCTGAAAACTCTGCTTTACAAATATCACCTACAGATGTTATATTACATCTAGATAAAATTAAAATTATTAAATTTTGTATAATATCAAAGTATGAATGATTATGCAAAGCGGCCAAGATCTGTTCAATAATCTTTGCAGAAACATTGGTTTTACGATTAATATCCGATATCAAACTCGCTGGATATGATATTTGATTCATCACAATAAAATCTGTTGTTTTACTGACTATTTCATCGCGATTATGTGTTGTCGCGTATTCTTCAAATCCAGGTCTTTCTTCATCTTCTCCAGTTCTAACATTTGGAGGAGAAATATACAATCCTTCTGCTCTAGCTTTCATATACAACGGTAACAAACCACCTTGAGCTTCAGGTTTACCTGTTTGAAGGTTTGTTCTTTTGTTTTGTGCAAAAATTTGCACAACTCTTGCAAAGGTTTGTTCAAAAAGTCTTTTAAGTTTAGCAGGATCGTTTTTAATTTCTGGTCCATATTTTTCTAAAATAGTAGGAACAAAATGATCTTTTAATAATGTAACTGGATTTTCAAACTTACTTGAATGATGTCTATTAGTAAGCATGTGGCCAATAACATATTTCATTACACGTTTATCACAAAACTTAAAAAAATGACTTTTTCGTCCATTCCAAATCTTTAACATTAATACCATTAAAGCATTTTTTGCAAAAGCATCCTTTTTCTGAATTATTCCATGATATACTAACAACAATAAGATTTGATAATAAGAATCTTTATGCATTGCTGTTAGTATATTTCCCCAATCAGCTTTAAAATTCAGTCCTACCTCTACCGGATTTAAATTAAGTATTTTATAAAAATTATTTACTCCGGTAAGAGGTATATTAAACTTAAAACAAAAACTTTCATCTGATGCCATATTACTTGTATAAGCAGCAGATACCATTTTTGCTAACTCTGTATATATTTGTGTTTCTTTTTGTTTATCTTGAAGCTGTGGGACAACTTTATCCTCATAATATTTTTTTATTGCTGACACTTATTTTGATCTCCGTTGGATAGTGGTTTTTAGACACACGCAGCAAGATATTTGGACAAACGATTGATTTGTTTTTCAAAATTTTCAACTATTTCTACCAATTTTTGTTGATCAAATATTAAACCAAAATCTTCAGACTCTGTTAAATGTTTTACTCTTAACCAATTAGAACCTGGAAAAGCTACTTTAGTTAATATATCTTCTAAAACACAAGTTTTAATACTATATTGTAAAGATTCTTCTGGATCATTATGTTCAGTTATTAATTTTTTTGCTAAAGGTAAAGCTCTATCAGAGTATTTTTTAGATCTTTGATCCGGAGTAAGATTATAAAAAGTATTATCAAGAACCTCATTCATCACAACATTCAATTTATTACTTACATCTTCTATTGAATTTTCTAGAATAGTCGCATTAATATCTTTACCAAAAATTTCTGGTTTAATATTAACAAATTCATAAATTTCTTTAACAGATCTATATGTTTGTGCCAGAAGTTCATGTACATCTTTATAATATGTTTCATCAAGATTTCGAAGAAGATGTTTATAATAAAGAAGATCTATAGCTACCTTACCCTCAAAAATTGAATCATCATATGGCTGATACAAATTTTTTGCATAATCAGCATTTTTCATCTTCTGTGAAACTTCAAATAATAAATCTACAGATTTATTTTGATCGTTATATGCTTTTTCATTTAATAATGCTTGACGTGCTATTTCAGATACGTCTTTTTCTTTTTGAAAATCAACTAAAAACATTTGAGTAATCTCCTCTATAAATTTATAATTTTAAGCCCCAGATTTAATAAAAGCTTCAAGGGTTGTTAAAGACATTTTTTCTGGTGAAGACATATACATAAATTGATAATGTATTTCGCCTTTTTTATCGTCTATAATAATAATCGCTGGTACTTTTAATCTTTTAAATATGAAATTAATAATACCTTTTACATAATTATCATTTAAATTAGAAACAGTTCTAACATCTTGACCTGTTAATAACTTTTCAAAACTTCCTGCAACATAAGCAGCATGTACACCTAAAATAATATCTAATGGTAATACAAGTGTATAATTTGGAAATTCAAAAACATCATTTACTTTAGCTTCTATTTCAACATCAATTACATCCATAAATTGACATATCGCCGCTTGTAATCTATAAAGAAAAAAGAAATAAAATATTATAAACAAATTATCAGTAATTTGTGGTATATAAATTTTTCTAACTTTTGTATCATCAACACCAAACAGATATGTCATCATAGACGAATAATTAGGTCTATCTATAACATCTCTAAAAAAATCTTCTAAACTACTATAAATTGTAGTTTGTGCGTGTTTCAAGAGTGATGGACCATTATTAACTAATTGTGAAAAAGTATTTTCAAATCTTTTATTTATTGATCCAAAAGTATTTGCTATTCTTGTTATACCACTTGTAAATCCATTTAATTCTCTTTCTTCAAAATTAGTTGATCTTATAATACCACCGCTACTATAACCACTTCCCATAAACTTATCAATTTCTGTTTTATAAGTACCATCAATTTCAGACATAGATCTACAAATTGCTTTTAAAAGTGTAATACGTTCTTGTGATTCTTTTGGTGATATACTACTTAAACTATTACTAATTTCTTTAGAAAAAGTATCAAATATTAAATCTTGTATTTTTTTATTTAAATCAACATCAAAATATTTTTCTTTTAACTCTAAAAAATTAATATTTGTATCTGTTGGTTTATATCCTGTAACTTTGGTTAGATCATTTAAATCAGTGTATTGTGGTGTAGGTGCTGGAAACAAAGTATTAAAAGCAGAATTCAGAAAAAGAGAACCTGGTGTTGATATAAGTTCCATAAATTTATCATGCATTTGCATAAATATTTGTTTCTGATTAGAACTTAATTTAGTTACTGTTGTCTCCATACTATTATTGCTTGTATCTAATCCTATTTGATTTTTCAACAACACAGGATCTAATACAAATCTAAAATTTAATAATACATCATCTAAAGAATTTTTTGTTAACTTTAAAAGATTAAATATTTTGTCTAATTCTTTTTTATTTTCTTCTGGTTTAGCGGCAAGATCTCTTTTCTCTTGTTTATTATTAGTAGGAAGATGTGTATCTAAAACATTTGGAAGAAGTTTAACACCAGGTATCTGTTTAACAAGTGGTATTCTATTTATTTGAGTTCCTGCCGTTGTATACCAATGTTTATCAGCGTTTCCTTCAAAACCTTTAAGTAATAAATTAGTTAAGCGATTAAGTTGTATTTTCTGTCTAAACTCAGCATGATTCTTTTGAAAATTTTCTATCCATTTTTCACGAAAAGTTCTATTATCTTTGGTTAAACTTGTAAGTAAAGTAAACCAATCTTCTTCTTTAGTAGATTTAAGTTTTCGAATAATACTCTCAACATTTGATATTTTATTTAAAGGAGTTTCAGTAACAATAGCAATAACTAAAATATAAAGCATTGCTTGTGACAATACACCAAAACCTTTAGTTCCAACAATTAAAGGAACATCTATTAAATTATTAAGAGTAATTATTTCAACATATGGTAAAAGTTTTTTAGTTCTTGGATCAGATTCCAGATATTTCTTTATTTGTTCTGTTTTTTCTTGTACTCTTCTTTGAACATCATAAGCATTAACTGTTTGATTTATTACAGGTACATTATTTTGTACATTACTTCCACCACCACCAGTTAATATAGCATTACCAATTAATTGTGCAACATTATTTGGTTGTGAAGAATCAGATTGAATTTGTGATGCCATACTTATAATATTCAAACTATTACTAACTATAATCTCACGTAAGTATGAAATAGTCTGGAATTTTCGACAAGATAACTGATTTTGTTGACTAATAGTATCCGCGAAAAGCAAAGGATATGCATAAATTAATCGAAACTGTTGGTTTTGAATTTTATCAGATTGTCTTAAACCAACAGTCTCTTTTGAATAATTGGACAAGCCTGTTACATTCATGTTTATATTCCAATATTTTATTTAACTTCCACCAGAGAAAGGTGAAGTTGATCCTGGAGGACCACCATTCCAACCTGGAGCATTTGGATCTGGTGTGTTTCCTGTTGATCCGGTATTACCCGTGTTTCCTGTGTTACCTGTATTACCAGTAGATCCTGTATTTCCAGTTGAACCTGTGTTACCAGTATTTGAAGTGTATTTTCCACCAATACTAAGTAAGAAATTTACCCAAGTTATTTCCATAGTTGGTGATATCCAATAGGGTGATTGTTCAAGTATTCTTAAAATAAGTGGTTTAAAAGCAGGATTTGTTATATCATCTGCAATTTTAAAATCATAACCATATATCAAATTATTACTATCTAAATCTTGAAAATTATAAAATTCGCTAACAAGTGTTACTGCTGGAGGAATATCAGTTGTTACCACTGGTAGTGTAGGACGAGATCCTGAAGATCCAGATGAACCTGTACCACCTGTAGTTCCAGTACCAGATACAGAGATTGATATATCTTCTATATCATTTTTTATTACTATATTTCCAGTATATGTTTCAGATGATATTGGTATAAATTTTATTTTTAATGTTTTTTCTTCATTTGATTGTAGTGTAAACGTTTTTGAAACTGGTGGAGAATACACTTCTACACCTTCAACATCTATGGCCCAGTTAATTGATCCATCCGAATTTGATCCACATGTAGAATACCATTTATTATAAGCATCCACATTAACTGAAACTTGTATCATATTTGAATATGATGTTGATCCTTTATTTGAATCTATTCTTACATAATACCATCCTGCTCTTGTTATTGATAAATATGGTGATCCAAAACCATCTCCCAAAATTGATAAACGACCCATCCCTTCAAAAGATGTACATAGTTGATCTGAATTTTCATATGCTTCCAAAGAAGATGCTGTTGCTTTAAGAGCCGTGTCGAAATCATGTGTAGGTGGTGTTTTATGATGAGCAATAGCACTTTGACCATTCCACTCTAAAATTTCAGCAGAGATTGGAGAAGATGTTCCTGGGGGAATAAAAAATCTAAAATATTGTATATATCCTTGTGTACTTAAATTTAAGATTATATTACTTTCATGATTGTCTATTTCTGTAACTAAACCATAATCTCCATGTAATGAAATATATTGTGTTGGATTTTTAGTTGATTTAGTTTTTGGTATGTATACTTCTACACCTTCAACATCTGTTTCCCAATTTATAGTATCATACCAAGCATCATAAGCTTCCGAATTAACTCTTATAACACATTCATAATTATATGATGCAGAACCTTTAAAACTATCCATTTTCACATAAAACCAACCACATTCATTTTCTAATAATGGTGAAATAAAATCATCACTCATTATACCTATTAAACCATAACTCCACTCAGGGGAAATACCTTTAACATAAAGATCTGCATTTTCATAAGCAGGAAGATCAAAAGAAGTTGTAGATACTAAATCCTGACTAAAATTAAGTGTAGGTTGTTTTTTATATCTACTAATAGCAGATTGTCCTTGCCACTCAAGAATCGTAAGTGAAACAGAAACTGTTCCTGGAGGAATAAAAAATCTAAAATATTCAATATAATCATCTGCTGTTGGTATTATATAAAACTGTCCGTGAGAATCTGTGTTTGTAGACTTTCCATAATCAAGAATTCTATTATTAGTAAGTGAAACATATTTTGTTGGATTTGACATTGGAAAACCTCCTTTTAGTTAACCAACGAAAATCCGTCTGGTAGTGTTATATTAGTTATCTCTAAAGCTGTTTGTGATATATTTTTTAATTTAAATTCTAATGTAGATGAATAATTTAAATTTATATTTCCAAAAGATAAAACCGATGGATTAACAGATAAAACACTATTTTCTAAAATTTTAGATTTATAAACTTCTACGCTTTCAACATCTCTATACCAATCTATTGTATCATACCAAGCATTATATACATCTGGATCAACATAAAGATAAACATTATTAGAATATAATGTAGATCCTGTACCTCCTCCAACACACATGTATAACCATCCACAATTTTGCTCGGTTATACAATTTTCATTAGTAAGATTATCAGAAGCTACTTCAATTCTTCCTTCTAATTCTATATGTATTTCATCATTTAAAGAAAGATTTTCTAAAGTACTACCATTAGTATGCCATCCTATTCCACCTTCAGTGAAATCTTCTATGTTCTTTATGGGAGGTTTTTTATATCTTGTAACTACTTTTTGTCCACCCCATTCAAGAATATGAAAATCAAACATAACTGTTCCTGGTGGTATAAATACTCTACAATATTGAATATAACCATCTGTAAAATTATTAACTAATGATATTCTTTTATCACTTCCATTTAATATAGCTTTACCATAATCAATAGATCTGTTTTGTCCAACTAAAGAAATATATTTAGTTGGATTTCCCGAAGGCACTGAATTAGTTGAATTATATACTTCAACACCCTCAACATCTTTTTCCCAATTAATTTTATCATACCAAGCATTATATACATCTGCTTTTACAGACATATATAAGGAATTATAATAACAAGGACCACCTGGATCACCATTACATTTAACATAAAACCAACCACAAGTTTCTTCAGTTACCATTTCACTTAAAGACATTAGAAGTGTAGTTCTACCGTTAGATTGACCAGCAGGTAATCCTGCGAATATTGTGTCATTTTTCTCTAAACTGTCTAGTATATATCCAGTATATATATCTGGCATAACTCCACTTGTGGTAGGTGGTTTTTTATATCTCTCAACACCACTAACTCCATTCCACTCTAAAACTTCAAAACCAGCCCTCCAAGCTCCAGGCGGAATAAAAACTCTAAATTTTTCAATATAATCATAATGATTTTCATAATAATTCAATACTTCAAAATTACCATTTTCATCAGGTGTAGCCCGATCGTATGATAATTTATAAGTATCTGGTGTTAATGGTGGATATATAGATTTATATTGTGTAGGATTTGTCATGTTTGTCACACCTATTTATACGGACAGATTTCTGGATATAAACAAAAGAAACAAGCTTTTGTATCTATATATTCATCATCTTTCGATACATCAAGATTATTATCTAAGTAATAATTCACACGTTGAATCTTGCCGCTTATATACGCCATATAAGACGTTAAATCATAATTTTCTAAATCAATTAATAAATTACTTGTAAAATAAAAACTATTGTGTTTACTATTTAATACTTCTTTAACATGTTTAACACATGCAATAGCTTCATCTAATGATTCTATATCAGATGACATTATATCATGAACAATATAAATAAATTGTATATATCTTATATTGTATTTATCTAATTTTGGTTTTTGTGTTCTAGTTTCTTCTATATGGTTTTTAGCTTCATCTAAATGATTTTCAAGTATATATTTATATAATAAACATTGATACCAATCATTTATTCTAGGAACTTTATTTTTAATAATTTTTTTATATTCTGAATAAGGAAGCGACTTAATTTCTACTAAAACATCAGAATTTATTAAACAGTCTAATCTACCACTAACTCTTATAGATGGAACTTTTAAACTAACTTCTTGTTCTGTAAACTGTTTACTATTATCCTGTATAAAACTATGTGCTGCATTACCAAGATAAGATCGTAATACTATTGGTAACCATTTACTCGCATATGATTTAATTGGTGTGTTTCTTATTTTATATATAATATTACTAATACAACTTGATGCTATATCATATGATGACATATATGATTGATTCTCTATAGCATCTTTATTTTTTTGTGTATTTTTATCATATGTTTCTTGAATAAATAAATCTAAATCAAAAACTCTATTTTTTTCTATGTTTTCTTGTTTAGCGGCAAGATCTGGAAAAAGAGGTTGTAAAACTGGTGTTTCAATTGGTGTGTTTTCACTTTTGTTTATTCCAACAAAATTGTTAAAATTAAACTCAGACATGTATGCGCCTCCGCAAATTAATATTATAACTACTATTATTTATATTATTTCTATAATTAAATAGAAACAATATATTTCTGTAAAAAGATATATTACAGAAATATATTGTTTCACACTTTAATATTTAAACCAAATATCTCCACTAGAACCACCACTTGGTGAACTTGTAGACACTGTTGCTGTTATATTTCCAGCAGCACCTTGAGCACCTTGAGCACCAGCGGATCCAGCAGCACCTTGAGCACCAGCGGATCCAGCAGCACCAGTACCACCTGTTCCACCTGCAGATCCAGCAGCACCTTGAGCACCAGTAGCACCTGTTTTACCAGTACCTCCAGTAGCGCCTGTACCTCCAGCAGTACCTTGAGCACCGGTAGCGCCTGTACCTCCAGCAGTACCTTGAGCACCAGTAGCGCCTGTACCTCCAGCAGTGCCTTGAGCACCAGTAGCACCTGTTTTACCAGTACCTCCAGTTTCACCAGTACTTCCGGTTGCACCTGTAGCACCAGTAGCGCCTGTACCTCCAGCAGTGCCTTGAGCACCAGTAGCACCTGTTTTACCAGTACCTCCAGTTTCACCAGTACTTCCGGTTGCACCTGTAGCACCTGTAGCACCGGTTGCACCAGTATTTCCTGTATCACCAGTACTTCCAGTATTTCCTGTATCACCAGTACTTCCAGTAGCACCTGTAGCACCGGTTTTTCCTGTAGCACCAGTTTCACCAGTACTTCCAGTAGCACCTGTAGCTCCGGTTGCACCAGTTTCACCAGTATTTCCCGTATCTCCAGTACTTCCAGTAGCACCAGTTTTTCCTGTACCACCAGTTTCACCTGTATTTCCAGTAACACCTGTACCACCTGTAGCACCTGTAGCACCAGTTTTTCCTGTACCACCAGTTTCACCAGTATTTCCTGTATCTCCAGTACTTCCAGTAGCACCTGTAGATCCGGTTGCACCA
>Ga0268283_1000181_pt1 | contig 58278 bp, 56 predicted proteins | sample saktaG_13_FD_190140 | JGI IMG/M metagenome (GOLD analysis project Ga0268283, IMG submission 190140) | Saline water microbial communities from Sakinaw Lake, British Columbia, Canada - sak_2013_06_06_36m | ecosystem: Environmental > Aquatic > Non-marine Saline and Alkaline > Saline ...
ACTTCATGCCGCCAGAAGCTACAGCAGTTTCTCCTCTTATTCCATTCTCACCAATGCCTGGTGGAGCACTCACTGCAAATACGCAGATGATGCGTGACAACAATATTTTGGATAGATTTCCAGAAGTTATCGATGCGATGCGTGAAGTTGTTGAAAAGGGTGGATATGGTACTTCTGTAACTCCAGTTTCACAGTTTTACTTCCAACAAGCACTCAACAACGTAATGCAAGGTCCATGGAAAGCTATTGCTCCGGGATATGGAAAAATGGTTCTTGGTTATTTTGGTAAAACTCCAGTTGCACCAGATCCTGAGATTGTAAGAATCGCTTCAGAAAAATTACGTTTAGAACCAACAACGAGAAATGCTTTAGATCTTGCAGATGAAGATGAGAGCAAATCTTTGGGGCACTGGACAAAAATTTTAGAAGAAGAGGGCATTGCAACTACTGAAGAAAATATCTTCATCGCTGCGGCTTGTCATCATAAAGGTATCGCTTTTCTTAAAGGTGAAGCAGAAGTAAATGTTAGAAAAAAATCAACCATGCAAACAAATAAAGGAGTAAAAAAAATGAGTACAGGAAATTATACAGTAGTAGTAGACGGACAAAAGTTCAGTGTTCAAGTGGCAGAGGGTGATGCAAACATTCAAGTAACAGCAGTAAATGGTGAGAGTTTCTCAATGCCAGCACCTCAAGCAGCACCAGTGGCTCCAGCAGCACCAGTGGCTCCAAAAATAGATGGTACAGCAGTGAATGCAATGCTTCCAGGTTCAGTTTGGAAAGTGTCAGCTTCTGTAGGTCAAACTGTTAGCGAAGGTGATGTTCTTTTAATCTTAGAATCTATGAAAATGGAGATCGATGTTGTTGCTCCTTGTAGTGGTGTTGTGAAATCTCTCAATGTAAATATAAATGATAAAGTAGTAGAAGGTCAACTAGTAGCTGTAATAGGCTAATTAAATGAAACTGTTTTTAGTAAAGCTTATTACTCTTTTTGCTTTACTTGGATTTGTTGGAGCGAGTGCTGAAGAAAATGTCTCAGCAGCTGCTTCACAGATTGAAAGTAAAGAGGGTTTGACTCAGGTTACAATAAAACAGGACTCATATCAGAGTAAAGATTTCACTGATATGATTTCTGGGTTCTTAGAATCTACAGGTATTTACGTTTTAATCCATCCAAAAGCAGACGAGCTGAGTGCAAGCGGTCAACCAATGAGTGACTTTCATAAAGGCGCGGGTCGTGTTCTCATGATTCTTGTGAGTTTTTTGATTTTCTGGTTGGCGATCAAAAAAGGTTTCGAGCCTCTTTTACTTTTACCGATAGGTTTTGGTGGGCTTTTAGCAAATATACCAATAGCTGATATGGCAGGTCCTAACGGATTTTTAGGCGTTATCTATCAAGCTGGTTTAGCAAATGAACTTTTTCCTCTTATCATCTTTATGGGTGTTGGCGCTATGACAGATTTTGGTCCTCTTCTCTCAAATCCAAAAACTGCACTTCTTGGCGGTGCGGCTCAGTTTGGTATTTTTGGGACACTCGTTGGTGCGCTTGCTCTTTCTCAGTACACGGATATTTTTGATTTTACACTCAAGCAAGCTTCGGCGATCTCAATTATCGGTGGAGCTGATGGCCCGACATCTATCTTTATTGCGACACATCTTGCTCCTGAACTTTTAGGTGCAATTGCAGTCGCTTCATATTCCTATATGGCATTAGTTCCAATCATTCAACCGCCGATTATGCGAGCACTCACGACAGATAAAGAGCGTCGTATCAAGATGACGACACTTCGCCATGTATCTCGCATTGAAAAACTGATATTTCCGCTTATGGTTTTGACACTTTCTATTTTGGTATTACCTGAATCTACACCGCTTATTGGTGCATTTATGTTCGGTAATTTTTTAAAAGAATCAGGTGTAGTGGATCGCTTATCTGATACGATGCAAAATGCGCTTATTAATATTGTAACTATTTTCTTAGGTCTTGGTGTTGGTTCTAAACTTGCCGCAGATCAGTTCTTAGTTCCAGATACTTTAGCTATTTTAGCCCTTGGAAGTCTTGCTTTTGCTGTGGGTACAGCAGCTGGTGTTATTATGGCAAAAATTATGAATATGTTCCCTGGACACAAAATAAATCCACTTATCGGTTCAGCTGGTGTTTCAGCAGTTCCTATGGCGGCTCGTGTATCAAACAAAGTAGGTACGGAATATGACAGAACAAACATGCTTTTAATGCATGCGATGGGTCCAAATGTTGCAGGTGTTATTGGTTCAGCTGTCGCAGCTGGAGCACTTCTTTCTATCTTTAAATAAACTCTTACATGTAAAGATCTTTACATATAAGAGTTTTACTTCTTCTGTAAACTTGATATTTAAGCGTTTTCTCTTGCGTTCATAGCTTCTACAACTAGTGGTATGATATTATGACTTTTTGTCTTATCGATAAAGCCATCAGCTCCAAGTCCAGTAGCTTCACGTTTGTTATTATCACCTGTCATAGAACTGTTAACGATAAGTGGTATTTGCGCTGTTAAAGGATTCGCCCGTAGTTCTTTTATAACAGTAAATCCAGAGATTTCAGGCATCTCGATATCTGTAATGACTGCTGGGATAATCGATGGATCATCGAGGGATGCAATATAATCTAGCAAAAGCTTACCATTGTTAAATATTTTATATTTAAGATTTGCATTTTCAAATATCTGAATAAGATGTCTTTGGGCGGTTTTAGAATCCTCTGCTATTAAAACAGTGCCTTTTCTTAGCTTCATTGGTATATCAAACTCTTCCATGGCACGTTTGCCTTCATTCACATCGACCATTGCTTGAGGCACAACATCCGCCAAAAGTTTTTCATAATCCAAAACTAAACACATACTTCCATCTTCAAGTCTCGTATCGTTCATAACTACACTATTCTCACCTACGCTGTAGCTCTCTGGTGCATGCATTTCGCTCCAATTCTTTTTAACGACTCTAAATGCTGACATAATACGAAGACCAATGATGATGCCATTAAAATCACATATAAGAATATTGGATTTTTTAATATCCTCTTTAGTGAGTGTCATATGAAGCCATGCCGGAAGATTGAGAATTGGAATCTGAATGCCTCTGAGGGTTATCGTTCCCTCAAGCATAGGATGTGATGAAGGGATTTGTGTGAGATAGTGATTTTTTGCTTCTACTACTTCTCTCGTTTTAAAAACATTGATTGCATAAAATGCCGCATCTGGATTATGACTTACTTTAAATACTAAAAGTTGTACTTCATTGTTTTTTGCTAAATTTGTAGACGCATCCACGTTGTCCAATATAGACATATCATCTTCCTTGTGTGCAATAATATGCAATGTTATCGAAATAAAAATGAATATGAGATTATGTGCCTATATATTTGGCATTATCTAATTAAAAGTGATATATGAGTAGAATTCATGCTTTTAAAGAACATAAGGATTAATTTTGAATACTATTACAGCCTGTCCACTGGATTGTTATGATACCTGTTCGATCATATATGCAAATGGAAAGTTAAAAGGTTTAAAAGAGGGTTTTACTCAAGGTTTCTTATGTCCACATCTCAACCATTATGAAACTTTTGAAAGAATACAAAAGCCTAGATTTAAAGGTGAGATTATAACGATGGATAAAGCTCTTACTCATCTTGTTAGCATTATAAAAGAAAGTAAAAAAACTCTTCATTATAGAGGAAACGGAAATTTTGCTTTGATGCAAGAAGTAACGGATCATTTTTTCAGCTCTATTGGCGCAACTTTGACTAATGGTAGTCTTTGTGATGGAGCTGGCGAAGCAGGCATTATCGCTGGACGAGGATACAATGACATAATGACACCCCAGCAGATAGCCAAATCTGAAGTTGTCGTCTTTTGGGGAAGAAATCCACACACGACATCATCACATTTTTTGCCACTTTTAAAAGATAAAAAGATTATTGTTATCGATCCAGTAAAAACAAAAATTGCACAAACAGCTGATTTACATGTACAGATAAAACCTCATGGAGATGCTGAGTTTGCGATGCTCTTATCACGTTTTTTATTTATAGAAGGTGGTGTAGATAAGGAGTTTGTTGAAGAACATGCTCCAGAATATGAGGAGTTTTATGAGCTCACACAAACTATCCGCATTAAAGCTGTTTTAGATAATATTGGTGCGACTTTAGGAGATATCGGTAAGTTTTTAGAACTAGTAAAAGGGAAAAAAGTAGCCATTCTTTGTGGAGTCGGGATTCAAAAATATCTTGATGGTGCAGATGTGATGCGTGCCATCGATGCTTTTGGCGCTCTTTTGGGGCTTTTTGGAAAAGAGGGTTGCGGCGTGAGTTATCTTGGTTCATCTAAAAGAGGAATCAATTCGCCATTTATGCTTACATGTAAGGCAAAAAAAGTAAGTAAAGTCGATACAAAATTTGGTGATTTTGATACTGTTTTCATCCAAGGAAGTAATCCTGCAAATCAGATGCCTAACACATCAAGAGTACTAGAAGAACTTCAAAAAGTAGAAAATATTATCTATTTTGGTCTTTATGAAAACGAAACATCAAAAATGGCAGATCTCATCATTCCAGCAAAAACATTCTTGGAAAAAAATGATATCAGAACCTCTTACTCGACGCATTACATGTATGAGATGCCTCGTCAAAAAGTGAGTGAAATAGGGATAAGTGAGTATGAACTGACAAAATATCTTTGCGACGCTTTTGAGATTTCACTCTTAAGTGAAGAGGAATATATTGCACATTTTAGATCTTTTTCTGCAAAAAATGAAGAAGATCTTTTGGAAGTAAAGGGAAGAGAACAGATCGCTTATGAAAATGGTTTTACAACAGATGATGACGAATTTTTGTTTTTAGAAGAGTTAGATAGCGACAGAGATGAGAGTGGTGAGCTGTATTTGATTACATGTAAGTCGCATACAAGTCTCAATTCGCAATTTAAAGTAGAGAATAAAGTTCATCTTCATCCCTCGTTAGGTTATGAAGAAAATCAGCTAGTCGAAATATCGTCAGTCAGTGGAACTCTACGATTACATGTAAGCCTCGATGAAAGACTTAGAGCGGATTGTGTACTTATTTACTCTGGTACAAATGGAGTCAATCACCTCACAACTTCAAAGCGAAGTTATGAGGGGAATAGTGCTGTTTATGAGCAAAATAGAGTGAAACTCACAACAATTTAAAGGATGTTCCATGTATGGTAAATTGATATTTTTGGCAATAAGTTTTTTTGTACTTTCTACTGCAAGTTTTGCAAAGCCTATTTCTAAAGAGATGTGTGTTGCAAAGGGAAACGGTTTTATCTTCGCTGGTGGAGAATGTATAGCATATAAAGCAGTCGTAGGAGATAAGGAAGGTTCATTAACCATCATTGTTCATGGTACGTGGCCAGAGGAAGCGAATGTTTTAGCACGATATACAACTTTTGCCGAAGATTTAAATATGCTCACTGACACTACCACAGTGGCGATCGCACTTCCAGGATATTCAGGATCATCGACAAATAATTTTACGGCACTTTCTCATGATAAAACAAAAAATCTTGCCGCTCAAAAAGAGTATATACTTTTTTTAGATGAGCTCATAAAAGCTTTGAAAGAGAAGTATAAGGCAACGACAGTGAATTATGTAGGTCATTCAGCCGGAGCGATGATGGGCGCGACTTTGATGGGCTTGGATCCAGAACTCATACAAAATATTGCTCTTGCTGGTGGAAGATATGATATTCATGCGGTTTCAAAAGAAAAAGGGCTTATATCAGCTGTTGATGTACTAGATAAGATAAACAAAAAAGCGAAGTTAGTGCTTATTTACGGCACAAAAGATGAGATATCAAGACCAGAGGTAACAAAAGATTTTTATACACTTGCGAAAAAAAATGGCTTATATGTAAAGCTTGTAGAAGTCAAAGATGCACCACATTTAGACCTTGATAGAACACAAACTTCGATGGAAGCTATAAGTAAGATGTTGGAAAATTAGATGTATAATTTCGATTATAAAATAGAAATCAGAATGAAGGCTTAAAATGACAATAAAAGAGTTAGATAATAAATATATTTTACCTACTTATGCAAGAGCGGACGTAGAGTTTGTAAGTGGTAAAAATGCGAAATTGATTGATGCAAATGGTAAAGATTATATCGATTTTACTTCTGGCATCGCTGTTGTGAGTGTTGGTCATGGAAATGAGAGACTGACAAATGCGTTATGCGCACAGGTCAAAAATATGATCCATATGTCAAATCTTTATTACATTGCACCTCAAGCGCGCGCGGCTGAGAAGCTGGTAAAGGCTAGTGGTTATGATATGAAATGTTTCTTTGGAAACAGCGGTGCAGAAGCAAATGAGGGCGCTATTAAGATAGCACGTAAATATGGTGAAAAAGATGGAGAGATCAAAAGATATAAAATTATCACTTTAGACCATTCATTTCACGGACGTACTATCACGACGGTAAAAGCAACTGGACAAGCAAGTATGCACAACTATTTTGGGCCATTTCCAGATGGTTTTGTGTATGCGAAAAATATTGAAGAGATAGAGAGTTTAGTTGATGCACATACTGTGGCTGTGATGATAGAACTTGTACAAGGTGAGGGCGGAGTGCAACCTCAGGATAAAGAAAAAGTGCAAAATCTTGCAACGTTTTTAAAATCTAAAGATATTTTACTCATCATCGACGAAGTTCAAACAGGCGTGTATAGAACGGGAAAATTCCTAGCATCAAATCTATATGAGATAGAGCCAGATGTTGTGACTTTAGCAAAAGGTGTTGGCGGTGGAGTTCCTGTGGGCGTGGTTATGACAACACTCAAAGATATTTTTAGTGCTGGAGATCACGGTTCCACTTTTGGTGGAAATTACCTCAGTTCTACAGCGATTTGTGAAGTCATGGACATTTTAAATGAGTATGATGCAAGCGGAGAGTTGGCGATCAATATGCTTCTATTTGATAAAGCTTTGGAAAAATTTTATAATGAAAATCAAGATCTTTTTACCGAAAAAGTGGGTCTTGGAATGATGTGCGGTTTACGTGCAAAAGATGCCGATACACTTGCAAAAGTAATAAACAGTGCAAGAGAACATGGAGTGATGGTGCTTAAGGCTGGAAAAAATACACTCAGACTTTTGCCCCCGCTTACAATTACACAAGAAGAGATTGATGAAGGGTTTAAACGTTTAATCGCTGCGGTTAAAAATATATAAATCCTATGAGATTTAGCCAATATATGAATGAGTGGCTCTATGGAAACGAGGGCTACTATACAAACTATAAACAGATAGGAAAAGAGGGTGATTTCTTCACCTCTGTGAGCACTTCTAAGTTTTTTGGCGGAACGATTGCCAAGCACATCATCTCTTTGGTGGAAGAGGGCTTTTTAGAAAAAGATGCAGTAATCTGTGAGATAGGCGCACATCACGGCTACTTTTTAGCGGATGTGGTAGAGTTTATCTATACTCTTTCTCCAGAACTTTTAGAAACTCTCAAATTTGTCATTATTGAACGCTTTGATACGCTTCAAGAACAGCAACGAAATTACTTCAAAGACTCTTTTGGCGATGTGATCTCTCTAACGCATTATAAGTCTCTGAGTGAGCTTACACCCGTAGGGCACTCTGCATATAAGAGTGCTTTTTTTGTAGCAAATGAGATTTTTGATGCTTTTGGTTGTGAACTTTTACATGATGGAAAGATAGCTTCTGTAGTGAATGGAAAAATCGAGTTTGATCTTGAAGATGAGAATATTTTGCAAAAAGCAAAAAAATATCATAAAGACAAAGGGGAAATCGCTGTAGGTTATGAAGAGTTTGCAAAAGAGATGGTAGCTTCAGCTGAGAAGTTTGAGTTTATGAGTTTTGATTATGGTGAGATGATGGCAAGACCTGATTTTTCAATCCGCATCTATAAAAACCACGATGTTTTCCCATTTTTTGATGAAAATGTCAAGCTTGATGAACTTTTTAAAAACTCCGACATTACCTATGATGTAACTTTTGAGCATGTTAAAGATGCATTTATCGAAGTAGGAGTTGAATTTGTAGAGCTTCAAACACAGATGCGAGCTCTTGTAGATATGGGGATTTTAGAACTTTTAGAGATGCTTAGAATCAATGTGGATGAAAAGATCTACGAACAAGAACTTCAAAAAATAAAACTCCTCATCATGCCGAATTTTTTAGGCGAAAGATTTAAAATGATACGGTTTCGTAAGCAATAAAATATATAAAATTTCTGTATAATTCGATAAATTATCAAAAGGAGTGAGTCATGAAAAATCTATCTTACTTAATTGTTGCCGCGTTATTGCTCGGTGGATGTACTTATAAGAATGAGGCGATTGGACTTTCATCTTATAAAACTGTCTATAGTGGAGCTACGTCAAATAATCACAAAAGCATCTATCTTGCATCTGTAAGTGATGAGCGCTCTGATAAAACGAGTATAGGTTATGTTCAAGCAAATGGGAAAAAAACAACATTACTTTACAGTTATGCTGATTTTACTGGTAAATATAAAGATGGACTCAATAGCGCTCTTAGAATGGCTCAATTTAATGTAGAACAACATCCAGATGCTGATGCTATTATTGTAGATGTAAAAATTAAAAAAGTAGAACTTGTATATAACGATACAAAGAAGTTTGATGAAAATCTTCATGGAAAGATTTTAATTGATGTGACAGTGAAACAGGGAAATAAAGTAATTACTCAAAGTTTCACTCAAAATCAGGGAATCTGGATTAAACCATCTTATACTACAAAAGATATGGAACCACTTTTATACACTCTTTTCTCGAGTAGTATTAACGATATCGTATCGAAGTTGACTAGCTTCTAGTCTAACTCCGCATTTTTTGGAACTATCTTTCGAACATTACGTTTTGGAGGTAGTTTACTTTGTGCTTTTTTATCTTTCTTTTCTTTCTCTTTTTGAAGTTCTTCAGCAAAGCGTTTAGCTTTTTTATCTTTTTTAGCTTTAGCTATTTTCATATCTTTGGTTTGAGTCGTTTCAAATGCTTTGATGTTATCTAGTACTAAAACACGTCCTAGTGCTGTCTCAATTGGATAGAGTGTTGCATGCTCATCTGGCTCCAAAAGGACTAAAGAGTAATCTCTAGCAAGTTCTAAACGCTCTAGATATAGTTGTGCTTCTTGTGGAAGATCATAGTTTATGAGCATATCAAATTCTGAGCTAATATCATCTTGAAACTGTGCATCAGTAGTAATTTTCACTTTTTCATTTAGTGAAAGTTCTTTAAAATCTTTTACAAATTCTTTTGATACTATCACAATCTCAAGTTCGCTGTTATTTTTAATAAGGAAATTTATAAGTTCAATCTTACGCTGTGTATTACATGGAATAACACGATGATTGTGGCGCTTTATAGTTGCAGATGACATAGAAATCCTTGTATAATTGAGTAAGCGAATTATATCTAAATTAGAAAGAGAATAAATGAAGGTAATAGTGAATGGAATTACAAGAGAGTTCCAAGATGATGCGAATTTGCAAAATTTGATTTGTGAATTAGGTCTTGATGAAAAGGTTATGGCTGCTGCGATTAATATGGAAATTGTTAAGCAAGAAAATTGGTCTACTTGTAAGCTACATGAAGATGATAAAGTTGAGTTACTTGATTTTGTCGGTGGCGGTTAATACGTCTCGATAGTGACTACGGCAATTGCGTAGTCTCCATCATGTGTAATGGAAAGGGAAGTGCTTTTAATTTTAAAGTTTTGCATTACTCTTTGACTCAACTCTAAAACTGGAGCACCACGCGGTGTCTTGGATATTGAGATATCAAGAAAACTGCATTCAGATCCGATGCCTGTGCCGAGAGCTTTTGAACAAGCTTCTTTTACAGCCCAAAATCCTGCAGCAGTTTTATGATTTTTTACAAGTTTGATCTCATCACAAGAGAGAAACTTTTGAAGAGACTTCTCCCCAAATCTTTCCATCATATGTTTCATTCTCTCTAATTTAATAAGATCGATGCCTATCATTATTGAATTACGAAATCCGTAAAATAAACTCCATTAATACTTCCATCTTTAAGCATCGGATTTAGTTGTTGCAAGATTTGTTCGCTGAGTTGATCTTTTCCTTTAAGGGTAGAAACTTCTTCTATTGATTTTGAAGAGAGAAGTCTAAGTATCTTATCTCTAATAACGGGTTTTTTTGCCTCTAGTTCTTCTGTGAGTTCTTTTCCACTAAGTTCAAGTGAAATCGTAGCTTTAAGGTAGCGGCTTCCACTCTCACTCATAAGATTTACTGTAAATGTATCTAGTGGTAATAAAATACCGATTTTATCCAAAGTTCTAGAACCTTCAACACCTGAAGTTTCTTTTTTCTCTCCAGCAACTTTTTCAGTTTTTTCAATAGCTTTTGAATCTTTTTCTTCGGATTTTGAATCTCCACCCATCATAAGGATTGTAACGACAGCCCCAATTAATATTACAAGTATCAAGACAACAACAATAATTATAAGCATCATCGAACTTGATTTCTTACCTTCGGGCGCAACTACTTCTTCTTCTTTTTTTTCTGCCATTTATCAATCCTTGATTTTTATTTTAAGATTATAACACACTAATTTTTTTTCACTAACGAGTTGAGAGGTATAAACTGATATGTATCGGGATCATAATAATCGATACTTCCAGTCTCTATATCGTAATACCAACCATATATATGAAGGTCTTCTTTATCCACTCTTCTTTGAACTTCGGGATAAGTTAAAAGATTTTCTAGTTGAGTTACCACAGAAAGTTTTTCTGTAACACGTAAGAGTTCCTCTTTATCAGCATTTGCTCCAAGGCTTAAAATAGCCATAGATTTTGCTTTTTCACCTAAACTCAACCATTTTTTTGTGTGTACTAAAGATGGATTTTCAACAGTTTTAAAAAGATGGTTGATTGCCCCACAATGTGAATGCCCACATATAATAATCTCACTTACATTGAGTACGCTGACCGCGTATTCTATACCTGTAGCCGTTGCATGATAATCTTCATCAAGACTAAATGGAGCCACAAAGTTTCCAACATTACGGATAACGAAAAGATCTCCAGGACGGGATTGCACGATAAGATCGGGTATAACTCTTGAGTCAGAACAACCTATAAACAAAGTCTTTGGACTTTGTCCATTTTGAGCGAGTTCAAGAAAAGACTCTTCATTTTTTTTAAAGTGAACTTTTTTAAAAAGCTCATTGCCCTCGGCAAATTTTCTTAGATCCATAGCATAATCCTTATATAATTAACAGCGAGATATTCCTAGCGTTTTCATGATTTTATCAAAGATTGGTCCAGAACTTCGGTCACAATCATCATGATATTCGATAACAATAACTTTTTTATTTTTTGGAAGTTCACATGAGTAGATTTCAGGTTTAAAACTATTTTCATCCACAACAACATTGATAACTGAATTGATTCTATCTTCTTCCTCTTTTGTATCAAATACTATAGATAGTTTTGAATAACGCTCTTCGCTTTTGTATTCTGCGTTTATCATACTGTAAATTCCTTTTGCATATTTAAAACATTATACAAAAAAAATCTTTAACAATCAAAACCATTCTAAGAGTTTTGTGACTTCATCCACAATATATGTTTTAATCGCTGATTTTTCTAAAGTTTTTTTTGCGATGAGTGCTTTTGTTATATTTTGCATCTTTGCTTCTTTGAGTCTGATATCAAGCTGAAATACCTCTCTAACATCCCCGACAAGAGAAACTTCGCCAATAAATACAGTCTCTTTTGAGATAGCTCTGTCTCGAAAACTACTGATGATAGCCGCTAAGATTGCAAGATCCGCAGCAGTTTCGGTAATTTTGATGCCTCCAGTTATATTGATAAATACATCATAACTGTTGAGTGGAATCTCGAGTTTTCTCTCCAAAAGGGCTAAAAGCATATTAAGTCTATTATTGTCAAAACCTGTCGCTTGGCGTTTTGGATTGGAGGTGTGAGATTCTGAAACAAGCGCTTGCACTTCTAGGATGATGGGACGTGAACCTTCCATTATGACTGTGAGAGCAGATCCCGGTTGTGAAGTATTGCGATTGAAAAATCTTGAAGAGATATCTTTGGCACTCACAAGTCCCTCTGCACGCATCTCAAATACACCTATCTCACTTGTAGGTCCAAAACGGTTTTTAAAACCACGTAATATTCGTAACTCTTGAGAAGAATCCCCTTCAAAATACAAAACGGTATCAACCATATGTTCTAAAACTCTTGGACCTGCGATAGAACCCTCTTTGGTAATGTGCCCGATAATAAAAATAGCGATATTTTTCTCTTTTGCAAGACGCATAAGTTCAAAAGTGATCTGTCTCACTTGAGTTACGGAGCCAGGAGCGGATGAGATAGCTTCAGAATAGAGTGTTTGTATAGAGTCTATAATAATAAACTCATACTCTCTGTGATGGAGTTCTGCCAACACTTGTTCAAGACGGATCTCACTTAAAAGGTACAAATTTTTTTCATTTGCACCGAGTCTGTTTGAGCGAAGTTTGACTTGACTTTCTGATTCTTCACCAGTGACATAGAGAACATTTTTTCCCGTCGATGCGATGTTAGAGCCGATTTTTAAAAGTAGGGTTGATTTTCCAACACCTGGGCTTCCCCCTATTAGTGTTAAAGATCCGGGCACGACTCCACCGCCTAAAACAGTGTCAAGTTCATAATCAAGTGAAGAAAATCTAGGAATATCTATCTCAGTGATATCAGGCATTGCAATGGCTTTAGTTTTTGAATTGCTAGAAGAGGAAAGGGTTTTTATGACCTCTTGTTCACGTTCATCGAGTTCAATAAATGAATCCCAAGCACCGCAATTAGTACATTTTCCCATCCATTTTGGAGTTGTGAGCCCGCAGTGTTGACACTCAAAAAGAACTTTTTTCTTTGCCATAAAGATACCTTTGATAGAGCCTTACATGTAAGTGTTTTTGGATGCAAGGAGTTGTTTGATAGTTGGATTATAGAGGAATTATTCTTGATTTTATAAAATATGACAAAACGTCATATTTTATTTTGCTTCATCTTCTATAAAGATCTCATCAAGTAAGCCGTTGACAAATTCATATTTGTCAAATTTGAGAAGATGTTCAGGTTGTTCTCCAACACCGATATAAAAGATCGGAAGCTTAAGCGCGTACGCAATACTAAAAATTGAACCGCCTTTTGCAGTACCGTCAAGCTTCGTGATGATAATTCCATCTATTCCTATCATCTCATTAAATGCTTTTGCCTGAGCGATGGCAGAGTTTCCTTGCGTTCCATCAATGATTAAGAGTGTTCTGTGCGGTGCGCCTGCATGTGCCTTGTCGCATATACGATTGATCTTTTTGAGTTCATTCGCTAGATTTGTTTGAGTGTGTAAGCGTCCAGCTGTATCAATGATAACATGATCCATATTCTTCGCTTTTGCTGATTCTATCGTATCATAAGCAACGGCTGATGGATCATGTCCTTGTCGTGAAAATACAATTGGGACATCTATCTTATCAGCCCAGCGTGTGAGCTGCTCGATAGCTGCTGCTCTAAAAGTATCGGCAGCACCAAGCATAACACGTTTGCCCTCACTTTTATATTTTGAAGCGAGTTTAGCAATAGTCGTTGTTTTTCCTGCTCCATTTACACCGATAATGAGTTCTACAAAAGGTTTTTCATAAACTGGCTCTTCATATTTTGTATAAGCCAAAGTTGCTAAAAGTTTTGATTCAAGAATTTCTCTAGTGATTTTCTCTTGATAGATCTCATTTAAAATGATTTCGACGAGAGCGTACTCAACATCAGACTCAAGTAAAATATCTTCAAGTTCACTTTTGGTAAGAGTGACTTTTTTCTTTGGAGCGACTGCTCTTATAGCTTCAACGGTTTTTTTAAGACCTTGTTTGATAAAGCCAAACATTATTTACCTAAAGCTTTTTTGATATCAGATTCGATGATCTCTTCGGGAGTTGCACCGACATAAAAGTTGATTAAAGTTCCATCTTTATACATCGCCATCAAAGGGATTGGGAAATCCGCTTCTACCCCTTGTAATGTTGAAGCAATAGCTTGAGCTGCTTTTTGATTTTCTCCACCAAAAAGCATCATATAGCTTGCACCATACTCTTTTTGAAAACTTGCTAATTCTTCTTTTGTGATATCTTTTTGTATTGAGATACCTGCAACAATGAGATCATCTTTATATTTTGTTTGTAAAGACGCAAGATGTGAAGCTTCAGCGCGGCAAGGTGGACACCATGTAGCAAAGATATCAAATAATATCACTTTGCCTTTACTGCCATCAAGATTAAAATTGTTTCCAGCTCGATCAACTGAGTGAGAATCTTTGTTCATGTCATTTAATTCAAACTTGCTTGTTGCAACCATAGCATTATCATTATCTTTTTTATTACAGCCCTGAAAAAATAGTGTAATTGCTAGAAGCGAAATTATTAGTGATTTTTTTAACATTTAAAACCTTTTATTGGATAAAATATCTGAAATTATATCAAAAGATTTAAAATGGAAGTCACAAAAGAACTGTTTCGTAATAATTGTTTAAATAAACTGAGAAATTCACAAAAATTCAATAAAATTTATAGAGATAATCTTGTAAATTCACAGATCATCTCTCTTTTTAAAAAGAAAAAGGGACTCCATATTCTTATGTTTTGGCCTCTGTATCTCGAAGTTGATATAAGAAAATCATTATATGAGATTAGAAAAAATAATCAGCTATATCTTCCGTTTATGGAAGAAATCAGCTTTAAAATGGTACCATTCAGATTACCGCTGTCACGTAAAAAATTTAATATATATGAAGCGGGAAACAGTTTAAAAAATATAAGAAAAATTGATGTAGCTATTATTCCAGCGGTTGGAGTTGACAGAAGATCGCGACGTATCGGATTTGGAAAAGGGATGTATGATCGTTTCTTTGAAAAAATTAAAAAAGATCCATATAAAATTTTTGTACAGTCACAGATCTGTTATGTAAATAAAGAGATTTGTGATGATTATGATATATCGTGTGATATGTTGATAACACCAAAGGCAAGATTGTTGCACAGAAGGGCAAGACATGCTAACCATACTATTAGGGGCTTTTACAGCCATAGTGAGCGGGGTAGTAGGTTTTTTCATTTCTAGAAAAGTTTCAAATGCTAACTTTGATATTTATGTAGAACAGGCAAAAGCAAAAGCAAAAGCTATAGAAAGCGAAGCTGAGCTGCTTTTACATAGAGCAAATCTAAAATCTCAAGAGATAGAGCTTGAGGCAAAAAAAGAGTATGAAAGTGTACAAGATCGCGTAAAGCGTGATATGCAAGAGCGTACTGATGAACTTCAAAGAAAAGAGAGCGAGTTTAACCGCTATAAAGAGAGCGAAGATCACAAACTAAAAAATGAGAATTTGTCGCTTTCAAGCGAAAGATTGAAACTAAAAAGAAATGAAAAAGCGCTAGAACTGCTTAAACATGATTATGAATCACGTATTGATGATGTAATTCGTGTTTTAGAAGGTGCTGCGGGAATGACACGTGAAGAAGCAAAAAAAATGATGCTTCAGAAGGTAGAAGAGAGTTCACGCGCAGAGATATCGCACATCGTGCGTAAGTACGAAAACGAAGCAAAAGCTGAGGGACAGAGAAAAGCAAACTTTATCTTAGCACAGGCAACAACACGCTTTGCCGGAGAGTTTGCTAGTGAGAGACTTGTAAATAATATCTATCTTGAAAGTGATGAGCTTAAAGGGCGTATTATTGGGCGTGAAGGTAGAAATATCAAGGCTCTAGAAATGGTTTTAGGTGTAGATATCATCATCGATGACACTCCAAATACCATTGTTGTGAGTAGTTTTAACCTTTATAGAAGAGCGATAGCGACGAAAACGATAGAACTTCTTGTGGAAGATGGACGAATTCAGCCTGCGCGTATCGAAGAGATACACCAAAAAGTGTGTGATGAATTTGAAGATAAAATCCTTCAAGAGGGTGAAGATATCGTAGCAAAAATGGGAATTCCTCCTATGAATCCTGAGCTTATGAAGCTTATCGGGCGCTTACGATATCGTGCAAGTTATGGACAAAATGCACTTGCACATACTCTTGAAGTAGCGCATTTAGCAGGAATTATGGCGTCTGAAATGGGTGGAGATCCTATTTTGGCAAAACGTGCTGGTTTACTTCATGATATAGGCAAATCATTGACGCATGATTTGGATGGAAACCATGTTGATTTGGGTGTTGAAGTGTGTACAAGATACAATGAAAGTGAAGTCGTTATCAATGCGATCTATGCGCATCATGGACAAGAAGAGATTAAAAGTATTGAGTGTGGCGCTGTATGTGCTGCAGATGCGCTCTCTGCTGCTCGTCCCGGAGCGAGACGCGAGGTTTTAGAGAGTTTCTTAAAACGTGTTTCTCAAGTTGAAGAGATTGCTATAAAACATAATGGTGTCAAACAATGTTACGCTATCAATGCAGGGCGCGAGCTTCGTGTCATCGTCAATGCAACACTTATTAATGATGATGAAGCGGTCTTGATAGCTAAAGAGATAGCAAAAGAGATAGAGGAAAAAGTCCAATATCCCGGCGAGATCAAAGTGAATGTCATCCGTGAGATGAGAGCTACCGTTTACGCAAGATAAACCTTTACATGTAAGCATTTTGCTTACATGTAAGTCTCTTCTTTATATATTATTCCATCAACTCATTTATTTTATTTTCATATTCTTGCAGTAAAAAATCAAGCTCATTTTGAACAACTTCTAAGCGTTCAAATTTCACTTCAATCTCATTTTCAAGTTTGCCTATGAGTTGTGATATCTCCATAATTTTAGAGTTATCCGAGGCATTTGAAGCCTTAATAAGTGTTTCATGATGACTTTTTAGTTCCTCTTCTGTTTTGATGATAAATTTTTCTAAACTCTCCACCTCTTTTTTCAAAGGCGCGGACTTTTGGCTTCGCTCTTGAACGAGGGTTGCACGTAGTTTTTTATTTTCTGCTTTGTTAATTTTTGGAGCGGGTTTTTGCTTTTCCTCTAGTTCCTCTTCCTGCCAGCCTATTTTTTCCAAAAAGAGATCATATCCGCCATCAAAATACTCAGCACCATCATTTGTGAAGACAATAAGTGCGTCACATACACGGCGCAAAAGCTCTTCGGAGTGAGTGACAAGGATGACTGAGCCCTCAAAGTTATTTACAGCTTTTGTGAGTGCTTCTATGGAATCCATATCAAGGTGGTTTGTTGGCTCATCCAAAAAGAGGAGATTGAGATCACGCGCTAAGATCTGCCCGAGCATCACGCGACTTTTTTCACCACCTGAAAGCAAAGAAATCTTCTTTTTTGCACTCTCTCCGCTAAACATCATTCCGCCGCAGATATTTCGTACGACTGATTCTCCAAGTTTGGAATTTGCCGAATAAATTTCATCCATAACGGTGTTATTTGGGCTGAGTCGGCTAATATTTGTCTGACCAAAATGTGCTGAAGCTGTTGAGCTATGATATGCTACTTCTCCGCCAAGAGGTCTGAGTTCACCTGCTATTACATTTAAAAGAGTAGATTTTCCTTTGCCATTTTTTCCGATAATCCCAAGACATTTTCCTTTTTCCAAAACGAAAGAGATATTTTTAAACAGGATATTTTCTGGTGTATATCCAAAAGTGAGATCTTTGACTTCGAGTAAAACTTTTGCAGGTGTGTCTTTAAAGTTAAAATCAAATCTCAAAGTCGGGTCATATCCAAGATCATCAAGCAGATCCATCTTTTCTAGCTGCTTGACTTTAGACTGTGCAAGAGCGGCTGTAGAAGCTCTTGCCTTGTTTCGTGCGATGAAATCTTCAAGTTCTTTTACTTTTTTGTCCTGATTGATCTTTTGCTTCTCATAAAGCTCTTCATTTGCTTCAAGCTGAGCGTAGAATTTATGAGTATCTCCTTTAACGATTTGCAGTGTTCTGCGGATAAGCCCCATAGTATGTGTAGTTATGGTATCCATAAAATCACGGTCGTGAGTGATGAGAATGATCTCGCCCTCAAAGTTTTTCAAAAAAGCTTTGAGCCAGCGAAGTGAGACGATATCGAGGTAGTTTGTCGGCTCATCAAGAAGGAGAAGATTTGGCTCAGTCAAAAGTAGTTTTGCAAGGTTAATACGTATCTGATAGCCTCCTGAGAAAGAGAGAGGATCTTTTTCTAAATCCTCTTGAGAAAAACCAAGACCAAAGAGAATCTTTTCTACTTTATAGATACTAAATTTATCATCTTCTGCAAGTGCGAGTGCGGCTTCTTCCCGAAGAGTTGGTTCACAAAATGAGAGATACTGCTTCAAAGCACCGATCTTATAGCCTCTTGGAATGATAATCTCTCCAGTGTCTGGATGCTCTTCATCAAGGATAAGTTTAAAAAGTGTTGATTTGCCACTTCCGTTTCTTCCGACCAAGCCTACTTTATCGCCAGAGCCGAGTTTAAAGTTGAGATTTGAAAAAAGTTCTTGAGTTGTGAAACTTTTTGAAAGATTATTGAGTTGTATCATAGGATTCTTTGCATGTAATATAGTTTTCGTATTATATCAAGTTGTAGTTATGGTACAATAAACACGTTTTTTTGATAGTTTAATTATACAATAGATAAGGATTGCAAAAATGTTAGATGAAGTTTGTTTACCCTTGATTCAAGCAGTCATAGATTCTCAAAAGGATTTGGTCGTTATCTTTCATCAGCAAAATCACATTGCCACAAATAAAGCTTTTAACAAATTTTTTGGTGTTCGTACTTTTGAAGAATATAACAATAATTTTGGACCTGTTGTTGATAATTTTGTTCCACATCCTTCCTATTTTCATAAGGAAAAACTCCAAGAGGGCGAGAATTGGTTTGATGCAATTTCCAGCCTAGAAGAGATGGATCGCATCGTGAGCATACTGACACAAACTTATGAGCCATGTGCTTTTTCTGTAAAGATAGACAGCAGCGTGCAAGAGTATAAAATAGTTACATTTGTGGATATTACGCGAGATCTTATTAAACGTATTATGATTGAAAATAATGTTAATATTGATAAAAAAAGTGGTGCTTATGATAAGAAGTATTTCTTACAGATCGCGAAAAACTTCGAAGATGCTGCTGTTTTTAATGAAAAGATGATCGGGATTAATCTTGTAATTGTCGATGAAGAAGCAAATCCGGATTTTTCTCACGACAACAACGCTCTTGGAGAGTTTGTAAAGAAATTTAAAAGCAGTATTCGTCAAGATGATATGCTTGTTCGTTGGGGTCCATCGAAGTTTTTGCTCGTTTATCTTATCGATAGTGAGCAAAATGCAGGTCAAGTGGCAATAAAACTACAAAATCTTTTAAAGGGAATGAGTGGTTTAAAATCTATATTATCCTCAGCTTTACAGCAAAAGGGTGAAAATATAAGTGCTCTTATCAAAAGAGTTCATGCATAGATCAATGCTTACCATGTAAGAGTGCTTACATGGAAGAATTCTTTATTTTTTGATCATTACGACTACAGCTCCACGAAGATCATCCATCTTGTAATTTACAGCTTTATCAGTTGGATATCTTTCATTGATCGCCTTTTCTAAGACTTTATCTCCTGAAATATCTCCATGACATTTTAAACAGACTTGATTGTTTATAGTAAGCGGTTTATAAAATTTGTAGGTATGTTCATCCACTTTTTTTACAACGTACTCAGGTAAAGCTTTTTTTGCAGTTTCCATCTCTGCAAAAGAGTTTAATACTTTTACCTCATCAGCTTGAGGCTCATTGGCTGGATTGCGGTATTTGATACTTACACGCTTTGTTGAGACACCCTTTGGAAGTTCGCTGTTTACTTTGTCTGTCAGTGCATACGCCTCAGTAGAACAAAAATTCAAAGCGTCCATAACCCCGCCTTTTTTCATATGCGCTTGCATATTTTTTTGCAGAGTTTCAAGCAAGGTTTTCGTAGCCATTTTTCCAGAATTTACAACAGATACAAGATTTGCATCTTCTGTTTTTGGAGCATCCGCGTAAGCAAGAGCACCAGCTAAAGCCAAAGCGGCAGCAATACTCAATATTTTCATATTTTTTCCTTTCTAGTGAGTTTAATATTGTTCTTCATCTTCATTAATCTCTGAGTCATCATAAGGATCAAGATGCATCATTGTATGAACTTTGTATTCTGGGAAGAGTTTTTTAAATTTTAACTCTATCTTATCTCCTACGACATGCGCATCATAAAGTGTAACGGTTACGTTAAACACGAGATGCACCGAGATATAAACATGTGAACCAGCGCATCTTGTATTGAGAAAATGATAAGCTGTGATATCTTTTTCATGATCTAAAAGATCTTTGATTTTTTCCACCTCTTCTTGTGTCATGGAAACATCCAAAAGCATCAAAACTCCCTCTTTGATGATAGGAATCGCTGAGTAAAACATATAAACTGCAATCACAATACCTAAAATCGGATCGATTATCTCGATGCCAGTCATAGAGATTAATCCAAGAGCGAGTAAAACCGCACCATTTGAAAAAAGATCTGTTTTGTAGTGAAGCGCGTCAGCACGAATTACCATATTATTTGTTTTTTTAGCGATGTAATTTAAAAAGAAAACTAAACCACCAGTAACGACGATAGAAAAAATCATAATTGCTATTGACTCTTCAAGATGTTGTGTTGGAGATGCGTGTATGATTTTTTGAACTGCTTCATATAAAACAAATAAAGCAGAGATAGCGATGATAGTCCCCTCGATTACCGCAGCTAAAGGCTCAAGCTTTGATCTGCCATAGTTAAACTTCTCATCAGGCTCTTTTTGTGAATGACCAAGGGCAAAGAAGTTAAAAGCCGATACACAAAGATCTAAAAGTGAGTCTATCGCAGATGCTAAAACTGCGACTGAACCGCTCATAACGCCGATGGTCATCTTTACAATGACGAGCATTGTTGCTACAGACATAGAGACAACGGTTGCTTTTTGTTCTATTTTCATAATCTTCCTATTTTTTTGTCGTGATTATAACAAAGATGTTGTTACAATTACGCTATGAATTTACAAGAGATACGAGAAGAACGGCAAAAATGGATGACGTGGAAAAATATTGCTCCACTTCGAGATGCCATAGAAAAACTGCCAAATATTGATACAAAAGTAGAGTTGGGCGATGTTGTTGCGCTTGTATGTGAAGATGAAGCGGATGCAGATCTCATAGAAAAAACAGCACGAATGATGATGCCATGGCGAAAAGGACCATTTGAACTTTTTGGGCTTTTTATAGATACAGAGTGGAAGAGCAATATCAAATACAATCTTTTACGTCCACACTTTAATCTTAAAGATAAAAAAGTTGCAGATATAGGATGTAATAACGGATATTATCTTTTTCGTATGCAAGAAGATACCCCTAAAAAGCTCGTTGGTTTTGATCCATCTTCTTTATACAAAACACAGTTTGACTTTATCAATCACTTCGCAAAAACAGAGATCGTGTATGAGCTTTTAGGGGTTGAGCATCTTCCATATTATGAAGAAAAGTTTGATCTTATCTTTTGTTTGGGCGTTTTGTATCACAGAAGTGATCCTGTTGCTATGCTAAAAGAGTTGTATAAAGGCTTGGAAGAAAAAGGCGAAGTTATTTTAGATACTTTTTACATCGAGGGAAAGGATGAGATAGCCCTTACACCAAAAGGGAGCTATTCAAAAATCCCAAATATTTACTTTGTTCCAACCATTCCTGCACTTGAAAATTGGTGCTTGAGAGCGGGCTTTGCAAGCTTTGAAGTATTAGAAACTTCTCTTACATGTAAAGATGAACAACGAAAAACTGAGTGGATAGAAGGGCAGAGTCTTGAAGATTTTTTAGATCCTGACGATAGTAGTAAAACGATTGAGGGATATCCCTCTCCAAGAAGGGTTTATGTCAAGCTCATAAAGGAACAAAATGGCAAAAAATAAAAAGATAGTTGCAACAAGGGATGAAGAGCTTGATGTAGAAGTTCAAGAAGACAATACGATTTATCTTAGTACACATGAGAGTATTAATCAAGATCTTTGTGGAGAGATCCAAAAACTTGAACTTGGTTATGTTGAAGTAGAACTTATGACAACTGATGATATGGTTGCCGATGATATGGGGCTGATTCACGGCGGATTTGTGTTTAGTGCGGCTGATTACGCGGCTATGGCAGCTGTCAATGAGCGAAACGTGGTTCTAGTTGCGAGCGAATGTCAATTTTTATCTCCTGTAAAACTTGGAGATGTCGTTAAAATTATCGCAAAAGTACGTCATAAAGAGGGCAGAAAAAGAAATGTTGAAGTAGAAGCTTTCGTTACAGAGATTAAAGTCTTCAGTGGACTTTTTAAGACCGTTATCACTGAGAGACATGTACTAAAACTCAATCTTTTAGATAGTGCAGGCGAGGATGATAAAAAATAGTTTGGCTCTGAGATTATAGGTTTTTTATCCAATAATCTGAAATCGCTTGTTCCTTTTTAATGGTGCTTCTGCCACCATGCCCTGGATAAACTGCTTTATCATAATCGATTTTCTTGAATTTTTCTAAAGATTTTCTCATATCATCAGGATTTGAATAGGGAAAATCAGTTCTGCCGATAGAACGCTCAAAGATAAAATCTCCGCTAAACATCGCATCTTCTATCTCTATAGTCGAACATCCTGGACAATGCCCTGGAAAATGACGAAACTTTACTTTGACACCATCAAAATCAAACTCCGCATCTCCTACAACTTCAACATCTGGATACGAAGGTGGAAGATCTGGCATCCACTCACTGCTTTTGAGTAAAAAAACATCATCTTTTGGTGTGTACAAAGGAATATCGAGTTTTTCTTTGAGCTCTTGATTGCTCCAAACATGGTCAAAATGTCCATGGGTATTGAGGATGGCTACGGGATTTGTAACGTTTTTTACGACCCAAGAAGTCGCACCAACTCCCGGATCGATGATAAAATCTTTTCCCTTACATGTAAGGATATAGCAGTTGGTCTGGTATGGACCCATCGGTTGCATTTTAAGTGTTGTCATATAGAAAATCCCTGAAATCTTATTTTTTTATCTTATCTCTTGGAACAAATTCCAAGACTGTCGCATTGAGACAAAATCTTCTTTTATTGCCAGCGTATGGAAAAACATGCCCTAAGTGGATACCGCTTTTTTTTGCGATAATCTCGACTCTGTGCATTCCGTAGCTGTTGTCCTCTTTTTCTATAACGGTTCCATCGACTGCCTTGTAAAAACTCAGCCAGCCAGTTCCAGAGTTAAATCTCTCTCTAGTATCAAAGAGAATCTCACCTGAGAGTTTATCGATAAAGACACCATCTGGAGTATGGTTGAAAATATCATATTGCTTGCAAAAACTGCTCTCTGTGCTTTTATTGAAAGCGACATTATAAGCTTCTGAATCTTTACCAAGTTTAAAAGCTCCGAGAGTTTTATAAAACTCCTCTTTATCCATGTAGCCTTTATGCCCGATCACCTCTTTGCCATCTTGTATAAATAAAATGGTGGGAGTTGCATACAAGTCACTTTTGATATTGAATTTTGAAAGCTCTTTTGGCGTTGCTTGACGTAGAGGCATTGAGCCTTTGTAAGACGCAGTAACATCCTTCTTAAACTTTTCACAGTATGGACAGTAACCCTCGGCAACCACGACGATAATCTCTTTGCCACCAAGTGGAGCAATGACATCTTTGCTAATAGTTTGATTTTTAAACTTTACGCCCGTTGAGTGGTTTGGACAGTATCCAAAAGGATGAGTTTTAAGATAATCTTGATGGTAAGCTTCGGCTTCGTAAAATTTTTTAAGAGGTTTTATCTCTGTCGCGATTTGACCATAACCAGCTTTAGTGAGAAGTTTTTGATACTCGTTTTCCGTTTGAAGTGCGATCTTGTGTTGTTCCTCATTTGTATAGTAGATGGCACTTCTATAGTTCGTGCCTACATCATTGCCTTGTCTATTTTTTTGCGTAGGATCGTGCAGTTGCCAAAAATCTTTTATAAGTTCGTTTGCACTTATCTTGGTTGTGTCAAACTTGACATCTACAGCTTCGGTGTAATTATCTTTAGAATTTTTATTTTTGAGCAAATCTTCATAAGTAGGACTTGCATAACTGCCGCCGACATAACCCGACTTGACATCTACAACACCATTAACATGTTCAAAATGCTTCTCAACTCCCCAAAAACACCCAGCTGCGAATACTATCTCTGCTATCATCTTTATTCTCCATTAGACACAAAGTATAACCTCTCTTCTTTTATAGGAAAATAAAAATAAATTGATAAAAATTTGTAAAAGAAAGTGAAAATTTTATGAGGTTTGATTTGAAGAAAAAAAAGGAAGTTATGAGAGAGTAAGCTCTCTCATAAAGGGAATTATTGAGGTTTTACTGCTGGTGCAGTTTCTTCAGCTTTTTTCTCTTCTTTTTTCTCAACTTTTTTTGCTTTTGTAGCTTTTTTGTGAGCTTTTTTCTCTACTTTCTTTTCAGCTTTTTTCTCAACTTTTGCCGGTTTTTCAGTTTTTACTTCAGCTTTAGTGTCAGCTGCTGGCATTTCTGCTGCAAATAATGATGTTAAGCCTAATGCTAGTGCAAGTGCGATAATTTTTTTCATAGCGAGGATCCTTTTGTTTTTTTGTTTCACATCTCTGTGTTGACGAAAGTATATGCTATGAAGTGTGAATTATTCGTGAATTTATAAGAAGATGGAATGAGCTTTCGAAACTAGAGAATTTTTTAATCAATTAAATTATTGTATTATCACGCAAATATTTAAGGAATTTTGGATGAGTATATTTGCACTGCAGTCTCAAGCTGGTGGTTTTTTGGATGAAGATTTAAAACACTTCAATAAAAAATTTGATGATTGGTGTGTTCATTTCGAGCGTTATGACGATGCAATGCTTATCGTCGAAACACTCAAAAACCCCCATCGCATTGATATTGTTGAGATAACACCACTTAGTTATCCGCAATATTTTTTTCCAACACTTGAAGGCACAGTTCACACCACACGCCAAATTGGTCAAAAGATTATCTGCATCGTAGAGCCGTTTATGGGTTCTAGCTTTCGGTTAGTGATCTGTGATCTTTTAACAAAAACAGTAAGAGTTACCAACACACACTATAAAAATGTTTTAAGTGTAGAGGGTGCATTTGCCAATTTTACAGAGTGAAACTCACTCCGCAGAGCAAAGCTCTAAAGCCGCTTTTATTGCATTCATGTAGCTTAGCGTATGCGCTTTGTTTTGGTAAGCAATATCAAAGGCTGTCCCATGATCGACAGAAGTTCGGATGATAGGAAGATTTAAAGAAACATTGATACTTTCTTCAAAATAGAGTGCTTTGAGCGGTGCGAGACCTTGGTCATGATACATCGCGCAGATGTACTGCACGCTATTTCTAAAGTAGGGCGCAAAGGCTACATCTGGAACTATGGGGCCAAAAAAGAGCTCTTTGCCGATTGTTTTATTTGCATTTGAGATAGCTTTTTCTATCTCTCTTTCTTCATCGCCAATGGCTCCGTTATCGCCTGCGTGCGGGTTTAATCCAAGCACTGCTACACGTTTATCGCCGATACTTTTATGAAGATTTAAAAGGAAGGGTGTGAGCTTTTCTTCTCTTACATGTAAGGGCACTTCACGAAGCGGGATATGCTCTGTAAAAAGAGGCACGTAAAGTTTCTCGCATCCAAGCATCATGATTGCGTCTTGTTTGAAATAATCGCGAAGCATATCGGTGTGCCCTTTGTATTTCAGTCCCGCCATCATCCACGCTTCTTTGTGAATTGGCATCGTTACTACAGCGTCACATTCTCCGCCCTCACAGAGTTTTATCGCTTCTAAAAATGAACGGTAGGAATACTCTCCGCTTTCTTTTGTGACTTTGGACGGTTCGATGTTTATGCTTAGATGTAAAGACTTGCATGCAAGAGTTTGAGGAAGTTCTCTATGCAAGAGTTTTGCGCCATTTTCAAGCACTTCATGATCTACACAGTACACGGGAGAACAAAGACGGCTGACTTCTTCGTGACATTTCAAAGCGATCTCTAAACCAACTCCGTTGATATCTCCGATACTGATGGCGATCTTTTTACGACTCGGCATTTAGTGCCTCACTGCATTGAACTTTAGTTCTTATCATAATTATGCGTTTACCAGCTTTTTCATCTCACGCACTGCCGCATCGAGTCCGCTAAACACAGAACGCGCGATGATGCTTTGCCCGATATTGAGTTCACTTATCTCTTTGATGGATAAAATATGTTTGACGTTGATGTAGTTTAGACCATGACCTGCGGCTACTTCAAGACCTAAAGATTTTGCATAAGTTGCGCTTTCTTGTAAAGATGCAAGTGCATGTTCCAAATGAGAAGCGAGTTCATATCGAGGCAATTCAAGCTCTTTTACACTGTGGTTTGAGTGGCTCAGTGCGGAGTTTAGCATCGCAAAAAGGTTCGCAAACTCTCCCGTGTGAAGTTCCACCATCTCGGCGCCAAGCTCTTTACTCTGTTTCATCGCTTCACGTGTCGGATCGACAAAAAGTGAAACAGGAATGAGTGAATCGTGAAGCTGTTCTATGGCAGCTCTTACTTCATCTTCATTTTTAAAGATATCAAGTCCGCCCTCAGTTGTCACTTCTTCCCGTTTTTCAGGTACTAAAGTCGCGCGGTGAGGTTGTAAATCACAGACGATGTCTAAGATTTTTTGGTTGACCGAACACTCTAAGTTTACAGGCACAGCCGAAGAAGTGATAATTTTCTGCGCGTCACTGTCTTGGATATGACGTCTATCTTCTCTCAAATGGATAGTTATCTGGTCAGCTCCCGCTTGAATCGCCGTGAAAAGCGCCATCATAACGTCAGGATCATTCACACGTCTTGCTTCTCTTAAAACCGCTACATGGTCGATATTTACTCCAAGTGTCATTTCTCACTCCTTTTTGTGTAAAATTCTTTTTTAAATTCAGCGTAATTGTCGGCTAAAATTGCCGCGCGAGCTTGCTTCATCAAGTTCAAATAATAGTGAAGATTGTGAATCGTCGCAAGTCTAAAGTAAGTGATCTCACGAGCGCGGAAAAGGTGGTTGAGATACGCACGGCTGTAACGCTTACATGTAAGACAATCACATTCAGGATCGACTGGCAAATCATCGAGTTTAAACTTTGCGCCTTTGATATTGATTTTTCCAAAAGAGGTAAAGAGTGTGCCGTTTCTTGCATTACGTGTGGGCATAACGCAGTCAAACATATCCACGCCACGCTCGATGTTTTCTACTAAATCCTCAGGCGTTCCCACACCCATGAGATAGCGCGGTTTGTCCTCTGGCATGTACTGCACAGTATGCTCAACCGTGTCGTACATCTCATTGTTTAACTCGCCGACTGAAAGTCCGCCAATGGCAAAACCGTCATAAGGAAGGGCGCAAAGTTCAGTTGCAGATTTGGTACGAAATGCCTTATCTGTTCCCCCTTGGATGATGGCGAAGATATTTTGTTCACATCCGATTCCCTCAGCTTGTTTACCTCTAAAATACTCGATGCTCTCTTGCGCCCACTGAGTCGTTCTCTCGATAGAAACGGCGATACGCTCTTGAGTCGCAGGAAGTGCGACAAGGTCATCTAAAATCATCATGATGTCAGAACCTAAATTAAGCTGGATATCTATCACTTTTTGTGGAGTAAAAAAGTGTTTGCTTCCATCAATATGACTGCGAAATTCGATGCCGTTTTCCATCGGTTTTGAGATATCACTGAGGCTAAAAGCTTGAAAACCGCCGCTGTCTGTGAGAAAGCTTTTAGGGTAAGTGGTAAACTTATGAAGTTTACCCATCTTTGCGACAACATCATCTCCGGGGCGAAGATACATGTGATAAGTGTTTGCAAGAATTATCTGTGCGCCAAGAAGCTCTTCCATGTCCGCCATATCAAGCGCTTTCACGCTTCCAATCGTACCAACGGGCATAAACACGGGCGTTTGGATAGTCGAATGAGCGGTTTTGATAGTACAAGCTCTCGCTTTTCCTGATGTTTTTTCTAGGGTAAATTCCATAAATTCTCTTTTCATTATTTTGTACGCTTTTGGAGCAAAGCCCCTAAAGCTACGTTAAACACTAGGTTACTAAAACTTGACGATCTGCGCCAGAAAATAAGTGTTTGTTAGTTTAGGCGAAATTATAACATCTCAATATAAAAAGGGTTATCATTTCAAAAATAAAATTTTAGGAAGTAAGATGATACTTTATATCCATGGATTTGGAAGCAGTTCACAGGGGATGAAATCAAAACAGTTTCGTGAATATTTCAAAAAGAAAGGTGAAGGTTTTATCTCTCCATCTCTTTCATACGTTCCTGAACTAGCCATCAGTACCCTAGAAGATATCATAGAAAACTGCGGCGTTGATGTCAAACTCATGGGCTCTTCTCTTGGCGGATTTTATGCGCTTTATCTATCTCAAAAATATAATCTCAAAGCAGTTCTCATAAACCCAGCAGTCAATGCAGATGTAACACTGAAACGCGCTATCGGTCATGGAATAAACTATTATGACAACAGCAGTTATGAGTGGAACGCCTACCATGTAAAGAGTCTTGAAACATATAAAACAATTTCTGCAAATCAAAAAAATATCATGCTTTTACTACAAAAGGGAGATGACGTGCTTGACTACAAAGAAGCGCTAGATTTACTGCCCGATGCATCTTTACATGTAGAAGAGGGCGGAAGCCACAATTTTGACGGAATTGAGAGATATTATGAGGAGATAAGAGAGTTTTTTAAACTTAGTTGATTGAGAAAAATTAGATACAATACTTGTTAAAAATTACTATATTTAGGTTTATGAATGGCACTCAGTTGGAATGAGATAAAAAATAGGGCAATCAATTTCTCAAAAGAGTGGGAAAATGAGGCTCGAGAACACGCAGAGTCACAGAGTTTTTGGAATGAATTTTTTGATGTATTTGGTATCAGCAGAAAAAGGGTTGCATCTTTTGAAGAGCCAGTTAAAAAGCTTGGCGAAAAACGTGGGCGGATAGACCTTTTTTGGAAAGGCACGCTTTTAGTCGAGCACAAATCAAAAGGAAAAGATTTAGACAAAGCCTACACTCAGGCTATGGATTATTTTCCTGGTTTAAAGGAAGCAGACCTTCCAAAGTACATTTTGATTTCAGATTTTGAGATATTTAGATTGTATGATCTCGAAGAAGATACGACTCACGAATTTCACATTGACGAACTCTACAAAAATGTAAATCTCTTTGGTTTTATCGCTGGATATACCAAACACAAAGTGGTCGCTGAAGATCCCATAAACATTCAAGCAGCTCTTTTGATGGGAAAAATTCATGATGAGTTAAAAGAGACAGGTTATGATGGACATCCGCTCGAACACTTTTTAGTCAGGCTTCTTTTTCTGCTTTTTGCAGAGGATACATCTATCTTTGAAAAAAGAATTTTTACGGAGTTTATAGAAAATAGAACCGCTGAAGATGGAAGTGATGTCGGAAGTAAGCTCGCGGAGTTGTATCAGGTTTTAAACACACATGAGAGCAAAAGACTTAAAAATCTCGATGAATCTCTCACTGTTTTTCCTTATGTAAACGGAAAGCTTTTTGAAGAGTTTTTGCCCATAGTCGCTTTCAATAAAACCATGAGAGAAGCGCTTTTGGAGTGCTGTTATCTCGACTGGAGTTTGATAAGTCCTGCCATCTTCGGTTCACTTTTTCAGTCCATTATGGACAAAACACATAGAAGAAACCTCGGAGCGCACTATACAAGTGAAGCAAATATTTTAAAACTCATTCGACCTTTGTTTTTGGATGAACTATATGAAAAGTTTGAAAAGGTAAAGAAAAATAAACCAAAACTTCAAGAGTTTCACAAAGAGCTTTCCACGCTCAACTTTTTTGACCCTGCATGTGGAAGTGGAAACTTCCTTATCCTTGCATATAGAGAGCTTAGAAAGCTAGAATTTGAGATACTCAAACTCTTACATGTAGAGAGTGTTTTGGACATTGAGACTATTGTTTGGTGCGATGTTGACCAGTTTCACGGCATAGAGATTGGGGAGTTTCCCGCGCAGATTGCCAGAGTGGCGATGTGGCTCATAGACCATCAGATGAATATGATGATAAGTGAGTATTTTGGGCAATACTTTGCAAGACTTCCACTCAAAAAATCGGCAAATATTGTTCATGCAAACTCTTTACATGTAAGATGGGAAGATGTGGTTAGCAAAGATAAACTCTCTTTTATACTTGGGAATCCGCCGTTTATAGGATCTAAATTATTAAATTCCAATCAAAGAAAAGATATGGAAATAATTTTTTCTGGTGTAAAAAATGGGAAAATACTTGATTATGTAACTGCTTGGTACTTGAAAGCTTCACAGTACATTCAAAACACAAATATTAAAACAGCTTTTGTTTCTACAAACTCGATTTCCCAAGGCGAACAAGTCGGAATCCTTTGGAAAGAGCTGTTTGACAACTACAAAATAAAAATCCATTTTGCACACCAAACATTCAACTGGAGCAACGAAGCAAAAGCAAATGCAGCCGTACATGTAGTGATAATTGGTTTTGCCAATTTTGACAGTGATAATAAAAAGCTTTATGAGTATGAAAATATTAAAGGCGAAGCCTTAGAAAAGAGTGTGAAAAATATCAATCCTTATTTGGTGGAGGGAGATGATTTGGTTATTGAATCAAGAAATATCCCTTTAGTAAAAGTACCTAAAATGAGTTTTGGAAATATGCCTTTAGATGGAGGAAATTTACTTATAAATGATGAAGAATTGAAAGAATTTTTAGAAAATGAACCAAATGCAGAAAAATATATTTTACCTCTTATAAGTGCAAGAGAATTTTTAAATAATAAAAAAAGATGGTGCTTATGGCTTGAAAATATCAATCCAACAGAATTAAGAAAAATGCCTTCAGTAATGAAAAGAGTTGAAAATGTAAGAGTGTTTAGAGAAACCAGCATTGCACCATCTACTCAAAAACATGCACTCACTCCAACACTTTTTAGAGATCGAAATAGACCTGATACTTTTATAGTTATTCCAAGACATTTCTCAGAAAATAGAGAGTATCTAGTTTTAGGATATTTTAATTCAGATTATATTGTCAGCGATTCATGTTTGTCTATTTCAAATGGTGATTTGTTTTTATTTAGTGTTTTGACTTCTAAAATGCATATGGCATGGGTTAAATATACAGCAGGAAGAATAAAAAGCGATTACAGGTATTCAAAAGATATAGTTTACAACAACTACCCATTCCCAAAAAACATAAGTGAAAAAAATCGCTTACATGTAGAGCAAAAAGCACAAGAAGTTTTAGACATCAGAGCCGAGTTCAAAGACAGCTCCCTAGCCGACCTCTACGACCCACTAGCCATGCCCCCACGCCTAAAACGCGCCCACCAAGAACTAGACCAAGCAATAGACAAATGCTACACAACCAAAACCTTCAAAAACGACAAAGAAAGAATAGAATTTTTGTTTGAGTTGTATGAGGAGTATTTGAGTGAATAATAATATCAGTGGACTTCAAAAGATAATAGAGGATTATAAGAAGACTGTTGAAAGTTTAGCTTTTGATATGCCAAAAATCGACCCTTCTTTTATTCAAAGTATAAAAGATATACACTCTTCAATGGCTACAAGTGGATTTCAAAAGATAATGGAAGACTGGAAAAAGACTTTAGAAAATTTAGCTTTTGATACACCAAAAATTGAAACCTCTTTCATTCAGACTATAAAAGATATGCAATCTGCAACGGCTACGAGCGGATTCCAGAAAATTATGGAGGATTACAGAAAAACTTTTGAAAGTTTAGCTGTTGAAGTAGAACTTGAAAAAATAAATAAAAAAATTGAAAATAATATTGAACTTGAAAAAAGTGATTTAATAACATTTGATAGAATTATTGCAATTATCGGTTTGTTATTTACATTCTATACTTACTATTTTCCAGACAATTCAGAATTTATCGAAATGAAACAAATGATAGAAAATTTAGAAAAAAAAGTTATAGAATCAAATCATAATACAAGCATTTATTATGAAGTCACAAAACAAGTACATGTAAGAAAATTATCTAACAATTCAAAAGAATCAAAAATCATAGATATAGCTTTGCCAAAACAAAAAGTGTTGATTATAAATAATCAGCCATATTGGTTACAAGTAGAATATTTTAATGCTACAAAACAAGAAACTGTTGTAGGTTGGATTTCTAAAAGATATGCTAAAAAGTTGTCAAATGAACAACAAAATATCTAAATTAAATAATTGATTTAATCGTACCATTTTGATTATATAGTAGAAAAAACAAAATTTTGGGATAAACATAAAAATAGTAATCTCAATGCACGACAAACAAAAGTTATAAATAAAATCCTCGATATGGGTGCTGAAAATTTTCAAGGAGATTTGAGCAAGAAAAAATATATGATCATTGCAGATACTCTATCTTCAACAGCTTCAAGAGATATAGCACAACTCATAGAACTTGGTTGTATAAAACAGATTGAAGGGACAAGCGGTCGAAATGTTCGGTATGAAGTAGTCATTAATATTATTATAAACAAAATTAAATAGGAGACGAAATGCAAAGAGATTATGAATCATTAAAACTTTTTTATCTGGGAAAAGAGAAGGATGCGAGTGGCGAGTCTGTTCCTTTACTGTATAAGAACAAAGACTTAACGACGCATGCAGCTATCATCGGGATGACTGGAAGCGGGAAGACTGGGCTTGGAATCTCTTTGCTTGAAGAAGCGGCTATTGATAATATTCCCTCCATCATCATCGATCCTAAGGGAGATATGGGAAATCTTTTGCTTACATTTCCAGATATGAAGGGCAGTGATTTTGAGCCTTGGGTAGATGAGCAAGAAGCGGCAAATGCAGGAGAGAGTGTTAGCGAGTTTGCACAAAAAACTGCTTCCATGTGGGAGAAGGGAATAGAGGGGGATTTTCAAGACAAAGCACGTGTTCAAAGGCTTAAAGAGAGTGCAGATTTTACCATCTACACACCTGGAAGCAATGCGGGAGTAAGTGTAGCGTTGCTCAAAAGTTTTAAAGCGCCCACAAGCGAACTCATGCAAGATAACGATCTTTTTACTTCACATGTAAACGCGATTGTGCGAAGTTTGCTTTCACTCATTGGCGTAGAGAGCGATGAGGTTTCTGGTAAAGAGCATATTTTCATTGCCTCGATATTTATGAACTATTTTTCTGCGGGTAAAGATATGAGCATAGAGGAGTTGATCTCGCTTATCGTCTCTCCTCCGTTTTCCAAAGTGGGAGTTTTTATGCTTGAGGATTTTTATCCAAATGACAAAAGACTCGATCTTGCGATGAAGATCAATATGCTCGTGGCTTCGCCGTCATTTTCTAGCTGGATGCAAGGTGAAGCTCTTGATATCTCAAATCTTCTTTTTACGCCCGAGGGAAAAGCGAGAGTTTCCATCTTTTCTATCGCGCATCTTGGAGATAAAGAGCGGATGTTTTTTGTCTCCATCTTGCTTAACGAGATGGTTTCATGGATGCGAAAACAAGAGGGTACTTCTTCACTCAAAGCACTTTTATATATGGATGAGATCGCAGGGTATTTTCCACCAACGCAAAATCCACCTTCAAAAGCTCCTATGCTCACACTCTTAAAACAAGCTCGTTCGTTTGGGGTTGGTGTTGTGCTTTCCACGCAAAATCCTATCGATATCGATTATAAAGGACTTGCGAACATTGGGACTTGGTTTATAGGTAGACTTCAAACCAAGCAAGATAAAGAGCGCGTTATAGATGGGCTTTCAACGTCTGAGAGCATAGATAAAAGTGCTTTGATGACTCAGATATCAAGTCTTGCAAAACGTCAGTTTATCATGAAAAATTCTAATGAAAACGGACTCAAAGTGTTTGAAACAAGATGGGCACTTTCGTATCTCAAAGGTCCAATTAGCAAAAATGATATTACGCTTTTGATGAAAGATAAAATAGCTGTAAAAGATGCCACATCAGCTCCAACAACGACAAGCACGCCACGTCAAAACAGCTTACATGTAAGCACTCAACCCATCATCTCAAACGAGCTTGAACAGTGTTATGCGTATAAATCACAAAGTGAGGATTATAATCTTCAGCCTTATCTTTTAGTCAATGCTACGGTCAATTTTTTAAACACGCCTAAAAGTATTAATGCCCAACATGAGTATGCGTATAAAATCTACCTTGATGGCAGAGATGAGGTGATCAATTTTGATGAGAAAGTCGATTTTAGTGGGCAAAAATTTGATGCCACGTCAAGAGCAAACTCTTCATATTATGAACTTCCTGCCTTTATGCTTGATCTTAAAAGTGCTAAAAATATTCAAAAAGAGGTGAGTGACTATCTTTACTATAACAGCGAATTGATCATCTATAAAGAGCCGACTTTAAATCTTACTTCAAAACAAGATGAGTCTTTACAAGATTTTAAAATCCGTCTTAAAGATAGACTCAATGAACAGTTTGATGCTGAGGTACAGATGCTCAAAGAAAAATTTGAAAAGGAAGAAAAAAGACTTGAGGCTAAAAGAGCAACCCTTGATGATAGACTTCAAAAAGAAAAATCTGATGTGACTTCAAAAGCCACAGATACCATCATCTCCATCGGAGCTTCACTTATCGGAGCGTTTTTTGGGAAGTCCCTCATGAGTGCTACAAACATTTCTAAAGCCGCGACAAGCGTAAAAAAAGTGAGTCAGCTCTCAAAAGAGAAGGGCGATGTCTCACTTGTAGAAGAGGATATTTTAGCTTTAAATGAGGAGATTGAAACACTGCAAAGCGATCTTCAAAATGAGATAGCAAAGCTTCAAGAAAGTGACAAAGTAGAAAATATCAGTGTCGAAGAGATAGCTATCAAACCTAAAAGAACTGATATTGTCAAAACAAAAATCTCACTGTTGTGGGAAGAAGTTTAAAAAGCTGTTAGTGAAAATGTAGTTTATCTTTAGCTATAATCACGCCAATGAAAAAGATACTAATAATCAGTGACAGTGAAATCGGCCGCCAATTTATAGAACGTGTTATAGATACTTATACGAGTGATAATATCTATTATATTGTTCAACCAAAAGCTGTTGAGTATGAAAATGCAAATCCTGCACGCTTTAAATTTTATGAATTTGATCCTACAAGCTTCCATAAAATTTCCAATATTTTAAAAATGGAGTTTGTTCAAGCAATCATCACTATGGACAATATTACTGATGTTGAGCATACGATAAAAAATATCAGAACGATGAAAAAACAACTTCGTCTTATCGTCCTTGACCACTGGGGCTTTGAAAATAGAGATCCAAGTATTTTGTATGTAAAACAAAATGAGATTATGGCTTCAAGGATGATCGATTATCTTCCAAATATTCCAGTAACTGCAAAAAATGTTGGTCTAGGGCAGGGTGAGATCATGGAAGTGCTTGTTCCTTTTGGAAGCTCTTTTGTTTACCGCCACATCGGTGTTATAGAGCAACGTAAATGGAAGATCGTGGCTATTTACAGAAATAGAGAGCTTTTGTTACCGACAAGAAAGCGTATGATCCATCCAAATGACCTTTTACTTCTTGTAGGTGATCCTACTGTTTTAAAATCTGTTTATCGTGCCATCAAACGTGAGCTAGGACAGTTTCCTGAACCTTTTGGATCCAACCTTTATCTTTATATCGATATGTTCAAAGATAATAAAAAAAATATAAAAGACCTGCTTCGTCGTGCTTTATTTATACATAAAAGTTTCAAACATAAGCTTTATATCAAGGTGTTCAACGCAAGTGATATTGATCTTTTGTGGGCGATTAAAGATCTTAGTTCATATAATGTGGATGTGGAGATCAACTATCAAGATGCCCCAATCGAAACAATTTTTCGTGCTGATATGAAAAAATATCATATTGGTCTAGTGATGGTTTCTAAGGATCTCTTTAAAAAATATGAAGCTAGAAATATGCTTTATGGTGCTCGTTTACCGGTACTAAAAATTGCAAACAGATCATTTTCAAAACTTAAAGATTCCGTTGCAGTGCTCAGTGAAAACAGAGATCTCGAAAAAGTTTCGACAACTGTCTTTGATATCTCATCTCAAATGGGCTTTAACTTGGAGCTTTTCAACTATACAAATGAGCAAGATCAGAATAAAGAACAGGTTATAGAGCATTTTAATAATCTTGCTACGATCTTTTCTAAATCGATTAAAGTCACAAATAGTGATGGTAATCCTATCCGTGAACTTAGACAGAAAGAGAATTTTCTTCATCTTATGCCTTTTACTTCAAAAATCGTTGAAAGACAGATTTTTTCTCTCTTTTCCATTGACAGTGAGAAGCTTTATTTCAAGCTTGACGATTATCACCAAATCTTTATTCCTGTTCAGCTTTAGCCATCTGCATAGGTCTATTTCACACGTTTTTAAGTAAGAATAAAGTATTATTTATCACTTAATAATTTCATGTTTGGATGTAAAAAATGGTCGTAGATATAACACTTAAAAAAGTCATAGATAACTCTTATAAAATAACAATAGACAAGCTCGCAGATCAGCGCTTTGACAAAAAAGTGGCAATCATCACAAACCCTACAGTTTCAGGTCTTCACCTGCGATATCTTCTAAACACAATAAGTGCAAAAGAACTTTATATCATCACAGTACCAGATGGTGAAGAGTACAAAAATCAGGCAAGTATCGATCTTATCTTAGAAAATCTTTTCAATCACCGTTTTAATCGCGGCTCTTTGCTCATCGCTTTTGGCGGTGGAGTTATAGGCGATATGACAGGTTACGCGGCGAGTATCTATCAAAGAGGGATTGATTTTATCCAGATTCCAACAACACTTCTTTCTCAAGTAGATGCAAGTGTCGGCGGAAAAACAGGGATGAATAACAGTTTTGGTAAAAATCTTGTCGGCGCTTTTCATCAGCCTCAAGCGGTATATATAGATCCATATTTTCTTTCAACACTTCCCTCACGTGAATTTGGTGCAGGAATTGCCGAGATCGTAAAAATGGCTGTGACCTTTAATGCGGAGTTTTTTACATGGCTAGAGGAAAATGATCTTAACAGTGCAACCGTTTTAGCAGAAGCGATCAAAAAATCTGTAGAAACAAAAGCAAATGTCGTCTCACAAGATGAAAAAGAAAAAGGGCTTCGTGCGGCTCTTAACTATGGTCATACCTTTGCTCATGTTATAGAAAATGAGACAAATTACACTGGTTTTTTACATGGTGAAGCTGTCGCTGTTGGTATGATGATGGCAAATGATGTTTCTGTCAAACTTGGACTTTTAAAAGAGGAAGAGGCACTGCGTATCAAAAAACTTTTAGTTAAATACCATCTGCCAGTGACTTATGCAATCAAAGATGTTGAAAATTTTTATCAAGCATTTTTTCTAGATAAAAAAAGCTCTGACAGTTCTATCACTTTTATACTCGCTGATGGTATTGGCGGTGTCAAGATTACAGATGAAGTAGATAGTAAAATTGTCAAAGACGTTTTAAATTCGTATAAGGTAATTTGATGAGCAAAATACTGCTGGTTCTTTTTTGCGCCCTTTCTCTGTATGCAAAAACAGTAGATAAAGATAAGAATGCCACAAATGAGGCGTTCGTAGCACAAAAACAACATCTTATAGAAGAATATACAACGTCTATTAGTGATATAGATGATGAAATACCTTCGGACAATGTTTGGGTTAAAAACTATAGCTCTTATCTAACATCACTCGAGGTAAAAAAGAATCTTGAAGAGATAAAAGATCAGATTTCTACTCTTACAAAAGAAAATAAATATGGCAAGAATTTCGATGAACTTTCTTCTTTACGCTCTAAGGAAAATATTCTTTCTAGTCAGATGACACAGTTTAAAAATAAGGATTCAGCGCCTTTTTCAGAATTATTAACTCCACCGGAAATTTCTGAACTTCCTTCCATTAATAATCCTTTAGACATCTTTACAGGATACTCTTTTATTAAGCAGATCAATAATAATTATGATGAGTATATAAAGCAAAAAGAGAGTTTGGCAGCTATGGTTGTGCTCTTAGAAAAAAAGACAGCAATTTATGAAAATCTAGCTGCAGTGCAAGATGATAACAAAACACAAAACAATCTCGAAGAGTTAAAAAAACAACTTGACAGATTTTCAGTAGCACTAGATACCATCAATATTACAGAGAGTGTTTACAAAAAACGTATTGAAGTGATGGAAATAAATCTTAATAAAAAGATTGAAGAACAGATATATAAACTTATTAAAATTGGGATTATTATTGTCATCCTTTTTGTTATTCTTTTTTTATTTAAACTCATTATTAAAAAATATATCAAAGATAATGAGCGTTTTTATACAGCAAACAAGATCATTACCTTTGTGAACTTTACGGTCATACTTTTAATCCTCTTTTTTAATTACATTGAAAATGTCAGTTATTTAGTCACTATTCTCGGCTTTGCATCGGCGGGTATTGCTATCGCTATGAAAGACTGGTTTATGAGTATTCTTGGATGGCTTGTGATCGTTTTTGGTGGAAGTATCCATGTAGGAGACAGGATTCGTGTAGATATGGATGGAATGGTATATGTTGGAGATGTTATGGATATCTCGCTTTTGCGTATCACAATTTTAGAAGATATTACACTCTCCTCTGTTATGAAAAATCGTCGTGCGGGACGTATCATTTTTATTCCAAATAATTATGTATTTACACGGATGATAGCCAACTATACGCATAATTCACTTAAAACAGTGTGGGATGGGATAGACATCGTGATCTCATTTGATTCAAATCATAAAAAAGCGATGCATATTTGTAAAGAGGTAACTCGAAAGTATTCTAAAGGGTATACAGATATTACGCGTAAACAGCTCAACAAACTCAGAAGCCATTACAGCCTGAAAAACACCAATGTAGAACCTCGAATTTTTTCGTTTATAGAACCAAACGGTATTGTGATAAGTTCGTGGTATTTGACAAACGCTTATGGAACTTTGACTCTTAGAAGTACCATATCTTTAGAGATCGTCGAAGAGTTCAACAAAGCTGATGATATTACAATAGCATATCCAACACAACGCTTACATGTAGAAAGCTCAGAAAGAAAAATGCCAGAAATGCCAGAGGAAAATGTATGAGAAAAAAAGTTTACTTTAAAACATTTGGATGTCGAACAAACCTTTTTGACTCACAAGTTATGATGCAAAATCTTGTTGATTTTGATATCACAGAGGATGAGAGCGAAGCAGATGTTGTCGTTGTAAACTCTTGTACAGTCACAAATGGAGCAGATACAACGGTGCGCTCTTATGTGAACCACATAGAAAAAAGCAGTGGAGCGAAGGTGTTTCTTACAGGATGTGGAGCACATACCAAGGGTGAAAAACTTTTTGAAAAGAAGAAAGTTTTTGGTGTTTTTGGACAAAGCGAAAAACAAAAGATCAATATGCTTTTAAAAGAAAACACACCCTTTTATGAACTTGGCGATTTAAACTTTGTGGATGATGCGGTTGTTGAAGAGTTCATCGGAAAAAGTCGCGCTTTTATCAAGATTCAAGAGGGATGTAATTTTAGATGTAACTACTGCATCATCCCTTTTGTACGTGGCGATGCTAGAAGTCTAGATGAAAAAAGAATCCTTGAACAGGTGTATAGACTCTCATCCAACGGTTTTGGAGAGTTTATCCTCACAGGCACAAATGTCGGAAGTTACGGAAGTGGCGAGGGTACAAATATCGCTCGTCTTATGAAGCAGATGAGTCAAGTCAAAGGTGTAAGACGCATCCGAGTAGGCAGTTTGGAACCTATCCAGATCAATGATGAGTTTAAAGAGATACTTGGCGAACCGTGGCTTGAAAAACACTTACATGTAGCGCTACAGCATACTTCACCTGAGATGCTTAAACTGATGAATCGACGTAATCGCTACGAGAGTGATTTCAAGCTTTTTCATACTTTGGCAGAAAAAGGTTTTGCACTTGGAACAGACTTTATCGTCGGGCATCCGGGAGAAAGCGTGGAGCTTTGGCGTGAGGGAATTGAAAACGTAAAAAGATTGCCTTTGACACATCTGCACGCTTTTAGCTATTCAAAACGTGATGGAACGCCATCGGCTACGATGAAAAATGAGGTCAGTGGCAATATCGCAAAAGAGCGTTTACATGAGCTAAGCTCTGTTGTTGATGCTAAAAACTTAGAGTTTAGAAAAGCATTTGTGGGTGAACTCGATGTGCTGATAGAAAGTCAAAGAGAAGATGGACTTTATCAAGGGTTTGATCAGCATTTCAACAAAGTCGTCATAAAATCAGATGAAGATTTGAGTGGAAACTGGCTTACATGTAAGGAATTTGAGGTGAAAGATGAGTATAACTATGTTCAAATCTAAATATAACAATATCGCTCTTTATGCTTCGGCTTTTATTATCATTGTATTGATACTTTTCGCCGTGTTTCGAGACACTTCAAACCCGATAACGCTTAATGATGCACAAAAAATACTAGTAGATCATACAGTTACAAATGTCATCGCTACAAAAGAGTATGTCTATCTAAAAACAAAAAAAGATATCTATAAAATAGCAACTTCTCAGGTGACAGCAGGGCTTTTTGCAGATTATAAAGTTGAGATAGAAGAGGGGCATTCTGAACTTACTACTTTACTTTATGTCATTTTATTTCTAGGCGCTGGATCTTATGCATTTCGCTGGTACCAAAAAAATGGCTCAGGATTAAAATTTGGATCTTCCAGAGTATCGGATGTTACAGCACCTATCGCGTCAAATGAACCAATCCAAGCGATAAAACCAAATGTCTCTTTTGACGATATCGGTGGGATTAGTGAAGTAAAAGTGGAACTCTCAGAGATTATCGACTTTATGAAAAATCCAAAACGTTACCGTTCTTTTGGAGCGAGAATGCCTCGTGGTGTTTTACTTGTAGGTCCTCCAGGTGTGGGAAAAACTATGATTGCCAAAGCAGTTGCTCATGAAGCGGGCGTACCGTTTTTTTACCAAAGTGGAGCTTCTTTTGTACAAATTTATGTGGGAATGGGTGCTAAAAGAGTGCATGAACTTTTTCTTGCAGCGAAGAAAAATGCGCCTGCGATTATCTTTATAGATGAGATCGATGCTGTGGGTAAAAAGCGTGATGGAAATCGTAATGATGAACGTGAAGCAACCCTCAATCAACTTCTTACCGAGATGGACGGATTTGAAGAATCAAGCGATATTATCGTCATTGCTGCGACAAATAAAATAGATGTCTTAGATAGTGCCTTACTCCGCGCGGGACGTTTTGACAGACGTATTTTCGTTGATCTTCCTACAAAAGGAGAACGTGCTTCTATCATTGCAAAATATTTAGCTCCAATTCCAAATGAAACAGATATCAATATTTTAGCAAATATGACAGTGGGCTTTAACGGTGCATCTTTGGCTGCACTTGTCAATGAAGCGGCATTGCTTTCACTACGTCAAAATGGCACACAAGTCACAATGGAACATTTTTATCAGGTCAAAGATAAAGTGATGTTTGGTAAAAGAAAACTGCTGATGCTCAGTGATGACCAAAAAGCGCATCGTATATCGTATCAAGCTGGCAAAGCAGTTGCTGCGACACTTTATAATATAGATTTTGAAAAGCTCTTGCTCTCGAATGAGTCGATGACACCGCCTGTGACTACACCGCTATTAAAACATGAGATAGAAGCACGTATTCGAATGCTTTTGGGCGGTATGGCCGCGTGTGACTTAAAGTATGGCGAGCATTCAAGCAGTGCCAAGATCGATCTTGATGAAGCAAAAGAAAACGTGAAAGAGATGATAGAAGGGTTTGGGATGGGAGAGACTTTATTAGCATCACAAAGCCAAGAAGATCTCCTCATGAAGAGACTTTATGAAGAGACAAAAGAAAGTATTAGTGGCTTTAGAAGCGTATTGCAATACGTTGAAGAGATACTTTACGAGCGTGAAAGCATTACAAAAGATGAGATTGAGGCAAAGCTAGATGGTTTACTATAGCGGATTTTCTCTCAAAGATGACAGCTCATTTTTTGAAAAATATCTAAAACAAAGTGACTATAATGTTGCTGGATTTAGTTATGGCGCAATCAAAGCTTTTGAATATATCCTTACATGTAAGGAAAGAATTGATACGCTTCAGCTTTTTTCTCCCGCATTTTTTCAGACAAAACCAAAAACTTTTAAACGCGCGCAAATGATGGCGTATAAAAAAGATAAAGAAAAATATTTAAGCCAGTTTATACAAGGATGTTTTGAACCAAATGAATTCAAAAAGACCTTACATGTAAGCACTTCGGAGTGTGAACTTGAAGAGCTTTTGAGTTATGAATGGGATGTGCAGAAGCTTCAAGAGATAAAAGCAAGAGGTGTGCAGATAGAAGTGTATTTGGGTAGTGAAGATAAAATTATAGACGTGCAAGGTGCAAAAGAGTTTTTCCTTCCCTTTGCTACGACTTACTTTATAAATGGTGCAAACCACTTTTTACAGATAGATTAGGAGAAAAATATGGCAGAAATAAAAATAGGTGTTATCACAGCGAGCGACAGAGCAAGTGCTGGAATTTATGAAGATATATCTGGAATAGCAATTCAAGATACGATGAAAGATTATCTAGCAAATGAGTTTGAGATCGTCTACAGATGTATTCCTGATGAGCAGGAGATGATAGAATCGACGATGAAAGAGCTTTGTGATGAAGCTGGGTGTTGTCTAGTTGTTACAACTGGTGGAACAGGACCAGCTCTTCGTGATGTCACACCTGAAGCAACTGAAAATGTATGTCAAAAGATGATGCCGGGATTTGGTGAGCTCATGCGCCAAGTAAGTCTGCAGTATGTTCCAACGGCGATACTTTCACGTCAAACTGCTGGAATCAGAGGCAAATCCCTAATTATAAATCTTCCGGGAAAACCAAAATCGATACGTGAGTGTTTAGACGCTGTTTTTCCTGCTGTGCCTTACTGTATTGACCTTATCGAAGGACCATATATGCAGACAAATGAAGAGGTTATAAAAGCTTTTAGACCAAAGAAATAATATAAAATGAGTTAAAAAATAAAACTATTAGAAAATTTTATATATAATCCAAGGATATAATATGCAAGTAAGTTGTTTTTGTTGATTAGTAAATATTTAAAGGCATTTGATATGAAGTTCACTTCTGTAAATAAAAAGCTAAATTTGGCAATAATAAGTGTTTCTTTCATATCACTTGCTGTAAGTTCTGGCATTCTTTTTTGGTATGCTCATAAAACAAAAATCGAAATATATGAAAATGTACGAACTGAATTGATTACACAATCAGAACAACAGATTAAAGCAAAAATGGATGTTGGAATTACAAATGCGTATTCCATCGCAAATGATGCACGAATCAAACAATCCTACATCACTAAAAATCGTGAATATGCTATAGATGCATTAGAACAGATTTCACGTGATATGAAAGAAAATACAGAATTTAATAATGTAAAAATTCATCTTCATACAAAAGATAATAAATCTTTTTTACGAGTTTGGGATCAAACGCATTATGGTGATGATCTTAGTTCATTTAGAAAAGCTGTAGTAGAAGTCAATAACAACTTTAAACCTATTGTGGCTTTTGAAGGCGGTAAAGCTGGACTTTTACTTAGAGCTATCGTGCCCATTATGGATGATAAACAACATTATGGTTCACTTGAATTTATTCAAGGGATGAACTCTACTGCAGATTATTTTGATAAAAAACAGGTGGGCTTTTTACTACTTATGGATGAAAAGGTTCAAGAAAATATTACAAAAACTACAAAAAAAGAGCAATCAGATCGTTTTATTTTTAATAGCTATATTGTCTCTCAAAAGGTTATTAACAAATCTTTTTTAGCTGACTTACAAACGGTAGATCCTAAAAAACTCTTTTCCAATCAATATACAGTAGATTCAAAATATTTTTATACATTTGAAGATATTAAAGATTTCAGAGGCAAAAAAATAGGTGTCGTAGTTCTCTCTAAGCCTATTGAAGTTGTTAACTCTCTCATAGTCCGTCAAAATAATCTTATTTTTATGGCTCTTTTTGGTATTTTAGTTATGGCGATAATGATATCTCTTGTCGTGATATTTGCTATTAGAAAATTGGTTGTAAAGCCTCTAGCCGTATTTGAAAAAGCTTTACTTGATTTCTTTTTATTTTTACAAGGAAAAAAGGAACAAGTTGTTGGGATTGAGATAAATTCTAATGACGAGTTTGGAATAATGGCAAAGTCACTAAGAGAAAATATCGCTGTGAGTGCGAGACTGCATGAAGAGATTAAAGATCTTAATCTTAATCTTAAAGAAAAAATAGAGCAAAAAACGAAAAAGATATCTATTCTCTTAGATAATGCAGGTCAAGGCTTTTTAACATTTGATAAAAACTTTATCATAGATGATGAGTATTCCAAAGAGTGTATCAAGCTAATAGGTGAAGAGATAGGCGGCAAGCATATTGCAAAACTGCTTTTTGCAGATAAGTTAAAACAGGAGTTTTTTACAACAACGTTACTTGAGGCACTTTATGAGACAATGTTACTTAAACAAAACTCATATCTTTCTCTCTTACCTCAAATGATACTTTATAATAAAAAAGTCATGAAGTTAGAATATAAAATCTTAGAAAATGAGTATTTTATGCTGATCCTTACCAATATCACTTCTCAAAGAAAACTTGAAAGTAAGATGAAAAAAGAGCAAGAAACATTTAAAATGATTGTTGCGATTGTAAGTGAGAGTAGCACTTTCTTTGATCTCAAAAAAGATTACAGTGCATTTTTAAACAACTATCGTACGCTAGTGGATATTTCACAGCCTCCAAAATATAATATAGGTGAAGTTTATAGAGCAATTCATACATTTAAAGGTTCATTTTCTCAAATATTTATGCAAAATGTAGTAACTTTTTTACATAATCTTGAAACGAGAATTTCATTGATGATTAAAAAAGGAGATGTTACTAATGAAGAACTTTTGAACCTTTTAGACAGTGTTGATTTTGATGCTAGTTTAAATGAAAGCTTAAAAATTATTGATGAAATCCTAGGCGAAGAGTTTTTACATTCTCAAGACTTTTTAAAAATAAACCTCTCAAATATCCTTTCAATTCAAGACAAAATATCTAAGATACTTGACAAAGTAGATTCCACTTCTCCAGAGTGCCAAGATATTTTATGCCACGTACAAAATCTTTCAAATATAAAGCTAGTTGATCTTTTAAGACCGTACAATAAACTAGTACAGCAATTAGCTACGAAGTTTTCTAAAGAGATTTATGAATTTGATATTACAGGAGATTCACAAATTTTAGTAACAGATGAGATCAAGCCTTTTATTAAATCTTTGATTCATCTTTTTAGAAATAGTGTTGATCATGGAATTGAACCTGCAGAAGAAAGAGCAGAGTTAGAAAAAGATGAAGTTGGAACAATTCGTTGTGAAATTAATCTTGATAGGGACAATCTTCATATTATTATCAAAGACGATGGTGCGGGAATAGATATAGAAAAAATCAAAAATAAAGCAGCATCCCTAAATATTGATATAAACAAGCTAAATGAAATAGAGATCTTGAATCTTATCTTTGAAGATGGTTTTAGTACAAAAGAGAGAGTAAATGAGATATCTGGAAGAGGTATAGGCATGGCCGCAGTGAAAAGTGAGCTTGATAAGATTGGCGGTGTGATTGATATGAAATCACAAAAAAATGTTGGAACAACATTTGAATTTATTATACCAATGCAAGGAAGATAGAATGATTATAGAATCTCTATTGCTTCAAACGAAGCTATTTTTACAAGATGATATGGGAATAGAAATAGTAGAAACTAAAGTAGCGGATGATGGGACTGACCGAGTTTCTTTGGGCGATTATACTTCTATGATAGGTGTTGGAGGTAAAATAAACCTTATGGTTGTTATTAGTTACCAAAATGAGCTTCTTAATGTATTGGTTGAGAGCTTTATGGATGGTGAAGAGGTTGATCCAGAAGAAGAGCAGGAGATTAAAGACAGTGTCGCAGGTGAGGTCGTAAACACAATTATGGGGCTTGCTCTTCCAACCTTTCCAAACAGAGGCAAAGGTGTTACAATCACACCCCCAATTACGATAAATGATGCTTCAAATATAGCTAAACATAAAAGTTCAAAGATTATTACAGCGACGATAACAACGGAACATGGAGCGATGAGCGTGAGTGTTATTGGACCTGAAGATATACTAAAATAAATAAGGAATAAAAAATATGCTAAAAGTGTTAATTGTAGATGATTCAATGATTATTAGAAAAAAAGTTGCAAAGTTATTTGAGAAATTTGGTCATGAAGTTTTAGGTGATGCTCAAAATGGACAAGAAGCAATAGAACAATATAACAGTAAAAAACCTGATCTTGTTACGATGGACATAACAATGCCGGATATGGATGGTATTACTGCTGTAAAAGAGATAATGAAAGATCATAAAGATGCTAAGATCATCATGGTTACATCTCATGGTCAAGAGGATATGGTTATTAAATCTATTCAAGCTGGAGCTGTGGGTTATATGTTGAAACCTATTACAGAAGAAAAATTAGCACAGACGATAGGTGAAATTTTTCCAGAGTATGCAGTTGATGAACAAGATGATGAGATCGATATATTAAATGACGATTTTTAAGAAAATATCTGATGCAAGAAAATAAACTTTTTGAAGCACTTTTAGATGTCATACCATTTGCTTCTTATGCAGTAGATATAGATACGTATGAAGTGGTTTATGCTAATAAAATGATGTATGAAAAGATGTACGCACCTCGCGAAATAGAATGTTGGAAAAAGATCTATGGGCAAGAGGATATTTGTAGCTGGTGTACGATTTCAAAATTTAAGCAAAGAGAAAAGCTTTATAACAGCGGAAAAATTGAAAGCAGTTTCTTTGATGAAGCAACGGATAAATGGTTCCAAGTTTATGATGAAATCGTTAGATGGCCAGATGGCAAAACAGTGAAGTATGCTATTGCAGTAGATATTACAGAACAAAAAGAGATACAAGCATCATTTATTAAAACACATACAAAACTTGCTCTTCAAACAAGAAAGCTCAAGAGTGCTTATGAAAAAATGGAGGTTCTCGCAACAAAAGATTTTTTAACAGGTATAAATAATAGAGGAAACTTTTTTACTCTTGGAGAAAAACTCTGGGAAACTGAGCTTGAAGACGGTTTTGATATCTATGTTTCAATGCTTGATATTGATAAATTTAAATCTCTTAATGATACGTATGGACACAAAATTGGGGATAAAGCACTTATAGAATTTTCAAAAAATGTTAATGAAAATTTAGGAAAAGATGATATTTTCGGAAGGATTGGCGGCGAAGAGTTTGCTATTGTTATGATTGCTTCTAATAGTGATGACATTGAAGATAGGCTCGAAGCTATTCGAAAAGATGTTGCCTCTATTGTTATAGAAAATGAAAAAAAAGAATCTATCCACTTTACCGTCAGTATCGGAATTTCAAGAAAAGAGGGTGCTATATCACTAGATAAAGTACTCGAAAGTGCAGATGAAAAGCTTTATGAAGCTAAAGAAAGTGGAAGAAATAAAATCATATTCAGAAAAGGTATTCATGGTAGAAAATAAACTTTTTGAAGCACTCCTAGATGTTATCCCTTTTGGTGCATATGCAGTAGATATAAACACTTATGAAATTGTCTATGCCAATAAGATTATGAGACAAAACATGTTTGCTCCACAAGAGAAAAAATGTTGGGAATCTATGTATGGACAAAATGATATATGTGCGTGGTGTACAATCAAAACACTCAAAAAAAATAAAAGTCTCAATGTAGAACAAGATGAAAAATATACAAATGATTTTTTTTATGAGCATGATGATAAATGGATAAAATCTTACAGTGAGATTATACATTGGCCTGATGGAAGAGATGTAAAGTACTCTATTTTGATTGATATCACAGATGAAAAGGCTTTATATGGTGATATGATCCAAGCACATGCAAAGATGGCAATGGTCAATAAACATATTACAACGACAAATAAGAATCTACAGATCACAAAGCTAAAATTTCAAAAATCTTTAAATGAGTTACAAACTCTTTATAGTGAGATGAAATCTACTATAGATCACACAAAAAGTGCTCTGGATGTAATACGTCAAGCAGATTTGACAGAAGAGCAACTTCAAGCAGTTGAGTTAATTGAGAGTTCTTTAAGAGATCTTTTCAAAACAGTACAGTCCACTCCTTCATTGGGTATAAAATAAAGAATCTTACTCCGCTTTAAAAAAAGATTCTAATTCCTACGGGGCAGTGGTCTGAACCTGTGACTTTTGGTAATATGAAGGCATCTTCAAGATTTTCTGCCAGATCCTCTGAGATGAAAAAATAATCGATTCTCCAGCCGACATTATTGGCTCTTGCATTGGCTCTGTAGCTCCACCAACTGTAAGCATCTGCTACGTCTCCGTGAACATATCTAAACGTATCGATATAGCCGTGAGATAAAAATTTGTCTATCCAAGCGCGTTCTATCGGTAGAAATCCGCTTGTCTTTGAGTTTGCTTTTGGATTTTTGAGATCAATCTCACGGTGCGCTGTATTGACATCACCGCAGATGATGATAGATTTCCCCTCTTCTTTAAGCTTTTCACAATACTCTAGAAAATCATCATAAAACTTCATCTTCACATCAAGTCTTTCATCATCTCTTTGACCGTTTGGAAAGTAGACATTAAAAAGCGCGATATCTCCAAAATGCTGTTCAACGATTCGACCCTCATTTAGAAGATCAATATGCTTACATGTAGAGTTGAAATCACTTTTGATTGCTGAAAATGTAGCAGTTCCTGAGTAGCCTTTTTTATCGGCACTGTTTACTACAACCTCATTATGCTGTTTTAAAAAAAGAGTGTCAGGAATCTGCTCTGGCAATGCTTTGATCTCTTGAAGACAGAGAATATCCGTGTCTCTTTCATCTATCCATTTAAGAGCTTCTTTTGATGCGACAGCGCGGATACCATTGACGTTCCATGAGATTATTTCGATTGAGTTTGACATAAAAGTTCTTTATAAGTAAGGATTTTAAAAAGTGGTTGCAGGGAAAAACCCTGCAAGAAATTATACGAAGTCTACTTTTGTGACGTGGTGTTTGAGCCCTAATTCTTCATTAGTACAACCAAGAGCTAAACCTAGCATCTGTTGCATATGAAGCACTGGAAGTGAAACTTCACGACCGATTGCCACGGATGCATGATGCGTTTGTGTATCAAGTTTGAGGTGACAAAGAGGGCAAGGTGTAACCATCCAGTCTGCATTTGCGTCCATAGCTCCAGCAACAGCATTTCCTGTTAAAATTGCTGCTGTTCGAGGTGCTTGAAGTTCAGCATGGAAACCACAACATTTATTTTTCTCAGTATAATCCACATTTACACCGCCACAAGCGATGATAAGATCATCAAGTGAAGTAGGGTTGTATGGATTTTCCGCTTTTTTATGGGTTTCATTTTGAAGCTCTGATGGGCGGATGTTGTGACAACCGTAAAATGGTGCAATATTAAATTGACTTAATGGTTTTACAACCATCTCTTTTATCTTATCAAGACCGAAGTCATCTATAATTGCATATAAAAAGTGAATTACTTGTGAAGTACCTTTGTACTCCAAACCAACTTCACCAAGCTTCGCGTTAACCTTTGCTTTTAGCTCTACATTATTATCAAGTCTGTGTTTTGTCATAGCAGTATTGAGCTGACAAGTATTACAGATTGTAACCATGGTAAGACCATGTTTTTCAGCATATGCGATATTACGCGCATTTAAAACCAAAGATAAAAAGTCATCATAATCTTGTAAGTGAGATGCGCCACAACAAGAAGCTTCAGTCAACTCGATTAGTTCAATTCCAAGTTTATTTGCAACCGCCATGGTTGACATCATCTGCTCAGGAGTACTTTCTTTTGCTGTACAGCCCGTAAAAAGTGCGTATCTTAGTTTTTCCATTTCAATTACTCCCTAGAACTTTGCTGTTGATGATGATTTAACAAGTTTTTTGATCTCATCTAAATTTTTTGATTTTGGCATATTCCATGGCAATACTATTTTGCCTTTAGTAAACATTTTGATAGCAACTGGAACATGTTTCAACACTCCGATATTTCCCTCAGAGTAGCGAACAAGTTCACCCTCATCAAGTAAACCGTGTTTTGCTATAGAATGTTTGAATCCAACCGCGTGACGTGTTGCAACATTATTTGTTGCAACAGCTTTAGCAAAAATCATATTATGAAGTTTTGTGATTTTCTCAATTGGATTGACATCTTTTGGACACGCTTCTTGACACTCAAAACATTTCACACAATCCCAAACGCCTTGGAATTCTTGATTGACTTCACTTAGACGAGAAGTCCCAGCTTCATCACGAACATCAGCTTCAAAACGGTATGCTGCAGCAAATGCGGCAGGTCCCATAAAGTCATCATTAATCTCAACAACTGGACATGCATAGTGACAAGCACCGCATTGGATACAAAGATCCGCATCCATAAGATTTTCAACTTCTTCTGGTGAAACTAAATGTTCAGTCTCAGGATTTTCATCGATCTCACTTACAAGAAACGGCTGAACTTGTGCGTGTTTTTCCCAGAAATCAGCTTTATCGATGATCATATCTTTAACAGCGCGTTTGATACTGAGTGGTTCTAAAACAATCTCGTTGCCAAAAAGCTCGATCATATCTTTCATACTCTCTTTACATGCAAGAGTAGAACGTCCGTTTACTTTGATGGCACAAGCACCACATATTCCATGGCGACAACTGCGACGGTATGAAAAACTTCCATCATGATCCCATTTGATTCTATTTAATATATCAAGTACAACCTCTTCCGAAGTGACTTCCATATTGTATTCTTTATAATATGGAAGATAATCTTCATCAGCATTGAAACGAAATACTTTAAAAGTTACATCTTGTGTAGTTATTTTATGAGTACCCATAGTCTGTAATCTCCTTAGTAAGTTCTTGCTTTTAACTCATGTTTACCAAGAGTTACCGGCATATAATCAAGTGTTAAATCGCCGTTTTTATCCATATAGGCCATTGTATGTTTAAGGAAGTTTTCATCATCACGCTCAGTGAAATCTTCTCTATAGTGAGCACCACGACTCTCTTTTCTCGCAACAGCACATTCAACGATGAACGCAGAATAGTCAAGCATGTGACCGAGTTCGATCGCTTCTTGAAGCTCAGTATTGAATACTTTTGATTTATCTTGGATACGAATATTTTTAAATCTTTTATGAAGCTCTTTTACTGTTGTAACAGCTACTTCTAGAGATTCTTGTGTTCTAAAAGCACCAGCATTATGTGTCATACACGCTTGTAGTTCTTCTCTTATAGATGGAACTGTTTCAGTGCCGTTGTTATTTAAAATCCACTCGATCTCTTTAAGTGCAGTTTGTGCATCTTCAGCGGTCGCTTTTCTTAAAGGAATAGTATCAATATCTTCAACCATTGTTTTACCGACAAAACGTCCAAAAAGAAGCGCTTCTAGAACAGAGTTTGCACCAAGACGATTTGCACCGTGAACAGAGACACAAGAACACTCACCAGCAGCATAGAAACCTTCTACGAATTCAGTATTATTTTTACGAACATGCCCAGGAATATCCACTGGAATACCACCCATAGAGTAGTGAGCAGTCGCAGAGATGAGGATTGGTTCTTTAATCATATCAAGACCAAGGAAAGTGATAGCAAGATCACGAAGTTCCGGTAGTCTTTCCATAATTAAGTCTTTTCCTAAGTGCGTTACATCTAGGTAAACAGCATCTTGTCTAGGACCTACACCGCGGCCTTCACGAATCTCATTCATGATCGCACGGCTTACAACGTCACGAGAAGCTAGCTCAAGTGCATTTGGAGCGTATTTTTCCATAAATCTCTCGCCAAGAGAGTTAAACAAACGTCCACCCTCACCACGAGCAGCTTCAGAGATTAAAACACCGTTTCCTGAAAGACCTGATGGGTGAAACTGAACAAACTCCATATCTTCTAGCGGAAGACCGTGACGTGCTACTATTGAAAGTCCATCACCAGTATTTGCGTGAGCATTTGAGTTGATCTTAAATGAACGAGCGTAACCACCAGTTGCAAAAAGAACAGATTTTGCATTGAAAATCGCCATCTGCATATCGCGGATATTAAATGCTACGATACCTGAAACTTTTCCATCTTTATAGATAAGATCAGCAGCGTACCACTCATCCCAAAACTTTACGCCAACGCGAAAAGCTTGTTCATACATCGTTTGAAGAAGAGTAAGACCTGTTCTGTCTTTTGCGTAACATGCACGAGGAGAAGATTGACCACCAAATGGACGTTGCGCGATCTTTCCATCATGAGTACGGCTAAAAGCAGCACCCATTCGCTCAGCCCAACGAATCGTTTCAGGTGCTTTTTGGCACATAAACTCAACCGCGTCTTGGTCAGCTAAATAATCAGAACCTTTTACGGTATCAAACTCATGTAGTTCTATACTATCTTTGTCGCTTAAAGCGGCATTGATCCCACCTTGTGCCGCACCTGAGTGAGAACGTAGAGGGTGTAATTTTGTAATAACAGCAACACTTTTACCAGCACTTTGTAGTTCACGAGCAGCTGCACATCCAGCGAGTCCAGCTCCAACGATAACTGCATCATAAGTATAGATAGGAATACTCAATTTGCCTTCCTTTTTAAGAGAATTAATGTTTTTATTGTATCGGGATATAACTTGTGTAAGGTTAAATGTGTGGATTATTTGTCGGAAGTTTTATGATGTTACTATTTGAACCACTTATAAAATCACAAGTGGTTAGTTTTGTAACAAATTAAAATTTTTCTGCGTGATCACGTATCTGAGCGATACGATTTTTACCATTTGTTTTTGCGGTTTGGAGTAACTCTTTTGCATAGGTTACACAGCCATCTAGACTTTTGTTATTTTGCTTAATCAAAAAACCACCGCTTAATGTAAATGGAATCTCTCCACCTTGAGGATTGGTAAATACTGTTTCTTCTATACTTTTTCGCATATCTTCACAGTCGGCAAAAGCTTTGTCTTTAGTGTCTCTTGAAAGTATAACTGCAAATTGGTCATACTCTATGCGAGCGATAACATCAGCGGGTTGTTCATACAAAGAGAGGATGAAAGATATTTTTTTGAGTACGGATTGCGTGTATTCTTTAGAAAGAGTTTTTTCATATTCTTTAAAATTATCTATTTCAAAGACACAAACGGCTGTGTAATTATTTTCTTTTAATCCTTTTTTCTCTGAGTAAGACTGGATCATCCCTTTATAGTTTTTAATTCCTGTCACAGGATCTATCATACTTGGATTTTGACTTAAAGTGGGTTTTCTTACCATTCTCATTTTGATGGCATCTACCTCTTTTGTCACAATCGATTCTGATAATCTTTCACTGCCTATGGCAAAGAGAGACTTAATATCATTATAGATTATTGTTAATTTGTTAGAATAAAACAATGTTCCAGCAAGCATTAAAAAAAGAGTTGCATAGATAATCCACTGTGTAAAAGAGAATTTTTTATAGTCACCATCCAAATTGTTTGCAATCATCTCATTGAGCTGATTCAAAAGAGCTATTTTTGCAATCGTGAGTTCACTAAGTCGTTGTGAGAGATTTTCATCTTTTTTTTGATAGTAACTGTTGGCTTTAGATATATATGTATCTTCGAGCAAAGAGAGTTCTTCTATATAATTTTTATTTTCATGGTTTAGACCTAATGCTTTACTTAAAAAGTCATCAGTAGTTGTGGATGTTAAAAAGAGAAGATTCGTTTTGAGTTGGGCACCTAAACCTTGTGCATTAATAATACTGTAATCAAGATCAGATCTTCCAAGTTTATAGATCTTATTTACAAGTGCTTTTTGTTCTTCAAGTTGTTTTGTTTTTTCATACGATGAATATTGGCTGAGTTCAATCAAAGAGATTAAAACCAAAAGAGCTGTCATAATGGCGAAAAAAAACTTTATATTTTTAAAAACATCAAGTATGGAAAATTTCATAATTTGTACCTTTTATATTGCATATAAATTTGAATAAATAAGTAAACTATTTTATAATGTTGCATTTTAACACAAAGTTAACTAATAAAATAGTGTATACACTCTTAAATTGACTCGATAAATAGTGTAAGTGTAACATAATCATTAATTATATAGAATTCGCTTATGAATAAAGAAGATTATTTTATATCGTGTTTTAGCAAAAAGGCAAAACACATCGGTGATGATGGAGCTTTAATAGATGGCTTTGTTTACTCAAAAGATGCTTTTTTTGAAAATGTCCATTTTAAACGTGAATGGATGAGTTTAAAAGATTTGGCATATAGAGCAATGATGGTCAACATCAGTGACGCTATTGCTATGAATGCAAAACCTCTTTACGCACTTTTAGCCGTTGCAATGCCAAAAGATATGAGCAAAGCAGATATGAAAGAGCTCTCAGATGGCTTCATTAAAGCGGCGCAAAAATATGGCATTGATATCATTGGTGGCGACACCATTGCAAACAGAAAGCTCGATATCAGCGTGACAATCATCTCCAAAACAAAAAATCCGCTCCTTCGTCGTGGGATGAAACAAAACCATCTTTTAGCCTACACGGGCAAGCTTGGAAATTCCAAAAAAGAGCTTCAAAAACTGCTTCGCGGCGGGAGTTTACATAGTAAGTCAAAGTTTCGAAACATTGTTTTAAGAGAAAAATTTATCTCTACAAGTAAGCGATATTTGAGTGCTGGAATGGACATTTCAGATGGTATTTTTAGTGATTTGGATAAACTGTCATCCGTAAATGGCTTAGGCTATGATTTTTTTAGAAAAATCCCAAAAGATATTGGCTGTAGCGGTGAAGAGTATGAGATGCTTATCTCCTTTGATGCACGACAAAAAAAAGCTCTTTTAAGACGCGCGGCGCAGACGAGAACACCACTCACTCTATTTGCAAAAGCAACAAGAACAAATTATAAAAATAGATGTAAATCACATCATTTTTAAAGATAAATTTAAAAGGTACCTATGAACCGTTTTTACAGTATGAATCACTCCCCGATCGATTTTATTTTTAAACAAACTGCCCGAGATTTCGTGGTCGAAGAGATTCCTCTTTATGAGTTTAGCGGCGAGGGTGAGCATTTAGTCTTACATATAAGGAAGAAAAACCTTACAACGTGGGAGATGATAGACAAGATTTGTGTGCATCTTGGCATCAAAGCAAAAGAGGTCGGTTACGCTGGTCTTAAAGATAAAAATGCGATGACAAAACAATATATTTCTTTAGAAAAGAAGTATGAAGAAAAGATGCAAAGTTTTGAGCATCCAGATATCAAGATCATCTCAACTACGTATCATAATAACAAAATCCGTACAGGGCATTTAAAAGGCAATAGATTTTTTATCCGTCTTAAAAAAGTAAATCCTACAAATGCGAAAAAAATCTCTTTGGCGCTTAAACATATCAAAGATTTTGGCCTTCCTAACTACTTTGGATATCAGCGTTTTGGCAATGATGGCGATAACTATATCTTAGGTGAAAAAGTCGCGCGCGGTACTGCAAAAGAGCGTAATCCTAAGATAAAAAAACTGCTTATCAACTCTTACCAAAGTCATCTTTTCAATATTTGGCTCAGTCGTCGTTTGGAGATAAATAAACTTGTTGAGAGTTTTTCTGCCGCAGAACTTGTAGAAACACTTAACCTTCCTTTGCACACATTGACTGCCATGAAAGAGCAAACGCATCCATTTAAGATAATCATGGGCGATGTGATCGAGCATTATCCTCATGGTCGTCTTTTTAACTATGAAGGCGATAAAGAAGATATTAAAAGATTTGAAGAGCGTAATGTTTCTGTAACAGGACTTTTATGTGGGAAAAAAGCTTGGCTTGCAAAAGATGATGCTTGGACGTTAGAAAAAGATTATAACGAGACGATAGCCGCAGATGGCGCGCGCCGTTATGCTTGGATATTTCCAGAGGAAGTGGAGGGTGAATACAAAGAGCAAGAAGCTTGGTTTGAACTTCATTTTTCTCTTCCAAAGGGTTCATATGCAACAGTTCTGATCGAGGAATTGGCTAAAAAGGAGATTCGCTCATGAGTAAACATATAACAAGTCTAATATCACAAAATTTTGGAAAGTTTGCGTCATGTGAGTTTTCGCCTTGGTTTCAAAAAATCGTAAATCAAAGTTATGTTTCTTTGATGGGTTTAGATATGAGTGAGTTCCACGCACCTTCATCATACAAAACGCTTAACAAACTTTTTACCCGTAATCTGCGTGAACCAAGACATTTTAGCCTTGATGGAAATGACTTTATCTCTCCGTGTGATTCGCTTATCTCAGAATGTGGTGATTTGGATGAAAGCTACGCGCTTCAGATCAAAGGGATGGAGTATTCTACCGATGAGCTTTTAGGCGAAAACTTCACAAAAGAGGAGAAAGAGAGAGTTCATAACGGACAGTTTATCAACTTTTATCTCTCGCCAAAAGATTATCACCGTTACCATATTCCTATGAATCTCAAAGTCTTAAAAGCGGTGCATATTCCAGGAAAACTTTATCCGGTAAATATGCCATCACTTAAAGGTCGTTTGAATCTTTTTATAGAGAACGAACGCGTAGTCATCAAATGTGAAACACTTGAGGGCAAAATCTTTTATATGGTTTTAGTCGGCGCTTTAAATGTTGGCGTGATGCAGGTTTCTTTTGAACCGCGTATCAAAACAAATACCGATGCAGAAGTTCAAAGCGTGTATGAATATCAAGATTTGTATCTCAATAAAGGCGATGATTTTGGTTGTTTTGAGATGGGTTCGACCATCGTTATCGTGAGTGAAGAGCGAATGTTTGATCTTCTGATAAAGAGTGGAGATAATGTCCGTTTTGCTCAAACAATAGCAAAATTCGGATAGGTTCGCATGTACGAAGTTATCATTGCCGTTTTAAGTCTTTTAGTCGGTGCTATCTCAATTTATCTTTTAGGTTTTCGTTCACTCAAAAATCGCTACGAGATGGAACTTTTTGAACTTAAAGAGGTTTATGAAGCGGAACGTCAAAACAGTAGTGAACTCGGAAGTAAAAATGCGGTTTTGCAAGAGCGTTTAAGAAGTTCTGAACAATATGCAAGAGAAAAACTTCAACTTTTAGAAGAAAATAAAGAGCATATGAAGCTTGAATTTAAAGAGCTTGCAGACAATATCTTAAAAACAAATTCCGAAAAATTTTCCACTCAAAACAATGAAAATCTCACAAAAATGATTACGCCTATCAAAGAGCAATTTGACGCTTTTAAAAAGCAGATAAATGATGTGTATATTAAAGAAACGCAAGAGAGATCGATGCTTCAAAGTGAGATAAAAGCGATCAAAGAGATCAATCATCAGATGAGCAATGATGCCAAAAACCTCACGCGCGCACTCAAAGGCGAGAGCAAAAAGCAGGGAATTTGGGGAGAGATGATCTTAGAAAGTGTCTTAGAAAACTCAGGACTTCGTGAGGGGCACGAGTATGAGAGAGAAGCAAGCTTTATCCACGAGGGCGACAGCAATCGTTACCGTCCTGATGTGATAGTGCATCTTCCTGATACGAGAGAGATTATCATCGATGCAAAGACTTCTCTCACGGCGTATGAGCAGTATATCAATGTAGACGAAGAGAATAGGGCAACTTTTGCTAGCTTACATGTAAGCTCTATGAAAAAGCATGTGGATGAACTGAGCGCGAAAGATTATACGAAACTCAAAGGGATTGAGACTTTAGATTTTATCTTTATGTTCGTACCTATCGAGAGCGCATTACTTATGGCGATGGAGCAAGATCCGACGCTTTTTGACTACGCTTTTAAAAAGAGAGTTGTAATGGTTGGGCCAACAACTTTGATGGTTTCACTTCGTGCTGTGGAAAACACTTGGAAGTATGAGCATCAGCAAAAAAATGCTCAAGAAATAGCAAAACGAGCAGGGCTTTTATTTGACAAGTTTGTCGGATTTTTAGAGAGTGTTGAAAAGCTTGGAAAACAGATAGTGACAGTGCAAAAAAGTTATGATGAGACTTATGGCAAGTTACATGTAGGCGCTGGAAGTATTACGACTCAGTTTCAAAAGTTAG
>Ga0268283_1000182_pt1 | contig 58252 bp, 55 predicted proteins | sample saktaG_13_FD_190140 | JGI IMG/M metagenome (GOLD analysis project Ga0268283, IMG submission 190140) | Saline water microbial communities from Sakinaw Lake, British Columbia, Canada - sak_2013_06_06_36m | ecosystem: Environmental > Aquatic > Non-marine Saline and Alkaline > Saline ...
GACAGGATTCCGATCAGTCCTCCAAGCGCCGCCATCATTGCAATGACGCCTGACAACCGCTTGATCCAGTTGGTCATGCGGACACTTCCTGTATTGGTCATGTGGACACCTCCTGTCCGGGTCTGTTTAAAACCGGTAAATACGTTACGAAAAAGCGGTAGAGAAACATCAGGGCTGCGATGAATCCGACCGTGATCAGCACTTCCGTGACCGACGGGAAGTAATTGTTTTCGCTGATTGGCGGGCGGTAACCGACGACGAACACGTTGATCCGGTTGAGCAGCACCCCGCCGACGATAAGCGTGCAGGCGGTGAACAGCCAGCGGTGCGAGCAGCGAACTTTGGGTGAAAGCAGCATGACCCAGGGAACGATTACGCCAAGGATCATCTCCACCAGGAAGGAATTGGTCTGGGACGTCCCGTCCAGGAGATATACGTAGGTCTTTCGGATCACCATGTCTCCCACCTTCAACGCCAGGTAGGTTCCCAGCAGAAAGACGGTGATGCGCGTCAAGCGCGAGAGGAGGGGCATTTCCGAGTCTAGTCTCAGCGACGTGGTGGCAAGCGTGGTCTCGAACACCACCATGGGATAGCCGATGGCGATGGCCGAGCACAGAAACAACAGCGGCAGGATGGGTGTGTACCAGAGCGGGTGCAGCTTGGTGGGCGCGATCAGCATCAATGACCCGAGGCTTGACTGGTGCATGCAGGAAAGTACGACCCCGGCGATGATGAAGAACCACATGAGCTTGGAAAGAACCTTGTCGGCCAGGGTGAGCAGGGTTTCAGCCGGCCCGTTAAAGGCCGAGAGCGGCCCAGGCAGGTTCACCCGCCCCTTGAAGCGCTCCACCACAATGGGAACAAATTCGATGTAGAGCACGTTCACGTAGAACATCACGCACATGGCCACTTCAAACAGGACCGAATGCGGATTCCAGTAGACCATGGGCTTCCAGATGGCCCAGGATCGGCCGATGTCCACGATCAAGCCCAGAACCACGAAAGTGTAGCCCAGCATGGCGGTCAGCAGGGCCGGCCGGATGACGGGCTCGAAATAGTGCTTGCCAAGGATGTGCGCCAGAAACGCCGTGGTGAATCCGCCGGCGGCCAGCGCTACGCCCGAGGCGACATCGACACCGATCCAGATTCCCCAGGGACGGGCGGTGCTCAGGTTGGTTACATAGCCGATGCCGCCGATGAATCGCGCCAGAACGGCGATGGCGCCGGCGCCCATCAAAAAAGCCAGCACGAGCATGCCGGGGGTCCAGAACGGCACCCGGATCGGGTTAGGGTGAGCAATCATGGGCGTCCTCCTTTGTTATGGGGTTCTGTGTTGTTATGGGGTTCCCGGTCGCCCTTGTCACGGAAAGCAAACATGATGCCGCCCAGCATGCCGAAAAGCACGATCGGCGACCAGAGATAGCTGAACAGGGAGCTCTGGACTGTCTCGGCAAGCTGGTTCAGCGGCTGGTTGGGTACGTCGATGAATCCAACCCGGTCGAAAGGCACGCCGGAAATGTAAAGCCAGGAGGTGCCGCCGGCCTCGTTCTCGCCGTAGACGTGATTGACATAACTTCCGGAATCGCTCTGGATCCGCTTTTTGGCGACCTTGAGCAGGGTATTGCGCCGACCGAAGGTGATGGCTTCCACCGGGCAGATGGCGGCGCAGCCCGGCGGCTTGCCCTCTTTTTGGACCCGTTCGTAACAGAAGGTGCACTTCATCACGCGCGGGGTGATCGGATCGCGGTATTCATAGGCCGGGATCTCGAACGGGCAGGCCACCATGCAGTAGCGGCAGCCGATGCATTTGGTCACATCGTAGTGCACCGCGCCGTTCTCCTTCTTGGTCAGTGCCCCCACGATACACGCCGAAGCACAGGCCGGATCCTGGCAGTGCATGCACTGGACTTTCGTGAAGGTGGGAACGAGCTGGTCCCGCTCGTCGCGCCGGCCCGGGTAGTAGCGGTTGATCACCGTGTAGGCGCGTTCATCCGGCCGGCGCTTTTTATCCAGGACCGTCAGATCGTCGAAGGGCTGTGACGGCTGGGGCAGGCTGTTTACCGTTTGACAGCCCTGCTCGCACTTGCGGCAGCCGATACAGCGGGTGAGATCGACCAGGCAACCCAGTGGATCCGCCGGAGCGTGTGATTGCCAGGCTTCGGCGGGTCGGGCGGCAGCGGCAATACCTGCTCCCGCGGCCCCCGCTATCTTGAAAAATCCCCGTCGGCTCATTTCCATGTGAGTCCTCCTTTCTTTTCCATGTATGTCCTCCCTTGTTAAATCGGTGCATGTGTCACCCTTTGGACAGGGTCCGCCACGCCCTATCGGCTTGCCAGCGAGCGGCAAACCGTGAGTCGGTCAAGATAGCCTTCAAGATCCATCTCTCAGCTCAGAATCTTAACGACCATGAGTGTCAGATCATCCTCCTGTTCCAGATCGCCCCGGAACTCAGCGACAGCATCCAGTATGGACAGCATCATGGTTTTTGCGATTTCGGCAGCATGCTGGCGGATCACCTGACGCAGGCGTTCCCTGCCAAAGAAAACTCCCTGTGAATTGCGTGTTTCCGGAATGCCGTCCGTAAACAGGCAGATCACCTGGCCGGGACGAATCGGCAGGGATTGCCGGGTAAAGGTGAAATCCGCCGATATTCCCAGTGCCGTTCCCTGGCCTTTCAAGTCGGTGAACGAATCCTCCGCGGCATCGTAGAGGATGGCGGGGTCATGGCCGGCCCGGACCCACTCCAGCAATTGGTTCTCCCGGTCGATACGGGCCAGGAAAAGGGTCATGAAGCGGCCCTCTGCTTCGACGTCCCGCGCATACTGCCGGTTAACATCTGCGACCATGTCCTCCAGAGCTCCGGGCATGGCGGCACGGAGCCGCAGCATGCCCCGCATGCTGGCCATCAGAAGCGCCGACGGCAGCCCATGGTCGGTAACATCTCCCACAACCAGGCAAAGCTTCTGGTTGGCGCCCGAGCACAGATAATCAAAATAATCGCCACCGGTTTCATCGCTGTATAGGGTCATTGCCTGGATGTCAAACCCTGACGCTTGGGGCGGTGCGCTGGGCAGAAGCCGCTGCTGAATTTCCATGGCCACGGAAATGGATTGAAGCATCCGGTAATGGTCTTTGAGCTTGGGACCGATACCATCAAAAATCTTTCCGATCTCACCAAATTCATCATGGGATACGATCCCGGATTTGGCCTCAAAATCCCCAGCCGCCAGTTTGCGTGCGGCTTTTGCGATCGCCTCGATTTTTCGGACAACGCTGCGCGAGAACATCACTCCGCAGAGGGCTACCAGAATGATGAGAAGAGACAGAAAGCCCAACGTCAGGTTTTCCACCCTGCCCAGACGTTCCAGAATATTCTGCTTCAATTCCGACACGCCGTCTTTTGTGAAATGGGGGGCCGGGGTCCGGCTTGACGCCGAACCCTGAATTGCAGAAGGGATCTTTGAATTCGCCGGTTCCTGAACTTGTTCCAGTTTTTGTATCAGCGCATCTGCCATCATGCGGACGTTGTGAATGCCGTAAGTCCGCAACCCGACAATCGGCAGGATCGAAACACTCATCAGCAGCAGCAACAGTTTCCAGCGAAATTTCATTTCGTGACCTCGGTCGTTTTTCGAAGCATCCCAGCTTCGCCGACAGCAGTGAAGCTGCGGGAGCTTTATTCCGCTGTCTTCAGGCTTTTTGTCTGTCCACCTGAGTAACAACTACGCGAAATACTGTTTCTTACAACGGATTGCAGCATGTTCAAATTCTTCGTACAACGATTTCAACCGCTGGTTGGCTATCGTAATTTTTTTCTGTCTTTCCGCGTGATTCGCTTCAGCCGGATAGCAGGCCAGACAGCGTTCATAGCGGGTGATTTTTCCCTGGCAGTCGATACGAAAATTCGCCATCAAAAATATTGTCCGGCTGTCTTGATGGGCGAAATGCTCCACGGCGGAAACCCATTCCAGGTCAGGTTCCACGCTGATTCCAGGGCAGTCACTTGCATCCGCAATGAAGTCATAAATGGTTGTGGCCTGAGCCGTATCTGCATGGAGATCTTCAAATTTTACCGTCATTTCCTCCAGGGAGAACAGTCGCCTGTCCACCGCGATTCCGGCTTGCTCCAGCCTGTGATAGTCCCTTTTCAGATAACGGTTGGCGATCATGACCGCCTGGGAAACATGGGGGCAGAGGTTATTCGGGCACCCCCGGGAATAACATTTTCGAAAGGTGTATTCTTGGCCATTGACGTTTCCGTTAAACAAGCAAACAAAGATGTGGGCACGAAACGGATTGTCCCGATAGGCAAATTCAACCGGCAGGATTTCAAAAGTGGTTCGGCAGGTCACATCCATACCCTGTTTTTTCAATTCCACCAGATCGGTTATCCGCCCGGGCGGGAAATTTAGCATCTGCTTCATGGTCGCTCCCCTTTTAAAAGCAGGCTGAAGGGTGTTTCAACCGCCAAATTGAACCATGCCTTCAGCCTGGTTTTCTTAGTAAACAAATACGGCACTTGATTGAAGGGCTTCAAGATTCACCTTTGCCGCGGCAGTGGTTTCGGAGCCTTCGATCAGGTCTTCCACAGCGATGTTCCGCTCTTTGATGCAGGGGACGCAGACCCAGATTTTTCCGCCCTGTTCGACAAAATCGAGAATCAGCTTTTTGATGGGAGGAAAGCCCCCGCCTGGCAGCACATGATCTGCATATCCCTTCTGCGCCAGATAGACTCCGTTGCCCTGCAGGCAAATTGTTGCCGGAATATCCATGGCCAGCGCCGCATTACCGAGCGCAAACGGCATGGATGCTTTTTCCGGATTTTCCCCGGCGCAGGTCAGTACATAAAATATTTTTTCTACTTTCTCTTCCATTTTATTTCTCCTTAATTATTCATAGATAGTTAATTGGGTAATGGGCAATGGGCAATGGATTATGGGCTAAGGGGTTTTATCTGTTAACCATCGCCTATCGCCCATAGCTCATTGCCTGAAACCTATAGCCCATTGGCGATAAGTGTTGCCAGATCTTCGACCTTTGCACCGGCTTTACGCAGGTTCCCCAGGCAAATCGGACACATGGCGATAATCGGCTCTCCGGTTGCGTTCAGATCCGATATCCGTTTGTTGACAATTTCGCTGGAGAGTTTGGGAGATATGGATTCCGCCGGGCCTCCGCAGCAACCGGTGAACGTACCGGAGTTTCTGATATTCACGCATTCAATCCCGATATTTGCCAGAACGCTGCGGGGCGTATCGGACATTTCAAGGTATCGTCCGTAAAAACAGGGATCATGCAGCGTGACGCGCCGGGTGCCATTCCGGGATTGAAGCGTCAGCAGCTCAAAATAGGGTTTTACGTCAAAAACGGCATCAATATATTTGGGAAACAGGACCTTCAAGGCATACGTGGTGTGGGGATCCACCGTGATCAGTTTCTTGATTCCGGCTTTTTTAAGCTTTCCGGCCACGTAGCGGGCATGACGGACAAAAGCGTCCTGATCTCCGAAATCATAGAGCAGCACACCGCTGTAATCATCCAGTTCCGGTCTGTAGAAAAAATCGACTTGGGAAGCCTTAAGGATGCGGACAATGTTTTGCAGGACAGCGTCGGATTCTTTTTTTTGCGTATGGGAAGTCATCATCCACAGGCCCAGGCCGGACAGATATCCGGGGACATATTTGCCATACCGGAGATAATCGCTCCATCGGCTGTCTTCAAATTGCGCCAGATACTCCGTCGATTTTTCGATATAGGGCGAAAACTGATACATCAGGCCCGTAAACAGCAAGGCATCGCCCGCAATGGGGGCCTGTACGCCGTAATGCCATTGGTTAAGCAGAAATTTGGGGATGCCGAATGGGTTTCGGGTCATTCTGACATTGCCGGAAATGACATCTATCATATCCCTGGGATTGTACATGGTCAGGATCTCCTCCAGTTTGCAACAACGTAGCGTTTCAGACTCAGGATGATTTCTCCCGGATTCGCCCCTCTGGGGCAGGTCTGGGTGCAGAGTCCGCAATGCAGGCACTTCCAGAGATCCTGCGCCTGGTCCAGAATCCGGTCCTTGGCTCCGATCTGAATATAGCGGATCATTTTTCTGGGAAAGTGATCGGTGATCAAGGGGCAGATGGCCGCGCAGGTTCCGCAATTAAAGCAGGCCAGGGCCATGTCTTCCCCGAAAGGCTTCATTTCTTCAATAAAATTCGGGTTAATTACCGACATCATAGTTCTCCTTTTCTCATTCCTCACCGCTTGTTTCTTTGGCAGCGATCCATGCATACCGATAATACCCGTCGTCTTTTTCCGCTTCGGCAATCCGGCCGTATTTTTTCATGGCCGCCACGTACCACAAGACCACATCCGTTGCCATGCCGGTTGCCGTAGCCAGTTCCGGGACGGTGCAGGCCGTATTTTCCAGTTGCGCCCGTATCGCCTTCAAGGACTTTTTCTGTTCCCTGACCCGGTCGGAAACCCGTTCAATTCTTTTCTTGCAGGCCAGGCGAAGTGCTTTCATGTCATCTGCCTTTTGCTGTTTCGGGGTGTTTTCTTCAGGCATTGTAATCCCTCATTTTACGCATTTCTTAAGTCCATCAAAATCCTTGTCAGGCGGGGATGTCTTCGGCGACGATTCGGTCCACCATGGCCTCGTACTGGCTCAGGGTCCATCCGGCGACATCGATGGCATTCTCCGAACAGACGCTGACACATGCCCCGCAGCCCAGACAGAGTGCAGGGGAAACCTGAGCACGCTTGACGGTCCGCCCGTTGATTTCCATTTCCACCAGGCGCAAGGCGCCGTCGCGGAGGCAGGCCTCGACGCAGGCGCCTGTCCCGATGCATTTTTCCAGGTTGACTTCGGCCACAAAAGGATCCAGCTCCACATGCCCCCGGCCCAGCAGGGCGGCCGCCTTCACGGCGGCAGCGCCCGCGGCGTTGCAGGCTTCCCCCACATCCATGGGAGCCTGACAGGTTCCAGCCAGAAATATTCCGGAAATCGGCAATTCAACCGGGCGCAGCTTGGGATGGACTTCCAGCAGGAAGCGGTCCATCCCCACCGGCAGCTTCATTTTTTCAACCAGACCGGAAACATCATTGGGCTCGATTCCGGTGGCAAGCACAACCAGATCCACGGGCGCTTCAATTTCTTCTCCAAAGGTCAAAACGTCCTTCACTTTGACGCAAAGGGGGAAATTGTCGGACGGATCGCTGCCCGCAACCACTTCAGGCGCTTCATCGGCCTCGAACCGGAAAAAGACCACCTGATTGCGGGCCGTCTGCTCGTACAGCGCTTCCTGGTCCCGGCCATATGTCCGGATATCCCGGTAAAAATCATAGATGCGGGTGGCGGGATACGTCTGGCGGACGATATCGGCCGCATTCAAGGTTGCCGTGCAGCAGGTGCGGGAGCAGTATTCGTTCAGCCGGCCGTCCGCATCCTCGGGATGGATTCCGGGAATCTGCCGGCTGCCCACGCAATGGATCATGGCCATGCTGCGGATTTTTCTGCCTCCCACTTCCAGATAACTCCCTGAATTGCGGTTTTCGGCCATGCTCTTGATCAGCTCCGGAAGGGTGATGACTTCCCGGTGGGTTCCAAAGCCGTATTCCCCGGGCCTTGGCGTATAGGATTTGAACCCGGTGGCCAGAACAATCACGCCGGTTTCAATGACAAATGAGGTTGGAGAATCGGCACGATCCCCCACAAACACGCCTGCAAAGGGAATAAAATCGCCCGGCTTGTTATTTCCCGCGGTCAACCGGCCGTTTGCATCCTGCACGGATTCCGCAGGCTGCCTGTTAACGCCCAGGGTGAAATTGCCGACATACCCGTCGAAGGATTCCACACTCGAACAGGTGTGCACGGTAATGGCCGGATGGCGCAGGACTTGACGGGCAAGCGTGCAGAGCAGATCTTTGGCGGCATCTCCGGTCGGTGCAATCCGGTCCAGAGATGCCAGATTCCCTCCCAGAAACAGGGTTTTTTCAATCAACGCCACTTCGATACCGCAGTCCGCCAGATCTTTGGCGGCCCGAAGGCCGGCAATGCCGCCGCCGATCACGGTGGCGTGTTTTTTTGCGTTTACCCGGATCGGCTCCAGCGGGGTCAGTTGTTCGGCTTTGGCAGCGGCCATGGATATCAGCCGCGCGGCCTTCTCGGTTGCCTGATCCCCGTGATGCACCCAACTGACCTGCTCGCGGATATTGGCGTGTTCATAAATGTAGGGGTTGGCCCCGGCCCGGGAAATGGCGCTTCGAAAGGTGGTTTCGTGCAGGCTGGGGGCGCATGAGGCCACAACGATCCGGTCGACCGTCCCGTTTTTCAGATCCTCCATGATCAGTTGCTGGCCGGGATCCGAGCACATGAACATGTTGGTCCGCGCCACGGCCACCTCGGGCAGCTTTTCCATTTGCGCCCGGACCTTTTCCACGTCCACATGATCGGAAATATTGCCGCCGCAGTAGCAGATATAAACGCCGACCTTGTTTTTCTTTTCGTTATCCGATTTGGACTCTGTTCCATCCGTCATTTCCGCATCTCCCATAACTATGCCATGCTTTAAAAGCTATCTGCTATCGGTCATCTGTCGTCTGTCATCTTTCATAAACTTCGCCGCTTCCATGGCCGCCGCACCCGCCTCTGTGATCGTATCGACAATATCCTTGGGTCCCGCGGCGACGCCGGCGACAAATACCCCTTCCATGTCCGTCATTGTCGGTGACAGTTTGGGATGAAGGGTGTGAATGAAACGATCCGGTGCCGCGGAAACCGGGCAAATCCCTTCGGGGGTCCAGGCGGGAAGGACCCCCAGGGACAGCACCACGAGATCATGATTCATCGTGACCATTCCCTCGCCGGTCTGGTCCTCATATTGAACCGTAACACCGCCGGCCTCGCCGGGATCGATACGGGCCACTTTGGCCTTGACGAATTCAATGCCCATGGCCTTGGCGTTCTGGTAAAACTGCTCATATCCTTTTCCGAACGCCCGAATATCCATGTAATAGATGCGGATGTCCGCCAGGGGCAGGGACCCGGAAAGCAGCATGGCCTGCTTGACGGCGTACATGCAGCAGAACCGGGAACAATAGGAAACCCCCATGCTCTGGTCGCGCGATCCCGCGCACTGCACATAGGCGATGGAATCCGGCTCTCTGCCGTCCGACGGCCGCAGCACCCGGTTGTAAGGGCCGTGCGGCGCCAGCAGCCGCTCCATCTGAAGCGCATCGATCACGTTGGGAATTTTTCCCATGCCGTATTGCGGCTTATCGGCCAGCGATGTCATTTCGTATCCGGTGGCCAGAACAGCGCTTTTGGCCTCAATGATAAAATCCGACGGCTTCTGGAAATAATCGATCGCCTGCGTCGGGCAGATCTTTTCGCATTTACCGCACAACATGCAGTTTTCAGCATCCAGAACGGCAATCTGGGGAATGGCGTTGGAAAAGGGGATGCAGATGGCTTTCCGCGCGGAAAAACCGCCCTGCTCGGCATCCGGCACCAAAACAGGACACTGATATTCGCATTTCCGGCATCCGATACACTTGTCGGCATCCACATACCGGGGCTGCTGGGTGATGCCGGCTGTAATCGCCGATCCGGCTCTGTCGAGTGATTTGACGTCGCAGCAGGTAAACAGGGTAATATTGTTGTGATGGGCGGCAGCGGCCATTTTGGGGGTGGTAATGCAACTGGCGCAGTCCAGTGTGGGAAACACCTTGGAAAGCCGGATCATTTTGCCGCCGATGGAGGGACCTTTTTCCACGATGGCGACACAAAAGTCATGGTCTGCCAGATCCAGCGCGGCCTGAAGCCCGGCGATGCCGCCGCCGACAACTAAAACGTCAAATTTTTGGGTCTGGATGGATGCCATATTTTCTCCTCAACTGTCGGTCGAAAAGCCCGGGCCATGGGGGTGAATCACGGTCCGGGCCGACCCTGAGCCGGGTCAGGCCTGTGCCAGCATAGGGGGACCCAGCTCGGTGATCACATCGTTCATCTGGTTGATTTCTTTTAAAAATGCCCGGTTGCAGACCGTGCAGATCGCGGTCAGCCGCAGCCTTCGAATATCCAGGTCAACATCCTTCATCAGTTGATATACCCGGTCCAGACGTCTGGCCAGGGCCTTGTAAGCGCCCTCATACGGACATTCTTCGCCGCAGGACATAATGATGATGCCGCTGATGCCTTTTTTGAAGCAGTCCATATAGAAGTGTTCCGGGAAAAGCACCGGCGCTCGCACCCTCAAAATAAAGGTATTTGTCGGGTAGCTGGAATGGGACTGCCCCACGGAATCCGCACCCGGATAGGCGCAGGTTTCCGTGGCCAGAATCAGTATTTTCCCTTTTTGGGAAATCGTTTCGCTATCCATGGCATTCACGGCTCCGAATTATTTTTTTCGACGCACATAGAGTTTGTCATATCCATCGGCTTTCTCAGCCCCCAGATATTCATGGCCGACCTTTCCGGCCCAGGCCGGAATATCGGTGCGAGTCCCGGGATCATTGGAAAAGACTTCCAGCACTTCGCCGACCTTGACCTTGCCGATGCCTTTCTTGGCTTCCAAAAGGGGGCCAGGGCAGGCGCTGCCTCTGGCGTCAACGGTGTTGGATATTTTAATTTCGCTTAAGTTGATCTCGTTCATGGGTGTTCCTCCTGATTATGTTTTTGAATGATTACGTGCCAACCGGTTTCCGAACCGGAGTATCTGTCGTCGGCCAGCACCCGAACGGGAAAACAATGCAGCAACCTGAGCAGGTTCCCATGGAAATCCGCATCCTCAACACGGATCTCCGCAGTGTCGTTGACTTTCATCGTCCGGCACAACTGAGAAATATTCAGCAGTGCAATGGGCTCAAAAGCGTTTCTCAGATCAATTACCTGTGCGGGCCTGTCCAAGATGATGTCTTTCCGTGGTTTGTTTGAAAGTGAATAGAGCAAAAGGAGTGCCAATTGACAGGCCATCTGAAAATACAAGCCTGCGATTCGTTGCCGGTCAAGCATTAAGGCTAAAAATAAGGAGTGTGCATGTGGGAAAAAGACGCTTCCCATCTCGGGCAGGCGGACGGGGTTGCGAAGAAAGGTCGTTAATAAATTAACGATATATTTAAACACATGTTTAAATGTAAACGGTTATTTCAAATTTCCCGACACATATCGTCTGAGCTGTCAACCATCCTTCTTTTTGCCTCTGTGCCTTTGCCACTGTGTGCCTGAGTTGTTACGATACAGGAGCGGCCGGTCGGACAGTTGATCGGACGAAGAAATTGTTATTGACTTAACATTCTGAAATTCATACAGAGATACTATCATTTACTGTTATGCCTTTCGACACGTTGACCTTCCCTTTGATCAAAGGCTGCCATGATATGCAAAGCATCTACAAGGTTCCACAACCGATCTTCCAGGTTTTGGACGCCGTGCCAACCGTTCCATGCCTGTCGGCCCCATCGTCAACGAGGACCGGAGATTCGTCGATTTCCTTCATCAGGCAGAGCGGGGAACATCTTCTTGTCGGCTTGAAGGCGAGCGAGATAAACTAAACACTTATGTGTACGACCAAGAAATGGCCAACGATTGAATATCAAACGCAGTGCCTGATCTTTTTTAAATCGAAAAAATTTATGATTTTTCCTGATTTCTGACAGGATCAAGATAATGAGAATTTGTCATCATGGATCAAATATATGAGCAAAGCAGGTATCTACTCCAACAGAGGTGATTGCTACCAGACATTAGTTGCTTTTGATTGGGCCTTGACCATATTATCCAATCCTGCCTTTCAATGGATTGAAGTAGATTCTGTGTTGTATCCTGTAGACGATGTAGTAGTCGGGAAAACTGACGGTATTCAGATTTGCTGCCAGTGCAAAAAGAACCAGCCTCATTTCAAATCATGGACGATAAACGACCTTGAGGATGAATTAGAAAAGGCTTCCAGTTTGTTGGCTATGAATAAGAGCGCTGAAGTGCGCTTTTATTCACGTAGCCCATTTGGCGAGCTATCAAAACTGCGTGAATACGCCACTACTCAAGCCGATGAAGTAAGCTACCGTGCGAATTTAAGCCTAGAGTTTAAAAAAACTGATACTGAGTTGACAACGAAACTTGCTACTCAAGCTCCCAATCTTACAACCTACGAGTTTCTGCGTCGAACGACATTCGAATCCACTAACGAACTGGATCGCATGGAGGCTTTGCTACGCGAACGTTTGCATTTAATGGTGAGCAACCCCAAATCCGCATTCGACGTCCTCTGGACACGCCTTGATCAACTCGGGGCGCGCATGGACGGCAGTGGTGGTTTATCCGCCTCCGCCCAGCATCGCTTGACCAAAGACGACCTTAAGGCCGTTCTTCATCAAGCAGGAGCAATGCTGGTTCCGATCATGAGCCTTACGAAGGTTCGTGCATCGTTTGCCAGCACTTCGGCCATCGGTAGATCGTGGCATCGAGACATCGCGGGACAACGCATTCCCAGCCCGATTTTGAACGACCTACTCTCAGCCATTGATGCCGGGAAACGTGCCATTTTGCTCACGGGGCTGCCAGGATCTGGCAAAACCTGTATGATGTTGGCGCTGCAGGAAGCATTGGAGCAACGCGCGCAAGCCCGTACAGACATAGTGCCACTCTTTATCCAATCTCGCGAATTTGCCGACCTAACCACGGCGCAAGACCGACAAGCCCAGGGCTTGCCTGAGCAGTGGATAGAAAAAGCTGCCCGCATGGCTGAGGAAGCGCAGGTGGTCGTGGTCATCGACTCATTGGATGTGTTGTCCATCGCACGCGAACACTGCGTGCTGACGTATTTCTTAGCGCAAATCGACCGCCTGCTATTGATTCCAAATATCACCGTTGTCACTGCCTGCCGCGACTTTGACCGACATTACGACCGTAGAATCGCCGAACGGCAATGGGATTATGAGCTAAAGTGTCTACCCTTAAATTGGGCATCCGAAATTGCACCGCTACTTGACACGCTCGGCATACATACAACAAACATCGAAGACGTCACCCGTGAGCTGATCCGAAATCCACGCGAACTGGCATTGTTTGTTGAACTGGCTCAACGAGAGGGAAGTTTCAACGTTGTGACCAGTCAAGCGTTGGCACAGAGGTATCTCGACACCATCGTACGAGCCGACGACATATTGGGTGAAAAGGCTATACAGGCGATTGAAAACATCGCCAATGAAATGCTGATATCACGAAGGTTGGCGGTGCCTCATCTGCGGTTCGATGCATCGAAAAATGTGCAACGGGTGCTATGCAGCCTCAACGTGCTGCAAGAAACTCAAGGTGGAGATTTGACGTTCGGGCATCAAACCCTGCTGGATGTGCTGGTGATAAGTAGGGCTGTACGCCGGGGTGATACGCTTAATGAGTTCATTCAATGCTTGCCACCCGTACCCTTTGTGCGCCCCAGCATCCGCAGTTTTGTCGCACAGTTGGCGATGGGAGAGCGCCGCGAGTTCAGAAAACAACTGCGAACGGTATTGACAGGAAGCACCGCTTTCCACATTCGTCGTTTAGTTGCAGAATCGTTGGCCGAGCAGAAACCGCAGGATGACGACTGGCCCCTGATCCGTGATTTGCGGGATAATCACCCCGAGGTGTTTCAAGTGATTTATACCCAAGCGGGGCTGATTGAGTGGCATCATTTTTGGTTCACGCATCTGGTGCCTGTTTTGAAAGATTCACGGGATGCCGAAGGGCTGACTGCACATGCGCATCGGGTATCACGTTGGATGAACGAAAATGCCTCTGGGGTGTTGGCATTTTGGACGGAGATATTGCAACTGGACTGGATGGATGCAAAGCAAATTGGAACGCAAATAGGGCATTATCTTTCAAGAATCGATGCGGAAAATTTGGCATTAATTGCGCCATTACTTGAGCGGCTGATAAGCATGCCGCGACAAGAACACAGTCTTCTGGGACATTCCGCCGCACGTTGTGTGACGTCAGGTTCGCTGGGGGACATCTTCCTGTGGCGATATATAGCAGGTGATATCAGCGACGACGATGTGCTCGGATATCATTTTGATAAAAAACTGCATTGCCAATCCCATGAGTTAGGAGACCGCAGTAACAAATTTATCCTTAAACGGATGGAGCAGTCCACCACACTACTGGACTTGGCTCTTGAATCTATTGAGCGCTGGAGCCGAATCAAGTCATCGCGATATGATATTACCCATATAGGCTACTTTAATGGATTCCTGTCCGAAACCTCATACAACTTTCACAAAAGCCATCGCGATATCCGACAAAAAGACAGCGTGAATATCCTGCTGGACTCAATGGAAGCCGCCATCCTCCACCATGCAAACACACACTCCGCTTGGTGGCAAATCAACCGTGAACGCCTTTGTTTCAGCCACGAAGGCGCAATGCGCTACTTCGCCATCCTCGCCTGCACCGCCAATCCCGATGCCAATATTGACTTGATCGGGCTCATATTGAAAGACAAGGACATGCTGGAGTCCGACCACTCCTTTGAATTGGGCACATTAATGCATGCGGCATTCATGTACCTCGACTCACCTACACAAGATGCGGTAATGGCGTGCATCTTGACCATGCGAGATGATAAACTTTCGGATGAGAGCTACCATTGTTGGATATTGAAAAAACAAGCGGAATTGATCGTCACTATTCCTTGCTGCCTGCGCTCATCTGGAGCACAAGCGGTGCTGGACGATTACGAAAAGACAGATGGGGTGTTGATTCGTCACCCTGACATAAGGTCTTGGAGCGGCATGGTTTGCGCTCCGTTTTCATTCGAGGTGCTCAATCGCGCCAGTGATAGCGGGGTGTTGCGTTTGCTGGCGCATTACTCAGGATATGAAAGGAATTTAGATGACATTCTGGTTGGTGGAGAGGGAGAGGTCGGAAGACAACTACGCGAAGCATCATCGCGCCACCCCACTCGATTCTTGCGTTTATTGTACACCCATTGGGCCGACATCTCAGAAAGATTCTGCGATGCCATCATGGAAGGCGTCGCTAATTATCTGGCGCATCGTTATGGCAACTTGCAAATCAATGGCACATGGACACCGCTCGAAGAACCAGATGCCCCTGCCTTGGCGAGTCATATTCTTGACGAACTGGAACGACACCCCTCGCACTGGCAACTCAACTGCATAGCATCCAACGCCCTTCAAGCCTGCGCCCACGTCATAAAGGATACGCATAATGCTGCACGGATAGTATTTTTAGCAATAGGTTTCACGAGTCTTCGAGAGGAAAGTACAAACAAAGGAGATTCGGATGATCTGATCACTACAGGCATCAATATGATGAGCGGTCACGTCGTCGAAGCCTTGATGATCTTGGCCACTAATCTACAAGAAGACAGCGTTCCTTTTCCCGAGTTATTATCGCCTACATTGTGCCGTTTTGCCGGGAAAGAGCACCCAGCGATTCGCGCCTTGATCTTGCGGCATTTGCCGTATTTGCAAAGCCAATATTCTGAATTGGGCTGGTATTTGTTCCATCTCGTTATGCAGGATGCTACAGGACTTTGGCAAATCGCTGAGCCCTGCCTTTATTATGCTTATCACAATCATTTTGGGAAAGTCGCCCCCTTGCTGGCGCGTATTCGCAACGAGGGAAGCGGTAAAGACATGGAAGCCTGGGGTCGCATTTCGGCCTTGGCAGCTTTGTCCAATCACATTGACTTTTCCACATGGATTGAAAATTTAAAAACCCTGGATGTCACGGAGGCGTGGCAGGGAGCAGGGAGTGTATGGACGCACCCTGAAAATATCAAACGACATCGGGATCAATGCTTTAATGGCATTGAGGCTGGATTGAATGCCAAAAGCCCTCATTCTGAGACAATCGCACAGGAGATGGAAAAACTATTCAGAAATGAGACGGCGGGAATATCTATTCCGATAGACCTTCTTCGCCTATTCTTTATTGTTTGGGAAAGAAATAGTGATAACAAGCATACTGACATCTTTGGATTCGGTCAATGGCTTAACATCACATCGCTTCGCGATCCGGAGCAGGCGATAGCTGCTATTGAGGTTTATCTCACCTATGCCAAACGTGTCAAACCGTATCTGTACGATCATGAAAACAACCTTACCCAGCTAATGACTCGATTATTTGCGGAAGCAGAGGAACGGGAGGAGTCTGACCAAGGCGAAATGCTGCATCGCGTGGTATTGATACAGGATACGCTTCTGTCATTAGGGTTAGATAGCATCAACGTTTGGCTCAAAGCGGCCGAGCGACCGTGAATACGAATAAACCGCGAACAGGGTCTGATCAATCTAACTTATTGCTTTAATACAGAATAGACACGGCAACTTGGCTATACATACCTTAACGATATCATTTTAAGGGTCAAAAGGTCGGCGAACTGGGTCGGACCAAGCCAACTTAATGCTTTAACTCAGAAAAGTCATGATTAATGGACCTTATTTTGTCTTAACGACATCATTTTAGAGGCCAAAAGGGACTTTTAAAAATGACCCAACAAAAACATGCTGCGGACAAGCTTGCTAATGTTTCCAATGCCCAAGCAAGGAGATCAGCGTTGAGGTACATCTATATACCGGCCCAAAATGCCGATGACTGGGCGCACCTCCTTGCTGACATTCAATTGCTGCTGGCAATTCCAGAGCACCAGGTTCCTTTAGTCGGCGGTTCCAGGCCATCCCAGAATGATATATGGGCATTGGCACGAGCAAGCACGGGATTGGTGTCAATCGCGGTAGAAGGAAAGGTATCCGAGCCGTTTGGCCCAACGCTGTCAGAGTGGTTGGCGGAAGGATCGAAAGGAAAAGCCTCTCGGCTTGCGTTCCTTCGCCGAGAACTGAATTTGAATGAAGCACTCGCCGGCACGATACGATATCAACTCATCCATCGCACTGGGTCTGCTGTCATTGAGGCCAAGCGCTTCGGCGCACCACATGCTGTAATGATCGTGCACTCGTTCAGTCCATCGCGCGAATGGTTTCAGGATTTCGAGGCATTTGCGTTGTTACTGTGTGCCGAAGTAACCGTTAATCGTGTGGTTTATGTGGGACAGCGTGGAGGAGTTTATCTTCATATTGGCTGGATATGCGGGAATGAAGAATTCCTCGTCAAGTAGGGAATTCCGGGGACATCCATGAAGTTCTGGGGACACCTCACTTATTTCCCGTCTGAATTTGATTTTGCTCAATAATTAAATAAGGCGTCCCCGGAATTTGTACCAGATTCTTGCGGCTATTGGTGGGACTGCGGAAGAACACGCAACACATCACGAAAGATCGTTTCGCTTTTGTCCCTCAGCTCCCTATGACGAAGACTTGGACGGACGAAAAACTCTACGCACACCTCGGACTTAATGTGGACGAGATCGCCTTCATTGAATCCATGGTCCGCCCGATGGAGGTGAACAATGAGTAAAGAAAATGCCCTGGCTGTATTTGAAAACTTCAAAATCCGGCGCGTCTATGACGAGAAAGCGGAAATCTGGTATTTCTCCGTTGTGGACATTATCGCTGCCCTGATCCAGCAGCCGGATTATCAGGCGGCCAGAAACTACTGGAAGGTCTTGAAGAATCGCCTGAAAAAAGAGGGCAGTCAAACGGTTACAAATTGTAACCGGTTGAAACTGCCGGCCGAAGACGGCAAGTCGCGGCTGACCGATGTGGCTGACCCCCAAACGCTTCTGCGGCTTATTCAGTCCGTGCCAAGCCCCAAGGCCGAACCGATCAAACTCTGGCTGGCCAAAGTGGGCTACGAGCGGATTCAGGACATGAGCGATCCGGCCCGTTCGCTCGACCGGGCCCGGGAATACTGGCAGCAGCACGGACGGAGCGAAAAGTGGATTCAGCAGCGGATGATGGGGCAGGAAACCCGCAACAAGCTCACCGACTACTGGAAGGACCATGAGATCAAAGGCGAGGACGAATACGCCATCCTCACCAACATCATCCATCAGGAATGGAGCGGGATCTCGGTCAAAAAGCACAAGGACATCAAGGGGCTGAAAACCCAGAACCTGCGCGATCACATGAGCGAGGCGGAACTGATCTTTACCGCGTTGGCGGAACTTTCCACGCGGCAGATCGCCCAAAGCGTGGAGGCGACCGGCATGCCGGAAAATGCGGCGGCTGGCAAGAAGGGCGGAAGAATCGCCAAAAGAGCGCGGCTGGAGCTGGAACAGAAGACGGGAAAAAGCGTGGTGACCGGGGAGAATTTTCTTCTGCCGGGAAAGTCCGGGAAACGGCTGAAAGAAAACGGGGATGAGTAAAGAGTTCTTCCCGCCGCGCCCGGAATCGCGGCCCACGATCTACGCTTACAAGGACATGAACCCGCAGTATGAGGGGTTGCTCAAGATCGGTTACACCACGGTGAACGCGCAATCCCGCGTGGCGCAGCAAGATCCCACATTGAGACCCGGCAAGCCGCCATACCGGATCGTCCTCGAAGAATCGGCCATGCGCGGCGATGGATCGGGCTTTGGGGACTTCTCTGATAACGCTCTGGAAACGTACCGTCAGAGAGCAAAAATCGCGGATGTCGTCGGTTCTGATGCATTCAATCGGCGTCTTCTCCGACAAGGCCTTCTAATGGAAGAATGTGGCGTGCTGGTTCCGACGGGATTCGGATTCCTTCTGTTCGGTAAAGAGCCACGGACGGATATGCGGCAAGCGGGTTTGCTTGGCCTTATCCTTTACCCCAGCGCGATGCAAACCCGAACCGGGTCTGACCAAGCTAACTTATTGCTTTAATGCATAATAGACACGATAAATTGGCCATATATTGCCTTAACTACATCATTTTAAGGGTCGAAAGGGACTTTTTATAATATTAGCCCGACAAATACATGCTACTGGCAAGCCGCTGATTTTTCCGTTCTATCGCATAATGAAAAAGAAAATGTTTGCTGAATCGAAGTCCTTTGGAGGAGAAACGACATGAATAAGAAAACCATAGTAATTCTTACATTATTGACGCTGGCCTTTTTCTGCCCTTTGCCCAAAAACGTAATTGCAGCCGAATCGCTTGAAACGCCCGCGCCTTACAGCGTCGGCCAATGGCTGCCGTCGGATCAACTGTTTTTGGATCAATGGATGGCAAAGCTGACCGAGGGAGCGGAATCCGCAAATGAACCGTTGCTTCCCGTCATTCAGGAATTCAAGAATATCATCGAAGAAGACCCGCAATTGTACATGTTGTTCAATCAGATGTTTGACCAGGTCCCGCACAAAAAAACGTTCAGCAAGGACCCTACCGGGAAACCCCAGATAAAAAACTATCGCCAGATGCTTCGGATAATGAACCGGATTTTGACCACGGCGCCTGAATTCAATAAAACCGGCCTGGTCGGTTTTCCCATCAATGCCATCATCAACTGGCCCATGGGCACGCCTGCCGGAACCTCGGTTTTCTTAAACGAAAAAGTGAACCGCCAGTTGAAAAAAATATTGAATCAATGGGCCGTATTCCTGAATTCCGCAGACTCCCGCTATGTGTTGAATGACAATCCCGAGAAAGGATGGTTCGGGCGGGACGCCAAGGCCGCGATGCCTCATTTTGCGGAAGATTTCATATGCGATCCCGCTTTGCCCTATTATGGATTCTCCTCATGGGATGATTTCTTCACCCGAAAGTTTCGGGAGGGGCGGCGTCCCGTGGCAAGTCCGGATGACAATGCGGTTATCGCCAACGCCTGTGAATCGGCGCCATACAGGATAGCGAAAAACGTGAAACTTGCCGATCGGTTCTGGATCAAGGCGCAGCCTTATTCGCTTCAGCACATGATGGCGATGGACCCCCTTGCCGGGCAGTTTGCGGGCGGCACGGTTTATCAGGCTTTCCTGAGCGCATTGAGTTTCCACCGCTGGAACAGTCCTGTCAGTGGAAAAATCGTAAAGACCCGCCTGGTTGACGGCACTTATTATGCCGAATCGCTGTCTGAAGGGTTTGATCCGGCGGGGCCCAATAATTCCCAGGGCTACATTACCCAGGTGGCTTCCAGGGCATTGATCTTCATTGATGCCGATAATCCGGATATCGGTTTGATGTGCATCATGTTTGTCGGCATGGCTGAAGTGTCATCCAACGAAATAACCGTAAGTGAGGGGCAGCAAGTGAAAAAGGGGGATCAACTGGGAATGTTCCACTTTGGCGGGTCCACCCATTGCCTGATCTTCAGGCCGAACGTCAATATGAAATTCGATTTGCACGGACAATCGGCCGGACTTAATTCCGCAAATATTCCTGTCGGGGCTCGAATCGCAACCGTCGTTAAATAACGATACCGACCCGAGACCACGGTCAGGGGCGCATGAGTGGATCGTGCTTATTTGAATGCCGGGATCATCAATAAAGGCGATGATTTTGATTGCCTTTCTGTTAAATATTAAACATAGTATTTAAACACATATTAAATTTTTAACAGAAAGGGGAGATGATGCAGGATCAAGCGCTGAACCGGTATTGGAAAACCGTGGTGGATACGATTCAGGATGGTGTCATGGTCGTGGATGTGCGCGGCACCATCGTTTCGGCCAACCATGCCCTGGCTCAGATTACCGGATATGATCAAAACGCGCTGATCGGGCAGCCCTGTTCGGTTCTTAACTGCAGCAGTTGCGAAACCGTGTTGGAACGAACCGATTGTCACTGGTGTCTGCTGTTTCGATCCGGCTGTTTGAAAATGCGCAAATGCACCCTGGTCCGTAAAGACGGAAGCCTGGTTCATATCATGAAGAATGCTTCCGTCCTTCAGGATGAAGCCGGCCAGGTGATCGGGGCTGTGGAAACCCTTACCGATATCACGGAGTTGATGGAAAAAGACAACCAGATCGAGGCATTTCGCCGGGAGCTGCAATCCGAGGACAGTTTTCAGGGGATGGTCGGTGTATCGGTGTCCATGCGCCGTACGTTTGACCTGATAGCAAATGTCGCGGCATCCGATGCGCCGGCGCTCATCCTGGGTGAAAGCGGCACCGGAAAAGAACTGGCGGCGCGCGCGATTCATCTGAATTCGGCCCGGAAAGACCGCCCTTATGTTCAGGTGAACTGCGCTGCCCTCAACGAGTCCGTGCTGGAAAGCGAATTGTTCGGCCATGTCAAGGGAGCCTTTACCGGCGCATACCAGAACCGGGAAGGCCGGTTTGAGGCGGCCAATGGCGGTGATATTTTTCTGGATGAAATCGGCGATCTGCCCTTATCGACTCAGGTCAAGCTGCTTCGGGTGCTGGAAGAAAAAGTGATCGAACGGGTCGGGGATAACCGATCCATACCGGTTGACGTGCGGGTGATTACGGCCACCAACCGCAATCTCAAACAGTTGGTTGAAACCGGTTCCTTCAGAAGTGATTTTTACTATCGCATCAATGTACTGCCGATTGTGCTGCCCCCGCTTCGGGAGCGCATCGAGGATATTCCGCTGCTGGCCGAAATGTTTTTCAGACGGATTCAACTGAAAAACGATAAACCGATCCGGGGAATTTCACCGGAGGCCATGCAGGTTCTGATCCGATACCCCTGGCCCGGAAACGTCCGGGAGCTGAAAAGCGCATTTGAATATGCATTTGTTACCTGCATGGACAGCCGGATTGATGTTCAGCATCTGCCGCCGGACATCGTTCAGGGCAGGGAGCAACCCTTGCCGACACCCTCCGCGAATATCAGTCTGGATGACCGGAAAAAGCGGGAACTGATTCAGGCGCTGGATCAGGCAAACGGCAACCAGTCCCTTGCCGGACGCATTTTGGGGATTTCACGGGTCACGGTATGGAATCGCATGCACCGGTATGGCATCCGGTGATACCCAGTTCAGGATACCTGCGCAACCAGGGATTTATTCACGGATTTGAGCAGAACAACATGGCACAAAATTTGCTTAATAAATCTTTCAAGTCTTACCTCCAATTTGGCTTGGATCATGTCAACCAGTCGCTTTTTAGGCTGGTTGACACCCGAGCGCTGCAGAACACACCCTTTCCAGTCCTTAAGCAAAAAAGTCAGCGTGTCCTTTGATCATCCGAACCAATTCCAAGTCGAATCATTTTGCGGCGCAGGGTGTTCTTGTCGATGCCGAGTTCGCGAGCGGTAGCAACTTTCTTGCCATGATGGCGATGCAGGGCCTGGAGGATGGCCGCTTTTTCGATGTCCTGAAGCGTCTGTCCCACCATCATACCGATTACACTGCCGACCGGAATGAGGTGCTCCGGAAGGTCTTCGATCCGGATGATATCGTCCCGGCAAAGCACGAACGCATGCTCGACGGCATTTTCCAATTCGCGCACATTCCCAGGCCAGTCATGGAGCATCAGGGCGGACATGGCTTCCCGGGACACACTGGCCACCGTCCGCCCCTTTTGGTGGTTGAACCGCTCCATGAAGTGATCCACCAACAGGGGGATGTCCTCCCGACGCTCGGACAGGCACGGCAGGCTGATCTTAAACACGTTGATCCGGAAATAGAGATCATTGCGGAACGTTTCCGTCTTCACCAACTCCTCCAAATGACGATGGGTGGCGGCGATAACACGGGCATTGGTTGCAACGGGTTGGCCGGAACCCAGCGGTTCGTAGACCCGCTGCTGCAGCACGCGCAGCAGCCGTACCTGAACCGCAGGGGAAATGTCGCCGATTTCGTCCAGAAAAATCGTTCCGTTCTGGGCCCGGGCAAAGCGTCCGGGCGTGTCCCGGCGGGCATTGGTAAAAGCCCCGGCCTTGTAGCCGAAGAGTTCGGACTCGATCAGCGTGTCGGGCAGCGCCCCGCAATTGACCGCGATAAAAGGACCTTTACGGTGATGGCTATGGTGATGGATGGCCCGAGCAATCAATTCCTTGCCCGTGCCGCTGGCGCCTTCGATGAGCACCGTACTGCCGCTTTCCGCCACTTGGGGAATAATGCTAAAAATTTTAAGCAGTTTGGAGTTTTTGCTGACGATATCTTCAAAGGAGTGCTGGTGGCGCAAGGCATTTTGGAGTTCCTTGATCGCTGAAATATCCTGGAAGGTTTCCACCCCTCCGATAATTTTGCCTTCCGCATCCTGGAGCAATGTGGTGGTGACGCTGATGGGGATTTTTTTCTTGTCAGCCCGGTAGACATACACCGCCTTATTGGAAAGAGGGGTTCCGGTTTCGAGTGTCCGGCGCAGCATGCAGCCGGTTTCACACACGTCCGCCCGAAAAATCTCGAAGCAGTACCTGCCTATCGCTTGCACCCGCTGGATTCCGGTGATTCTCTCGGCAGCGCGGTTGAAGGATGTGATACGCCAATTCATATCCACAGTGAACACTCCTTCTGCGAGACTATCCAGGATCAACTCGTATTGGTGTTTTAGAGAAATGTCAGTTTTTTCTTCCATGTCATTAGGTTTTTTTCATCCGGATTGATAAACAGTTTGACACAAGAGGTGCAATTTGTTCCCTTTTCGTGTTTTAGTCAAGCTTCATTTCCAGCGGCGGCCCGCCGACTCAGATTTAATATCGGTGTTTTTCATCTCTAACATGCCGATATTTCATACCAATAAATCACTCCGCCGGTTCGTTGCCGGGTTTTGGGCATGATTGTTGCAAAATCCTCTTTAAAGCATTCTCGATCTTGCCGACGGAAGGCGTATTTTGATGAGAAAAACCAAGTTGCCGAAACGTTTTCATAGAGTCTCTGCCAAATCCCATTGCCGCGCGTCGCCCCCCCCGGCGCCGGTTGTTTCTTCCGGAACAACAAGCTCTTTGGGAAACCGTCGAACTGCTGTGCCGGTTTTCATGGGAAGGGTTTCGCCGGTTCTGGACGCCTGTACCCAACTGATTCTGCTGGAGCCGGATGGAAAACAGGAAACCGCGCGCAGAAAGATTCACATGAAAGGCGCTTCCATTTTTGAACGCGCCAGCCAAATGCTCGAGCTCGGAATCGGAGGCATCATCTGCGGTACCGTAAGCGACGCTTTCTACAATCTTCTGAGGGAAGCCGGCATTGATCTGGTTTGCGGAATTGCCGGCGATGTCGATGATGTCATTGACGCTTACCGCAGTGGTTCACTGGATAAGCCAAGGTTCCGTATGCCGGGTTTTGAATAGCCCGCAGGGAACATATTGGACCATTCTCACGATTACCATGCATTCAATTTGTTCCCATTCGATGGCTCCGGCCGGAACCATTTTTATAAACATTCAGATAGTCCAAATTAAATCAAAAGATATCAAGCGCTTCCTCTTGGATCTTTAACTGGCATTGCTATTGCTTGTGTATGGTTTTAAACACCATTCGGGAGACGTATCAGCCCTATCACCTTTCAGGGGGGGGGTTCGCTTTCATGCTTTCCAGAAAACAATTTTTGAAAGAGATGCTGTTTCAAGGGTTCAGAACCCTGAACGATCTAACCGGCGGGGGACAGGACCGCCTTTCGGAACATGAGTATCCGGACCACGGATTTGACCTGCCATTGACCGAGCTGAGCCCTTCTCTTCTGGCAATCGAGGCGGAACAACGCGGAATCCATGTGCAGCCCGGCTGCGCCGATGAATTGCGACGGATCATTTATCAGGAAATGTCACTAAAAGGCCAGGACGCAGAGGCCTGCAAACCATAACTTGATGGAATTGTGAAAGGAGGCAAATATGGAGCGTTTCGGTACACATTATCTTGAGGAACGCAAACTGGTCCAGCGCTGGCCGCAGCCGATCCCGGCTCTCGTATCGCTGGTTCTAACCCTGGCGATTTTTTATGCCAGTTGGTGGATTTTTCAGGATCCCAGGGGATGGATGCGGATGTATACCCCCTATGTCGGCTACATGTACACTCGCTGGTGGCTGATCATGCTTATCTGGATGGTCTATATTTTCAACTACTGGCCGTTCAAGCGCGCCTGGCTGGAAAACACCCACCCCCTCGTCAAAGGTGCGGTGCTCACGGTCATATCGGTCGTCATTCTATGGGTGCTCATCAAAGGCTTTTTCGTGTCCCTTCTGGGCAACTACGGGATTGCCTATTTCAATCCAGACAACCTGATGAAGCTACCCAAGATGACGGAGTTCTTCTCCCTCGAGTATGCATCGCTGGCCTGCCTGATGTTCGCGGCCATCGCATCCTGGTTGAGCCCGGCCTGGGTGGTGGCCTGCGAGGAAGTCCCCTGGCAGGATATGAAACAGCCCGGAAAGGGCATCAGCATTCTGATTGCGACCTTCTTTTTGAGCACCCTGGTCTACTTCATGACCATGCACTCCCACATGGGTATCCTTTACTATCCATGGCAGTATTTCACGGCCATTACCCCGCCGTACTGGGGAAAGTTCGCCAACACGGTCTCGGGCAATTTCCACGTATCCTGGATCATGTGCTGCACGGTGACGGTCTGGATCGTGGAAACCATCTGGGAGCGCTTTCCGTTCAAGCTGATCCGGACGAACTGGTTGCGCCGGGTGGTAGCTTTCTTTGGAATCATCGCCATTGCGTGGGCCATGCACTTTTTCCTGTATTTTGCGCAGGAACTGACCTGGGGGCCGGCCATTCGCGGCACGCGCCTGATCAATGCGCCGGACTGGCGCTGGCTGCATGTCGGCGAGATGGCGGTGTTTTTCCTTGTTCCGGCACTGTTCCTCACCTTTTACTGCAACAACTGGCCGCGGCGTTTCAGCCTGCCGGTCAATGTGCTCATTCGAACCGTAATCACCCTCGCCGGAGCCATCCTGCTCTATATCTTTTACTACAAGACCTCCCACGATTTTCTGGGGACCCAGAAGGGGTTCATGCATGAGCAGCAGTTCCCGATGATTCCGACCATCTGGCTGATCGACATCTGGCTGGTTCATCACTGGTTCATGGACAACTGGCCGGCCTGGAAGATGGTGCCAAAGACTGCTGACGAGATCGCCGCCGACCACCTTGCCGAACAGGCGAAGCTGGCCGAGGTAAGGTGGGACCCGGCCCTGGGCTGGGGACTGGGGGTCGGCGCCATGTGCGGTGTAGCCGTGTACTTCATCACGCTGAGCATCCTTCCCTGGGTCTATAAATCCATTACGGTCATTAAATAGAAAACGACAAGGAGGAATCATGTCTGAAGATAAAGTCAATATCAGCCGCCGGAGCTTCTTCAAGGGGGCGGCCATGGGCGTACTCGGGGGCACGGCACTGGGGATGGGTCTTTTCTCCTATTCCCCGTGGCGCAAAGCCTACTTTCCTGAAGTCAAACGCAAGCTGGCGGACATTGGCGTCTGCAAGTCCGTCAAGGTGACGAACATTTCAGAGACGAGCTGGTTTGAAAACGCGGTTCTCATGGGCGATATCAAGGCCGCCGGGGGGCTTTTGGTCAACCAGTACACCTACAACTGGCCGCCGTTCGGCGACGGGACCGGCCTCGGCAAGGGCAGCTACGAGAATGGCATCGCTAAGATAAAGCATCTGCTGCCGAATAACCTGGAAGAGGCCTGGGCAATTACCGAGAAACTTTCGGTCAGCCCGCAGAACGCCGGCGGATTCGCCGCCCTGGTCGAGGTGGAGGAAATGGATGGCCGCAAACGCAAATTCCTGCTCGACAGCGGCTGGTCGTACAAGTGGATGGACGAGTGCTTCAAGCGCGAAGGCATCGACGAGATGCTGAAGAACAAGGAAATCGAAGCATTGATCATCTCACATGAGCACTTCGACCACTTCTGGGGCATACCGGTCACCTACAAGTACGACCCGGGTATCACCACCTACATCCCGGAAGGGTTCTATTCCGAAGGGATGCAGTATCTCCAGGATGCCGGCCACAAGGGGAAAGTTGTCAAAGTAAAAAACGGACTCAATTCGATTATTCCGGGTCTGGCGACCTTCAATTTTCCGGTTCCTATCATCTGTCGGGTTTACGGGGAGCAGTCGATCTACGTCAACGTTAAAGACCTTGGACTAGTCAGCATCACCGGCTGCTGCCACTTCGGCATCGTCCAGTTCGCCGAGACCGCCTTCCGGGAAGTCAAATACGAAAAGGATCAGCTTTACGGCATATACGGTGGCCTGCACATCTCTCCCTTTGAGGATTGGGACCCCAAATATGACGATCTGGTGCTTTCCCTGGGCAAATACGGGTTCCAGAAGATTGGCTGCAACCATTGCACAGGCCTGTTGTGCGCCAAGAAATTCGTGGAGGCAGGCTATCCGGTCATCAAGGGAACGGCGCGCTATCGCACCAAGGAGACAAACTATCTCGGCAATGGCGACAAGATCGGATATGGGATCGAGGTGTGATGGTTATCGGAGTATTAAAACATCCACGACCAAAGCTGTTGAAAGATGGTTCTCAGGCAAAAAGGGGGGGATCATGAAACAAATTGTTTGGATTGTAGTGATCAGTTTTATTTTGATCGGGATGGCTTGGGCCAACCCCGGGTCCGGGGTTATTCCGGAAATGCAGGAATGCATGCAATCCCACGGCTCGCAGGAGCAGTATGCAGCCGTGTTGAAAAAGTACTGCGACCCCAGCATCATGCGCAATGCCATGGGCCTGTTGGTCATAAAGAAACCCTATGTCATCAAGACCGAGCAAAACGGACCGACGGTTTGTTACACGGTGGAGGGCACTGCGGTGGAAACCTCCGCGGAGCTGCCTGCGGACACCACTCAGACCTACAATGTGTGTTGGGAAAGCGGTCGAATCGTCTCTCTTGAGTTTTACGGTACCAAACCCCGCATGAATCAGGAAATCATTCCCCAGATGCGCGAGTGCATGCAAGCCCACGGATCGCCTGCGGAGTATGATGCAGTTATTAAAAAATATTGCGATCCCGGCATCATCCGCCAGGCCATGGGGCTTTTGGTCATCAAAGACCCCTCTGTAGTGAAAACCGAAAAGAAGGGTCCGGTGATCACCTACACTGTTGAGGGCCGCACCGTCGGTACCTCCAGCGAAATCCCAAGCGATGTGATTCAGGTCTACCGAGTGACTTGGAAGAATGCCCGTGTGGTCTCTCTGGAGTTTCTTGGACCCAAACAATCTGACGGGGAAACCTGATGTCTGCGTTAAGCTGGGATATTGATACAGGTTCAGAACCAGGCCGATATCGCAATGGTTGACAGGAGAGAGAACCTGTGGACCTGAAAGATTTTTTTCGGGGGGACATTCCGGCTGATCCGGTGTTCGGGCTTCAGGAATTGCTGCGCGCCATCCTGGTGCGCACCCAGTTCAGTCCTGGAGCACGGCACGCAATCGGATGGCGGGGGCTGAAACAGTCGAGTGCTGGTGTGGAAGGCTGGACAGCCAGAATCAGAGGCCGAGCCGGTGTATTCGGAATCTATTTTGAGGGCCAGGTTGAGACTCCGGGGTGGTTCACAGGAAGCTTTGTTCTGTGCTATTTTCCGGACCCTGACGAGGACTTGGTTGAACGGTGTTCGCTCCGCGGCGCAGCCTACTGTCAACGGCCAGACTACATGGCCTGCGTCCGGGGCTTTCTATTGCACCCTGAACTGATGGATCTGTTTGGTATTGGCCGACTGTTTTTGTCCGTTACTTCTGACCAGGATTCCTTGTGTTTGGGAATGGAGAGTTTCTCGGCGCAGCGGGTGATCTGCTCTGAGGGTGTTCGCCTGGAGCGGGATGGATGCCTGGTTGATATCATTGCACCGAACGGCCGGGATCGGGATTTCCCTGCTTTTGAGGTGACGTCCGGCTTTTTTGATGTGCTGGCCGCATCGGTAACTTACATCCTCGGGCAGCCTCCCGTATCCTTCACCGAGCGGCGCTTTCCGGGTTGGGAAATGGTAATCGGACAGGCGGGAGAAAGCCGAAGATCCGCGGCTAAAGACATCTGGTGCGGGCATATCGATTTGGGATACGGGGAAGGCCTCTTTGATGCATTGTGCATCCCATGCGCCGGCGGGGAGCAATTCCCGACGATGCTCATACACTGGATAGCCCCCCAGACCGTGCCTCCGGCATATGCCGGCAGGCCGTGGTGGACCGCCCATCTGACGCAACACTGCAAAACGCTTGATAAAAACGCATTGGGAATCGACGACCGGCCGCCGCTGATCCTGCTCACGGGGTTTCTGGGCTCCGGCAAGACCAGTTTTTTGCAGCATTTCATCGAATACCAAACCCAGCGCAGCCGTTTTGTTGCCATCATTCAGAACGAAATCGGTGCCGTCGGGCTGGACGGAAAACTTCTCGACTATACAGTCACGGAAATCGACGAGGGCTGTGTCTGCTGCAGCCTTTCCGGCAGCCTGAATCGGGCCGTTCGGGGGATGTTGTCCGAGTTTCACCCCGATGCTGTCATCGTGGAAACAACAGGATTGGCCAACCCGCTTAACCTGCTGGAGGACATGAGCGAACTGGAGGATTTGGTGCGGTTCGACTGTACGCTGACGGTAGTGGACGCGATAAATATCGAGCAAACCCTTTCGGAACATCCCCTTTCGGCCGATCAGATCCGTGCCGCGGACGTTCTGATGCTAAACAAAAAAGACCTGGTCAGCCCGGCCCGGCTTGATATCGTCACCGGCCGGATCAGACAGATCAACCCGCATGCGCCGTTGTTCTTGACTGTGAACGGAGAGTTGAACCCAGCTCTTATCCTCGATGCAGATGATCGTCCGCCCCGAACCGCTCTCGATCAACCGTTGCTGTCCCGTCACTGCTCGCATCTGCATGAGGGTCTCTGGTCGAAAAGTATCCGGATACTCCTGCCAATAGATCGTGATGGCTTCCTCAAGGCAGTGGTGCAGCTTTCCCCGAGTATATTCCGGGCCAAGGGAATACTTGAATTCTCGGATTCCCCGCAACCTATTCTGTTTCAATATGTTGCCGGACGTTATGATATCTCGGTATTACCTTGCTCGCCGATCGAGGATCGTTATTTAACCCTCATCGGTAAAGGCGGCGATCTGGAGCAGGCGGTCTCTGCTATTTTATCGGTGATGTCCCCGGAAGATTCTTGAACTACCGCAAAAAGCATGGGGGGGATGAAGGACGGTATCGACTTGTTGAAAACCTTAACCCTACAACGCAACATGACAAAAACAACACAATATACCGTGTCTTAATTCATGCATACCCACAATATATTGGGCTTAAAATATTATATTGCGTTGTAGGGTTAAGAGATCCAAAAACGTTGAAATCCAGAAGGCGGACTCCTTATGAAGGTGTTCCGGTCAGTGTCCCGGCTCCGAAAGCATAGCGGTGATACCCAATGCAGGATGCGTGGTGAGGGATTTTTTCATGACTATAGAATGGCTTGGCATTAAAATTGCTCAATAATTCCATCAAGTTTTACCTCCAATTTGGCTTGGATCATGTCAACCAGTCGCTTTTGGGCTGGTTGATACTCGAGCGCTGCAGAACACACCCCGTTCTTCATCCTGCCTGACTGTTTATTTGTAAGATCCGGCCCTATCGCCAGGTTAAAAGGACTCAAGCGAACCTTCAGGCAATGGCGTTCATGGGGTTTAACGGATAATCTCATGCCATCACGATACCCTTTTCTCGTTGAGTTGCAGGATGGCATCTTTACCCCTGATATTGAGTTGCACAATCGAGTCATGTGAATCATTTTCAATAAGAAATGACGGAATCAAAGAAAGGAAAACGAAATGGAATGGAATGGAATCCAATGTAATTATTGTCGGAGGTGGGCCTGCCGGAGTCATAACCGCGCTCACAGCCAAAAGCGTAAACCCGGAAAAATCCGTATGTGTAATTAAGGAGATCGGAGACAGTGTCATACCCTGCGCCATTCCCTACATGATGAACACCATGGCGGATCCAAAACAAAACGCGATGGGCGATCTGCCGCTTAAAAATGCGGGGATACAGGTTATTGTGGGAAAGGCTGTCTCTCTGGATCAAATGGCGCACACGGTTACCCTCGAGTCGGGCGAATCGCTCTCCTATGAGCGGCTTGTCCTTGCAACCGGCACGGAGGCGGTGATGCCCCCCATAAATGGCGTGGACAAAAAAGGGGTTTTTGTCATTCGAAAGAGCATGTCCGCAATGACCGCGCTTCGCGAAGAAGTGGGAAAGGCAAAAAGAATCGTAATCATCGGCGGAGGATTTATCGGAGCTGAGTTTGCCGATGAACTGTCCAGGATTCCCGGAAAAGAAATTCATGTCATTGAGATCATGCCAAAACTCTTATACACGGCGTTCGATGATGAGTTCTGCGATGAAGTGTTTCAGATTCTGGATTCAGCGCGCATCCGGGTGCATCTGAACAGTCGTGTTGTTTCCATTGATGGCCAGGAGAAGGCGGCGTCCGTGACCCTGGAAGGCGGTGAGTCAATTTCTGCTGACGTGGTACTGGTAAGCATCGGGGCAAGACCTTCCATTGATTTGGCGAAAACGGCGGGTCTGCGTATTACCGACAAGGGATCCATATGGGTGGATGACTACATGAGGACCGATGCCGACGATATCTTTGCTGTGGGGGACTGTGCGCTGAAAAGAGATTTTTTTACGAGAAAAGAAGTTCCTGTGTGGCTGGCGTCGACCGCAACTGCGGAGGCCCGCAACGCCGGAACAAATCTTTACGGTATTCGGGTTTTGCATCAGATACAAGGAACGATCAGCGCTTTTTCCACAAAGATCGGCGACGTTTGCTTCGCCAGCACCGGGATGACCTATCGAACATGCCAGAAGGAGGAGTTCCGCAATGTTACCGCAACTTGCGAAGCCCCGGATCGCCACTCGGGAACGCTGCCCGATGCGCACAAGCTCAAGGTAAAACTTGTTTTTGCGGACCGGTCGGGAATCCTCCTGGGAGGGCAGATATCCGGCGGTCCCTCGGCCGGAGAATTGATCAACACGGTCGCGCTGGCAATCCAGAAGAAAGTGACCGTGCGTGAACTGGACATGATGCAAATAGCGACTCACCCGATGCTGACTTCGGCTCCGACGGTTCATCCGCTGGTAAATGCAGCCCATCAGGCGCTGGCAAAAATGAGGGCTTCCCACAAGTGATAAGGCCAGGCGGATATTGTCTGAACGGAAAATCCGTTCAGACAATATCCGAATACTGAAATCCGTAATAAATTCAATTTATTGCTTCACGGCTTTCTGCGAATCTTCTCAGATAGAAGATATGCCCATCGTATTTTGTTTCCGCAAGATCCCCCTGGGCCATCAGCCGGTCAACCACCTCCCATGAAGACCCTGCCAGAGACAGCATCGTCCGAACAGCTTCTTCCCGCATCGGGTGAACAGCGGTGATGCTCAGAATATCCTTTTCGATATCGCCGGTAAAGGCAAAGGCATCTCCCTCATAACCTATCAGATATTCCACCTGCTCCACTTTGCCGGCAAGGAGTTGATATGTCCGGTTGAGGACCGCTTCATCCGGGCCGCGGACATGTCTTAACGCCGGAGGACGGGTGGGAATACTCAGATATGCCTGACATGGCTGCAACGCATGGAGAAAACCGGCGACTTCCTTCATGCAGTCATCGTTGTCATTAAGCCCCCGGATAAGCATTGTTTCCGTAACGAGCTTGCCGGAAAAGACTTTGGCAAATGATAACATCCCATCCAGAATCCGGGACAGACTGATGGCTTTGTGCGGCCGATTGATCTGCCGCCAGATGCCTTCCTGAACCGCATCTATCTTCAGCGATACCCAATCGGCCTTGCCAAGTTCATCTTTGACGTCATCGCGCCATAGAAGCGAACTATTCGTAATCACTCCGACAGGGACATCCAGCGCCTTCAAGAGCATGATTTCCTTGCCCAGGTTCATATCCAGAGTGAGGCTCCCCATCCGGCACAAAGGTAAGGTAGTCGACGGACTCGGATGCCGCTTGCTGTCATGATCCTCCGCTTCAACCCGAGTTGCCGGCGTTGGAACGCACCAGAACGTGCGCACCAATCGGCACCCCGGCATGGGTCGCGATTACGGGACACTTCGCCATAAAAAGAAAAATGATGTTGCCAGGCGTATCACTGAGCGTCTCAAAGTTTCCCTGTCCCTTGGCAAGGATCAGATCAGCCTCGGTGAAACACCGCTTGAACTCCTGGCTGCAATCGTCAAGCAGCGTGCCCGGAGCATCCGAGCCATTGTCGATGATCTCGACGATTTCGTGAAGCCCAACGGCCCGCGCGTCGGTCATGGTGGCGTCATTGATGACCGGGCCACCCCTTACAGCCACGGTCACCCGCGTCGGCGAAAGCTGTTCGATAAGCAGGCGGTCAAAGGCGATTTCACCTGCGTTATCGGTTAAGTAGAGGATGCGTCGCGCTTCGCGAACCATTTTGCCAAATCCGATCCGGTCCCCAACAAAAGGCTTTGCCAGGGCTTGCCTGACGGATTCACGCACGCTGGATTCCGTCATGTTGTCGTACACGCCCATGTCGATCACATTCCCTGCAATGGCGATGCGCACCGCCATGGTCAGCGGTAGAGGGTCCAGAGTAGCCTCGATCTCAGATCTCAGCTCAGGAAGGAGACTTATGGCCATACGGTTCTGCTGATCTTTCGCATCGCGGTAAGGGTCCTCCATGCCGAGAATCTCACGGAGCCGACGGTGAATGCGTTGCGCGAGAACAGGAGGTGGTTCTTCAAATGTCATCTCGCCAACCCAGAGCAGCACTTCACGAACGATCCGTTCATGAACGGCAGGGTCCGCGGACACCATTCTGGCCGCGGACAATGCCTGGCGAACGAAGCAGGGAATGCAATCAAGAGATGTTCTCAATTGTAGGCCGTCATGATATCCGACGTTTCATGTAGCAGCGGCCCGGCGAGTTCCGCCATTTGACTCTCTTTCCAGAAAGGCAGTTTTCCATGAACATCCATATATTTCTGGGGGATGGGATGGGTGCCGACGACGACCGGCAGCCCGTAGGCTGTTTCGATGAAGGTCTTGAATTGCAGGATACTCGGGCACGGTGGATAGCCGACCACCAAGCCGGTGGCCAGGTGAATAGCAAGGGCGCCGTTCTTCTTGAACTCGGCCGGGACATATTCGATGTTTCCTCCCGGGCAACCGCCGCAGGTCGAGTATCCGACAATTTCCACTGGTTCGTCGGCAGGGTAGATTGAAAATGCGCCGTGCCGCTCCCGCAGTGCTCGAAAACACTTGCCCCCGCCGCAATCTTTGTAGCGGGCACAGATGATGATACCGATTTTCTTCATTTTAATACTCCCTTGAATCCTTGCCGCTCAATTCAATGATGGGTTGAATGATTTCCTGCATGATAACTGCCGTGGGGGATGATGCGTATTGGCGAACAAACGCCTGACCGTTGTCGCAAGCTTCCGCGATGTTCGGATCCATGGGGATGGCGCCAAGAAACCTTACGCCCATGTCCTCCGCCATGCGCCGTCCACCGCCCGACCGGAGAATCTGGGTAACTTCACCACATTTTGGGCAGACAAATCCGCTCATGTTTTCCACCACGCCGAGCACCGGCAGGTGCATCTGCCTGCAAAAAGTGATGGATTTGCGCACGTCCACGGCGGCAACCTTCTGGGGGGTAGTGACCACCACCGCCCCGTCCAGCGTACCGATCAACTGGCAGACCGAAAGGGGTTCATCGCCGGTCCCGGGGGGAGAATCGATAATGAGATAATCCAGGTCACCCCAGACCACATCTCTGAGGAACTGCTTGATCACGCCCATTTTGAGTGGCCCGCGCCAGATGACGGCATCATCCGGACTTTCCAGCAAAAAGCCAAGGGACATGACCTTGAGCCCGTCCAAATCGATGGGAAACATGCCATCCTTGCTCCCTTCCGGTTTCCTGCCCTCCAATCCCAGCATGGTCGGAATGCTCGGGCCGTGAATATCCACATCCAGCAGCCCCACGCGCTTTCCCGCCATCATCAGCGCCGTGGCGATATTCACTGCCACAGTGCTTTTGCCCACGCCGCCCTTGCCCGACAACACGACGATTTTGTGCCGGATGCGACAAAGTCGCGACTGCAGCTTTTGCCGTTCCTCGAATTCCTCCGGGCTTTCTTCTTTTTTGCGCTGGGATGCCGAACAATCATTTTTGTCACAGGTGCTACAAGATGACTGGGAACTTTGTGCTTTTTGCATTGCGGTTACAACCTCCTCGAAGACTATTGATTTTGTGTTTTATATCCATAAGAAAGTTCTAACAAAGCAAAATCCGTGCCTGAGCAATTATCTTTGGCGAATCCGTTTGTATCCCATTGAAATATTATCTTATCGCTGAAGGATGTGGATACAACGTCTGGACGGCAAAACCTGTAAACTGACCATGTAGTATCGCAAAAAAGCGATACTACATTCTTTTTGAGTTCCACAAATGAGACTCTGTTTTGTGTCCCATCCAGGTGTCAATTCTGCCAGCGTAGGCTTAACTCTTTGTAAAAATAACGCTTACGATAACCGACCTCGGTTCATTTTTCCAAAAGGCACGCGCTTTGCAATAAAGGCGATTGGAGCAGAAAGGACATCTTCAACACAGGAGGCAAAAATATGAAAATAGCCATCTCATCCAACGGTTCAACACTCGACGACCAGGTGGAGGCACGTTTTGGTCGGTGCCTGTATTTTATTTTCGTGAATCCCGACAACCTGGAATTTGAGTCGATTCCAAATCCCAATATGTCACTGGGAGGCGGCGCCGGTCCTCAGTCTGCCCAGTTGATGGCCGAAAAAGGCATATCGGTGGTATTGACCGGAAACTGCGGTCCCAACGCCTTTCAAACATTTGCTGCCGCGGGTATTCAGGTAATTACAGGGATCGGCGGCCAGGTTCGTGAGGCTGTGGAGAAATTCAAATCCGGTCAGTTGTCGCAATCTGTCGCGCCAACCGTCCAAAGTCATTCCGGGATGGGCGGTGGCAAGGGCCCAGGCGGCGGACGGGGCATGGGTGTTGGAAAGTGTGGCGGTCAGGGTGGTGGTCGTGGCATTGGCGGCGGTAGTGGTATGGGCGGTGGCTCTCGTTGGTTCACGGGTATGGAAGACATGGCGTTGGTATCTTCCGATGCATCGCAAATCAAAGCCTTGTCCGAGAAAGATGAAATTAAAAGCCTGAATCAAACCGCACAGGACTTGCGCAGACAACTCGAAGCGATTGAAGGCAGGCTGGGCGATTTGGCTGGCAACAAAATCTGAAATTCTTGTGTGAATGGGAGAAAATAAGCATGAACGATCGGATAGATGATTTTATCAGTGGACTCCAGGAACGAATATTCGAGGAGACCCGCGCGGCTTACGGTGAGGTTGGGTTTCAACGGTGGCGCAAGCCCTTATATACGGGTGCCATGGATAATGCGGATGGATATGGCCGCCTGAAGGGTACGTGTGGTGACACCATGCAGATTTTTCTAAAATTTGAAAAAGAAAGGGTCAAGGCGGCTACCTATTTAACCGATGGGTGCGGGTCAAGTGCGGTGTGCGGCTCACTGGCCGCGGAACTGTCTCTTGGCAAAACGCCGGATGAATTGATGGATTTCTCCGGCGAAAAAATACTGGTCGTTCTGGGGGTTTTCCCCGAAGAGGATCAGCACTGCGCTTTTCTGGCCGCAGAAACAGTTCAAGATGCCGTTGAAGATTATATGAAAAGGCTGGTCAAGCGGAACAATGGAAATTCTGTTAGCCAAGAATGATCAGCAGCATAAAGGAAAATCTCGTGTCATCACGATACCCTTTTCTCTTGGAGTTGCAGGATGGCAACTTTATTCCTGATATTGAGTTGCATAATTGAGATTCTAAGCTTTTTATCCGGATTGCCTCATTTGCATAATCGGTGGGAAATATCATAAAAACGGATTATTGCGATCATGCTGCCTTGTTTTAGCAATCTAACATGAATCGTGCTTTTTTTATAAAATGACACCCCGTACACTTCTGACGAACAGAAACTTCCTCTGCTGGCAGAAGTGTACGGGAATGTTATGAACAGAGAACAGGGGTTAACGAAAGGAGGCATAATATGCCAGGAAGAGATCGAACAGGGCCTATGGGAGTGGGTGCGATGACCGGCCGTGGCGCCGGCATCTGTGCCAGAGTTGGCATGTCCGGATATGAGAATACCGTTCCGGGAAGAGGTTTTGGAATGGGTTACGGTCGCGGGCGGCGAAACAGGTTCTACGCCACCGGCCAGCCGGGGTGGATGCGCTTCGGCGGGTATGCCGGGCCGAATCAGAACCCGGACCTCGGCATGGAAAGACAATCGCTTAAAAGTCAGACAGAGGCGCTACAGTCGGAGCTGAATGCCATCAAAAAGCGCCTTTCCGAAATGGAAATGGGAACTGCGGCGGAGTGATCGCCCCGGTTGTCGCAAAAATCACTTTAAAATGAAAGCCCCGTCGGGTCCTTTGATATGCTCAAGAAGCAGGAAGAACAACCATGGGTATCGGCTGCCTCGACGGGTTCATCTATTGTCGTCTGATTTACACCAGTTTTTTGCCGGCGCCCGGTCCCGGTGCAATCCCGTAAATTTCTTCGATCTGCAGAATGATGGCGGCTTTGGATTTCAAGGGAAATCCAGCCTTGTTGCTCATTTCCTCGATCCATTGGGCCGTTTCTTCAAACCGCTGGCCAGTGGTTTCGATGGTGACCGTGCCCTTCAATTGATATCCTTCACGCCCTTCCCAGTACGTTACCGCGACCTTAGGGTTGGCTTTCATGTTGGCCAGGGTTTTGTTAAAGAACTGGTCGGATATGAGAATGGTCTCTCCATCGATGATTTTTTTCGCTCCCACCGGAACCGCGTTGGGCGTGCCGTCAATGCTTGCCGTGGAAAGCACCACGGTGCGGACCTTGTCAAAAAGCTCCTTCATCCGTTCTGTCATTTGCGCCATATTCATTACTTCCTTTTAAAAGTGTTGTTTTTACCGCATCGGCGGTTTCAGTTGGTGATTGAAAAATTCGCAGGCCGTTTGGACATTCCCGTTTATCTTATGATCATCCGCAATTTGGAAACGTCTGTTAAAGCAGCTTTCTGGCATCAACAATCAATGATGTGGATTCAATATTGCCACCTTGATTTCGATGGTCCAGAAGCAAGGAACGGTAAATGGGACCATCGTTCAAAGACCATTGATGGTAGTGAAACCTCCCATTTTCGTCGCAATACTCCAGCAAATCGACATCAAAACCGGACCGGGTGAAGATATCGACAAATAGCCTGTAGTCATAGACGATTTTGTGATCAGCAGCAGGATGATCGCTGGAACCGGGGCCGCCGACTCGCGCCGCTTTCTGATATAAGTCATTAGGAAAATTGGCATCCGGAACGGCGCACCGCAGATATCCCCCCGGTTTTAACCAGTTGTAGCAGAGTTTAGCGGCAGCACGACCTTGCGCTTCCGTCAGATGCTCCCATACATGTTCACACAAAAATGCATCCGCCAAACGGGAACGAAAAGTGCTTTCCCAGTCTTCCGGTTCAAGTAAATCCAGCTCTTCTTTTTGAGTGGGTATCCAGCCCGGCCAGCGCTGCTGATCGGCGCCAATGATGATGCGTAAGGGTTCTGTGGACGGGATCGACTGAATATCTATCATCGGCTATCGTTTTTCCTGCTAATGAACTCGTAAACAGACATGGCCATCGCGTTCTGGTCGTCCCCAGGCATGAAAATGGATATGTATTACTATCTACCGATATCTGGGGCGGGTGTCAATTGGTCGAGAAACATTATAGAGACAAATCAGAATTCACTCGCCTTAATCTTGAACAGGCGAAACGCCGGATATATGATTTTCACTAAAAAATTCCGGATTCGTTGCTTTCAGCAGCCCGATGCCGCCCTGGACATTTCGGGTATGGGAATTACCGTGAAAGCGCAGCAACCGCTGGGCTTCATAAGAGCGGGCGCCGGAACCGCAAATGAGATTCAGCGTCGTGTCTTCCGGGATTTCATCCAGGCGGCCCGCAAGCTCTTCCTGGGGAATATTCAGCCACTGGTCCGGGTATTTTTTTAAAAATGGCGCGGCATTCTCCCTGCTTCGCAGATCAAGAACCCTGCCGTTGCCATTTTTAAGATTTTGTAGAAATGCCTCCATATTGATGGGATCCTGATACCCGGCCAGGATATTATCCAGGGAATTGGCAGCGGCATTGATAATATCCATGGCCGCAGCGTAGGGCGGCGCATAAGCCACCTCGAGATTGGAAATGGTATCGATGGTCACACCCAAACTCATTGCCACCGCCACCGCATCGACACGGGCCTTGACCGCATCGCCCTGCTGTCCCATGGCCTCAATGCCCAGGATTCTCCGGGAACCCCGATCCGCAATGAGTTTTAAATACATGGGCTGTTGCGTGGGGAAAAAATGGGCCCGATCCGCCTGTACCACCACGGTTTGCACCGGATCAAAGCATTCCGCCGCCTGACTGAACGTCAAACCGGCCCGGGCAACGCCAAGATCGAACACTTTCAGGCAAAAGGTTCCAACGGTTCCCCTGAACCGATCGTCACCACCCATCACATTGGTCCCAATGATCCGCCCCTGGCGATTGGCCAAGGACCCCAATGGCATATGCACTTTCCGGCCGCTGATCAAGTGTGTCAGTTCCACGCAATCGCCACCGGCGTAAATGTCCGGATCCGTCGTCCGCATCCAATCATCCACAATGATCCCGCCGCAACCCCCGATCGCAAGACCCGCTTCCTTGGCCAATTGCGTATTGGGGCGAACCCCTACCGCTAAAATGACCAGATCGCAGGGGATCTGCCCGGCATCGGTCTCAACGGCCTGAACGCCGGTTTCCGGATCACCGATGATCCGAAGCACGCTTTCGGAAAGGTGTATGTCCACGCCTTTCTCTTCCATGTGGTTTTTTATGATTTGAGACATATCCCGGCTGAACGCCTGCGGCAACAATTGATCCATCTTTTCCACCAGAGTGGTTTTTACCCCCCACAGATCGGTCACCGCTTCAGCCATTTCCAGCCCGATGGCGCCGCCGCCGATGACCACGGCACGATCGATTTTGCCCCCCGCGAGTCTGGACTTGATCAATTGGGCATGATGCAAATTGGACACCACGGACACCCCCGGCAAATTAATCCCCGGCAGGGGCGGGATCACCGGCATGCCGCCGGTGGCAATCACCAGTTTATCGTAAGGCAGATCCGATTCCGTATTGTCGGGCAAATGCCGGACGTGAACCAATCCGGCCTTTCGATCAATAGACAAAACTTCAGTTCGGGTCCGAACGTCAACCCCCTTGGCGTTTTTAAAAAAATTGCAATCCCGCAGCACATTGGCGCTGGTCATGCAGAGTCCTTCGATTTCCTGCACATCTCCGCCCACAAAATACGGTATACCACAGCCTCCGTAAGAAATGAGACTGTCCCGGTCCACAACCGTTACCTCGGCTGCATAATCCAGCCGTTTTACTCTTGCAGCCACCTTGGGACCCAGAGCCACTGCACCGATAATCACCACGCGTTTTCCCATATTCTAAATCTCCTCAATTATTACAGACATCGACGAATCCGATGTCAACAGAACTGTTTTTCTTTATCGCAACCATTCACAGGTTCAGTATCCAGGAGGGCAGTTGTTACCCGAAACGCCCCTGATAACTGCCCTCCTGTGAACGTTCATTACCGTGAAAAGGCCCTGGGAGCGCAGGCATCTTGCCTGCCAATTGCAGGCCGGCAAAAAAATCTTCCGGCCGCAGTCCCAGGAATTCTCATTCGTGGGGGTGAATCGCTCGCGGATTCATGTGGATTTACCGTGCAATTTGTAGAAATGAATCGTAGGAAGTTCAACCGGTCAGAATCGGCAGAAATACGGAAAATGTGCTGCCTTCTCCTTGCTGACTTTCAATTTTGATGCGACCCTGGTGGGATTCCAGGATGCTTTTTACGATGGACAGGCCCAGGCCCGTGCCGTTGATATACCGGGTTTTTTCATCTTTTACCCTGTAAAACCGCTGAAAGATCCGGTGCTGATCTTCGGTGCTGATCCCCATGCCGGTATCCTTTACCCGAATACGCAGATAGTCGTTGACAAGGGATGCGGAAACCGTGACCCGTCCGCCGCCGGGGCTGTACTTGATCGCATTGGTGATCAGGTTGGACAGCACTTCTTCCATGTTCCGGCGGTTCGCCAGTATGTGCGGCAGAATTTCCGGAACATCAATAACCATCTCGATGGCTGCGGATGCAGCCAAGGGGAGATGAAACGCGACCTGATCCCGGATAACGTCTGCCATAGACACGGGCTCACGTTCCAGGGTAATCAGGCCGGACTCGATCCGCGCCAGATCGAGCAGCTCGGACGTCATGCAGGCAAGATTCTCAATTTTCAGATGCGCCCGTGTCAGAATATTTCGCTGCTTCTCGGTCAGTTCCCCGGCCAGCCCGTCCAGAATAACCTGAATCTGCATCAGTACCGAGTTCATCGGACTTCGTATCTCATGGCTCACCATAGACACAAATTCCGATTTCATCCTGTCCAATTTCTTGAGCGCGGTGATGTCGTGCAGCACCGTAATGACACCGATATTTCTGCCACTGCGGTCCTGAAAAGGGGCGCAGCGGACATTCAGGATTTTATCTTCGGACTGGCCATGACCGTTGATCGGGATTTCATCAGTCAATTCTGTGAGTTCAGAATCGTTCAGAACAAGCGTTTCACGGATCATCTCCCGAATCCGGGAAATGTTTATAAAATCGTCCGCGCCGCTCCCGATCACCGACTCGGTTGCGCATCCGATCATCCGTAAAAATGCGGGATTGGCCAGCGCAACCCGATGCTCGTGATTGGTGCACATCACGCCATCCGAAATCCGGTTCACCAGGGTTCGAAGCCGTGAACGGGTATCTGCAATATCCTGCAGAGTTCGGGTGTAATCAATGGCCTTGGCGATGGTGACCCGAAGATGCTCCGGAGTAAAGGGTTTGGGGATAAAATCAAAAGCCCCTTTTTTCATGGCGTCAACCGAATGCTCCAGCGTCGCATATCCGGTAATCACGATGATCACGGTATCCGGATGCAAGGCCTTCACCTGGGCCAACACATCGAAGCCGGACAGCTCGGGCATCATCAGATCCAGCAGAATGATGTCGAAATGCTGCCCCCTTATCAATTCGAGACCTTTTGCACCGGTATCGGCCAGGGAAACCCCGTATCCGCAGCCTTCCAGAACCAGACGGCAGGCTTCCCGAATTCGGACCTCGTCATCCACGACCAGGATTCTGGGTGTATAATTAATTTGAATCACTGCTTCAGTTGTCATTCCAATCCTTATGCTTTCTGCTGTCTATCCAATCGACTCCATACATTCCATTGAATCCATGTCCAGCGGCAACTCCATCAGAAATGTGGTTCCCCCGGGATCGGTTTCCTTGATGACGATGTCGCCGTTGTTGTCTTTGACAATGCCGTAAGCGGTGCTGAGTCCCAGGCCGGTTCCTTTACCAAGTTCCTTGGTCGTAAAAAACGGATCAAATATCCGGGATCGATTTTCTTCCGGAATGCCGCATCCGGTATCCGTTACTTCCAGACATGCTGTTTTTCGATCGTCATTGCGATAGGTTTTCAGGGTCAGAATTCCGCTTCGATTCATGGCGGCAATGGCGTTCATGACAAGATTGATGATAACCTGGCTCATTTTGTTCCGGTCCGCCTTCACCAGCATCCACATATCCGACAGCTCTTTTCGAATGGTGATGTTCATGAACAGGCTTTGATCCCGGATCAGACGCAAGCTTTCTTCTACCAGGGAATTCATCGAAAAATGATCACGGGACATGCTGGATTGCCGGCTGTAGGCCAAAAGATTCTTTACGATATCCCGGCACCGTTCCGCATCCTCCAGAATACAGGTGAGACTGGACAGGAACGGGTGGTCCGCTTCCATTTTTTCCTTCATCAGGTTGCCGTACATGAGGATGCCGGTTAAGGGATTGTTGATTTCATGCGCAACCCCGGCCGCCAGCCTGCCCAGAGACGCCATTTTTTCGGATTGATCCAACTGGGACTGGGCATCCTGCAGCTTTTTCCTGACCGCCAGCCGTTCCCGGATATCATTGTAAATCCCCATGGTCGCGGCTTCGGTATTGTCCCCTTCATAAATGATGGCGCCTGTCATTTCCACGGGAATCGCCTCTCCCCAGGCCGTCAGAATGTTGACCTGGGTCACCGGAAATTTTCCCCGCCCCCCGAAATCGTCATCCCGAAGTTTTTTCATGATTTCCCGGGCCACGCCCTGTGGATACAGAGCGGTAACGCTGATACTCCCGGCATTCTTGAAGTCGTAGCCGAACAATTCCTCGGCAGCCTGATTCATCAGCAGAATACGCCCTGACCGGTCTGCTGCCACGATCGCACTGGTTGAGCTTTGAACAACCCGGTTAAGGAATTCCCGGATGTCGTGGATAATATTTTCCAGGGCCTTGGTCCGGGTGACATCCCGAATCGACTCCACCACATAGATGACATTACCCGCATCATCCAGAATAGGCGAAAAAACCCGATCCTCCCAGTACATGCTCCCATCCTGCCGTTGAATCTGTTTCAAAACGGAATGTCCCACACCCTCGGCGATGGTTTTATCCAGAGGGCAGGTGTCTCGGTTGCAGGGAAGGTCCGGATCATCGAATAAAGAATGAAAAATTTCCCGGCAGGATTTTCCGACAACTTGCGGTTTTACAATATGATATTTTTCCAGAAGTTTCTGATTGACCGACACAACGGTGCCGTTACGGTCCATGATCAGGGTGGGAAAGGACAGCGAGTCAAAGACCCGCAGCCGCCAGTCAATTTCCTGTGGCAGGTTCGAATTCATGAGTTTGTTGGGTTTTTAGCAGCTTCGGGAGTACTGAATGCCTCTTTAAGGGCATTCCGCGCCGCACATGCCATTCCTTTGGGAGTAATCAGATACACCGACGCCCCGGTGCAGACAACCGCCAGGAGCGGCACACCGTGTTCCGCCAGAGCCGTCACGGCAGCGCCGGCAATGCCATAGCGGTCACCATAATGCGGGCCTTGAAAATAAACCAGTTCCACCGGGTTGTCAACCCGCAGCCCTGAACAGACTCCGCCGAAATCAGCATGATTCATGTCCATGGGTTGAGCAGACTGCGCTTTTTTCTCAACCGCATCCACTTTCTCAACCCTATCAACGTTTTCCGGAGGTCGATCCAGAAGCAGATTCAGGCGCAGGCCTGCCGGTGATGCCGGCCTTGAAAAAATAAGGATCAGCGAGCCGCCGAACCGGGATACGATGTCCGGCAGACAGGCTCCCCCATCGCTTAATCGGTCAAACGGCAGATCCAGGGAGATCAAACACAGCCCGGTGCGTTCGGCAATACCGTAAGTCTTGATAATGGGTTCCCAGTAAACCGCAAATGTTTCCATCAGAGTTGCTTTACCCGAAATTCAGGCCGAAACGGCGCATGGTTTTCCGGCAGCGATACAACGCGGCAAACCGCGGAAACCGCATCGTCAAGCCGGCGGTAATCGGTGGTAAGGGTCAGGGCCGAATGGGAGGATGCCATGCCATAAACCGGCAATCCATCCCGGCCCATGGCCGACAGGATGTTTTCGATGAGCAGCAGCCTGGCCTGATGCGGGAAAATGGTCAGCGCACCGATCGGGGAAAGCATGTCGATGGCTGCTTCAAGCGGCTGAAGCGCGACCTCGGCCAGCACGCGGTCTTCGGCGAAAATACAGCCGATGCCCGTCAATTCGCCGTCCGTGGCATCCATGGACACCATCGTCACATTGATCCGCTGGTCTGCCAGTCGGCGGAACATCTCCTGGACGGAAAAGCCTGAGTTCGGAAGCAGCCGAATCTGGACCAGCTCCGAACTCAGTTTAAGGCCACCGATGGGCAATTTGGATAGAGACGGATGCATTGCTTAAGAAAGATAATCCCTGACAATTTCCATCAGCTTTGCCAGATTGATCGGTTTGGGGATATAGTCATCCGCCAGCGTGCTCTTGCCTTCCCAGTGGGTGTAATTGGTGGAAGTGACGGCCTCGGCCACCGCAGTAAGCAGAAGGATCACAATGCCTTTGGTTTCCTCGGATTTCTTCAACTCCTCGCAGAGTTGATAACCGGTTTTTCTCGGCATCATGACATCGAGAATGATCAGAGCCGGCCGTTCCTTTTTGATCTGATCCATGGCTTCCACGCCATCATAGGCTTTTACCACCCGAAAATTTTCGCTCTCCAGCTTCATCGCCACCGATTCGACCAGATCCGGATCATCATCCACTACCAGTATAAGTTTTTTATCAGTCATGTTTCCATCTCCCTTTTATAATCTGTTTTGTTATCTTCAATTATCGATGTAACCATTCAGTTCACTTAAATTACACCATTCGGACGGGGATAAAGCCCGGCCCGTTCCACGATCTCCGGCACTTTCTGCTCCCACTCGATGGCCATGATGTGAAATCCGGCAACGCCCTTACACTGCTTGAGGCGTTCAATGGTCTCCACACAGATTTTTATACCTTCTTCAGCCTGTTTTTCCTTGGGCACACCCGCCATGCGGTCCACCACTTCCTGGGGAACATCCATGCCCGGCACCTTGTTTTTCATGTACCGGGCCATGCCCACGGTTTTAATGGGTGTGACGCCGGCCAGAATATAACATTTTTCGTGGAGACCCCGGTTTCGCACCCCTTCCATCCATTTTTCAAACTTGTCCAGATTATAGATGCACTGGGTCTGAATAAAGTCCGCGCCGGCAGCCACTTTTTTGGCAAGGCGCGCAACCCGGAGTTCAAAGGGGTCGGCAAAAGGGTTGGCGGCGGCGCCGATGAACATTTTGGGCGCATTTTCAATATCCGCCCCGCCCTGAAATTTCCCCTCATCCCGCATTTTTCTCACCATCTGGACCAACTGGATGGAGTCGATGTCATGGACGCTGGCGGCCATGGGATGATCGCCAAACTTCGGATGGTCGCCGGAAAGGCACATCATCGTATTGATATCAAAAGAATACGCCCCGATGATATCGGACTGCATAGCCAGACGATTCCGGTCCCGGGTGACCATCTGCAGGACCGGGTGAAGACCCATCTGCCGCAAGATCACCGCGGCCGCGAAACTGGACATGCGCACCATGGCGGTCTGGTTATCCGTGACATTGACCGCATCCACATAGCCTCTGAGCAGTTCGGCTTTCTGACGGACTTTTTCCGGCGCTGCACCCCTTGGGGGACCGCACTCCGAGGTCACTGCCAGGTTGCCGGATTTCAACACTTTCTCAAGCACGCTTTCGGTTTTCATTCTGCCAAATCCTCCCTGATGATTTTGCGGGGGCCGGCGCCCCGTCCCGGTCTCCAATCCTTGGCCGGAATGATCCGTTCATACCGATCTTCCAATCCCAGGGCCTTGAGCCGGTCCCAGATCAACTGCCAGGCGCAGTCCACATCCGGGCTGATTTCACATTTGCCGGTCGTGGAGCCGCCGCAGGGGCCGTTCATCAACTGCTTGGAGCACCGGGCAATCGGGCAGATGCCGCCGGTAACGCCCAGCAGACAGTCTCCGCATCCCTGGCACCGCTCGGCCCACACGCCCTGGCGTTCGGACGCACCCATGAACTTGGTGTTGACCGCGGGAAACACCGGCTTGTCCTTGAACCGGCGGCTCATCTCCTGGACCCCGCACCCGCAGGCCATGGACAGGATGGCATCCACCCCGTCGATCATGGGGGTCAGCTCTTCAATGTATTCCGGATCGCACTGACGTTCCAGGGTGTGTTCCCGAACCTGAAGATTTTTTCCCTGCTTAAGAAATGACATCTGCAGCGATGCGGACAGAATGCCGACTTCCTTGCGGCCGCCGGCGGCACAGACCGTCACGCACTCGTTGCACCCGACCAGCAAAATTCTCTGAAACGGCCGGATATATTCAATGATTTCTTCCAGGGGTTTTCGTTCCGCTGTAATCATTGTAATCGTTGCTCCTTTGGTATCTGGACCGCGGCTTCGGACAACGGCCGGGTCATGTTTCGGATTGGGTTGGGCCCCATCTTCCGGATTTTTTCAGTGAGTTGCCGGGCAATTTCGGCAAAGCGCTCCCCCATGCCGGCGGACAGATTGACCATTTCCAGCCTTTGGCCGCCGATGCCGATATCGTCCAGCAAATTCTGGGCATAGATCACCCGTTTGGCTGCCCGGACATTGCCGGTTTTAAAATGGCAGTCTCCTTCCAGGCATCCGGCCACATAGACGCCGTCGGCGCCGCCTTCAAATGCCTTTAGAATATGGATCGTATCCACTTTTCCGGAACAGGGAACACGGACGATCTTCACATTGGCCGGATAACAGAGCCGCAGGCTTCCGGCCATGTCCGCGGCGGTATAGGCGCAGAAATGACAGCAAAATGCGACAATGACCGGTTCGAATTCTTCCATTACGCCACCATCCTTTCCAGCAATCCGCTTAGCTTTGCCAGAATCTGGTCATCTTCAAACTGCATCAATTGAATGGCCTTGGCCGGGCACTCGGAAGCGCACACGCCGCAGCCGTGACATTTGGACGGATCAATTTCCGAGTATCCGTCCGCATTGATAAACGGCACGCCAAAGGGGCAGGCCCGGACACAAACCAGACAGGCCGCGCATTTTTTGGCATCGACCCGGGCAATGGCCGCCCCCAGGTTAATGCTGTCACGGCTCAGAAGGGTCTGGGCTCTGGCAGCGGATGCTTCGGCCTGTGCAATGCTTTCCCGGATGGATCGGGGAGAATGCGTGGTTCCGGCCATGAAAAACCCGGGCTTGGAAAAATCCACGGGCCGCAGCTTGATATGGTCTTCCAGAAAATATCCATCCGGGGTTCGGGGGATTTTAAAAATAGCCGCCAGATCTTCGCTGGATTCATCATCGCTGACAAAACCGGTGCTCAGCAGCAAGGCATCCGCGGTCACCACCACGGGGCGACCCAGAATGGAGTCGGTAAAGGCAACTTCCACCTGGTTTTGCGCTTCCCTGACTTCGGGGGGCTTGGCCGGTTCATACCGGACAAAGATAACGCCGCGTTTGCGGGCCATCTGGTAATAGTCTTCCTGGAATCCATAGGTCCGCATATCCCGATACAGAATGAAAATACGGGCTTCGGGATGGATATCCAGAATCCTGAGGGCGTTTTTGATGGCTGCCTGACAGCAGATCCGCGAGCAGTTGGGATTGTCCGGCTGCCGGGAGCCCACGCACTGAATCATGACCACATTGTCCCAGTTGGACACCCGGGCCGGCGCATCTTCCAGCAGCGCATCCGCATCGAGCTGTGTCATCACCGCCACATGCCGGCCGAGCAGATACCCATCCGGGCGGTTGGGCAGGGCCCCGGTTGCCAGAATCGTCACGCCATGGCTGATTTGCCGATAAAACATCTGGGGTCCGACCTGCATGCCGGTTTTAAACATGCCCGGCATGCCGCTGTGATCCACGATAAAGGCGTTACGGATCACCTGGATATTGGGGTGGGATAGCGTCTTTTGAATCAGATCCTGAACAAAAAACTGAACATTTTCGCCTTCCAGGGTTCTGCGGACAAGATTGGCCACGCCCCCGAGCAGGGAATGCCGCTCTGCCAAAAAAACCTTGAACCCCTGATCCGCCAGTCGCAGTGAAGCGCTCATACCGGCCACGCCGCCGCCCACGACCAGAATATCCCGGTTGATGGGCAACCGGTTGTCCGCAAGGGACCTGGCCTTTTTCACAGACAGGACCGATGCCCAGATCAACTGCCTGGCCTTGGCATTGGCATCTTTGGGATGATCCAGATGCACCCACGCATCCTGGTCCCGCAGGTTGGCGATTTCCACCAGGTATTTATTCAGCCCGCTTCGGCGAAGCAAATCCTGAAACCTTGTTTCATGCGTTCGGGGCGAGCATCCGCCGATCACCACGCGATTGAGTTTATTGCTGACAATCGCCTCTTCGATGTGCTGCATGGACTCCCGGCTGCACCCATGTCCCACGCCCTCGGCAATGGCTACTCCCGGCAGTTTCGCGGCAAATGCCGTAAGCTGCGGAATATCGATCACGCCGCCGATGTTCTCCCCGCAGTCACAGATAAACACCCCGACCCGAAGCGCTTCTTCGGTCACATCCCGTTCGGGAATGAATTCGCCGTCGCTCTCGGAGATTGCCGCCGATGCCGGCACATGGGCCGAGGCCCTGCAGGCAGCGGCGCTGGCCTGAATCATGGTTTCGGGAATATCCTTGGGACCTTCAAACATCCCGCAGACATAAACACCGCTTCGGGATGTGGCGACCGGATCAAAACCGCCGGTCTGCGCAAATCCGTGTGCGTTCAATCCGATGCCCAGACATTCGGCGGTCTGGCGGAGGTCATCCGTGACCCGAAAGCCGGTGGACAGCACCACGAGATCAAACAGTTCTTCTTTCAGCGCGCTGGTATCCTCGGCCGCAAAGGTAACGCTCAACTGATTCTCTCCGGGTTTTCGGAACACGCTGTGGGGTCGGCTTCGAACGAACCGTACACCGGATGCGTTGCGGCTGCGGTCATAATAGCGTTCATAATCCTTGCCGAAGGTTCGCATGTCCATATAAAATACCGCGGTATCGATGCTGTCGTGAAAGCGCTCTTTGGTCACCATGGCCTCCTTGAGTGCGAACATGCAGCAAACGCTCGAACAATAGGACGCTGCGTTTTTTTGCAGTCCCCGGGAACCCACGCACTGAATCCAGGCGATCTTCGCCGGAACCCGGCCGTCGGAAGGACAGACCAGGCTGCCCTGGGTAGGCCCGGAAGCCGACAGGATACGCTCGTATTCCAGGCTGGTCAGCACATCTGGATCCTGGCCATAGCTAAAACTGTCCAGTCCGGCCGGGTCAAAAATGGCCGCGCCCTGCGATAGCACCACCGACGCCACGTGCAGCCGGACTTCCCGCTCCGGATCATCGGCGAGAATGGCGCCTGCCGGACAGCACGCAACCAGGGCCAGGGGATCGGAACAACGGCTCATGTCAATGGAAAATGCCTGGGGAGTGGCCTGGGGATAGCGCATGCAGGTTGGCGCCCGATGATCCAGGCCCGGATTGAAATCCACACACTCCGGAAACTGCTTGCGACACTGCCCGCAGGCCGTGCACCGATCCAAGTCAATATGGCGGGGCGATGTGGTCAGCGTTGCGGTAAAATTCCCGGGCTCGCCTTCCAGACGGACGATTCGCGTCAGGGTCATCAACTGAACATACTGGTTTCGGCTGCTCTCCGACAGGGTCGGAGAAAGGGTGCAAAGGTCGCAGTTATTGGTCGGAAACGTCCGGTCCAGAAGCGTCATCAGTCCGCCGATGGCATTGGCCTTATCGATCAGAACAACATTCTTCCGGGCTTCAGCCAGATCCAGGGCCGTACGAATGCCCCCGACCCCGCCGCCGATCACCAGAACCCTGTCACTGGTTTGAATTGGGTCTGCTGTTTTCATATTTCTCTTTTTCTTTTTGAGGGTTGCACGTCAAATGCCCGCCGCATCCAGAATGGCCGACAGGCGGTGCTCCCATCCCATGGCCTGAATGAGAACGCCCTGCGCCATTTTTCGAAGTTGGGCAATGGTCTCTCCGGCGATTTTGACGCCTTCCATTTCGCGGTCCGATGATTTTCGAATGCGTCGAATCAGCGCCTCGGAAATATGCGCACCCGGCTCATGGGTTGCGATATAACGGGCAACCGCCACCGATTTGATCAAAAAAACCGTGGGAATCACCGGCACACCCAGACCTGAGGCTTTTTGCATGAATTTCTGAAACTGATCGATGTCAAACACCGGCGGCGTCACGACAAAGCCGGCGCCAGCGGCAATTTTATCCTTTGCCAGATTCAGTTCACGGATCATTTCGGTTTCGTCCGTAAACGGCGCGATCTGGCAGCCGACATGGAATTCGGGTTGTCCGTCCAGATCAAACCCAGCCAAATCTTTTCCGGCCTGAAGGGACCGAATGGCGGCCAGCAATCCCAGTTCATCCAGATCATAAACCGGCAGCGCATTCCGGTGGTCGCTGTTGGCCATGTCATCTCCATGGACCACGATCAGATTCTGAATGCCCAGAACATGGGCGGCCAGCAAATCACCTTGAAGGGCCATGCGGTTCCGGTCCCGTCCATAAACATGAATGATTGCCTCGATTCCCTGCTGCTGAACCAGCGCGCCGCCGGCCAGTGCGCTCATCCGCATCACCCCGTTATCCATGTCCGGAACAACAATGCCGTCGATGCGCCCCTTGATGCGCCTGGCGTCTGTCATGAACCGGGAAATATCCACGCCCTTGGGTGTGTTCATTTCCGCCAGTACGACAAATTCTCCACTTTGTAATCGTTTTTGAATGGTCATGATTTTTTCCTTTTTATTATTCGGCCGTCTCCGGATGGAATACATTCACCTCTTTCAGATCCTCTCCCAGGTATTCCCGTTCGTTTGGCCCGAGTATTCCCAGAGAAAGGCAGATGAGGGTCCAGAGGTGGACGACCGGATAGTGTCCGCCGAAATGCTCGCTCAGTTCGTGAATCTGGGCATGGCAGTTGTGGCACCCGGCAATGCAGTAATCCGCGCCGGTTGCCTTGATCTGCTGATCTTTCAGCCTGCCATACTCCAGGCGCTGGTCCTTGAATCCGGACTGCAGGAATCCGCCACCGCCACCGCAGCAGTAGTTATTGGAGCGGTTGGGCTGCATGTCGATGAAATTTTCTTCACCCACCACAGATTTGACCACAAACCGGAGGTCTTCGGCAATGGGATCGCCATAGCTTTTTCTGACGATCTGGCAGGGATCCTGAACCGTGAACTTGATTTTCAGATCCTTGTTCCAGTCGGAATTGACCTTCAGCTTCCCCTCACGAATCCATTTGGCATAATATTCATAGATGTTCTTAACTTCAAAATTGTGATCGAGGTTGAATTTTTTCAGTCCGGCCCGGACTGAGAATGTCACGTGCCCTCACTCCGTGTTGAGAAAGATCTTACACCCGAGTTTATTGGCCTGATTCACCGTGGTCCGGGTAATCTTCTCCCAGGAATCATTGTCCGCCAGAAACATGCAGTAATTTTCCCCGGCCCAGCCATGGCTGCCATAAGTCCAGTCCGCGCCGGCCAGATGCAGAATCTTCCACAGCGGCAACAATTCATTCGGCTCGGTCACCGGCTCCCTGGAGTTCTGGTTCAAAAAGAATTCCGCGCCTTCTTTGTCAATGGGCGCTTCCATGTCGGCAAATTCCGGCTGCGCTTCTTGAAACTCCTCCAGCACATCCTGCACCACAAAGACAAAATCATCCGGAGATGTTCCCATGGCGCTGCCGCTTTCGTTTCGAAGCGCCATGTCGCATGATCCCAGAATGCCTTTGGGGCGCTGATCCCTGGGTCTTAAGCCGCGGGCATTGTATATGAGCTGCGGAATATCGATCTTCATCGGGCAGACATAGACACACCGCTGGCACATCGTGCACATCCAGGGCCAGTCCGATTTGGCGACTTCCTCATCCATTCCCAGCGCCGCCATGCGCAGGAATTTTCGGGGATCCATGCCGTCAAGTCCCGTTGCCGGACAACCGGATGAACAGGCTCCGCAGGTTAAACATAAATCCAGATTGCCGCCTTCCGGCAGCAGTTCTTTGACCAGGTCCAAAAACCGGCTTTTCTTCTCGCCTGTAATTCGTATGGGTTCTACCGTCATTGGTATTTCCTTTTCAACGACATGACGTCTATCGGGTTTCTTTTTTCCAAACGCACTTTCGAGGTTTCCATATGGGTTGTTTGATGTTCCGTGCAGACGATTTCATAGGCTGCATCAGGCAATATGCGAAGCAGGTCCCGCTGCATGTCCGGATCACAGCCGGTAATCTCCACAACCTGACAGGGTTTCATCTGTTGAAACACCAGAGACACCTTCAATAAAGAGAAGGGGGAGATCATTCCTCGAACGTCCAGCATGTAGTCGACTTGTCCCTTCACTCTGAAGTTCCTCCCATTTACATATCATGTCCAGCGTTTATAGCAAAAGTCGGGCCAAGCAATAAACACAACCGATTATAAATTAATTTTACATGATATTTCAGTTGCTTAAACGGATGCTTGGGATGATCCGGGAAATATGTTTATATATTTTTCAAAACCGGACGAGTGATCCAGCACACACGTAATGTCTTCGATATCATTCAGTTATCCATTCTTATACCAGGGCGAATCATATAAACTGCTTGCCCTGAAATTGTTAAACTGATAAAATTTCATCTTTTACATGTATTAAACCTTTACAGGATGTTTTACAGTTATGTCTGAACAGGAATTGGATCGGTATTGGAAAACGGTGGTGAACACCATTCAAGATGGCATCATGATCGTCAGCACCCGCGGCACCATCGTATCCGTAAACCGGGCTTTTGAAAAAATGACGGGCTACAATCAGGACGAACTGCTCGGCAGGGAATGCGGCGTTCTGGAATGCAATGCATGCAACCAAAAAATTTGTTCCGCCGATAAGCCTTGGTGCGATCTGTTCCGTTTTGGCGAACTGGATACGCGTAAATGCACCATCCGCGCCAGAGACGGCCGGATCATACATGTGGTTCAGAATGCATCACTGCTGAAGGACAGCTCCGGAAGCGTGATCGGCGCCGTGGGCACACTCACGGATATTTCCGATTTAACTGAAAAAGATATCCAGATCGAAGCGTTCCGCCAGGAATTGCGATCTCGGGATGGATTCCACGGCATTATCGGGGTCAGTCCGGCCATGCGCCAGACATTTGATATGATCGAAAACGCGGCGTTTTCAGATGCGCCGGTCATTGTTTACGGAGAAAGCGGCGCCGGGAAAGAGCTGGTTGCCCAGGCCATCCATGAAATCGGAGAGCGGCGCAATGGCCCGTATGTCAAAGTCAACTGCGCCAGCCTGACCGATTCCCTGCTGGAAAGCGAGCTGTTCGGGCATGTACGGGGCGCCTATACGGGCGCAATCCGGGATCGGGCCGGCCGGTTTGAAACCGCATCCGGCGGCGATATTTTTCTGGATGAAATCGGAGATCTGCCGATGGTCACCCAGATCAAACTGCTGCGCGTGCTGGAGGAGAAAAGCATCGAGCGGGTGGGCACCAACACACCGATTCCAGTGGACGTGCGAATCATTTCAGCCACCAACTGGGATTTGCCCAGGCTGGTGGAAATGGGCAAGTTTCGGAAGGATTTCTTCTTTCGCATCAACGTCATCCCGATTCACCTGCCTCCCCTGCGCGATCGCATGGAAGACATCCCCCTTCTGGCGGAAACCTTTTTTCAGAAAATACGGCTGAAAAGCGACAAGAATGTCAAGGGAATCAGCAAACAGGCCATGGATGCCCTAAATGGGCTATGACTGGCCGGGCAATGTACGGGAACTAAAAAGCGCATTTGAATACGCTTTTGTGGCCTGCCACGATGAACTGATTCTACCCGGCCACCTGCCCCCGGTGCTTTATCGGGGAAAACGCCCTGCCCTGCCCGAACCCAAACGACATGCTTTTGACTTGCGGGGAATCGAAAGGCAGGAGTTGATCGAGGCCCTTAAAAAAACCGGCAGCAATCAGTCAAAAGCCGCTGATTTACTTGGAGTTTCCAGAGTTACCATCTACAACCGGATGAAGCGGTATGGCATCAACGCCACCAGACATGTTGAAATTTCCTGATACGGTTGCCTGCTCTTGCCCGTCATAAAAGCTTTAAAGATTCAGGCGGACCTCTTGCGGAAACATGTCCACAAACCGGTCATCGTTGGTGGTGACAACGACCTGCCGCTTGCGGCTCACCTCCTGCAGCAGATGCGCCATCACGTTCTGGCGCTTGGCGTCCAGTCCGTCCGCCGGGTCATCCAGAATAAACACCCCCAAATGCCCCATGGCATCGCCAATGGCAAGCTTGAGCATCAGGTATAGAAAAATGCGCTCGCTTTTGCTCATCTGATTCAGCTTGTAGGGATAGCCCCTGGCCTGAATGATGGGACTGAGCTCTTTGGGCGTAATCTCGATATCAAACTGATCCAGATACTGAAAATGCCCGGCCCATTCCCGAAGGCTTTCCCTGACCTTATCCATGAGACTTTGGTTAAGCGCGGCCACCGCACGTTCCATGGCCTGATAGGCGATCTCACACAAAAGGACATGGCGGTCCGCGACACGAATCTTCTCCTTGAGCTTTTCAGAATCCTTTGCGCGCTGTTCGGCCTGCTGAATCTCAAGCTTCAGGCCAAAAAAGCGCTTCTGCAAATCCGCCTGACGCGCTTGAAGCGCCTGAATGCGATGGCCACGCGTTTCGATTTCCGGATCATTCGCCGTTCCCTTTGCCTTTTCAAGCTCATCCGCTGCCTGATCCATCTGGGATTTCAGTTTTTCGACCTTTCCGTTCCAGTGATGGATTTCGGCAATTTGCCGCTGAATAGTCCCCAGAGCGATCTTGCAGGTTTTCTGATCCTGAAGCGCTGACTGAACCGCCAGAAGCTCCGAGGCCAACCGGTTGCGGTTGTTCTCCAGTTCGGCACACTGGGCCCGTCGCTCGACAATCAACCGGGAAAGGTGGTCCGGCGATAAGGCCTGACCACAGGCATGGCAACTGGGCTGTTTTTCCATATCCGAGAGGCGCTGAATATCCGACTTCAGCCCCTGAATGCGCTGATCAAAACTCCCCAGTTGGCGCTGGAGATCATCCGGATTCGGATAGACGGCATTACCATCGGAAATGCTTTTTTCAATCTCTTCTTTTTTGCGAATCAGGTCCTCAAAAAGCGGCAACTCGGCCCTGGCCTTTTCGATGGATGCGATTTCAGATTTTTTTTCATCGCAAGCCCGCTGAAGGATGATCAGCAACTGAGGATCCGTGAAGCTGCCCGATGCGGCCGAAAGGAGTTTGATTTCAGCATCCGTCCCGGCAATTTCTTTTTCAAGATCATCCGCCTCTTTTTGCGCCGCGACCGGATTCAGGGACGTCGCTTTTTGGGCAAAGGTTTCAGCCTGAAGGTCTTTTCGCTTTTCCTTGGAGATGGTCGCAGCTTTTTTAAAACGGGTCTGCAGAATAAAAATATCATCCATCTCCAGGATTTGCTGGAGCAGCGTCTTATTGTATTTGGGGATGTCTTTCAGAAAGTAAATCAGCTCGCCTTCCCGGAAAAAAGAGGTCAAGGAAGCCACATCGGAAGGGATGGGCACATAGGGTTTTAACGATTCGGACGGGTCCTGGACAAGGGAATTCCAACTGACCCCATCTTCGGAAAGAACGGAAAGCGCAACCGTTCCCAGGGTTGAACGCCACAATTGGCAGCTTTTTTCCTGCCGGGAAAAACGCAGCGTGACCGCACCAAATTTTTCGCCCTTCTGACACAGATCCGGGACGCTCAGGGTGGTGTTCAGATGTTTTCCGAACAGGGCATAATACAGGGCGTAAATCAGCGTGGATTTACCCGCCCGGTTTTCTCCATAAATAACGGTCAGATCGGAAAATTGAAACGATGTTCCCGAATAGCAGCCGATGTGCTCGACTTTAAGCTGATCGATCTTCATTCAGCACCGTCCATATTTTCAACCAGCCTTTGATAAATATGGCGTTCATCCATATAGGGATTTTTCATGGCCTCCGCGAATATCAGAATGACCCGCTGCGCATCGTCCTCTGCAACGCCGTTTGCGGCCGCAAGCTGCCGAACCTGGCTTCCAAACAGATTGAAAAACATCTCCTGCGATATCATCGAACCCGCATCTCCAAATAGCGCTTTATAACCGAATACCGGATGGTTTCTGATACACTGCCTGCGTTCAAAATACAATTGCTCTTTTGGCCTTCACGGCATTTTTTGTTTCCAGTATCGACAAACGTAACGACTCTTTTTTCTTTCTTGCCTGGTCATCGCCATTGTTTTATAATTGGAGAAAAAGCACACATATGGCCATGAACCATGAGAAGGCGCCCATGTTATTTTCAAAATTGAAGCCCGAAACTCCAATAAACTGGCTTATTGCAGCAGCCGGTTTAACATGGAGCGCCGTGGGAATTCTGCTGTGCAGGCTGGCCTATGGATGGCTTGACGCCCTTGTTTTCCGCAATGCATTTCTGTCCGGAGCCGCTGGAACGATTGGGGCGGTGGTTGCTTATCATTTCGTTTTTTCGGCCATTGCACAAAAAAACATTGACCGGCTTTCCCTTTTCCCGAACAAGGCTTGCTTTTTTGCTTTTCAGGCCTGGAAGAGCTATTTTATCATCGTCGTCATGATCACACTGGGCGCCATTCTCCGCCGTTCGCCAATCCCCAGGCAATACCTTGCCACTCTTTATCTGACGATTGGCGGAGCCCTGTTATTATCCAGCCTTCACTATTACGTTCGGCTCCGGCGATTGATCTTTCCCCGAAAGCCATGAAAATAATCCGGCCGACCGTTCGCGTTGACGATTTGTAAAATTGTCCCGCAACCTTTGGTGGTGCTGGAAACCGGATGCCATCGAACTTTTCAGGCGCATTGATCCCAGGCTCTGGGAAAGCTCCGGCCGCAATCCCATTATCCTTTTCGCCAATGTATCCCAGAAACGCCTGAAGGAACTGGCAAAGGATGACAGTTTTCTGGCCCATCTGCAGCGGGTTAAATCCTGGTTTGAAAAATCTGGTTCAGGGCGCAGATGTATGGCTCAATACGCCAAGGCGGCCTTTTGAGGCGTGCGGAACATCCGGCATGAAAGCTGCTGCCAACGGAGTATTGAACCTCAGCGTTTTAGATGGGTGGTGGTGTGAAGGGTGGACGGAAAACAGGGGATGGCGGATCGGAAGCGACACCGAATGCGCAGATCCATGCTATGGAGATGTTGTTGACAGTCAATCTCTTTATAATATATTGGAGAATGAGGTTATTCCGTGTTTTTATGACCACCGTGTCGGCGAGACCTTCCAGGTTACCGCAGGCGTTCATCTCGGGCAATTGAGGCCCGATGAAGGTTGACGTGGAACTCTATACGGGCCATATGCGATCGGTGGATTCGCTGGAAGCCGTTCACACCGAACCCATGATCGTATTGGAAAGCCATGAAAACGGTTACTTTCGATATGCCTGTTCCGTGACCTGCCACGTATCGGGACGCTACGGATTCACGGTCCGGATTACCCTGCAAGGAGACGGAATGCTCAAATTCTCTCCGGGACTGATCACCTGGTCATAATAAAAAGGCGCCAGATAAAGTCAAGAATTTTTCAATTTGAAACCAAACTTCGTTAAAGGAGGGAAACATGCGAAAAATTAATATCCATCGTCTATGACCGCAAATGACAGTTGGCACTATTTTTGCTGTTTGAGAAAAACAGTGATGATATCTTCATGGTCAGGTCAGAATTTTTTATCAATTTCCTGATCGCAGGCAAAATTTTTTCACTGTCATT
>Ga0268283_1000183_pt1 | contig 57963 bp, 50 predicted proteins | sample saktaG_13_FD_190140 | JGI IMG/M metagenome (GOLD analysis project Ga0268283, IMG submission 190140) | Saline water microbial communities from Sakinaw Lake, British Columbia, Canada - sak_2013_06_06_36m | ecosystem: Environmental > Aquatic > Non-marine Saline and Alkaline > Saline ...
AAAAAAACTTTTAATTTTCCGCTCGGGCGGGCAAAAAGGGAAAGGGTCTGGGAAACGGAATTTTTGCCCGCCCTCGCTTTCCGATTCCGATTTTTCCGCCGCCGAATTTCGTGCCAACTCCGTTGGCGCGCCGCCTAAAAAACCACAACTATCATTCGCTGTTAGACCAATTATGTTTGCAATCTAAACAATAATATTGTGCAGGGTGTGGCTTAGATGCAAATTCTTCTCCGTTTTTAGCTCTTGGAGAAAATGGACCATTTTTTTTGATATTTTCTGAATCACATTTTGGACAGTTTTTAACTTCTCTTTCCATAGTGTTTTATATTAAAAATAAATTTTTATAGAATTACCAAAATTTTAATTTTTGAAAAAAATTAAAAATTATACCAGAAAGGTTACTTAGCTTAGATTCTTCTTTAACTTCTTCTTTTTTTTCTTCAACGCAAACATTGTCAGTCAAGATAAATCCGTCCACACACTCACATTGCTCATTGCCTATAGAATACCTTGAACCATAACCTAATTTTTCTTTGCAATAATCCTCATTTGTTAAACATTTATCTTTTTCGCTATCATATTTTGAACTAATACCGATTGTTTCTTTACAATACTCATTTCCGTATTCTAATTTACTAATACATTTATTCTTGTATAACTTATATTCATCCGCACATTCACATTTTTTAAGTGAGGCATTATATTTTGAATTTTCACCAATTGAAGTTTTACAAATTTCTTCATTTGTTTTAACTGGTTGATTGATTCGATTTTGGCTATTAATCTCATTTTTTATTTCCTCTTTTAACTTTTCATTTTCTGCATTCTCCAAAGACATCTCCATTATCATTCTAGCTGTACTTGTGCTAGGATCTACATATTTTTTTTGATACACTTCATTTTTTAGATTTTGTATTTCCCTTTCCTGTGTCCTAGTGTTTGCACTATTAAGCCCGCCTTCTGTCAAGGGCAATAATGACGCAAAAGCGTTATTAACAGTTGTTAAATTAACTATCGCCAAGAATACTAAACCCAAAAATATAATTTTCTTTTTCATAAACTTATTTTTTACTTCAGATTGGTAATTTCCAATCTAAAATTCTCTAGACTAGTAGATTTAACATAGTTTGAATTTATCTTGTTGTATAAAATCTTATTAGACAGAATGTCTTGAATAACAAATCCATCTATATATTCATAATCACTCGGTTTTGAGCATCCATAATTTAACCCGCATACTTCTTCTCGGTAGTAGTATGCAAATAAACAACTGCCAATTTTGCTACTATAAAAAACTTCTTCTAGCTCATAATTTCCAACAATTTTATTCCCTTTCTCAATTTTCATTTTATTTAATGTTTGTTTAACATTATCTATTTTTTCAGAACAGAGAAGTTTTTTTTGAAATATATCATTTTTGTTTTCTTCGTCTTCTCCAAAAGTATCAAAATTGAAAGAACCATTTCCTGCTTCTGGAGATGACTCATAATTAGACGGGCTGATGTTTAAAAAGTCATTTGATTTTTGATCTTTATTTATCAAAAAAATAATTATAACAATTAAAATAATTATTATTGCCAAGGGGATGTATTTAATATATTTTTTATAATTTATACTTTCTTTTCTATCAGCTTGATTAGCCTCAGGGATATTGTTTTTTTGTTCTTTTTTTATTTTTCTTCGTTTAACAAAATAAATAATCATATTGACTATCCCCATCAAAAGGCAAATATCGCCAACGAGACCAATGGCATTTCCAATAACTCCAACAATAATAAAACGACCTGTAATCCAACAGATTAAACCTATTACCAATAACACCTGCCATGAAATATTCTTTTTCATATTTTTTACATTTTGCCTGTTAAAAATAAATACCCCACATATAAACCCAACAAAACAACCAGTATTGCAAAGGTGGCTGGAATTACTAAAAGAATTTTAATAAAAATTGGATTTTTATTTGTTCCAGCGTTCCTTTCTTGCAATTCCTTTTTTGTATAAATTACATCCTCTCTATTTTTTACTTCTTCTGGATATTTCTCTTCTAGTTTATTAATAAGAAAACTGAATGAGGCTGGTTTTTTTAATATCTTTCCTAAAAATTCCAAAAAAATTGCCGTTATTTGTATAAATTTTTTCATAATCTTAAATTTATTTAATCAATTCATCAACACTCACACCTAAAGCTTTAGAAATTTTCTTTAGTGTATCAAGTGTTGGATTTTGATTTTTGCCAGCTTCAATTTTGATAATTGTGTTATTAGCAACATCAGCCAATCTTGCCAGTTTTTCTTGAGATAATCCTTTAGCTTCTCTAAATTTTCTAAGTGTTTTTTGAATGTTTGACATATATACTATTATAGTAGTAGAATTATATTATTAGTGCTATTTCCTTTCAACTACTTCAATGCTACACCAAAAATCAAAAATAGCAAATGCACAAGGGAGTAATTTTGAGTTGTGTGCGCACGGGTGGGAGGGGCAAACACAACCATCTTTGTTTTGGCGGCGCTTTTCGCAAAGCGAAAAACGAAATTCGGCGGCGGAAAAATCGGAATCGGAAAGCGAGGGCGGGCAAAAATTCCGTTTCCCAGACCCTTTCCCTTTTTGCCCGCCCGAGCGGAAAATTAAAAGTTTTTTTCAAAAAAAGTTCGAGCTTCAGCATAAAAGTAGCTCAGATAGAATAAAAATCTCTTGAAAATAGAGGTTTTTATTTTTTACAAAAAACTTTTCAGAAAAGGGAATCGAAGAGTATTTCAAAAAAGTGAACTGCTTCACTTTTTTGAAAACTCGGGCTTTGAAGGAGGAACGGAGCCTGTGCTGTAGGCACGTGCGGAGTGACGGATGAAAAAGGATTCCTCCTACCCGCTCCACGTAAAATTCTCCGCCAGCTGGCGGATCATCACGCAGCATAACTAAGATAAAACAGAGGCCTCTCTATAAGAGAGGTTTTTGTTTTTTATGCGTTTCTTTATAATTTTCAATTTTTAAGCTATAATATGGATTGATATGAATTTCAATTTATACAAACCACAAGAAAAACCTTTAATCTGGAAAAGGCCAGTTTCTTTTAAACTTGCAATTTTTGTGATGTTGGTTTTGTTAGCGGGCGTTCTCTATCTTGTACATAAAAACAGCAAAATTGTGTATGAGCAAAATAATTATTCTGGTGGACGCGGAAAACATAAAATCACAGTTCAGCCAGAAGTGACGCCGAAAAAAGAAGAATGGCATTTTGTGCCGGGAGCATTCACGATGGAGCAGGTCAAAAAAAATGGTTGCGTGGCCGATGGATTTTTGTCCGGCTATGGAGACAAAACTTCTGACATTGCGGATATGCTTGATCGTTCAAAATGCGTCTATCTGCATCGTGCCCTGGAAACGTGGCTTCGTCCGCCAGACTTTGAAAAGGCCAATGAGATTATGCAAAAAATTGAAAAGCGCCCGGTGGTTTATGGTATGTTTTTGGCCGAAGCTATTTCCACGCGCAGAAATTATGAAGATCCCGAGTGGGAGCATAAATTTGAATTTAAGAAAATGTGCCGAAATGGAAATTATAACCAATGGGAAAAAAATAGCTGCACGCCTTCAGTTAATGAGCCGGAGTATCGCCGGTATCTGAAATCAATCACACACCGGGCGATGGATCTGGGCATTCAAAGTTTTCTGTTCGGCCAAGTTGAACTGCAAGATGAAAAACCTAATTTTGAAAATACGCAAATCAGAATTGTGCTTGACGATATGCGCGAATATGCCAAGGAAAAAAATATGCAAATTATTATCGGCGCGCAGACCAATTCCATTGCAGATGAAAGATATTTACGTCTGTTTGATTATATTGAAGGTGGAGTGGGGATTGATCAAAATGGCGCGGTGGAAAATCAACCCTGCTCGAGCAAATTTTCCAGTTGTTGGGGGCTTTTGTGGGACAAGCAATATAGTTCAAAAGCCAACAATGTCCTATTGCACCTTGATTGGAGCGGGCTCACCTGGGATGATATGGGTGTGTTTGCCCGGATGGATCAAGACAGACGGATCAAAACTTTGGATAATTTATACAATAAATTCACAAAGCAAAACATGGGCTTTCTGATGCCGTTCCTTGCGGTGCTCAATCATGAGAACGAAGGTTGCTATGGCCCGAATAAGCATTTTTATACTCCAAGTAAAAAGTATCGGTGTGATGATGAGGGGAAGATTAATAAGATGATGCCGGATGTGAAGATGTAGAGTGGACGATTTCTTTATTTCCACCAAAAAGAAAGCTTGTTGAGCTTTCTTTTGATTTTTGGTAAGATAGGGACAAGACTAAGTTGAGATAAAAATCTAAAAATATGTTTCAAGAACCAGGTGCGCCAGCGGTTTCCGAGCCGAAGAAAAAAATCGAAAAACAGCAAAAAATAGAAAAGAGCCATGATGTTGCATTGCCGGAAAAAGCTGGAGGGCTTACTTCTGAGCGATTGAAAGAGATTTTCTGGTTTGCTCATAACACTAAAGCAGTTGAACCTGGATTGTTTGAGGATATGGACCAGGCAAGGCAATATTCCGCAAAAATATTTCCTGAACGGAAAATTATGACGGAATCGGAGGTGAAAAAAACAATCCTTGAATCATTGGAAAAACAGGGAGTCGTTTCTCATTCTCGGGAGGGCGTCATGTTGGTCGATTTAGACACGCTGAAAAGTTTTGATTTCGAAAAAAATCTTGGACGCGATCAGCATCTTGATTTTGATAGGAATAGGATATTGACGATGCTTTTTGAAGGTCAGAAGGTGCTTTCGAAAGATGATTATGCTAATGGTGAGCGCGAACCGCAAGATTTGTTTTATTTTCCAAAGAACAAAGAAGATGCTCTGGACGTGGAAAAGATCAAAAAGAGTCGCTTCTATCTTTTGCTATCCGATCTGACGAAAATCAGAAATTGGCATGGAGCGGATTTTGGAAAAATTCCTTCAATCGAGAAAGATCCGGAGAATGGCTTGGATTATCGTGAGGCATTGCTTGCCGTGCTTCTGTATCATCCAAAATATGGAGCCGGCTATCGGGATGAAAAAGACGGAGGGCTCTATATCAAAAGAAGCAGTAGTAACGGAAAACATGGAAGGATATCGGATATGGCGCGACATATGGATGATAAATTTTGTAAAGAAAAAGGAGTGACGCTAGAAAGAATGAAATGGTTTGTGGGAAAAAAATTGCCAAATTTGAGTTCCAGGGAGATGCTTTTGCCTGATGATTTTGAAAAATATTCACAGAAAGGAAGAGAATTTTCCGAGAAAGCTGGTTTTCACCCGAACAGATTTAAGAAAGCCGGTTTTGATCCGAGCAGATTGTCGATGGAAAATCAAAAAATACTCATGGAATTGATGGGGGAATTTAAAGATGGAGAAAATGAGGGTAATTTTCTGGAATTTGTCAGGATATGGGGAAATAGAGGCATAGACCTGCTTTCAACATTCGGAGTCGATGCTTCTAGGCGCGATGAAATAATTAAATTGGGCATTATGAGGGCAGGTTTTGGAGTTTCTCAATTTTTCTTTCGGCTTGAGGGCGTGATTGATTCCATCAAAAACATAAAAAACGAAGTCGATGCTTTTTTGCAAGAACAAACAAAGATGAAAGATGTTGACTTGGAAAAAATCTGCCAAGCCTATATCCAGACAGGGCAAGAGCTTTTGGATGAATTTTTCCAATGGTCCAAGATAGATAGAGAGTATGAATGGTCCAAACTGAAACTGGATAGAAAGCATGAATTTTGGAAGAAAGCCGAGATGCTAGGAGCCAAGGCGGACGTTTTTTCAGCAAAAACGTTACTCTGGGCGGAAGTTTTTCACAGCATCCAAAAAAAACATTCTTCCAAGAAGGACACTTCCAATGAAATTGGAGTCGTTGTTCCAGCTTCGGCTATCAAAGGAAAAGAAAAAGAGGCGGAAGACTTTCTATATAAGGAGTTGTGGAAGTCTTTTGGGTCTCAGTATGGTGTTATTTCCGGAGATGAGGTTGGAAAGGATTGCGATTTGCGCAACAATATAGTTACGGAATATTACTCAAATTATAGTGAAGATAGGCCGAAGTTAGCTAAGGCCTTGGTTGACAGTTACTTGAAAAAAATAGATAATCCGGAAGAAAATAAATCAATGAAAGTATTTTCGCTTCAAGTTGATGGAAAAGTGGTTGCGCATTGCCGCTTCGATGGCGAAAAAGATGGTCAAGTCTATTTCGGTTCGGCCTATGTCACAAGATACGGCCGTGGCAAATCTATCGGGGGATATTTTTTGACCGGAGCGTTGAACGCGATGGGTAAAGAACACCACCTGCATGCGGATTGCGTCCCCGGAGAGGACATTAGCGGATATTATGTTTCCAAACAAGGTTTTGTGGTTGACGAAATTGTTCAGGATTACAAGGATTTTGGTGAGCCATTTATTTTCCACATTTCACGGGAAAAAACAGAGGACATCAAAAAAACACACTATCAATCAATTTCCCGTGAGCAAATCAGAAAAGATTATGAGACTAATAATTTTTCGGAAAAAGATGGACGAATAATTTTGCGCTATCCGATTCAGAAAAAAGTTTCCTTGGAAATGTATCCGGAAGAAATGAAAAATCGGCTCACCGAATTGATCAATGAAAAAGGCTATGTGATGACTGGCTATTTTTCTGTTGCCGGCGATAATCCTGAAAAAGAAAAAATAGTTTATTGTGCGTTGGAGCGACTGGATAAATCCGGAACTGTTTCTGCTGGTGGCGCTGATGCGAGAGGAGAAAGTTCGGAAAATGACTTGGAGTGAGACCAGATAAAATTAAAAAGTACTTTGTTCATTTGGTAGATGTTTTTGTCGGTGATGATCATTGAAGTTATAGAATCGGCGGAAAGCGAGATATAGGCGACTTTGTTGTCATATATTTGCATTACAGAGCTGAAAGGATAGCGTTCGTGATTAACAAAGCGCGTGTCAGTTACATTGACATGATATTTTTCCAAATACTTTCTGGCAAAAGGTGAGTCAACGCAGACCATCTTTTTTTGTTTGTGCAGGCGCTCTCTTTGTTTGACATATTCAGTGTTGATTTGTTCCATATATTTCACCACCGCTTCCACATCAACCAGCGTCAGAATTGTTTCTTGGGCGGTCAGTGTGTCGGCGAGCACCTTCCGTAGCCCTTCTTCGCCTTCATAGAAGCGCACGCCTGGCTTATTGAAGGCTAAGTTATAGTTAGTGACCAGCTGAGGCATCAGCTCTTCCATACTGCGCTTGTAGTAATTGACGCGTTGGGCCTGAGTTTCCAGTCGTTCATTGATCTTATTGGGGTGTTCGACGCGAAAAATCGCCACTTTATGGGGTTTTTCAATCTTGATGATCAAGCCTTTTTCTGCTAGTTGCTCAAGGATTTTATAGACCAAACCGCGCTTATAGGCGGTTTTTTTGTATATTTCACTGGCTGGAGCTTGGCCAATGTCAAGGATAATCTCATATATTTCGGCTTCCTTGGGGGAAAGTCCGGCGGCAGTGAGGATTTTTTCGTACATAGTAGTTGATTTTAATGCTTATTTTTGCTTAAATTAGGGAAATATGGAAAAAAAGTGATGTCATCCTGAGCGTAGCGGAGCGAAGTCGAAGGATCTGCTATTGGTTATCGTAATCCTTGCCATTTTGCAGAACGCTACGGTAATGGTGAGTAGATCCTTCGACTGCGTCCGAGTACGGACTCCGCTCAGGATGACACTTGAAAATCTAAATTCCTACCCCTATTATACACCCAAGATAGTATATTGTCAAATCTTTGTGACAAAACATAAGACTAAGTTAGCCAAGATAGTTCCTATAATATCTGTAATATTGACACTTTCAAAATATCTTTCACAATATGTTGACAAAAAGACTTTGAGGTGCTATACTACGCAGTCAAGATAAATCGACAAAGTTTCGAGGAATCTCCGACAAGTATTTTTAAATCTAGAACAGTTATCGAGTTAAGGTGATTGGCGAACCCTCTTAATCCCGACATGGTAGTCGGAACCAATTGAGAAGCTAGCCGATCAAACCAGCCTTGGTAAGATACAAAGTCTAGTAACCCTACAATATCAAAACCTTATCCATCGTGATGAGTGGCACAGGCTTAATAGTTAAAAGATAGTAAGCTTGTCCAGTCCTTATGATCAGTCCCAAATATTTATTCTATATAAAGCGGACTTAACGAGCATAGCGACGAGGGAAATTTGAAAATAATTTCCCCTTAATTCAAATCATTATAAAAGATAGTGGTTTGATAGAGGATAGTTCTTTGAAAAAATATCAATATCATTTCCGATTGCCATTTTAGTTTTTGAGAAATCAAAAATTGAAATGGCAATCGGAAAAACCAGTTCGTCGAAATCGCAGTGTGCGTTTTTCGATAAACGGACTGGAAAAGTTTTTGGACTCTTGTTGAAGTGCCTAGTCAGCGCTGAGAGAGTCCCGGCCACATAGCGGTCGCAATTCTTCGAAAGGAGGATGCTATGGAAAATATTGAGACAAAATGGGTTAACTTGTATTCGGGCGCCGTGCCCGAATATCTGTATGTCTCTGGCTACTGCTTCGGCGGTGGTCAGACGGCGCCAGATGAGTACCGCCAGCAATGGCGGGAAAGTCTGACCAATTTTCACGGATTGGCTGCTGTGGCTATCCGTGAGGTTGAATGCCAGTGCGGCCGCAAGGCTCGCTGGTTGCATATAGAGGGATTGATCCCCGGCGTGACCGGGGCAGTTCCGAACATCCATTTACACTCTGGTAGCAGGGGAACGCTATCAGAGAATGAGGACGGGGACTTTTATATGTCCTCCGTTCTTGGTCCGGTCGGGGCACAGGGCTCCTGACTGGTGAGTATGTGGATATCCGGCATGCGCCGGATCCGCCTCCCGAGGCGGGATATGTGGAAGAATTCTACCGGGGCGTTACCGTGCGGAAGTTCGCACGGCCGGTAGATGAGCTTCCTGTCCGTAAGGAAGCTCACCCTTGTCCGCACTGTGCGGACAAGGTGTTTGAACTCGCCCATCCAGCGTGGATGGGCGAGGAAGAGGGAAGCGAAAGCGACGAAAGTCGCGATTAGCCTCCAAAAACCGCACAGGTGTGCCAGTGTGTGGGGCAGTATGTTTTTCAGGGCTGAGTCTTTCTGGCAACCAGCCTTGCGTTGTAGGGGAAGTGCGTTGGAGATTTTTATTCTTTGTAGGACTTAAAAATCTCCGCCTTCTCTTTCAGATCTAAAATTAGTTTAGGTTTTAAATGAGGAGGATTGATGTATTTGAATATTATTTTCAGTTCGCGGAAATTGGTCCGTTGATTGAAATTTTTTTTCAAAATAATTTCAAAACCAGTCTTCGCTAAAGCTACGGCTTGGCGAGGCCCGCCTTCGCTTAAGCTTCGGCGTGGCGAGGAAGGAGGAAAAATGATGATTGTGAAAACCCTCTCCGGACCGCTGGCCGGAGAGATGTGTCAGCAATTCGGTGGCGAGTGTGCCACCGAATTCATCGTGGAGATGTTCCTCCTCCACGGTGACGATTGGGCGCTGGATTTTTCTCAGGCGACGCCTGAGGAAGCGCTGGATTGGTCGCTGTCCAATATCGTGTGCAAGGCGATGTTGGCGGAGCAACTTGAGCGTCCAATGTTCTTCAACGGTCGGAAGTTTTTCGGCTACGAAGAATTTTTGGATGAAATCTCGTCATCCGATGGGTTGGTGATCGCCTGTCAGGATGATGAGGAAGGTTTTGGGGTGAAGACAGCGGCTTTTCCCCGAGGCCGGAAAAAATAAAAAAAGCCATGCCATATTTCCGGAGCATTGGAATTGTGGCGTGGCAATCCCGCCGTCGCTCTCCGAGCTATGGCGTGGCGCAGTCCGCCTTTGTCCCGTGCTCGGGACTACGGCGTGACGATTTTAAATCAAAACGGGACTTTGGAATTGTAGCCAAAGCCCGTTTTTCGTTTGGACGAGTTTGGTATTAACAATCTAGTCAATGTTTGTTAAGCTGTACATATAAGTACAGATAAAAAAAGAACAAGATGCAAAAAACTCTCAAAAAATATTTTGGTTATGATCAATTTCGGCCGCTTCAGGCGGAGATTATTTCGCATATTTTGGAGAATAATAATGCGTTTGTGCTGATGCCGACTGGGGGAGGAAAGTCGCTGTGCTATCAATTGCCGGCGCTGAAACTCCCAGGCATCACGCTGGTTATTTCACCGCTCATTGCACTCATGAAAGATCAGGTTGATGCTTTGCGCGCTAACGGAATTGAAGCGGAGTTTATCAACAGTTCGTTAGCTTCTGCGGAGATAGGTCAGATTGAAAAAAAAGCGCGTTCGGGTGAACTCAAGATTCTTTATGTTGCGCCGGAGCGATTGGCGCTCGATTATTTTCAAAATTTTTTGAAAGCTCTTGAGATTAGTCTCATTGCGATTGATGAAGCGCACTGCATTTCCGAATGGGGGCATGATTTTCGTCCTGATTATCGTAACCTCGCAAAGTTGCGAAATCTTTTTCCTGCCGTGCCTGTGATGGCTCTTACGGCAACAGCGACTGATCGCGTACGGGAAGATATTGTGCGGCAACTTGAGATGCAGGAAGCCAAGATTTTCATCTCTAGTTTTAATCGTCCCAATCTATCCTACGTTGTGCGCCCAAAAAAGAATGCCTTTGCTAATCTAGTAAAATTGCTCAAAAAATATCCAGAGCGTTCGGTGATTGTTTATTGTTTTTCACGCAAAGAAACAGAAAATATCGCGGCGGATTTGAAGCATGAAGGATTTAAGGCGGCGGCCTATCATGCGGGATTGGAAAACGAAAAAAGAAGAAAGACGCAAGAGAAATTTGTGCGCGATGAAGTGCAAATTATTGTGGCGACGATTGCTTTTGGAATGGGGATTGATAAGCCTGACGTGCGACTCATCGTGCATTATTCGTTGCCCAAATCAATTGAAGGCTACTATCAAGAAACAGGGCGCGCCGGACGGGATGGTCTGCCGAGTGAGTGTGTGCTGTTCTATTCCTATGGCGACACAATCAAACATAATTTTTTTCTGCGCGACATTCAAAATGAAGCCGAGCGATTGAGCGCACAAAAGAAATTGGCGCAAGTGGTGGAATATGCGGAATTGCGAACATGTCGGCGAGCATATCTTTTGAGTTATTTTAGTGAAAAGCAAGTTGCGGAATCTTGTGGAGGTTGTGACGTGTGCCTCACTCCGAAAGAAGAAGTCGACGCGACAATTATCACGCAAAAAATTCTCTCTGCTATTGTGCGAACGGGGGAGCGGTTTGGTGGAAGACATATTTTGCATGTTTTGCGTGGAGCACGCATTAAAAAAGTGCTGGAACTGGGACACGATAAACTTTCCGTTTTTGGGATTGCTAAAGATGCGAGCGAAGAGGAAATTATGTATTTTATCAATCTGCTTATTGCGAAAGGCCTAATTGCCAAAAGCGACGGAGAATATCCGACACTATATCTCACTAATCGTGGCAAGCAGTTTTTGAATAATCGTGAAAAGATCGTTTTGCCTGCACCGCAGTTTGAAAAAGAAGAGAGCGTTGCTGAAAAGAAAAAAGGCGCGTTGGAATATGACACGGGATTGTTTGAACAGCTAAGGGTTTTGCGTAAAAACCTCGCCGATCAAAAAGGTGTCCCACCATTCGTGGTTTTCAGTGATGTTGCCCTGCAAGAAATGGCCTACTATTTTCCCCAAAATGCAGAGAGCTTTTTGCAAATCAGTGGGGTGGGGGCGATGAAATTAGAGCAGTATGGGGAGAAGTTTATGCCGGTTATTCGAGATTATGTGAAGGAAAATAATTTAATTTGTAGAGACGCCCCGCTGGGGCGTCTCGGGAATAACCGTCGTCAAACAATGCGCGGAAATCTAGACGCCCCAGCGGGGCGTCTCTACAGGGGTGCAGGCTCTACATATTCCGAAACCAAAAAAATGTTGAACGCCGGGCTAACAATTGAAAAAATCGCCGGTGCGCGCGGATTGTCACCAACGACAATTATCGATCATATCGAAAAGCTGAAAGCCAGTGGGGAAGAAATCAAAATTGATCAGTTGCGCTTGCCAGACGCGCGGTTTCAAAAAATAAAATCCGCCTTTGAAAAATCCGGTGGAACATTTCTTGGCCCGGTGCGTGAAATTTTGGGGGAAGACTTTAGTTATGAAGAATTGAAGGTGGCTCGGTTGTTTTTGTGATTGAAATACTTGGACATTTGATGTCCATAATGGACATCAAATGTCTATTAGCGTTTTACAAAAATAAAAAGCCTCTTCTCAAGAAAAGGCTTTTTTGTTCCTTAAAGCTTCAGTCGAAAGATTAAAATCGTTCCTTCTCTTTCACCAAAGTCAAATACAACGCCGGGACAATAAAAAGCGTGAGAAAGGACGAGAGGATAAGCCCGAAGACAATCGTACTGCCAAGTGCTCGCCAGGTTTCGTTGGAGAGGGTGATGGGGATGATGCCAAAAATTGTGCAGATCGAGGTGATGAAGATGGCTTCGATTCTGGATTTGCCGGCGTCGACGACGGATTCGAAAAAGGGAATGTCACTTTTGATGTTCAAGTTAATTTTGTCGATGAGAATGATGGCGTTTTTGACCACGATGCCAAAGAGCGCGAGGATTCCAATGAGACCGGGAAAGCTGAGGCTAATTTGAAAAATAGCCATCCCGATGAACACTCCAATGAGGGCGAGGGGAAGGGTGACGAGTACAATCATTGATTGCTTGAACGAATTAAATTGAATGATGAGTGTGGAAAGGATGAGCGCCATGGCGATGACCATCGCGTTTATGATGGATGTGACAGACTCGGCATTTTGTTCGTTTTCACCGCCATAAACTATTAAATATCCGTCTGGTAATTTGTAATCACTCGCAACTTTCTTTTGAAATTCAGCCACGACGTTTCCGGGAATAGTTTTGCCTTCGACGCCGGCGGAAAGTAGCACGGCTTTTTTCTGATTAATGTGAGTGATGGTTCCCACGGATGGTTTGAGTTCAATTTTGGCCACGTCTTTCAAAAAGACTGGTTGACCTTTGAGGTTGGTGATTTCTAGATTCTGCACTGCCGCGAGATCGGGGAGTTTTTCTTCTAGAAAGCGCGCGTTGACTTTGATTTCTTTAGTGTCGCGAATAACGGTGCTAATTTCTGTGCCAGAGATGGCCATGCGAATAGTTCCGCCGACTAAAGCGGCGTTTAAGTTGTAGAGTTCCAGTTTGGTACTATCAAGCATAAAAGTATATTCAGCTGGAGCAGGCTTCAAAGATGTATCAATGTCGACTACGCCAGTAATGTCTGCGAGCATTGGGCGAAGATCGCTGGCAATCTTGTCGAGCACTTGCAAATCATCCCCAATAATTCTGGCTTCAAAGGCATTGCCAGATGGCGGTCCGCCGCCGGGAGATTCAACTTTGATGGTGACGCCTTTGATGGAATTCATGTCTTCACGGATTTTTTTGGCTAAATCATAGGAAGTGATTTTTCGCTCTTCTTTGTCTCGCAGTGTAATCACGATTCCACCCAAATGGGAAACGCTGCTGGAAACGCCGCCACTATTGTTGGGAGATGTTCCTGGTTGTCCGATGACGGTGGAAAAATTATTAATTTCATTGTAACGCAAAAGTTTTTCTTCCATTTGCGTGGCTAATTTATTGGTTTCGTCCAAATTAAGTCCGAGGGGAGCTTCGAAAGTGAGATAAATATTATCTTCGTCGGAAGCGGGGAAAAACTCGGTTGGCACAATTCCGGTTATGGGCAGAATAATAGCAAAAACAAAAAGAGCGAGTGTGGCAAAAATAACAGTCAGTCGTCTTTTTTTGGTGGAAACCAAGAGGCGCAGATATTTTTCGTATGTCGGAATAATTTTGTCAAAATGAACGATACCATGAATAAGACGACTGACAAAATCTTCATTTTCACAAGTACCTTGGCAACGCAACTTTTCCTTGATGGCTTCATCATCTTGCCATTCCTGGTCCATCAGTTGTTTGTTTTCAATCAGTTTTTGTTGGCCCTCGCGCGCATACCATTTACCTAGGAAGTAGAGGATGATAGCAATGACGATGCCGATGATGATTGTGACGACAGTTCTTTGCCAAAAGAGAAAAATAGTGAGAGCAGAAAGGAGGGTGAAATAAATCCAGAAAGATTTTTTGGTGAGACGAATGCGTTCCAGCACGGCCGCCAGCGGATGATTGATCATGAGCGCAATAAGGAGCGATGAGATGAGTGTCACGGAAACGGTAATCGGAATAGATTTGATGAAAGATCCAATGATGCCGGTGGCAAAAAGGAGAGGCAAAAAGGCCCAAGTGGTGGCGAGGGTTGTTGAAGTGAGCACAACTTTGAAATCGTTGAGCACAAGGAGAACGGCTTCTTCCGGGGTGAATTTTCCTGATTTCAGATATTGTTTGGTGGCGCTGACAACGACAATCGCATCATCAACCAAAAGACCAAGTGCTAGAATGAGTGAAAAAATGGAAAGAAAATTGAGTGAGATGCCGGTCATATTCATCACGCCGAATGTGGCGAAAAAAACCAAAGGAATGGCAAGTCCAGCCACAATTGCTTCTTTCAGTCCAACGATAAGGAAGAGCGTGATAAAAACCAAAACGAGCGTAATTAAAAAGTCGTGAGTGAGTTGGGTGAAATCTTTTTGGATTAATTTGGAAAAATCAGTCGTAGCGGCATATTTCACATCAGGTGCGAAGGTTTTAATTTTAGCATCGACAATCTTTCTCGCTACAGCAACAGTTTCAATGATTGATCCGCCGGTTTTCTTGATGATATCAATATTGACCGCTTCTTTTGGCTGCGAACCACCAATAGAAAAGCGTGAATAGACAGTACGGCTAATGGCTTTTTCTTCCACGGTCGCGATGTCTCCAATGTAGACAATGGCATTATTTTCGGAGTGGTAGATGGGAATTTTTTTCAAATCGGAAGCGCTGAAAAAGCGATTATCGGTGCGGATGGGATAGTTAAATTCATTGCCTTCAAAATTTCCTCCTGGAAAAGCCAGATTTGAAGATGCGATAGCCTGATTTGTCAGTGTGGCGGAAAGTCCATAACTGGAAAGTTTTTGCGGGTCATAGGCGACAGAAAACTCCCGCTCATCTCCGCCGGAAATTTTCACTTCGCGCACGCCGGGCAATTTTTCCAATTCATCTTTAATCTCATCGGCATAGTTGCGCAGCGTAAATCCATCGTATGGTCCAGTGAGGGAAAGTGAGAGAATCGGCGTGTCATCGAAAGAAATTTCATTTAGTTCTGGATCATTAGCGTCAGTTGGCAAGTCTTTGATTGTAGTCAGCTTATCGCGCAGACGTCTGATGGCATCATCTTGATTTTCGCTCGTGTCAAACTCAACGGAGATGGCTGAGAAAGAATTGCTTGAGCTCGAAGTGATTTTCTTGATCCCTTTCACGCCAGAAATTCCAGTTTCAATTTTTTTGGTCACTAACTCCTCCACATCAGCGGGGGACGCTCCGGGATAAGTGGTGGCAATCATCGCAAAGGGAACTTTAACTTCCGGGTTGGATTCACGAGGAAGTTTATTATAGCTAAAAATTCCCCAGCCAGTCAGGAGAACAATGAGCAGAACAACAACACGAAAGTTGACCACAAAAAAATTGAGCCAAGTTTTGCGCAGTTCTGGTTTAAATACTAATTGATCCAGATAGCGCTGGTCGGAGGATTTGGGTTGTAGGTTTTGGTCGGGCATACGGGGGAAATTTTAAATTTGAAATTAGTCCTCAAAGGATAAGCTTGAAGCAAAAAATTTGAATTCAAAACTAAATTAATAAATATTTAAATTGAATAATAAAAAAATATTGTCATCCTGAGCGGAGTCCGTACTCGGACGTAGTCGAAGGATCTGCCTGTGGTAACCGTAGTTCTTGTTATTCTCGGCAACACTAGCGATAATTGAAAGCAGATCCTTCGGCTTCACTGCGTTTCGCTCAGGATGACAGAAAAAAGCAAGGAAAATTTCGCAGAGATTTTTATTTCACCTCCACCGCATCGGAGTCTTTCAATGATTTATTACCGGAAATAATAACTCGTGTTTCTTTTGGTAAATCTAATTTGACCTCGGCGATTTCGCCAGAAATATTATCAATGGCTACATTAACCTTTTTTGCTTTTCCATTTTCTACGATAAAAAGATAACTTTCATTTTGGCCAACAGTAATGGAAGAGAGAGGGAGGAGAATTGCGTCGGATTTTTGAGGTTGTTCAATAATGTCCAGAGAAACATTGATAATTGTTCCACTAAGCAGAGTATTTTTTTCAGTTGGCTCGGCTTCAATCAGGAATTTTTTCGTAGCGGAGTCAGCGGATGGTGAGATGCTGGTAATTTTTGCATCGAAAGCTTCTTCATTATTATCAACAAGGTTCACGGTGAGTCCAAGAGAAAAATGCGAAAACTGTTGCTGATCAACAAAAAATTGCACCTTCAACTTTCCTGTTTTGCTAATGGTCGCGAGAACATCGCCCGCAGAAACGCTATCGCCTAGAGAAACTTGTTTTGAAGTGACAACGCCGGAAAGCGGTGCGGTAATGAGGTGGGCATCGAGTGCTCCCGAAAGGGCGATCTGTGCATTTTCATATTGCCTTTTTGCGATATCGCGCGCGCTGCGATTGGCAAAGCTGGCGGTTTTTTTATAATTATTTTCAGCAAGTGCGAGGGATTCCTTGGTAATACGCACGGCTTGTTCTAGCTCTTGAATTTGCGAACTCTGGAAACTATTTTTTCCGGCATCAGAATTATTTCCTGTGTCGTCAATTTTTACGAGAGTTTGATCTTGTGCCACAGTTTTTCCCAAATCAAAATTAACGCTCGTGATCGTTCCGCTGGATTTAGCAGTAATGCGCGCTTCATCTTTCCCCATGACCGTTCCTGGGAAAAGCAATGTTTTTTTGAGCGTGGAACTTTCTGCAATTGTTTGCACGCCGACAGGCAGAGCAGTTTTCTCTGTTTCCGCTAAGGGTGTTGTTTGCGAGTTGGTTTTTTTGTAGCCCCAAAAAGCAATCAAAATGAGAATTAAAGCAAGGGGGATGAGAATTTTTTTCATAAAAATATAGTTAAATTGATTTAGGCAATCGACTTTGAATTCTAGGCTAAATTTAAGTTTTTGTCAAACAAAGCAAACAAGCTAGCTGGTTTAGAAAATAAGAAATCCCCATCGCGCAGCTTGTGATGGGGATCCGGGTTTTCATAAAACTGTTGTTGGCCGATTTACTGTCAAGATTCTGACAGTATTTTTTAACAAAGAACGCTGGCATCTCCCTCCTTGAATTCAAACATGTCCAAAATTTTGTCGAAGATAAGTGATTTTGCTTCCTCATCTCCCGTAAAGACCGCTTTTCGTGTGCCATTGTTGAAATCGATCTCCACATCGCAGCCATACTTTTGCGCTGTGGCCTTGACGATTCTGGCCATGACCTCAAGATTGGCATCTTCTATCCGTACTTGAACTGCTGGTGACATAACTCCTCCTTTTGTTGGTGTCATCGTTGATGACGGTTGGTGTTTTTGCGGGCAAGTTTAACCTCGTCTCTAGCTTTACTCTTTTTGATTTTTCTGTCAAATAAAAAAATCGGATTAAGCAAGTAATCCGATTTTTTGAAGAAATAGTTCTTTCAATGCTTTACATCTTTTTGAAGGAAATTTTATAGACCGGCTCATAGGCGTTGTCGTATTCGTCTTTGATTTCAACAGTTTTTCCTTCCATGAGTGTGGACATGGCCACGTCAGTGATTTCTTGATCGAGTTCCTCGGCTTTCTTTTTAAGTGCTTCCAACTTGGCATAGCGTTCGCCCATCCGGCTTTGAGTCATGGCTTCAATCTGCTTCTTTTTTTCGCGTAGTTTTTTCAACTCGTCAGAAACCTCGGTGTAGCCATTGGCGTTAGTGAGCGCGTCGGCATATTCTTTTCTAATTTCCCTTTGCTCTTTTTTTGTGACTTGGAGCGTGTCAAACAGGTCTTGGATGTTTTGCATTTATTTGGTAAAAAATATTTATTAGCAACAAGATTGATAGTAGCATAGATTTTAGAAAAGAGGAAAAGAACGATTTGTAGAGACGCCCCGTTGGGGCGTCTTTGCTATCACCGATGGCGTTATCATCAATTGCAACGCATTGATGGTAATGATTCCCTAGACGCCCCAGCGGGGCGTCTCTACGGAAATGCCCCAATAAAGCCTAAAATACAGCACTTGACATATTGTCTAAAAAGTGCTATGGTTACTGGAATAGAAAAAGGTAAAAATAATAAAAAATAACAACCAAAAAGAGGAGAAGAGAAAAATGGAAAAGAAATTGAACGCAGGGGAAATGACTTATGGCTGGGTACTATGTGTAGCCGTAGTAGCGGCTGTCCTGTATGGATCATTAACGATTCATAGCGACAACAAGACGAGCGAGTCAATGAAATCGGTGGCCGGCACCCAGGCCAATCAGCAGTTTTTTGATAATGACGAAGTTGTGTTATTAAAAAAACAGCTGATGTATCTCGAGGATTCTCTCGAGTATAATAAGCGATTAAAAGTGGAAGAAAAAGAAAAGCTTCCGCTGGAACTGACGGACGAATCACTCGAAAGCGAAATTATCTGGGTTAAGGCTCGGATTGATCAGCTCTCGAGATGACAAAAGGGAGCTGTTCGCGTCGCGAACAGCTCCTGATTTTTTTTCTGGAGACATTGTGTTAAAATGAGTTTATGCTTAAAAAAACCAAAATTCAAATAATAATAGTTGTTAGCTTAGGCGTCTTTTTGATTGGGGCGTTTTTTTATTTTTACAAAAATAGTGGAAATACAAAAGTGGAGCTCAATTTGGCGCAAAATAGTGAGGAGCAAAAAATGGTTGGAGAAGATGTTGATAATGAAGATGAGCTTTCTAGTGAGACGAACCCGCCTTCGCTAAAGCTACAGCGTGGCGAGGCGGAAAATAACGAAGCAAATAATCAGCCTATTCAAGCCTTGAAAGATGTTATAAGTGCAGATAAATCAGATACTACGAGTGATGCGGAAGCGTCAAAAATAACTAAATTATCCATCACAAATCGATTAGCAACTTGGGGTTTTCAAAAAGCATCGGAGCGAAAAATTGATACGATTATTATTCATTCGTCATACGATGCAATTGGCGATGATCCATATTCAGTGAGCGGAACGATCGCGGAATATAAATCCTACGGCGTTTCTCCGCACTATCTTATTGACCGCAAAGGGAATGCATACCGACTTGTCGCGGATCAAAATATCGCCTATCATGCGGGAGAGAGCAAGATGCCGGACGGTCGGACGGGAGTGAACGCCTTTTCCATCGGGATTGAAATGCTTACGACCAAAAAAGATAAGTTGACTGATGCGCAATATGACGCGTTGAAACTGCTCATTTCTGATCTCAAGGGAAAGTATAAAATTACCAATGTGCTTGGTCACAATCAGATTGCGCCAGGGAGGAAAGATGATCCTTGGAATTTTGAGTGGGGGAAATTGAAGTAAAATAACTTGCTTGTGAAATATCCTCCTCTCCCTTAGGGAGAGGATGTCCGAAGGACAGGTGAGGGCAAGGGCTATAAATTATAAGTAATTTAAGCTAAGCTAGTTTTTCTTAATATTAAACCCTTTCCCTCATCCCCGCCGTGGCGGGGCCACCTTCTCCCGGAGGGCGAAGGGGAAATAAACTTTGTGTGAAATAATCTTAAGTCTATGCAAATAATTATTGAAATCAAAAATAAAATAACCAAGCTGATTCTTAAAGACGGCGAAAAAACACTGGAGGAGGTGGTTTTTTTGGTCGATGAAAATATCTCTGAAAAACTTTTGCCTAATTTTGACACGCTACTCAAAAAAAACAAGCTAACCATAGGTGATATCGACAATGTTGAAGTGGAAACCGATTTGGGTGACACTTTCACCTCGCGTCGAATCGCCGAGGCAATGAAAAATGCTTTTGATTGGACAAAAAAGAACGAAAGCCAAAAAGCTTGACATTTTCCCTAAAACAGGCTAGTTTTGCTAGTCATGGTTCATTATCAATCAATAAACAAAGGAAAGGAGCGTGATATGAACGAGTTGGCTGTATATTTGGAAGGATTTACTCCAAGTGTTTGTTTGTCTGGGCAAGTCGGAAAAAAGAGCTTTGCTTCTTTATCGGAGATGGAGGAGCTCGTGGTCGAACTTGTCTCGGAAGAACTGAGGTTGCAGGAAAAGCTTTTCTATCTTGAGGCAGATGAGGCTTATCAGGCCAATGAGATTGTCGCCATGCGCGAAGAAATTCGCTTGCTCAGGCGGGAAAAAGACCGGGCTATTGAAAAAGTTTTCAACCTGGGTATGGATTGTCGAGTCAAGTATGACCTAAATTCTATACTTACTTCCAGGAACCAGGAACTCAAGGATAAGATTCTCTGGGCGAGCAGTCAGCTGGACACGCTGGAGCATGCTTATATTAACGAGTGGATGCAGGGGCGGATGGCTGAAAAGCTCATCTCTCCGAAAAAAAAGCTGAAAGATGTTTCGCTGAAGGAGGTCAAGGAATTGCTTGACTCCGTGAGAGAAAAAATAGGAGAAATAGAAAAGGAGCTGATGGCGTAAATTGATTTGAACTGCAAGAAAGACTAATTTCGAGGGAGGTATTTATGGAAAATGAGCCAAAAAAAGATGATTATAGGGACTTTATATGTGTCAACTGTGGTGGTCACCGTCTTAGCAAGGGAGAATTCAATGTCAACTGCCTTGCTGAGAGGTTAGATGGCAAAAAAGTGGAGAGTGACTGGAAAACTATTAGCCTTCAATGTGTCGATTGCGGCGCTAAACTGGTTGATTCCTATGGCAAGGAGCATTTCAAGGAGACGCCGGAAATAATGAAAAAGCTGGGAGACCTACGAAGATTGTCATGAAAATTCTAAATTTCCCCCGGATTGTCTCAATTAAGATGATCCGGTTTTTGTTTTTATTGAGCTAAAATTTGGATAATTTCAAATTTTGCTTGACATAAATTTCCCGCATAGTGTATAATACGATTGTAATGAAAAAAAGCACAATTATATTTTCTTAGATTTTTGCGTCCGCTAAAAAAATAGCGGGTGGCTTGCTTTATTTTTGAAGTTGTGCAATACTGATTTTAGAGCTTGTTTTACTTGAAAAATAACTTCTCCGCTCAATCTCGGAGAATTTGAAATTTTGGATAAAATAAATTAGGTAAACTTAATACTTTAATATAGATCTCATTTAAATTATTATTTCTCGGGTGAGAAGAGGGAAATAATAAGGTAATGAGCGTTATTTGTATGCTTAAAGTCCCCAAGAGTTTGAAGGTGAAAGACGCCTTTAGTTCAGAGTCGTCTCTTTCTAAGAGAAAGTTTTTCAAATCAATGTCTCTGGTATCTTTGCCAAACTTGATTGAAGTCCAGTCAAATTCATATAACTGGCTTTTGGAAAAGGGACTAAAAGAGCTTTTAGACGAAGTCAATCCGATAGTGGATTTTACTGAGAAAGATTTAGAGTTGTCTTTTAAAGAATACTACCTGGACGAACCGAAGTATAATGAAGTTGTCGCTAAGAATAAAAATATCTCATACGAAGCGCCTTTGCGTTGTAAGGCACAACTGCTCATCAAAAAAACCGGAGAAGTGAAAGAACAGGAAATCTATTTGGGAGACTTTCCCCTAATGACTGATCGCGGAACTTTTATCATCAACGGCGTGGAAAGAGTGGTGGTTAGTCAGATCATCAGAAGTCCCGGCGTGTTTTTTTCAATGGATTATCAGAAAGGCAAAAAGCTATTTGGAGCGAAAATCATTCCTAATCGCGGAGCATGGCTCGAAATTGAAACAGATACGGAAGGCGCAATCTATGTGAAAATTGACCGCAAACGAAAAGTGGCCATCACCTCGCTTTTGCGGGCTTTTGGCTATGGAACCGATGCGAAAATTTTGGAACTTTTCAAAGATTCAGATAAGGGGGAGGTTTCTTTTATTGAAGAAACAATCAAAAAAGATATTGCCAAAAGTCAAGGTGAAGGCTATAAAGAAGTCTACAAAAGAATTCGTCCGGGCGATTTGGCAACTGAATCTAACGCCAAGCAAGTGATCGATTCGATGTTTTTTAGTTTTGAAAAATATGATTTTGGCGCTGTGGGACGCTATCGCTTGAATCAAAGGTTGGAAGTGGAAGAGCCAAATGATGAAGCACATCGCGTGCTAACTCATAATGATTTGATTTTAATTATCAAAGAAATTATCCGACTGAATAACGATCCGATGGCGATTGCCGATGATATTGACCACCTGGGAAACAGACGTGTGCGCTCCGTCGGAGAGTTAGTGCAGAATAAATTACGTGTTGGATTTGCTAGAACGGTGAGAAATATTAAAGACCGGATGAGTACATGTGACATGGAAACGGTTGTTCCGGGACAGTTGGTTAATTCTCGTCCGATCGCAGCTTCGATTAAAGAATTTTTTGCCAGTTCGCAACTTTCGCAATTTATGGACCAGGTCAATCCTTTGGCGGAGCTTGAACATAAACGCAGAATCAGTGCGATGGGACCAGGTGGTCTTACTCGTGAGCGGGCCGGTTTTGAAGTGCGCGACGTGCACCACTCTCATTATGGGCGTATTTGTCCGGTAGAAACTCCGGAAGGACCAAATATTGGATTGGTGGGACATCTAGCAACTTATACGAAAATCAATCAATACGGCTTTTTGGAAACGCCCTATTTGCGAGTTTGCAAAGAAATTGAGAACACGGAAGAAAATCTTTTAAATAAAATTTTAGATGAAGAAATAGCCGGTCTAAGAATCGGAACATTTTTGGGTACCAAAGATGCGAAGAATGTTTCCAGAGACAAAGCTAAGACAGTTAAAGTTAAGCCTTTTGTCAGTAAGGACATTGACTATATTAATGCCACGGTGGAAGATCGCAAAAATATTACCCACGCCGGAATTAATATTGATGAATTTGGAAATATTTTGGATGCCATAGTTGGCGCGAGAGTGAAAGGCCATACAACGGAAATTGAAGCGACAAAGTTAGACTACATCGATGTATCCGCCAAACAATGTATTTCTGTGGCAACTTCGCTTATTCCTTTTCTTGAGCACGACGATGCCAACCGTGCGCTTATGGGTTCAAATATGCAACGTCAAGCTGTGTCTTGCGTGAAACCGCAAGCTCCGCTTGTGGGAACGGGAATTGAAGATAAAGCGGCGGTTGATTCGGGACAAGTGGTTGTGGCCCGCGCTGCGGGAGAGGTGACGGAAGTAGACGCTGATCATATTATTATTAAAGAAGAAGCCCCGGTGGGAGCAAAAAAACCTTTTCTCAAAAGGGATTATCATTTGCAAAGTTTTGTCAAATCCAATGCCTTCACTTCGATGAATCAGGTGCCACGCGTAGCAAAGGGTGATGTGGTGAAGAAAGGTCAACTTTTGGCCGATGGCGCTTCGACTGATCATGGAGAGCTTTCGCTTGGACAAAATATCGTGGTAGCATTCATTCCTTGGGAAGGATCGAATTATGAAGACGCGATCATCATTTCTGAAAAACTAGTGCAAGATGACCGCTATAGCTCGATCCATATCGAAGATTTTTCGATTGATGTGCGCGACACAAAGCTGGGACCAGAATTGATTACTCGCGATATTCCCAATATTGGAGAAGAGCGACTCAAAAATCTTGACGAGACAGGTATTGTGGTGATTGGCGCGGAAGTGGCTTCCGGAGATATTTTGGTGGGAAAAATTTCTCCGAAAGGCGAGGGCGATCTAACCAGTGAAGAGAGATTGCTTCGTGCTATCTTTGGAGAAAAATCAAGGGATGTCAAAGACAGTTCACTCTATCTGCCTCATGGCGAATATGGCAAAGTGGTGGATATTAAAATCTTTTCTCGTGAACAAGGCGATAAACTTTCGACCGGCGTGATTCAACAAATTCAAGTTTCCGTGGCACAGCTCAAAAAAATCTCCGTGGGAGATAAATTAGCCGGACGCCATGGAAACAAAGGTGTGATTTCTCGCATTGCTCCAGTTGAGGATATGCCTTATCTGCCCGATGGAACTCCGGTGGATATGATTCTCAATCCTCTTGGTGTGGCGTCACGTATGAATATCGGACAAATCTTGGAAACCCATCTTGGTTGGGCGGCGCTAAAATTAGGCTACAAGGCAGCGACACCAGCATTGGAAGGCGTGACCGAACAACAGATTAAAGCAGAATTGAGAAAAGCCGGACTACCGGAAAGCGGAAAAGTAAGACTAAAAAATGGACGATCCGGTGAACTATTCGATAATGAATCAACCGTCGGCGTAATGTATGTGATGAAGCTGCACCATTTGGTGGATGACAAAATTCATATGCGCTCGATCGGACCATACTCTCTGATCACGCAACAACCACTGGGAGGAAAAGCCCAATTCGGAGGACAACGATTCGGAGAAATGGAAGTGTGGGCGCTGGAAGGTTATGGCGCATCCTATACTTTGCAAGAAATGCTAACTATTAAATCAGATGACCAGATGGGACGCTCGAAAGCCTATGAGTCAATCATTAAGGGCGATCCAATCAAGAGTCCGAATGTGCCAGCTTCTTTTCATGTGTTGGTTAGCGAACTCAAGGGACTTGGCCTTAATGTGGAATTGAACGAAACCAGTGTCGATGGCAATGTCGATGTGGATGAGGTGCGAGTGAATCAGGATGATGAAAGTATTTAAAAAGTTAGACCTAAAATTTTTTAAGTAATCGACAAGTTGCAATATTGGGAGAAAAAAATATTTTCACCATATTGCGAATCAGCCGGTTGCCAATCTAAGTATGATGGAGTCAATCACTAACACTAAAACCAGCAATTTCTCGAGCGTCCGGCTAAAGATTGCCAGTCCGGCAGAAATTTTGGACTGGTCCAATGGTGAAGTAACGAAGCCCGAGACAATCAATTATCGGACTCAGCGCTATGAAAAAGATGGACTGTTTTGTGAAAAAATCTTCGGACCTTCGCGAGATTGGGAATGTTATTGCGGAAAATACAAACGCATTCGCTACAAAGGGATTGTCTGTGACAAGTGCGGTGTGGAAGTGACCAGAAGTGTTGTGCGTCGGGAGCGGATGGGACACATTAAACTTTCTGTTCCAGTTTCTCATATCTGGTTTTTGCGTGGCGTGCCATCAAAAATTGGTCTCGCACTTGGGATGGGCGTGCAAGATTTGGAGCGCGTGATTTATTTTTCCAGTTATGTGGTTTTGAGCGTGGACGAAGCAGAAAAGGAAAGAGCTATGACGCAAATTGAACAAGAGGTAAAATCCAAACAGAAAGAATTAGAGAAAAATTTCCAAGACGAAGAAGATCAGAAGCGAACTAAACTAGAAGGACTCAAAGAGATTTATCGTACTTCCAAGGAAGAGTTGAAGAGTTTGCGCAAATATCAAATCATTTCTGAAATTGAATATTTCAATCTCTCTTCTCGTTATGGGCAAGTTTTTACGGCGGGAATCGGCGCAGAGGCGATCCGAAAACTCCTCGAGGAGTTAAATATGGAAGAAGAGATTGAAAAATATAAGGCAATGCTGGTAAATGAGGAAGAAATCGCCGATAAGAAAAAGGTGATGAAAAGGATTAAACTTCTCAATGGTTTGGTTAATGCGAAATTAAAACCGGAATGGATGCTTCCGGTGATTATTCCGGTTATTCCGCCAGATTTGCGACCGATGGTGGCACTGGACGGCGGACGTTTTGCCACATCGGATATCAACGATCTCTATCGTCGAATTATCAATCGCAACAATCGCTTGAAAAAACTGATGGAAATCGGTGCGCCGGAAGTGATTACGCGCAACGAAAAACGGATGTTGCAAGAAGCTGTTGATGCGCTGTTTGATAATAGTGCCAGAAAATCGCAAGTGAGTGTGGCGGCTTCGACCGGACAAAGAAGAGCCTTGAAATCCCTCGCGGATACATTGAAAGGCAAGCAAGGACGTTTCAGGCAAAATCTGCTCGGCAAGCGCGTGGACTATTCTGGTCGTAGCGTGATTGTGGTGGGACCAAAACTGAAATTGCATCAATGTGGACTCCCAAAGAAAATGGCGCTGGAACTGTTCAAGCCGTTTATTATCAATAAATTAATCGAAAGAGAGTTAGCCTATAACGTCCGTAGTGCCGGAAAGATGGTAGAGGCGGAATCAGAAGAGGCTTATGATATTTTGGACGAGATCATCTCGCATCATTACGTGCTCTTGAATCGTGCTCCGACTTTGCATCGTTTGTCAATTCAGGCTTTCCAGCCAGTGCTAATCGAAGGCAAAGCGATTCAGATTCATCCGATGGTTTGCTCCGCTTTCAATGCGGACTTTGACGGTGACCAAATGGCGGTACACGTGCCACTGACAGATAAGGCGCGTTGGGAAAGTGCGAATCTTATGCTTTCTTCCAAAAATCTTTTGAAACCAGCCAGTGGAGAACCGATTATTTCACCAACATTGGATATGGTTTTGGGTTGTTATTATATCACGCATATTTTGGCTGGCGCTAAAGGTGAAGGCCGAATTTTTGGCTCCGCTGACGAAGCGATTTTGGCAGAGGAGTTGGGGCAAGTGGATGTGCGCGCGAAAATTAAAGTACGCTTGGATAATGAAATACTCGAAACCTCTATTGGAAGAATCAGGCTTAACAATATTATTCCTTCAGAAATTGGTTTTCAAAATTATGAAATGACCAAAAAAGAATTAAAATCACTCGTGGCAAAAGTCTTAGAAGTTTGCGGTCAAGAAGCGACGGCGATTTTTGTGGATGAAATAAAAAATCTTGGCTTTGCTTCTGTCACAAAATCTGGTATCAGCTGGGGAATGGATGATCTCAATGTGCCGACTGACAAAAAAGAAATTATGGATGAGGCAGAAAAGAAAGTTGATGTGGTCAAAAAGCAATATAATTTAGGACTTTTAACTGAGGGCGAGCGCAAAGGCAAAGTGATTGAAATTTGGAATGATACGAAAAACAAAATTACTGATCGCGTGCGCGAATCGATGGATAAAGAAGGACCGGTTTATTCAATGGTCTATTCCAAGGCTCGTGGTAGTGAATCGGTAGTTGTGCAGATGGCTGGTATGAAGGGACTGATGGCGGGACCAACCGGAGAAACGATCGAACTGCCAATCAAGAGTTGTTTCAAGGAAGGAATGAATGTTTTGGAATATTTTATTTCCACCCATGGAGCAAGAAAAGGAATGGCAGACACCGCTCTTCGAACAGCGACGGCCGGTTATCTCACTCGTCGGCTCGTTGATGTGGCGCAAGATGTGATTGTGCGGGAAGAGGATTGTCATGATAGTGACGGCGCGTATATCTATAAGGAAGATTCTGATCGGATCGGACAAAATTTTGCTAGTCGAGCTGTTGGTCGCGTGCTGGCTGAAGATATTATTAATGCAAAAGGCAAGGTGATTTTGAAAGTTGGAAAATTAGTAACCAAAGAAGATACAGAGCTAATTGAAAAAGCCTTGCCGGAAAAAATTAAAATCAGAACAGTGGCAACTTGCAAAACTCCACGCGGAGTTTGCCAAAAATGTTACGGAATGGATCTCGGGCGAGGACATCTAGTGGAAGTTGGTCAAGCAGTGGGAATTGTGGCAGCGCAAGCGATTGGTGAGCCAGGAACCCAGCTGACGATGCGTACTTTCCATATTGGAGGTATTGCCGGATCAGATATTACTCAAGGTCTTCCTCGCGTGGAAGAAATTTTTGAGGCGCGTCCTCCTAAGGGAGAATCAATTATTTCTGAAATCGATGGCAAAGTTATTGAGATTGAACAAACGGATAAATCAGTGATTGTGAAGATTGAGTCGACTGATACGGTGGATGTGGTTATGGAATATCAGATTTCAATCGGTAGCACACTTAATGTGGCAGTTGGTGATCTTGTGGCGAAGGGAACACAACTGAGCGAAGGACATATTGATCTCAAAAAACTTTATGCCACAATGGGACGTGAAGCGGTGCATCGTTATATTACTCGCGAAATTCAAGATGTGTATGCTTCGCAAGGTGAAGGTATTAATGATAAGCATATTGAAGTGATTGTGCGTCAGATGTTTAGCCGTGTTTCCATTCTGACCGAAGGAAGTTCTGATTTTCTGCCGGGTGATATTTTTGAAATTGATGAATTCAATGAAGCCAATCTTCGCGCGAAAGCTAGGGGTGGCGAAGAAGCAACTGGCGAGCGAATACTTCTCGGGATCACGAAAGTTGCTCTTTCCACCGAGAGTTTCCTTTCCGCCGCATCCTTTCAAGAAACAGCGCGCGTGCTGATTAATGCGGCCGTTTCTGGCAAAGAAGACAAGCTTCGTGGGCTCAAGGAGAATGTCATTATCGGAAAATTAATTCCAGCGGGAACCGGTTTTCAAAGACAAGACTAAGGAATAGCTAGCAACTTGAAAAAAACTCCGACGCAACGTCGGAGTTTTTTGTTTGCTCTTCCGACAGTTTGTTGTTATAATAAAACTAATGAAAATTATTCTGCCAAATAAAATAGTATTTGAAGCCAACTATCAGTCAGATGGACTGAAAGGTTTGGTTTGAATGTTTTCAAAAAGCGCCAATTGGGCGTTTTTTATTTAACTTATTAACGCGAAAAAAATATGGAAAATCAAATAATTCCCGAAGCTCCTCAATCGCGAGCGGACAAAATATTTTTTATTATTTTCGGATTGTTGCTTTTCGGGTCGGTTTTTTTCACCTATTATCGCATAATGCTTCAAAAAAACTATGTCGTTGAAGCGCAAGTTGATTGTGATCCCTATACTCAGAAATGTTTTGTTTGGGAGTGTGATCCTGCTTCTACCATTCCTGGCGAGGCTTGTACTGGTGATCCTGAAGAAGACAGCTGGTACTATAATTTAGCCAAGAGAAATGCGGCCAACATTCCACTTTGTGATCCGGAAAAAGACGAAAGTTGCACACCAATGCTTTGCGAGTCGGGAGAAAAGGATTGTGAAGAAATTTATTGTAACGAAGAGAACAAGCTTGAACAAGAGGTTGAGTGTAATGATCCAGAGGAATATGCGAAAAATAATCCGCCGGAAGAAGAGTCTGTTGGAGATGAGGAAGCGGAATGTGAAGAGGGAGACGTGGAATGTGAAGCAGCGGAATGTGAAGAGGGAGATGTGGAGTGTGAAGCAGAAGATACCGAAGACCTGCCTGCCGAGGAAGATTCGCTTGACAATAGTCAATCTGACCCCACTCAAACCGACACCGTCACTCCGGCAGATGTAACACCACCCATCAAATAGACTTCCCAAAAGCGCCTTTCCGGCGCTTTTTTTGTCAGTTAAAAAGCAATAGTTAAGGCTAAATTACTGATTACTCTTGACAATCTACGAAAAATGCTATAGACTAGCACTATAATACTACATAAATTGTAACAAACTAGCACTATGTTCAACAGAGACATTTTGGATTATTTAGAAAAATGGAAGCTTAAAAAAGCGAGGAAACCGCTTGTTTTGCGAGGTGCTAGGCAAGTTGGGAAAACTTCCGCCACCTTGATATTTGCTAAGCGTCATTTTGAAAATCTTGTGCATATAAACTTGGAAAAAGCGGAACATTATGAATTATTCAAGGAAACTGATAGTATTGCTGAATTTGAAAAAATCACAGATATCGTTTTGAAAGAGAAAGTCATCCCTGGCAAAACACTGATTTTTATTGATGAAATACAAAATACGCCAAACCTGATCGCACTGCTTCGGTTTTTTTATGAAGAACGTCCCAATTTGCATGTAATTGCCGCTGGATCGCTTTTGGAAGCTAAGCTAAAAAAAGAAGGTCTGTCGATGCCGGTCGGCAGAGTTGAATATGCCTATGTTTATCCGCTAACCTTTTTTGAATTTTTAGGCGCAATTAAAGAAAACAACTTACTTGATTTTTTAAAAAAGGTTACTTTATTGGAATCAATTCCCCTTGCAATTCACGAGCGGGCTTTGAAATTATTTTATGACTATACGCTCTTGGGCGGTATGCCAGAAATTATTTCTCTGCACATCGAAAATAGTTCGCAAGAAGAAATGAATTCTGCATATTCATCGCTACTAACATCCTATAGCGAGGATATCTATAAATATGCAACATCTGCGGGAGTTAAATATCTGAGACATGTGCTGGAGCAGGCTCCCTATTTCGCAGGAGAACGGATTACTTATGAAAAATTTGGCGGAAGTGGTTTTGGTAGTCGAGAAATGAGCGAAGCGTTTGATGTGCTGGAAAAAACCATGCTTGTGAAACAGATAAATGCCACAAAATCTCTTCGTGCACCACTCATGGCTCAAAAAAAGAGAGCTAAGAAAATTCTCTATCTAGATAGTGGTTTTGTTAATTTTAAAAATAATCTCCAAGCGGAGTATATAAAGTTAACTGATTTAAACGATTTATACCGCGGAAAAATTGCTGAGCAAATCGTGGGTCAAAACATTCTTGCGAATGGTGCGCATAGCGAACAAGCGCTCTATTATTGGGCGAAAGAAAAGCCAAACTCATCGGCGGAAGTTGATTTTTGCATGGTTGGTAGAGGAAAGATTCTTGGCATAGAGGTGAAATCCGGCCACTCGGCAAAATTGAAATCCCTTTTGAGTTTTGCCTCTAGCGTTGAAAATAGTAGAATTTTAAGGATCTATAGCGGACAATTGCAAGAGCAGACCGTTTCCGCTTCTGGCACAGAACACAAACTAATCTCATTGCCGTTTTATCTGGTCAATCGAATTTTTGATTTAGGTTAAGCCTCGATTAATTATGGTAAATAACATACAGAAAAGAAAAACATTACTAATCAAACCACATCATTTTCTGGATATAATAAAACTTTTTGGTTCTGGCCTGGAAAGTTTTGTGCCTAATTTTGAATACGGTCATGTTTTTTGGAAAGTCGGCAATGAAATTTTGGAAAATCCCAATGTTCAGCTAGAGCTTACGCTGGATAATGACGCTGCTTGTATCCCTTGCAAGTTTAGCAACGGACTGATTTGCACAGGCACCACTTCGGCTGACTCCAAGGAAATTTCTAAAGACGATTGGAATAAGCTAATCGATCAGCGACTTCTCAAAATTCTTGGTCTCGAAAATGGTATGAAAATTTTCGCGCTAGAACTTTGCAAGTTGGCGAAAGAAAAAATCAACCGAGAAAGTATTTTTGCCGTCTGGAAAGAAAAACCAGTTGAAATTACCGAAAAAAGAGCTAACTTTTTGATTTTGGGAATTGAAAAGTATCTTGAGAAATATAAATGATTAATAAGACGCCAAAATAAAAGGCACAAAGCCTCCATTTGTTTGAGGATAATTTTTTTGGTATAATCTAATTAAAGTTAGATAAATTTATTATTCCTATGAACAATAAAGAACTTGATTTTTTAATCCAAGAGGGCGAAGGATTTAATCTTGAATTTAAGGAAAGCTATAGCTCAAATATTGCCCGGGAAATTTGCGCTATGGCCAATGCTAATGGAGGCAAGATTTTGATCGGCGTTACTGATGATGGGAAAATAAAACCGGCCACTTTGAGCAATCGGATGAAATCGGAAATTCAAGACTTGGTCAGAAAATTCGATCCAATCTTCTCGGTGGGTATAAGCGAATTTGAAGGCGTGGTGGTTATTGACGTACCCGAAGGTAAAAAGAAACCCTATTCAACCGGAGGAAAATTCTATATGCGTCAAGGTGCCAATAGTCAGCAGCTTTCCCGAGACGAAATCAGAGATCTTTTTATGGACGAAGGCCTTATTCGCTTTGACGAAAAATTGAATAAAAAATTTGATCTGGCAAAAGATTTTAATGACGAGGCTTATGGGAACTTTTTGAAAAAAATAGGCATAGAAACCAAACTAAGCCGGGATGAAGTTTTGCGAAACTTGGAATTACTAGGAGATAATAAACTGAAAAATGCTGGAGTATTGATGTTTTGCAATAAAGCCTCACGGTTTATCAGCAGTGCCACGATCACTTGCGCCCTGTTCCGGGGAAAAACAAAAACCAAAGTGATAGACAGCAAGGAATTCGATGCCGATTTATACACCAACTATAACGAGGCTTTCCGTTATTTGGAGTCTAAGATAAACACAGAATATATCATCCGGGGTGGCGGTCCGAGAAAAGAAGTATTGGAACTACCGGAAGAAGCGTTGAGAGAAGCGCTTCTCAACGCAATCGCTCATCGGGACTATTTTTCCATTGGCAACATTCAGATCAGTATTTTTTCCGACCGGGTGGAGATTGATAATCCGGGGAGTTTGATTGGCAATATTAAAGTTGAAGATTTATACAAAAAAAGTTTTCCCAGAAATACGCTTCTTTTTGGACTAATGCAAAGAATGGAATTGGTTGAGAAGATTGGTTCTGGGCTAATGAGAATAGGCGAGATGATGGACGAATATTTATTGCCTCATCCAAAATTGGATGTCAGTGATGTTCGCTTCAGTATTACTTTCGAACGGCCGGATTTGCAAAAGATGAGTGTTGAGCAAAGGATGGAAGAATATGCCAATAGGGTGAGTGAAAAGGTGAGTGAAGGGGTGAGTGAAAAGGTGAGTGAAAACCAATTTAAAATCCTAGGAATTATTAAGGACAACAGGTTTATTACCGTCCTGCAGTTAAAGGATATATTACAAATATCCGAAAAAAGCGTTAATAGTAATCTTAAAAAGATGAAAGAAAAAGGATTAATTAAAAGAATCGGGCCGGATAAGGGAGGATATTGGGAAGTGGTGAGTCAGTAAGGGCAGAAGTAACGGATAAAGAATTTGGGAAATATAATTTTGGTGTCTCAAGTAAATGCGGAGAGAGATGAATAGGTTGCGAATTTTATTTTCCTTGCCCTCCCAAAGTTTCCATGCTACAATACTCTCAGAAGAAAAAAAAGGGGGATAAGCGGAGAATCATATGAGTGCTTTCCGACCAAATCCGAATAATGAGCAGATAATATTTGAATCACCGGTTATGCTGGTGAGTAGTTATGGTTTGAATTTAGTAGTAAATTGAATAGTTTCCCAAAACGCCGTTTGTGGCGTTTTTTTGTCGGCTGAAATTTGAAACTGAAATTTGCCCTTGACTATATGGCGCATTAGCCTATAATTTAATTAAAGCTACGGAGGAATAATAATATGCTAGAACTTCTGAATAAAAAATCGATTTACTATATATTTCACACAAGCATTTTTTGTTTTGTTGCACGCTTTGAGCTTTACGCTTAAGGCGTGTTTTTTTATGCGTATAATTTTTAACAAATTAGCCAAAAAAATGAAAAATCAATCGCACAAGCTAATAGTTATTGTTGCAATGTTTTTGCTGGTACCTTTTTGGGCATTTGCCGATGAAATTGTGCCGGAAGACGACATCACGCCAAAAGAAGCGGTGCAAATCGTCAAGGAAGAAATGGCATCCGATCTTCCTGCCAGCGAAGGAACATTAAAAAAAGATGGAGCAGAATTAACGCTAGAGGACGAAATGCCAACTGATGGCGACATTGTTACCCTGCCAGTTCAAGCAACAGGAGAAATTAAAATGGAAAGCGCCGAAAATGGTCAAGTCAAAATTGGCTTACCAGATGATGGAAGCGCCGGAAAAGCAACGATGGTTAATTCCAGCACGGTAGTTTATCCAAATACCGGAGAGGGAGTGGACACCGTTGTTTCTGTTCCAAGCAGTAAAATGATCGAAACTTATCACATCATTCGTTCCGTTGATTCTCCCACAAAATATGAATACAAATTGACAATACCGGAGGGCGGAAAACTGCAAAAAACCGAAGAGGGATACGTTGTAATTATTGACGCCGAGGGCTTGCCGATAATGACAGTTACTGCTCCCAGCGCCAAAGACACCAATGAAAAGCCCGTGCCATTGCATTTGGATATTGAAAATGGAAGTGTTGTTCTGACTGTGGAGCATGACGCGAGCTTTGCCTATCCGATTGTGGCGGATCCGACGTATTATGGAATCGAAATGACTGATGCTGAAGTTAAATTTTGTAAAAAACCATGGAACTGGAATAATTGCTATAAAGTTGGGTTCACACTTAAAAATGAAGCAACGAATGTTGCTGATTCGGTGTGGGGGAAATATAGGTGGGACAAGTGGAAGGGCGGATCAGATGCCGTTAGGCATTGTTATTGGAGCGGAAGAATGGCGCAGGAATTTGGAGTTGATGAGGCGAAAGGATTTGGTGATAGACACGAGGATACGGATGCTCCGAACAAACCAAAAAAGCCAAACACAAAAGACAAGAAAAAACTAAAAAATTGGGAAAATGATGTTAAGGAATGGGAGAAGAAATATAAAGAATGGGAAGATGATAAGAATATGGACTTGAAGAATAATAGCAAAGGAAGAAGCTGGGCATTTAATGGCAAAGGATCTCTAAAAAAAGATGAGCTGAAGGAGCGTTGCATCAAAGGAGTCACCTCAGGTGAACTAAAAAGATTACAATTTTAAGATAATAGCCATATGAACAAAACGATTAAAATATGTACCGCAACACTTGTAGTAATATCCCTATTGGCTGTTTATCGCTATGCCGTTAAGGATGTCCTGGTTCAGCAAGAGAGGAAGAAGGACGTTTTGGTTTTAAAGGAATACCTTTCCCAACAAACTTATGTCAATTTTCTGACAAATGAGTGGATTAGCAGAGGAGAATGTTATATGCCAGAGCAAGGTTATTGTGCAATAATTCATTTTGATGCTCCTGCGGATAAGTGCTTAGGACTAGAGGAGCAATTTCGGAAAGAATTGGATGAGCGAATAAAAGAGAATACTTCGCAACCAGAATTTATTAAATTCAAGGACAGAATATTTTCTCCGGGGATACTGCTAGAAAGAAATGCAGATGGCTCCTGCACGGTAGAGTTTGCTGTCAAGAAAATCAGCACCAATTTTGTTGGTAAAATTTTGAGAAATTTATAGCAACACAAAACTTATGATTGCTTTCCGACCAAATCCGAATAAACTGCAGATAATTTTTGAATCACCGGTTATGCTGGTGAGTAGTTATGGTTTGAATTTAGTAGTAAATTGAATAGTTCCCCAAAACGCCGGTTGTGGCGTTTTTTTGTCGGCTAGTGGGGAATTTGCCAAAAGGAAAGGCAAAAAGCCTCCATTGACAAACGGATTATTTTGTGCTAGGCTAGTAGGTTATAAATTTAATAATTAAACTACACATAAGGAAATGGACAAAGGAGATATTTGCAATTTTGGTGAGCATTATATGCTTGATTGCTATGGAGGCAATTATGAAAGATTGAATGATAAAGATCTTGTCATGCTAGCACTCGTAGAATTGCCCTATCAATTAGGGATGACGAGATTGAGTGATCCATATGTTTTTGAAGCGCAAGATAATGACATTAAGGATCCAGGCGGCTGGAGTGGGTTTGTGGTAATAGCAGAGAGTCATATCAGTATTCACACTTTTCCAGCTAGAAAATTTGTCAGCATTGATGTGTATACTTGCAAAAATGGATTAAATAGAGAATTTATAAAAAAATATTTTACGAAAATATTCGGTATTAAAAAAATAGAAGAAAATTTTGTAATAAGAGGAAAAAAATATCCAGTAAAAAATATCCCTTAGTGGCGCAAAATTTTTTACGCTAATTCGTATTTTTTAATTATTAAAAAGGACTTATGAAAAAATCTGATTTGCTTAAGGAAAAAATTGAACACATCGACATCAAAAAAATCAACTCAGTAGAAATTATCGAGGCAATGAAAGATATGTCTTTTACTGCTCGCGATCTTGGACGGGCAAGCGAAATTTTTGATCTAATGCTCAAGGAAAAGGATTGTGTGAATATTTTGACTCTGGCTGGAAGTACTAGCGCAGCCGGATGTATGCAGGTTTACGTGGATATGGTGAAAAATAATATGATTGACGTGATTGTAGCAACGGGCGCTAGCATTGTGGATATGGATTTCTTTGAAGCTCTTGGTTTTAGCCATTACAAAGGAACGCCTTTTGTAGATGATAAGAAGCTTAGATCGGTATATGTCGATAGAATTTATGATACATTCATTGATGAGAAGGAACTACAAGTCTGTGATGTGGCCATTCGAAAAATCGCCGATCAATTAGAGCCTAAGGCATATTCTTCAAGAGAATTTATTCAAGAGATGGGAAAATATCTCACAAAGCACGCAAAAAAGAAAGATTCCTTAGTGCAAGTTGCTTATGAAAATAACGTTCCTATCTTCTGTCCCGCCTTTTCTGATAGTAGCGCTGGTTTTGGTCTCGTGGTGCATCAAGTGAATAACCCCGACAAGCATGTTTCTATCGATTCGGTAAAAGATTTCCGAGAATTGACTGAAATTAAAATGCAAGCAAAAACAACTGGGCTTTTGATAATTGGTGGTGGTACGCCTAAGAATTTTGCTCAAGATACGGTTGTTTGTGCGGAAATACTCGGAAAGAATGTGCCAATGCATAAGTACGCCATTCAAATAACGGTGGCTGATGTTCGCGATGGTGCTTGTTCTAGCTCGACGCTCAAGGAAGCTGGTTCTTGGGGGAAGGTGGATGATTTTTATGAGCAGATGGTTTATGCAGAAGCCACTTCAGTTTTACCTTTGCTTGCGAGCTATGCCTATCACAAGAAGAATTGGAAAAACAGAAAAAAACATAATCTAAGTACTATCTTTGAAGAAAAAAAATAAACCCAAAAAATATAATTGATTTGGGTTATGGGAGATTGAAATGTCAAGATAATTTCAATCTCTCTATCCCTTGTTAATGTGACAAGGAGAGTTCATTGATATTCAATCAGAAAATCGAAGGAGAAAGAGATGCAATTTATTCCGCAGTGGCTGTATGTGGCAATTGTAGCCCCTTTCTCCAATGCACTCGTCAATATAGTTGACGTGCATTTTTCAAAGGGGACGTATAAAGACGAATTGGATGGAGCGGCAATCAGTTGTATGTTTAAGCTTGTTGCGGTTCCCCTTCTTGCCATTTGGTGTTGGATTAATAATCAAGAATCTCTCCTGGAGCAGATTTTGGTAATTGATCCGATGCTGGTAGGGCTGGCTTTTTTGGGCGGAGTATTCTATTCCGCTTCCAGCTACTTCTATTTTCGGGCAGTAATGACCGGAAAAGAAGCAGATATCGTCTTTATCGAATCAATCTTTAACCTGACAGCCATCATCGTTCCGGTACTGTCAGTAGTTTTTTTAGGAAAAGCATTGACCGTCTATCATTGGCTGGGAATATTCCTCGCTTTTGGCGGAGCGATGCTACTCTATCTGCGTGGTCAAGATTTGTCGATTGCGCAGATTGTGAACAGAAAAGCAGTTTCGATGCTTCTTGCGGCCACTTTTCTTTCGATTAGTGTGGTCATTGAAAGCCATGTTTATGAAACGGCTGCATTTGTCCCGATTTTCTGTGTTTTTTCAGTGGGATGTTTTGTGACCGGCTGTTTCTATGCTGTTGTCAGAATGTCCCCGGAGAGAGAAAGCCTTTTCTCTCTGAGCAAAAGATTTTTTTTCATTTTTTTTCTGATGGAAACACTCGAACTTGTTGGTGTTTTCACGCAGGAATTGGCGTTATCAATGGCCGAGCCGTATTATATCTCCACGGTCTATTGCCTGCAACCAGTGTTCGCACTGGTTATCGCCTGGACACTCGGCCTTTCCGTATTCTTTTGGAAAAAAATATCGGATGCAGGAAGCCGGTATTGCCAAATGGTTCAGGAAGTCTGTGGTGACCAACAGGGCTATCTGCTGGTGAAGCTGGCCAGTATTGCAGCCATCATCAGTGCAGTTATTCTTGTAAGCTACCCGAAGCAACAGATCGATGTTGCTTTGGGAATTATTGTAAATTGGGTTCAGTAGTAGGGTCGTTTTGAGAGGATATTATCCATCAAGGCGACCTTTTTTGTTTTTAATTAATGTTTCTTCGCATTCGTTTATTACTGATTTTATGGTATAGTTAAAAGGCTTTTTTGTAAAGAGACCCTTGGAGTTTGTATTGCACGCAGAAGACAGTTGCTATTTTTGCTGGAGCTGTTACAATTTTATTGTCAGAGTTCAATTAAATTAGATTTGATCTTTGCCACGCTGGCCTTTTTGCAATTATTAAATAAATACTAATATGGAGCAAGACGAATTGAGCAATAAAAAACCAATCGAAACTAGCGAAGCTCCTCTTCCATCAGGACCATATTCGCAAGCCATTGTTTCAGACGGCTTTATTTTTTGTACTGGACAGATAGCCCAATCTCTTGAAAGTAATGACATAAGCGGAACAGTAGCAGAGCAAACTGAACAAATAATCAAAAATATTAAGGCTGTATTGTCTGCAGCAAATTCTAATTTAGAAAATGTTATCAAGGTTACAGTATTTTTAATTGACATGAAGGATTTTTCCGAAATGAATGAAGTGTATAAAAAACATTTTTTCAAACCTTTTCCGGCTCGATCGACCGTCTGTGTTCAAGCGCTTGCAGCAAATGCAAAGTTGGAAGTTGAGGTAATCGCAAAAGTTACGCATTGATTAAGTCAAGCAATTTTGAACAATCCAACCCCGGCCGGCTTTTTTATTTTTAGCTCCGTTTTCATTTTATACCTAAAATCTGGCCTTAATCACTACCAACGTAAAACGGGCTATGTTATACGGGCTATTGATTTAATGTGAACATGAGGATAAAATAATAATATGGTCTAATTGGGGGAGTTTGCATTATAAATAATTTATATTATGTGTTTATGGAAGATAAAGCTTTTAGCTCTATTGATTTAGTGGGGCAATGTTTGATAGATGAAGTTAGAACCAACGCATTTGAAAAAGCGATAAAGAATGTTGTGAAAAAGGAGCATACGGTTTTAGATATTGGCACTGGTTCGGGAATATTAGCTCTTTTCGCTGCTAAATCAGAAGCAAAAAAGGTTTATGCCATCGAATTCGATTCTTATGTTGCAAATATTGCAAAGAGTAATTTTATTGGCAATGGCTATGAAAATAAAATAAATCTAATAGTCGACGATGCCAGAGTGGCGGAGTTCGCCAGTGGCATTAGATTTGATGTAGTAATAATGGAAATGCTGACTACCGGCATGGTGGATGAGTTTCAGGTTCAAGCGATCAATAATTTGTATAAACAAGGAGTCATCTCTGATTCGACAATTTTTATTCCCAAGATTCAGGAAACGTATATTTCCTTGGCAGAGATGAATTTTAAAATTTATGGATTTAAAATGGCGATGGTTAAGCATTTATGGAATGGACTTTCACAAAATCAGAAATATGAGATTAAGAGTGAAAATAAATTACTGAATACTATTTCGTTTGACAAAAAAAATGAGGAACAATTCTCAGCAACTATTTCAATAAATATTTTGAAATCCGGAATTGTTAATTGTGTATATATTTCAAGTAAGACTTTTCTTACAGACAAGATAATTTTGGAGGACACGGAAACATTAAATTCTCCTGTTGCCGTGCCAATAAAAGAGAAGCATGTTAACATTGGAGAAGAAGTAAAAATTGAAGTAAGTTATATTTTTGGAAAAGGATTTCAAAATTTTAAAGCAAAAATAAGTTAATTAAAACAAAAAAATGGATATATTAACTTGCCCCTGGGAACCGGCTACATGGCTTATCATTTCAAAAAATGTGCCTGCTGTTTTTTATTATTCTCATGGCATTGCCGCAACAGTGGCTTTGGTCTTGGCAGTGTTCCTGCTTTTTAAAAAAAGGGAGCTGGAGACCATAATTTTTTTTACAATAAACATATTTTTTTCGTTGTGGGTATTGTTTGATTTAATCGAGTGGGCGAGTAATAAAAATGATGTGATATATTTTTTCTGGCTAGTGACCATTTTGGTGGAGCTTTTAATATATTTGCTTACTTTTTATCTTTCATATATATTTTTTAAAAAAAAGGATTTGCCCATCAAGGGCAAAGTAATGCTTTCCTCTTTTTTACTACCAGTTATCCTATTATTACCAACGAGATATATTTTAACTAAAACTAGTTCAGTGACGTGCATACCGGTCGAAAGCAGATTCATAATTTATTATAGCTACATATTCGAGATTGCAATCGTGCTATTGATACTGATCAATTTCATAGTCAGGCTAAAAAAAGAAAAAGACCTCTTAAATAAACGGAAGATGATCTTTTTTATAGTGGGTATTGTTATATTTCTTGGAGCGTTTTCTTCTGGAAATATAATCGGAAGTTTTACGGAGGATTGGAATCTCTCGCAGTATGGACTTTTCGGTATGCCAATTTTCATGGGATTTATCGCCTATTTAATTGTTAAATATAAAGCTTTTGAAGTTAAGTTGATTGGCGTACAAGCTTTGGTGGTTGCGCTGATTATCCTTATCGGCTCTCAATTCGCCTTTATCCGCAATAATACTAATAAGATTCTCACCGCCATCACTTTGGCGATTGCGGTGGTTTTTGGTTGGATTTTGGTGCGTTCCGTCAAGCGGGAAGTGAAACAAAGAGAGGAGTTGGAAATTGCTAACAGTGAAATTGAAAAACGGAACGGGGAAATTGAAAATCGAAACAATAAATTGAAAAAAGCCAACAAAGAAATCAGCGAAAGGAAAGAACAGCTGCAAAAAATGGCGGATAGCTTGGCGATTGCTAATGATAAGTTGCAAAAGCTGGATATGGCCAAAACGGAATTTGTTTCCATGGCGTCACATCAACTGCGCACCCCACCCACGCCGATCAAGGGTTATTCTTCGATGCTTCTGGAAGGATCTTACGGCGAGCTAAACACGGAGCAAAGAAAGGCGATTGAGAATATTTCCAACGCCAACAACCAACAAATCGCTTTTGTGGAAGACCTGCTCAGTGTTTCGCGCATCGAATCAGGCAGTTTGAAATTCCAATTTGAAAAATGTCACATTGAAGAATTTTGCCAGGAAGTGATTGATAATCTGGCATTGAAAGCCAGGGATAAGAATCTCTATCTGGACTACAAAGCGCCGGCCAAGCCGTTGCCAGAGATCACCATCGATGGCGCGAAAGTGCGTGAGGTGATTTCCAATCTAGTGGATAATGCCATCAAGTATACACTAAAAGGCGGAGTGACGCTGTATGTGGAACTTTGCGCTAAAAAAGAAACTGGTTGCCTTAAAAAACCACATTTGCGCATCACCGTTTCCGATACCGGCATTGGCATTCCGGCCGATGAAATTCCCTATTTGTTTATTAAATTTTCTCGTGGAAAAGATATCACTCGACTCAACACCAGCGGAACGGGTCTTGGCCTCTATGTGGTGAAAATGATCAGCGAAGCCAACGGTGGAAAAGTTTGGATTGAATCCCCGGGAGCCAATCTGGGCACCAAATTCATCCTCGAATTACCCCTTGAGCCGGAGAAAGAGACTTTGGAGAGGAATGGGTAAACCGTCAAAACTTGACAACTGATTATCTCGTATGCTAGGTTACAGTTAATCAAATATATGAACCAAGTCTACCTAGAATTTAATCTCCAAATTTTCTTTGACTACTTAGTCAGTATTTATCATTTTTCACTAAAATATGTCAATTAATTCCTCGCAATTTGCGGGGATTTTTTTTACCTAATTTTTAATCTTTAATTAATACCATGCGTAAGTACAAAAAAATGAACAAAGTACTGGCCTTTATTTTGTTTCTCAGTTTTACCTTTGCCCAGCCACTGGCCGTTTTAGCCGAAACCTTATCAGCAGAAGCTCCTGCTCCGGTGATAGCAATAGAAAAAACGGAAACTACTCAAGTAGCTGAAACACCCATAGTTTCTGCGGAGGAAAAAGTAGAAACAAAAACTATTCCAGATTCAAATAATCCCGTAACTCAAAATCCAATCCCAACTCAAACTGTTGTGCCAGTTTCAGTCTCAACTGCGATTGTGGATCCGACCTCAGCCAGCTTGACTGTTTCAGAAACTTCATCTAGCTCAGTAGAGGCAAGAGAAGATGAAGCGGTAAAAACGATCGAGACAATCAATCCGGAAGAAGCTATCACGGAGGAGGAAGAACTTGCTCCGCTCGATCTTGGTGATAATAAAACTGAACTGGATGCCAAAAAAGATCTGACTGCCATTGTTCGTCAATCCAAAGACTATTATTGCGGACCAGCTGCGCTGGCGACATTGCTGACTCAACTCGGCGAAGACGTTTCGGAATTGCAAGTGGTGGAAAATATTCCTGCTGATGAGCTGGTTAAAGACAAGGGCACTAATTTGCTGGCGCTCAAAAATGCGGCCAAAAAACTTGATCAAACAGTTTTTCTCAAAAAATGGAACGCCGAACAAGTTTTGCGCTATATCCAGGAAACTGGCGATCCGGTGCTTATTCATGATGAAAAGAAAAACGTCGGAGGACATTTTTCGGTCATTAAAGCATATTCATCGGAAACGAAAACCACCAATGAGGCGGGACAAGAGAAACTCACTCCGGCGCAAGTGGAAATATCCGACACCGAGGCGGGCAATATTAAATATTCAGTGGAAGATTTCAAACACATCTATACCGGTCACGTTTTGATTATTTCCAGCGATAAAAATAATGATTTGCTTAATAATTCAGAAACCAAGATCTCTGACGAAGAAGCGGCCACAATTTGGGGAATGTATGTGCCGGTGTATATGTTGGCCTATAGCTCAGGTGACAAGGAAGCGAATGACGCCGCGAATGCCTATGTGCTTTGCACCAATAAAGCGATGCAAATAGTAAATAAAGAACAAAGAAATACTGAGAGAGCAAAATGTTATCAAAAATTGGGAACGGGAGTGGGTGATGGGCTCAATGCTTTGCAAGAGGCTAAGCTTGCTACCGAATACTATGTGGATACTAAAATTGACAATGCCAAGATCAATGAAGGCGCGATTGGTACTAGCACTATTTTGGGGGCACTGAATAGGATCAAAGAAGCTCAGGCAAAATATATAGAAAAGAATAGTTATCTTAATACGCGCATCAGCCAGCTTGGGGGAATGACTGTGGCACAAGCACAAAATCTTAGCGCTCTCAAGGCGTCACTCGCTAGTCAGATAGCTCAAATAAGTTATGATAAAACTCTTCTTGAGAAAGCCATTAGTCCCAAGCAAAAAATTATTAATGATTTGGAAAAAGAACTGAATGACGGTAAATTTGTCAAAGATGGACAGACTTTTTCTCTTGGCGCGGTCAATAATCAACTCAAGGCGACTAAAAGTACCTTTGATAAGCTTTCTAGCGCTCTCTCCGGAAAGTTAAATTCTCTCGATGGACAGATAAGCAACGCCAAAAAGCAAAAAACTACCGCTGAAAATGATAAACGCAATGCTCAAAACAATGCCAATTATTATCAAGGTCAAGCGGATAGTTATAAAAATACCGCTAGCTCTTATAGTAAATCAGCCGACAACGCCTACAAAAGCTACAAAAATGCCGTTTGGTGGAAAAAGCCCGGACTATACAGCGATTATCTTTGGTATAAAGCGCGACAGGGCTACTACAGTGGCCTAGCCGCCGCTCAAGAAAAACTTGCCAGTGGTTATCGTTGGTATGCGGATTATTATCAGGGGAAAATCAATGATTTGAATGGAAAAATTGCTCAATGGGAAAGAGACAAGAATAATGCCAGAAGTGAAGTGAATAATGCTAATAGTAATTACGCCTCAACTCAAAGGCTGTTGGAATTTGGTGAAAAAGAGAAAAATAGAAAGAAAAGTGATTTGGCTAAACTAAAGGACGAACTTAACTATTTGCAAGGGCAGTTATACACTAGAATTGTCAATCTAACCTCACTCAATACTCAACTCACTTCCGTCAAGAACAAAGAATCTGCTGCTGCGGAAATCATTAAAATTAACAGTGAGCTGAGTGGTTTTGCTGCTTCCATCAACACTGACAAATCTCGCTACGGTTTCACCACAATCACCTACACAAATACTGCCGAAACTACTAGACTGATTCAAGAAGAGTTGGATTTTGAGAGGAAGCAGGATGATGGGGCAAAAGATCTCGCCACAACAGAAAAAACTATCCTCGATCAAATAGTAGTCGCGGTCAATTCCGTCACTGATGCCATAATTGGAGAAGGTGTGGCGGTAGTAATCAACGGTGTAGTTTATCGCTACAACTCCCTTCCGCAAAACGTCAGAAACGCAATTGAAGCAGAGCATGGGAAACAAAGCCTGCGTCTTCTTGCTCTCGATGAAAAATATCAAGCAACAGCAACTCTTTATTCCGTCTATTCAAACTACGTCAAACCAATCCTGGAAAAAATGGGCAAAGCCGATGAAAAAATCACCGGTGGAAGAACAATTCAATATGGACAATTTGTTTTGACCATTGCTCCCTTTGCCAAAGTGGCTAAAGGGATGATCGCAGTCAAAGAAGCGACAGCAATCAGTGCCGAAGCCAAAGCAATCGGCATTGAAGCAAGGGCGGTGGGGTATGTGACGGAGGAGGCAGCGGCGAAGGCAACAGTGAAAGTAGCTATTAAATCTAGCGAGCTGATATTTTCTGCAGAAAAAATAGTTCCACAGATGGCGGAAAGAGGATGGACTAAAGAATCAGTCAAGGCACTTGTTGATAATCCTTATACAACCAGAGTAGCAACAAATAAAGCACTTAATAATCCTGCCACAGTATTTTATGCAAAAGATGGAACGCATGTTGTTGTTGATGATTTAACAAAACAAGTTGTTCAGGTTACTGATAATGCACAAGTTCTGAAAGGGCAATGGTATCTAGATAATTCAATCGTTAACCCATATAGACCATAATAACTATGAATAATAAAAAATTGGAGCAATTTATTTTAGATCATGTTATTCCAGGGTATGGAATAAAATTATTAAAGCTTGAAGATGCCATCAAATTTGTAATGTTGTGTAAGGAAAAAGATGCGAAACTTGGTGGTTTTGATGGATTTTATTTGCATCCAAACGGAGGAGTTCAAATTGAACAATTATTATCTCCAGATTATTCCAGAAACACAAAGGAGGAGTCGTATGAATTAGCATTGAAATTTTTTGCTGAACAAAAAGATGAAAATGTTGGATACGAGATGGTGTATAAAAAAGAAAAGAAAGAAAAGAAGAAAAGGGGTCAAGTACCTTTTCTAAAATAAAAAAACTTGGCATATTCAAATTATGGCAAGAATACTACGCAGTGCCGTCGGCTATCACGTTATCAAGCGCGCCAATGGTCGACAATAAATATTTCAGGGAAAAGATGATTTGCGGATTTTAAAAAGATCCTTTTTGAAAACTAAATATCATCTCCACGTTAATTCCAGGAGGCAGACCTAAAAATAAAAAAGGTACTTGACCCCTTTTTCTCATTCTTAAGGATGGTAAGCTAAAATTTGGCGAAGGACATTCCTATATATCAAATGGAGAAAGCGTGGATTATGCTGGAAAAATTGAATTCAAATCACAAGATGCGATTGAAATTAAATCATGGACTCCAGATTCGGGACATTACAAGCCAAGCAATCTTGATGTCACTGCTCAGGAAATGGTATACGACGCATTTAAGAAGCAATTTGGTGTTGATTTACCCAAAATGACACCATATATAAAATAAACTATATGAATAATTCAAAAATGACAAATGAAGAGTTTCTGAATTTTTATGTTCAATATTGTGCCGCCAGATTGACAAATGACATCGATTTTCCTGTAGAAACTGGTCCCACTGATGACTGGGTTAATGAAAGAATGAAAAAATATACAGAGGCAATGAATAATCAACAATTTTTAGATTTTATTGATAAAATAAAATTGATTGCGGAGAATAAATATAGCGGTCATTCAGACGCCGGGTTTGTAATTTTTGGTATCACTCAGGATGCAATAATGTGGCGAGATACAAAGAAGGAATTAGAAAAACGCCCAAACGCCGACGCTATAGTAATAGATTTGAATGACAAAGAAGAAAGGCAACTCATCAAGATTGTGGAAGATTTGCGAGAAGGATTGACTGAGCCGCACAAATATCGAGCGAACAGTCTAATTCGAGACATAAAAGGAGAAATTTAATTATCAATAAAGGCGAAAAAAAGAAAAAAAGGTAGAAGACCTCCTGGTCCTACTATTTTTAAAGAGAATATCAAAATGTATCGGGAGACAAACAGAGTGTTAGCGTGGGTAGAGTGAGCTCAGTCAAAAAAGTCAGCCTGAGTTCAAGTGATATTTTAGGCAAAGATCAATAGTTCTTGAAATAATTCTCCAAAACAAAAAGATTCATTTGCGGTTAGAATAAGCATCAGCCTAGGCACTTACGAAATTGCCAGGCTAATCCTAGGAAAAATCGGCATTCCAGCCGAAGAAATTCCATATTTGTTTATTAAGTTTTCCCGTGGCAAAGACACCACCAGACTCAACACCGGAGGCACCGGCCTTGGCCTCTATGTGGTGAAAATGATCACCGAAGCCAACGGCGGAAAAGTTTGGATTGAATCCCCGGGAGCCAATCTGGGCACCAAATTCATCCTCGAATTGCCCCTTGAGCCGGAGAAAGAGACTTTAGAGAGGAATGGGTAGGGAGGTCTTGAATTAGACTGAGAAAAAACCAGCTGGAAATAGCTGGTTTTTTGTAACTTTATAAACATCAAATATATTGACAAACTTTATAAAGTTTTAGTTTGTACTGTTTTACGCCAAACTTAAATCATCACCAACAGCCAAATTGAATTGAGCCTCTGCTGATCCGCCTTGAACAACAATTTCCAAGAAACGTTTTTGACCTAGCCCAGAGCTTCCCACTATGAGTGCCGGTTCCTTATCTGGCACATCTTTTAATCTCGTGTAGTAGGGCAGTCGGTTATTCCTTATAATAATATTTCTATCAGCTAATTCGTTTTCTAGGATAGTGGTTTTACAATTGCCAAAAACATCCACCCACCAGATAGTTTCTGGCATATCAGAAATTTCTTCGATGGGAATTATTTCTGATTCAATCTCCTTTTCTTTGATTAAATATTCGGCAATGCGAGGTAGAAAATCAAAACTGCGAAACTGAGTGTTGGTAATATATTCTTTTTGCTCAGCAGATATATATTTTTTTTCCAATAAAATTTCGACTACGCGAGGAATATTCATGCTATGGATTGCGCCTGTCAGCTTGAGCTTTTTTGCTAGCGATAGGGAAAGCCCATCGATAGTGGAAATGATGAGAGTGTTTTTATGACGAAAGTAGCCAAAGGGGGAGCCATTTTTCCATTTTTTGGCTTTGGCATCCCTTGGCGCTACGTTTACCAAAATCACTCCTTGTCTTTCTTCGATGGCATCAAGAACATCGGTTAGATTTCCAGCTGCTTCAATTTCATTTTTTACCCCGATAAAATTTATCGGACATTGCAAAATAGAACTGGCTCGGGCAATTTGTCTTCCAGCCGCATTATCGTCACGGCAATCATTGATTATTGTTGTTATCATATATTTTTTTATTAGTAATTAGAAAAAAAACAAAAACAGCCCCGTTGAGAAGGCTGAGAGTAAATTTAATATTGAACCAAATCAAATTACAACCTTCTATCGGGGCAGAGCATTTGCATCATTATCTGCGCTGTAAATTGTGCTAATTTGATGTTCATAATGTTGTTTTTATACCTTATAGCACTATTAGAAATAATGCAAGTTGCTAAGAAGTACTCAGCTGAACTTGATGTGCTGGGGCAAATGCTGAAAGGCGCGCTGGACGCAGAACTATTTCAGCTAGTAAAATTCAATGCTTCTGTGGCTGATAGTACTGAGCTGGTTAAAAATCTGCCAGCGATGGAAGCGCCGACGGTTAGCAGTCTTTCTGATGGCGCGGTGGCGATTGAAACAATTGTGCCGAGAAATATTCTGACAGACACCGTTATCCTTATTAAAAAATTAGGAGGAAAAAATATCATCATACAGAATATAACTATTACTGTATGAAAAGAAAGCCATTCCTGGCATTGTTCGGGGATGGCTTTTGTGTTTTATTTCGCGAGGAATGACAAGGAATATTAGCGCGATGCTCGCTCTTGCGCTAATTTCTAGTTCTTGGTATATTTGCAGTAAGGAGGGAATAGTTTTTCAAGGGCTTTTCCTAATTTTCTTAGTTTAATTACTATGGAAAAAAAACTGAATACAACCGAAGGCAAAAAAGTGCTGATCATTGAAGACCAGGAGGTTTTTATTGAAATGTTTGGCGGGAAGCTGAAACAGGATGGTTTTGAAGTTGTTTCGGCGAAGAATGGCGCGTGGGGGGTTAAAGAAGCACTGGAGAAAGATTTTGATTTATTGATTATTGATATGGTGATGCCGGCGATGAATGGAGAGGAAGTGGTGACAAAATTGAAAATGGAAGAGAAGACGAAAAATATTCCGATCATTGTGCTGTCCGCTTCAGTTGACGAAGAAACACAAAAGCGAGTGGAGAAAATGGGCGTGGAAGCATTTTTTGTCAAAACGCGAATCACTCCGAGTGATTTGTCGCAAAAAGCCAAAGAATTGTTGAGTTAGATTACGTTGGGCTTGACTTTTGCGTTTAGATGGTGTATACTATGTAGGTAATAAAGAAAGCGGGTGAGCCCGCCTTTTTTTATTTTAATTAAAAATCCAAGCGATCGGGAGTTTAATTCTCGAGCAAGGACAAAAACAAAAATATGGAAAATGAAAAAGAAGTCTGCCAATGTCCCGTATGCAAAAAAAGGGAAGAAGAAATTGTGGAAACGGAAGGCATGAATCTCGCGATTCTTTTGGCGCTGATGCCGGCGCTCACAATCACCTTTTTGAGCAATGCAGGGTTTTTTTAGAAACCGGAAGTAATATTTTGCAAAGAGCCTGTTGAAAGGGGCTCGCCCCGTGGTCGCGTAGCGATTTTACGGGGTTTTATATTTTTAGAATTTATGGTAGACTGTTTTTATGGGAAGGAAAAAAAAGCTGACAAAAGAAAAAGAAAAGACGTCGGAAAGAATAGAAGAGGATAAATTTAATTTTTCTCTTTCCGCTGATGTCAAAAGAAATGTAGCGGGAGTGGTTTTATTCACCTTGGCGGTTTTGGTAGCGCTGGGTTTTTTTGGTTACGCCGGAGTGGTGGGGGAATTTTTGAATAAATTAGTCGGCCAGACAATTGGTTGGGCGAAGTTTGTTTCCCCCCTTTTTTTGATTCTGGCCGGAAGCGTATTATTTTTCAGGAAAGAAACAATCTTTTATATAACAAAGCTTGTCGGGCTGTTCGTTGTATTTATCAGTATCACCGGTTTTTTTCATTGGTTTTTCGAACCTGCAAAAATGCGCTCTGTTGCTGAAGCTGGACGGGGCGGTGGGTATGTTGGTTATGCTGTTGCCCACATCTCGATTAGTTATTTAGGTAATGCGGGTAGTTTGGTTGTAATTTCGGCGTTATTTCTTTTGGGAGTTATTATCGCTTTTGAGTTTTCGATTGTCAATTTCATCGAGCGTTTCAAAAAAGAAAAAGTGGAAGATTTTTCAGAGGGGGAGCTGGAAAAAATGCCGGTTGACACAAGAACAGAAATGCAAAACAATCGGGAGGATGAATCACGACGCGATGCGAAAATAATCCCTGAAGAGTTAGGTGAAAATATCGGGAAAATAAAATTTGTGGAAGGACGGGATCAATTTATTTCTGATGGACTGATAAATGACGAAAATGAATTGGTGGACAGTCCTTTTCTCCGAAAAAATTTATCTGACGGAGGCGTTAACAGAAAAGTCAGAAATACCAAGTGGAAATTTCCGCCAATAGATATCTTGGAAAAAGCTAGCGGAGTGGCGAAAGGCGGTGATACTGAGTTGAATGCGCAACTGATTGAAAATGCTTTGCGCAATTTTGGAATTGAAGTGGAAAGAGGTGAGATTAAAGTCGGTCCTTCGGTAACGCAATATAGTTTTCGCCCGGCAGTAGGAGTGAAAATTGCTAAAATTTTGGCTTTGCAAAATGACTTGTCTTTGGCGCTCTCGAGCATAATCCGCATTGAGGCGCCAATTCCAGGAAAATCGCTCATCGGAATCGAGGTGCCGAATAAAAGCGCTTCCTTTGTGCGCTTGCGTTCAATCTTGGAAAGCAAGGATTTCAAAAATAGAAGATCCAATTTGACTGTGGCGATTGGTGAAGATGTCAGCGGCAACTATATTTTTGGCAGCTTAGACAAAATGCCGCATTTGATGGTAGCGGGAGCGACAGGGACGGGAAAATCGGTCTGTGTCAATTCCATCATTACGATGCTACTCTATCAAAATTCGCCTTCGGAGTTGAAATTTATTATGGTGGATCCTAAGCGTGTAGAGCTGTCACTCTATAACGGCATTGCGCACCTACTCACCCCAGTAATCGTGGAAAATTCCAAGGTGATCAACACTTTGAAGTGGGCAGTCTCTGAGATGGAAAAGCGCTATAAATTATTTCAAGAAGTGGGAGTGCGAGACATTCTTTCCTATAAAGAAAAAATCAAAAGTGGTGAAAAAAGAAAACTGATCGATTCCGAAACGGGCGAAGTGAGTGAAGAAGATTTGAAAAATATTCCCTACATCGTGATCGTGGTGGATGAACTGGCAGATCTCATGGGTAGCCACGGCAAGGAAGTGGAAGGAGCGATTGTGCGGATTGCGCAAATGGCGCGCGCGGTGGGAATTCATTTGATTATTTCCACGCAACGTCCGTCCGTCGAGGTGATTACAGGGCTTATTAAAGCCAATATTACAACCAGAATTTCTTTTCAAGTGGCGACGCAGATCGATTCGCGTACCGTCTTGGATATGGCCGGGGCGGAAAAACTTTTGGGTAATGGTGATCTGCTCTATGTGTCCGCTAGCTCGCCTAAACCGCAAAGGATCCAAGGGGTATTTGTGACGGAGCGCGAGGTAAAAGAAATTGTGAAGTTTATCAAAGACGAAAACAAACAAGATATTGTTGAGGAGGAAAATTTTTCCAATGTTGTCTCGGGCGGTGCTTCTACTGCTATGCAAGAGCTGGATAATTTCAACAGCTTCAATGATGAAAATAATGACGATCTTTATGAGGCGGCCAAAAAAGAAATTATGCAATCCAAAAAAGCCTCTGCCTCATTTTTGCAAAGACGTTTGCGTGTCGGGTATGCTCGAGCAGCAAGGCTTTTGGATATCCTAGAAGAAAAAGGTGTCGTTGGACCGGCGGATGGAGCGAAGGCGCGTGAAATTTATGGCCTTCCCGAAGAAGCGGGAACGGTCTATCATGATGATATGAGCGACCAACAGAAACGGGATAAGTGGGAAATGTAAAAAAATCAAAAATCAAAATAAAAAATAAAAAACAGGGATTTTAGACTAATCTTTTTTGTTTTGGTTTTTTATTTCTCCTTCGTCCCGAGTACGGGACTATGGCGTGACGAGCTCGTGAGTTATATTTCTCAGTTTGTCATAGAAAAGAGGAGATAATTTATTCAGAAGTTAATACCGTTTCACTATGACTAATGGCTTTACAAAAAGAAAAGTTGGCACGCTCACACTGGGCGAAAAGCTGAAAAAATTGCGCTCGGACAAGCGGATTGCGCTGAATGAAGTTTCGCGTGTGACGAAAATCCGGGTGGAATATTTGCAATGTTTGGAAGAGGGAAAATATGATGAACTTCCAGCTGATGTTTATGTGCGAGGATTTTTGAAAAGTTATGGGGATTTTCTGGGTGTTGACGAGCAGAGCTTGGTAAAACTATTTGAAAAAGAAAAAGGCATCAAAAAAAATTTGGAAAAAAGTAAAAATCTCAGTAAAGCAGACGCTAAAACAAAACCACTTAGCATCTCTTTTTTTGTTTTTACACCGAAAAAAATAGTTTTATTTTTTGTGGCTAGCTTTATTTTGGGAGCATTTTTTTATCTTTACCGCGAAGCTGGGTCGCTTACGGACACGCCACGACTCATTATACTTAGTCCGGAGCCGGATTCTCAAGTAGAGGGGAATGTGGTCGCCTTGGAAGGAAAAACAGATAAGGATGCGCGCGTGTTTATCAATGACCAAGCGGTTTTAGTTTCTGATGCGGGAAAATTCAAAGAAGAGATTTCTTTACAGTCGGGAATTAATGTTATTCGGGTTAAGGCGGTGAATAAGTTTCAGAAAGAAGTGGCGGAGAATATTACGGTGCAGGCAAAGTATTTGGAAGAGAATATTGATAGTAATATTGGCGAAGAAAATGCAAGTGAGAACTCGCCTGATCAAGCTAGCTTGCCAACGGATAGCAATGCGGTGCAGATTGAACTCAGTGTTGATCCGGGACCAGCTTGGGTTAGTGTTGAGGCGGACGGCAATTTGATTTTTAGCGGGACAGTTTTCGCGGGGGTTGTGCAAAAATTTAGTGCCCGTGATAAGATTATTATTAGTTCTAGCGCAGCCAATGCGACCTATATTAAGCTAAATGGCGAGGATAAAGGGGCATTAGGGAAAGAAAGCGGAGCGATTAAGGGAGTGGTTTTTGCTAAAGATGATAAAAAGCAGTAGAATTACTGAAGTTAATAAACCTAACAATTAAAATATGAAAGACGAAGAAAAGAAAGAGGGGAAAAACCTACCTACCTTGCCTACCGGCAGGCAGGCCGGACAGGCAGGCAAGGAGCAGGAAAAAGGCGTGGATAATGTTGTGTCGGAAATTCGGGAGAAATTCGGCGAGGGGGTGATTATGAAATTGGGGGATATTAAGCACGTCGACGTGGCGTCGATTCCGACCGGTTCAATTTCATTGGACTTGGCGCTCGGGATTGGAGGAATTCCAAGAGGGCGCGTAGTGGAAATCTATGGGCCGGAGTCTTCCGGAAAAACCACTTTGACTTTGCACATCATTGCCAACACTCAGAAGGCGGGAGGAGTGGCGGCGTTCATCGATGCTGAGCATGCGCTTGATCCGGAATATGCCAAAAGAATCGGAGTGAATGTGAATGATCTTCTCATCTCTCAGCCGGATAATGGCGAACAAGCTCTCGACATCGTTGATGCCTTGGTTGCTTCTGGAGCAATTGATGTGGTTGTGGTGGACAGTGTCGCGGCTTTGGTGCCAAAAGCAGAAATTGAAGGGGATATGGGGGATAGTCACATGGGACGCCAAGCGCGTTTGATGTCGCAGGCTCTGCGAAAATTGACAGCCATCATTTCTCGATCGAACTGCACTGTGATTTTTATCAACCAGATCCGAATGAAAATTGGCGTTGTATTTGGTAATCCTGAAACAACCACTGGAGGAAATGCGCTCAAATTCTACGCTTCTGTTCGTGTGGAAGTGAGACGCAGCGCACAGATCAAAAAAGGCGAAGATATCGTGGGTAACCGCACTAAAGTGAAAATCGTCAAAAATAAAGTGGCACCACCTTTCAGAACAGCCGAATTTGACATAATGTACAATGAGGGCATTTCGGCAGCGGGAGATATTTTGGACACAGGTGTGAAATATGAAGTAGTGACCAAAAAAGGCAATTCCTATTCTTTCGGGGAACTGAAACTGGGCGTCGGACGCGAACCGGCTAAAGCCTTTCTCAAAGCTGATAAAAAAATTCAAGCAGAAATCGCGAAAGGCATTTTTAAGAAAGTGGAGGAGTTGGAAGAGATTGCGAGCAAAGAATAGTAGGGTAAATTTTCAATTTGAAATTTAAAATCAAATTCAAATGACCAAATTAAACAATGTTAATTCAATAATTTTTAATTTTAAAAAACAATGAAGTATGAAAAAGAATTTCCACTGCAAAAAACGAAAGTGGAAGGAGTCGACAGAAAATTTAACCTTTCTGATATAGATGAGAGAAAGGAGTATTTTGAAGCAAAGGTGGGGGAGGATATTGAAAAATTGAAAAAGTATTTTGCCGAGGGGAAAACTTTTATTGCTTATTTTTTGGGTAAAAAAAATGCGGGCAAAGGAACATACACAAAACTTTTGATGGAAATTTTTGGCAAAGACAAAATTGGTCACATCTCCGTGGGTGATGTCGTGAGAGATGTGCATGCGGCAATGGAAGATGAAAATGAAAAAAAAGAACTGCTAGCCTATTTGCATAAAAATTATCGTGGATATATCTCACCTGAGCAAGGCATTGAGGCGCTACTTGGTCGAGACACTAAAACGCTTTTGCCTGACGAGTTTATTATGACTTTAGTCAAAAGGGAGATTGACAAGATGGAAAAAAAATCTCTCTTCATCGATGGTTTCCCAAGGAATTTTGATCAAATTTCCTATTCACTTTTTTTCAAAGAACTGATTGATTACAGAAAAGACCCAGATATCTTTTTGGCGATTGATATCCCAGAAGCGGTTATTGATGAGCGAATGAAATATCGAGTTGTTTGTCCAATTTGCCACACGCCAAGAAACCTAAAACTGCTCGCTACTAAGGAAGTCGGTTTTGACGAAGAAGCGAAAAAATTCTTTTTGAAATGTGATAATCCGGAATGTGAAAATGTGCGGATGGTGGCAAAAGAAGGAGATAATATGGGAATTGAATCTCTGCGTGACAGATTGGAAATGGACGACAAATTGATCAACAAAGTTTTTGCTCTGCATGGCGTCACGAAAGGTATGGTGAGAAATGCTGTGCCAGCGAGCGTGGCCAAAGAAACTGTGGATGACTATGAAATTACTCCTGAATTCTATTATGAGCGTGATGAAAATACAGGCGAGATTAAAACTCTTGAAAGACCTTTCACCGTGAAAGATGATGAGGGAGTCGAAGTTTATAGTTTAATGGCCCCGGCCGTGGTGACTTCACTTGTGAAGCAGTTAGTTAAGACTTTGGGGTTGTAATTTTCTTTCTGTGTCATCCCCGCGAAGGCGGGGATCCAGGCACCTCAAGCTTAAAATAAAGAGAAAGCGAATTGTTGAAATTCAAGCTTAGTTGAAATAAAAAAACTTGCAGACTTATAATTCAATTTTTTGGAGTTGTTAACTAGTGGAACCTGGATTCCCGCCTCCGCGGGAATGACAATAAGTAGAACAAAAAAATCCTCCACGTGGAGGATTTTTTGGTTTTCACAAAAGAAATCTATTTTTCTTTGTTAGCTGTTTTGATGCAACGGGTGCAGACTCTGGTTTTTGTGCCGTCAACTTTTTTGCTTTGCAGATTGATTTGAAATTTTCGTAATGTTTTGACATTAGAATGACTGACGGTGTGACCGGATCCTGGACCGCGTCCGCAAACTTCACATACTCGACTCATAAAATTAAGCGTTAATGGTTGATTTATTACAAGATATAAGGTAGCATAGGAATATAATTTTAGCAAGCGAAACTCATGTCCAATGAAATTGTGCTCATCATCTTCTATGTCGTCATTTTGCTCTACTCAGTCATAATTCACGAGGTTTTTCATGGCGTGATGGCGCTGTGGCTGGGGGATAATACGGCCAAATATGCCGGACGATTGACGGCTAACCCATTTAGTCACTTGGATTTTATCGGTTCATTTATTGCTCCACTTTTCATGTATCTGTCTTTTGGCTTTGCGTTCGGTTGGGCGAAACCCGTGCCCTACAATCCCTATAACCTCAAAAATCAAAAGTGGGGACCAGCGATGGTGGCGATGGCAGGGCCAGGGATAAATTTAGCCGTGGCACTTGTGGCAGCGATTGTGGCGAGGTTTATCGCGCTTCCGCTCCATCTCAAAAAAGACATCATCAATCATTTCAATGAATGGACGACAGTTTCCGGAGTAATTGCCGGATCAATTAGCGCTATCTTCTATGAGCTTTTGATTATTGTCGTAATCATCAATGTCTTTTTAGCCTTTTTTAATTTAATTCCCATTCCGCCACTGGATGGCTCAAAACTTTTGTTTGCCATTTTTCCGATCAAAATTGAGACGCAAGCCATGCTCGAGCAATTCGGCTTTATGCTCCTTTTGTTTTTCATCTTCTTTTTTTCTTCCCCACTGCGCATCTTTTTGGGCACGGCGATTAATGCCTTTCTCAGGGTGGCGATTTGACATATTCCCCGCTTTCCTTTATGCTTATTGAGCTAGATAACTGGCAGTTTTTTTATTATACTCGACTTGAGTTGCGAGGATAATAATATTAAGCTATTTAAGTTAAATTAATTTATTCACAAAATGCCAACAATCAATCAATTAAAGCGAAAATCCCGAAAGTCGGTCAAAAGCAAGTCTAAAACACCTGCTTTTAAGCATGTTTTCAATACTTTGAAAAACAAGCCGGTTCTCACCAACAGCTCATTCAAACGAGGAGTATGTTTGAAAGTCAGCACGACCACACCAAAGAAACCAAACTCGGCTCTGCGAAAAATTGCTAGAGTGCGTTTGACTAATGGAATGGAAGTGACGGCTTATATCCCAGGCATCGGACACAACTTGCAAGAGCACTCTATTGTGATGCTGCGCGGAGGGCGCGTGAAAGATCTTCCTGGTGTGCGTTATCATATCGTACGGGGAGTCTTGGACAGCGCGGGCGTGGCAAATCGCAAACAAGGTCGCAGTAAATATGGGGCTAAAGTGGAAAAAGATAAGAAATAAAGTAAATTAGCAATTAATCTATATGGCAAGAAGAAAAAGAGTATTTGACAAACACGTCAAACCTGACACGAGATATGATAATCTTTTGGTAGGTAAATTTATCAATAGCATTTTGCAAGACGGCAAAAGAACAACCGCTGAGAGAATTGTTTATGAAGCATTTGATATTATTCATGAGAAGACCAAAAAAGGCGGCCTCAATATTTTCGAGCAAGCTTTGAAAAATGTGGCACCACTCGTTGAGCTAAAATCTCGCCGTGTCGGTGGCGCCAACTATCAGGTACCAGTGCCAGTTTTGGGCGAAAGACGCACAACTTTGGCGATTCGTTGGCTGAAAGCGGCGATTTCTTCCAAGAAAGGCAAAAAGATGGCGGAAAAATTGGCCGATGAGCTAATTGAAGCATCGAACAAAACTGGTAGCGCAATGAAGAAACGTGATGATGTGCACCGAATGGCGGATGCGAATAAGGCGTTTGCTCACTTTGCATAAAATAAACAAATTTAAAAATTATGGCACGACTATACCCAATCGAAAAGTATCGCAATATCGGAATCATCGCGCATATTGACGCGGGAAAAACTACCACGACTGAACGCGTGTTGTTTTATACCGGTGTCACTCACAAGATTGGCGAAGTGCATGAAGGCGCGGCGACGATGGACTGGATGGAACAGGAACAAGAACGCGGAATTACCATTACTTCAGCTGCGACAACTTGTTTTTGGAAGGATTGCCAGGTGAATATTATTGATACTCCGGGGCATGTGGACTTTACCGTTGAAGTTGAGCGCTCACTGCGCGTCCTAGACGGTGGTGTAGTGGTGTTTGATGGTAAAGAAGGTGTCGAGCCTCAATCAGAAACTGTGTGGCGTCAAGCTGATAAATATAGCGTGCCACGCGTTTGTTTTATTAACAAAATTGACAAAGAAGGTGCAGATTTCTATTACGCGCTGAAAACCATTTGGGATCGTTTAACTCCAAATGCCGTCGCTCTACAAATTCCAATCGGAGAGCGCGGTGATTTTGCTGGTGTGGTAGATTTGATCAAAATGAAGGGCTATACTTTTGCAGGGGAAATGGGTATTGAAGTGATTGAAGGAGAAATTCCTGCGGAACTTTTGGACAAAGCGAAAGAATGGCGAGAAAAAATGGTGGAGAAAGTTTCTGAAACAGATGACGCGCTGACGGAAAAATTTTTGAATGGCGAGGAAATCTCACAAGATGAGCTGAAAGCAGCCATTCGTCGAGCGACTATCGCAACAAAACTCGTGCCAGTTTTCACTGGAACAGCGCTACGCAATAAGGGTGTGCAATTAGTGCTTGATGCCGTTATTGATTATCTTCCTTCACCACTCGATGTACCGGCGATTAAAGCAACGGATGTGAGGGACGAAACAATTGAAATCGAAGTGAAACAACAAGATGATGCGCCTTTTGCTGCATTAGCTTTCAAGGTAGCGACTGATCCCTACGTGGGACAACTAACTTTTTTCCGCGTCTATTCTG
>Ga0268283_1000185_pt1 | contig 57859 bp, 51 predicted proteins | sample saktaG_13_FD_190140 | JGI IMG/M metagenome (GOLD analysis project Ga0268283, IMG submission 190140) | Saline water microbial communities from Sakinaw Lake, British Columbia, Canada - sak_2013_06_06_36m | ecosystem: Environmental > Aquatic > Non-marine Saline and Alkaline > Saline ...
CGGCGATGGCAACGCGGATGTGGTCACGGCAAACTGGGGTAGCAATGATGTCTCGGTGTTACTGGGCGACGGGCGGGGCGGTTTGGCGGCGCAAACGACGTTCGCGGTGGGTGATTATCCTTACTCCGTGAGCGTGGCGGATGTGAACGGCGATGGCAACGCGGATGTGGTCACGGCAAACGCGGACAGTAATAACGTCTCGGTGTTACTGGGCGACGGGCGGGGCAACTTTGCGATGCAAACGACTTTCGCGGTGGGTGATTATCCTTACTCCGTGAGCGTGGCGGATGTGAACGGCGATGGCAACGCGGATGTGGTCACGGCAAACTTTTCGAGTGATAACGTCTCGCTGTTGCTGGGCGACGGGCGGGGCGGGTTGGCGGCGCAAACGACGTTTGCGGTGGGAACTCATCCTGCATCCGTGAGCGTGGCGGATGTGAACGGCGATGGCAAACTCGATTTAGCAACGGCAAATTATTCTAGCAACAACATCTCGATTTTATTAAACACCACCGAAGGCATATTTGTTGAACCATCGAAGCCTGTAGTTATTGCAACGCCGACGTACAAATTAACCGTAGACCGCAGCACGGTGAACGAAGGCGAAACGGTTTATTTTCATTTAGCGACCACGAATGTTGCCGAAGGCACGGAAGTTCCGTTTGCGTTGAGCGGCACGATTTCCAATGCGGATGCGTTAGGCGGTTTGCCGATTCCGACGTTTTACGTTGAAGCGGACGGCAGCGCGACGGTGGCGGTGGGGCTGCAAAATGACAATCTGACGGAAGGGAATGAAACCTTAACCGCAACGTTGAGCAATGATAAAAAACAAACGGCGACCGTGACGGTAAAAGATATAAACGTTCAACATGCCCCGACGGGCGCGATTAAAATCAGCGGCACGGCGATTCAAGGCGAAACGTTGTCGCTGCAAAATACGTTGAAAGATGCGGACGGATTGGGCGCGTTCAGTATTTCGTGGTTAAAAAATGGCGCACCGATTAGCGGCGCAACGCAGAACAGTTACACGTTGACCGACAGCGATATTGGCAAAACGATTAAAGTGAAAGTGAGTTACACGGACGGCTTGAAAAAACTGGAAAGTGTCACGAGTGGCGCGACGGACGTGGTGCAACCGTTGCCGAAAGTGGTTGAACCTGACCCTGTGGTAATTGTTGAACCGGTTGAAATCATCAATCACAAACCGACGGGCGCAGTTAAAATCACGGGCAAAGCGATTGAAAGCCAAATTTTAATGCTGACGAATACGCTGAAAGACGCGGACGGATTGGGCGCGTTCACGGTTTCGTGGTTGCGTGATGGGAAAATTATCAGCGGCGCAAACCAAAACAGTTACACGCTAACAAGTTCCGACGTGGGCAAAAAAATCAGCGCAAATGTCAGTTACACCGACGGCGCGAATTTTGCCGAAAGCGTGACCAGTGGCGCGACGGCGAAAATTACGGCGGCAAAATCTACGCCCATAAATCCGCCACCAAGCAAAATCAGCGGCTACACGTTCGACGGTACACCGAACGACGACAAACGCACCGGTGCAGAAAATGATGATTTTTTTACCGGCGCGGCGGGCGCGGATATATTCAACGGTAAAGCGGGCAACGACACATTAGACGGCGGCACGGGTGCGGATTTGTTAGACGGTGCAGAAGGTAACGATGTGTTAATTGGCGGCGAAGGCAAAGATACGTTAATCGGTGGCAGCGGCGATGACAAATTGAGCGGCGGCAAAGATAACGATTCACTCACCGGCGACAAAGGCAACGACACGTTGAACGGTAACGAAGGCGTTGACACGATAGAAGGTGGCGACGGCAACGATTATTATTTTGTCGATCATCAAAAAGACATTGTCAAAGAAACCAATAAAATTATGACATTGGGCGGCAACGATACGATTGAAAGCGTGTTGACGTGGACGCTCGGCGACAACGTGGAGAATTTGATTTTAGCGGGCTTGAGCGACCTCAACGGCACGGGAAATAAAGACGACAATCGGATTCAAGGCAACATTGCCAACAACGTTTTGAATGGCAACGCGGGCAATGATTATTTGTTGGGCGGTGACGGCGACGACACGTTGGACGGCGGTTTGGGCATGGATACATTGGAAGGTGGCAAAGGCAGCGACACTTATTTGATGAACAACACCCAAGACCAAATCATCGAAACGCCCAACCAAGACGACCAAGACCAAATCATTGCAACGGTGAATTATGATTTAAGCCGCAGTCCGAATGTGGAAGTGTTAACGTTGAAAGGTAAAAGCGCGATTGAAGGTACGGGCAACGACTTGAATAATGCGTTGCAAGAAAGCGACGGCGGCAACGTGGCGAATAAATTTGACGGCATGGGCGGTGACGACACGATTAACGGCGAAGGCGGCGATGACACGTTAATCGGCGGTGACGGCAATGATGATTTAGACGGTGGCGCGGGCAACGACACGGCGATTTTCGATAATGCGTACGACGATTATCAAATTACACGGAACGTAGACGCGGTCGGTGTCGATCAAATTGTGGTGGAGTTCATCACCTTCGGCAGTCCAAAATTGGGCGAAAAAGACATTTTAACCAACATCGAGCTGCTACAATTCGCAGACGGCGACATCACTAATATCCGCGTCGAAACCATTCCAATTACGACCGCAGAATCAAACGCAATGTTGATTTTGACCGGCGTTGAAACAATTTAAATCTAACTAAATGCAAAAAATCTTAATAATTGCCCCGTCGTGGGTCGGTGATATGGTCATGGCACAAAGCCTGTTTATCACGCTAAAAAATAATCAGCCAGACTGCCAAATTGATGTGCTTGCGCCGTTGTGGTCACAAGGTTTATTGGCGCGAATGCCTGAAATTACAAAGGCGTTTGTGATGCCCTTAACGCACGGTGAATTTAATTTAAAAGCGCGTTTTTTGTTGGGAAAAAAACTGCGAGCGGAAAAATATAATCAAACAATTGTGCTGCCAAATTCGTGGAAATCGGCGTTAATTCCGTTTTTTGCAGGCATTCCAAAACGCACTGGATTTTTAGGCGAAGCGCGTTTTGGATTGTTGAACGATGCGCGAAAATTAGATAAATCTGTTTTGACGATGACGGTGCAACGTTTTGTGGCGTTGGCTGAAAGCAAATCCCCCAACCCCCTTCAAAAAGGGGGCTTTTCTTTTCTCCCCCCTTCAGAAAGGGGGGCGGGGGGGATTTGCTTTCCCGCTTTGAACGTCACCGCATTTCAACAAAAAAACGTCATTGAAAAATTTCATTTGCGCTTATCGAAACCGATTTTAGTGTTGTGTGCGGGGGCGGAATACGGTTCGGCAAAACGTTGGTCGGAAACGCATTTTGCTGAACTGGCTCAACATCAACTCGCGGAAGGTTGGCAAGTTTGGTTAATTGGTTCGGAAAAAGACAAATCCGTCACCGAAGAAATTAACAAATTGACCAATTGGAAATGCCAAAATTTTGCGGGTAAAACAGATTTAACAGAAGCCATCGATTTGCTGTCGCTGGCGAATACCGTGGTCAGCAATGATTCGGGTTTGATGCACGTTGCCGCCGCGTTGAATAAAAAAGTGATTGCGCTTTACGGTTCGTCCGACCCAAAATTCACGCCACCGCTGCATTATGACGCAGAAATCGTGACGTTAAATTTGCCGTGTTCGCCGTGTTTCAAACGGGATTGTCCGCTCGGACATCGGCAATGTTTAACCGATATTTCACCGCAACAAATTATGCCGTTAATAAAAATATGAAAAAAATTGCCATCGTCAAACTTTCCGCGCTCGGCGACATCGTTCACGCCATGGTCGCGTTGCAATTTATCAAAGCCCGATTCCCCGACGTGCAAATTGATTGGTTGGTGGAAGCGCGTTTTGCCGACTTATTGCGCGATAATCCGCACATTTCCAACATCTTAACTGTGAATTTAAAAGCCGCAAAAACGAATAAACGCGCCATTTTTCACGAAATAAAAACCGTGCGAAATTACGCGCGTGAAAATTACGATTTGGTGATTGACGCGCAAGGGTTATTAAAATCCGCGTTGACGGCACGATTGCTCGGAAAAAATGTGGCAGGATTTGATGCCAATTCCAGCCGCGAAGCGTTGTCGGCGTGGTTTTATTCGCAAAAAATAGCCTGCCCTTACGACGCAAATACCATTGATCGAAACGCGGCGATTTTGTCACAACCGCTCGGATTTTCAATTTCATCCGACGATATTTTAGCGAAAAAACCGTTTTTGTTTTTTCACGCGCCACACGCTAATTTGACTGAATTTTTGCGGCACGATCTGAAAAATATCGTGTTTGTGATTGGCTCAACGTGGGAAAGTCGTAATTATCCCGCAGCAAAATTCATCGACGTTGCCAACGAATTAAAACAGAATTGTTTGGTGATTTGGGGCAATGAAACGGAGCGAAACACCGCTGAAAATATGGCGACGCAATCGCCCTTTATTCGTGTTTTGCCTGCGCTGAATTTGAATGATTTGAAAGCGTTATTGTCACAAGTCGATTTGGTGATTGGCAATGACACTGGCCCGACGCACATTGCGTGGGGCTTGAATACACCGTCAATTACGCTGTTTGGTTGCACGCCGATTAGCCGCGTTTATCAAACTAACATCAATAAAGTGTTAAAATCGCCTTCTCACGTTAATCCGCGTAAGCTCAATAAATTAGACGATTCGATTAAAGAAATTCAACCGATTGATATTGTTGAGGTCGCAAGCGCATTATTGCGGTTATGAATGCGTTGATTTATGGTAATCTCAACGAATAATAAGTTTATTTTTCTCATTCACGGTGATATTTTTATGAGTCTTACAAGTCATTTTTCGGGCAAAAAATCAGTGCTGCGCCGCCATTTTATCAGCGTTGTATTAGTCGTGTTCAGTTCGAGTGCGTTGGCAGCGGCACACATTGAACAATGGCAAACCACCAAAGGCAGCCGCGTTTATTTTGTCCAAACAGACAGTTTGCCGATGGTCGATATTCAAGTTGTTTTCGATGCGGGAAGTGCGCGAGATGGCGCACAGTTCGGGCTTTCGGCTTTAACGACGGGCATGTTTGACACGGGCGCGGGCGATTGGAATGCCGAAGACATCGCGCAACGTTTTGAAAGTGTTGGCGCGAATTTTGGCGCAGCAAGTTCTATCGACATGGCGAGCGCGACGTTACGCACGTTGACCGACAAACCACTTTTCGACAAAGCCATTGACACAATGCGCGTCATTTTGAGCAAACCGCGTTTTGCTGAAAGTGATTTTCAACGTGAAAAAAATCGCACGTTGGCGGGATTAAAACAACGTGAAGAATCGCCTGGTGAATTGGCAAATATGACGTTTTATAAAGCGATTTATGGCGAACATCCTTACGCCCATCCGAATGCTGGCGTGTTAAATACCGTTGAAAAATTCACCGCTGACGATTCGCGAAATTTTTACAAAACCTATTTCACCGCGTCGAATGCGATGGTAGTGATTGTCGGTAATTTGTCGCAAGCGGAAGCTGAAAAAACCGCGAATTTGTTGGTTTCAGATTTGCCGCAAGGTTCAAAACCTGCGCCGTTGCCCGATGTTCCCGCGTTGACGAAAGCCACGACGCAACATTTAGAATTTCCCTCAACGCAAACGCACGTTTTGGTTGGATTAACGGGAACGTATCGCAAAGACCCTGATTATTTTACGTTATATATCGGGAATCACATTTTGGGCGGCGGCAGTTTGGTGTCAAAATTATTCGACGAAGTGCGCGAAAAACGTGGCTTGGCGTACAGCGCGTCGAGTGCGTTTATGCCGCTTTTGAAAGAAGGGGTTTTTGTGGCAAGTTTGCAAACTCGCAACGATCAAACCACGCAAGCCTTAGCGGTTTTGAATCAAACGCTGGCGGATTTCGTGAAAAATGGCGTGACGGAAACCGAATTGACGGCGGCAAAAAATAACATCGTCGGCGGTTTTCCAATGAAGTTTGATACCAATAAAGAGTTGGCAAATTACGTTTCGATGATTGGTTTTTATCAAATGCCGCTGGATTATTTGGACACGTTTCAACAAAATATCCAAAACGTCACTGCCGCACAAATTGGCGAAGCGTTCAAACGGCGCGTGGATTTAACGCATTTACAAACGGTTACAGTCGGGAAGAAATAATTATGGCGGATAAAAACGCGAAGAAAAAAGCAGATTCACAAAATGCGACGATTGCGAAAAATCGTCAAGCCACCCATGAATACTCAATCGAAGACAAATTTGAAGCGGGTTTAGTTTTAGAAGGCTGGGAAGTGAAAAGTTTGCGTGATGGGCGCGTGCAACTCAAAGAAAGTTACGTCGTCATTAAAAAAGGCGAAGCGTGGTTGTCGGGCGCACACATTTCAGCGTTGCTTTCGGCTTCGACGCACATTAAACCCGAAGCCGTTCGCAACAAAAAATTGCTACTCAATCGACACGAATTAAACAAATTGATTGGCGCAGTCGAACGCAAAGGTTACACGATTATTCCGTTGGCGATGTATTGGAAAAATGGACGCGCCAAAATCGAAATCGGGTTAGCGAAAGGCAAGCAATTACACGACAAACGCGCCGCGTCGAAAGACCAAGATTGGAAGCGCGAACAAGCGCGGATTATGAAGAAGGCTTAATCATGTACGCAGAAAAATTACAACGATTTGAAAACACCGAAAACTTAGGCGGTAAAGCGTGGGAACACGCAGTGATAATTGATTTGACAACAAACTCTGGCATTAAAGATTGTGCGATGCACTGTTTTCATTATCAGCAAATGCTGGAAATGTTGCTTAAACACATATTAGAAACAAGGAGTGAATTTGGCTCTTACAGCAAAACCCACAAATTATATCGCTTGCTCGACGAAGTCATTGCAAATACGCCGTTTCGAGCAGATAAATCAAAATACTTTATGGCACTGCAAGTTATTTCAGTCTGCGCGGAAGAATATCGCTATAACTTTTTGCTTGATTGTCAGGGCTATTGGGAAGGCGTGAAATTAGCAGACGAATTACTCGAGCAGTTACTCGCCTTATAAATTTCAAATTTTTACACAAAAGGAAAAACAATGATTATTAACGGAGTCACGATAGACGCGACATTCGCCGAAGCCTTTCCGATGAAAGGCACGCGAGCGATTATCACCGCGCAAAATGAAAAATGGGCAATGATTGCCGCGCAAGCCATGACGGGATTTGCCACGTCAGTGATTGCGTGCGGGTGCGAGGCAGGAATTGAGCGGGTTTTAACACCAGACGAAACGCCAGATGGTCGTCCCGGTGTCGCAATTATGATTTTCGCGATGGGTGGGAAAGGATTAGCCAAACAACTCGAAACTCGTGCCGGACAATGTGTTTTAACGTCGCCAACCTCTGCATTATTCGCGGGCATTGACGGCGGCATTCGCATTCCGTTGGGTAAAAATTTACGTTATTTCGGTGACGGTTTTCAAACCTCAAAAGTCATTTCAGGCAAACGTTATTGGCGCATTCCTGTGATGGATGGCGAATTTTTAGCCGAAGCCACAACCGGTCAAGTTGACGCAATCGGTGGCGGCAATTTCTTGGTTTTAGCGCAATCACAACCGCAAGCCCTCGCGGCGTGCGAAGCCGCGATTGAAGAAATGCGAAAAATTCCCAACGTGATTATGCCGTTTCCGGGTGGCGTGGTGCGTTCAGGTTCAAAAGTCGGTTCAAAATACAAAACCCTCGGCGCATCAACCAACGACGCATTTTGTCCGACGTTAAAAGGCTCCACCAAAAAAACCGATTTATCGCCCGACATTGAATCCGTCATGGAAATCGTCATCGACGGTTTGACCAAAGACGACATCGATAAAGCCATGCGCGTCGGCATTCAAGCGGTGTGCGATTTAGGCGCGGAAAACGGCATTATGCGAATCAGCGCAGGGAATTACGGCGGCAAATTAGGGCCGTTCCATTTTCATTTACAGGAGATTATGGCATGAGCGCATTAACCTTCACCCTCAAAACCCAGCCGAATCAACGTGTCGATATGTCGCCGCTGGTGTGTCATTCGCTGGAAAAATTAGAAGCCGCCGAAATCGCCGCGCTCAAATTACACTGTGGCAAACGCAAGCTGCGCGTCGATGAATTATTCACCGTCAGCGGTTACGATGCGAAACACATTATCATCAAAAATAGTTTCGCTAAACTCGATTATATCGGCAAAGAGTTAGACGGCGGCATGATTCACGTTGAAGGCGATGTTGGCGCGTATTGCGGCATGGGCATGAAAAAAGGTGCCATCAAAGTATTCGGCAGCGCGGGCATTTACGCGGGTTGTGAAATGAAAAAAGGACAACTCGAAATCGACGGCAACGTGGGCGACTTTTTAGGCGGCGCGTTGGCGGGAAATAAAATGGGCATGAAAGGCGGTTTAATTTTAGTGCGCGGCAATGCAGGCGACCGAGTCGGCGACCATTTACGGCGCGGCACGATTTTAATCGAAGGAAACGCCGGCGATTATTGCGGCTCGCGCATGATTGCGGGCACGATTGCGGTAATGGGAAACACCGGAAAATTTTTAGGTCACGGAATGCGGCGCGGCACGATTTTGTTGTGGAACGAACCCAAATTATCGGCAAGTTTCAACGATTGCGGCTCGCACACCTTGGCGTTTTTGCCGATGCTGTTTACCTCTTTCAACGAGTTAAATTCCCCGTTTGCCAGCAACGAAAATGCTTTCAATCGCGTGCAGCGTTACGCCGGCGATATGTCCGAAATGGGGTACGGTGAAATTTTAGTAAAAATTTAAAATAGGATATTTAAAATTGCGGCTGATAGTTTTATAATGAAAACCGTTGAATTTATAAACCGCTGGATTCATCAATTTTTTAACTTCTAAAGAGAGAAAAGATATGAAAAACATGACGAATAAAACTCAACAAGGTTTTACCTTAGTCGAGCTGATGATTTCTGTTGCTATCGTGGGTATTTTGGCAGCGGTAGCTATTCCTTCGTATCAAAACTACACCCGAAAAGCGAAGTTTTCAGAAGTGGTGATACAGGTTGCATCGGTGAAACAAGCAGTTGAAAGCTGTGTTCAAATTACTAATTCGACTCTGCAATGTGGCGGTGCTTCAGCAGGCGCGGGAATATCCAACGGCGTTCCGCTTGATATTGCAGCTGTAGTAGGTAATGTTGCATCTGTAACAACCGTTGGAAGCGCAGCAGGTCTCACCGTGACAATCACCGGCACAGCGGTTGGTGCTACTGCTGCGCCTGTAAATGGTTTGAATGGCGAAACGTATGTCCTCGTCGGAACCTATGTAATGTTATCACCAACAGCAAGTGCTACAACTGCTGGAGCAGGTAAAATTGTTTGGACAAATAACACTGGCACTTGTATAGCGGCACAACTTTGTAATCCAATATCTGGTACTTAATTTGAATTGATTTCCAGCTAAAAACCGCCCTTCGTGCAAACGGGGGGCGGTTTTTTTTGTATTTAAATCGGCAGGGAAAGGCGTTTTTTTAGGCTCGAATAAGAAACTATGAATCAATAAATGACTGTATTGTCAATGAAACGATGCGTCTGTATACTTTGCTCCAACGTTAGTTATTTAGATTTTTTAACACCAAACAAAGGAACACTATCATGACTGCCTTCACTAGAGATGTATTGATTGGCTTGATGTTTATCGTCGGCATTGTTGGATTTATTTCGGGCGAATTCATTATTTCAACTGTACTATTTGCGTCAGCCGCTATTTTCAGCAACGTACATTTGAACCGTCAGTTTTATAGCTAAGTTTTTAAACCCTAAACGTTCTATCTCCTGTTATTTTGTAACAAACATTGACTCCTCATTGTCCTGTTTGACCTCTCGCTCTCTTTGTGAAAACAAAGAGAGCTTTTTTTTGCCTGTTACATTCCGTAACGCGCTAAAATGGCGACCTTCTTATCATCACTTTTAGAGACTTAACTATCATGCGAACTTCCTCATTTCCTTTAAATACTGTTAAAGAAACGCCGTCTGATGCGGAAATTATTAGCCATCAATTGATGATTCGCGCCGGTTTAATCCGCAAACTCGCGACGGGTTTATATACTTGGTTGCCGTTGGGTTTGCGCGTGTTGCGTAAAGTTGAAAAAATTGTGCGCGATGAAATGGAAAAATCTGGTGGCTTAGAAGTGTTAATGCCAGGTTTACAGCCTGCCGAATTGTGGCAAGAAACGGGACGTTGGGATCAATACGGCGCGGAATTGGCGCGATTGAAGGACCGTCACGGGCGTGATTTTTGTTTGGGCCCGACGCACGAAGAAATTATTACCGATTTGGCGCGTTACGAAATCAAAAGTTATAAACAGTTGCCGATTACTTATTTTCAAATTCAAACGAAATTCCGCGATGAAATTCGTCCACGTTTTGGCGTGATGCGGGCGCGTGAATTTATTATGAAAGATGCCTATTCGTTTCATTTGTCCGAAGCGAGTTTGCACGAAACTTACGAGGTGATGCACGCCGCTTACACGTCAATTTTCACGCATTTTGGTTTGAAATTTCGTGCCGTTGTGGCGGATTCGGGTTCAATCGGTGGCGCGATTTCCCACGAATTTCATGTGTTGGCGGATTCGGGCGAAGACGCGATTGCCTTTTCAACCGAAAGCGATTACGCGGCGAATGTTGAAAAAGCCGAAGCGTTAATGCCGACGGAATCGCGTCCAGCGGCAACAGAAACGATGTCGTTAATCGACACGCCAAATCAACACAGCATCGTTGACGTGTGCGAATTTTTGAACATTGCCGCGACGCAATGCTTAAAAACGCTCATCGTGAAAGGCGCAGAAGAAGGCGAATTAGTGGCGTTATTATTGCGCGGCGACCACGAATTAAACGAAATTAAAGTCGATAAAATTGCGAGCGTGGCTTCGCCGTTACAATTTGCCAGCGACGACGAAATTCAACGCGCGTGCGGTTGCCAAGCGGGTTCGATTGGCGCGTTAGGATTGACGATTCCGATTATTTCTGACCGCAGTGTGACGGTAATGGCGAATTTTGTTTGTGGTGCGAATCAAGACGGCAAACATTATCAAGGCGTAAATTGGGAACGTGATTTGCCGTTGCCGACACAAATTATGGATTTGCGAACGGTGGTCGAAGGCGATACAAGTCCCGACGGCAAAGGTACGTTGACGATTGCACGCGGCATCGAAGTCGGACACATTTTCCAACTCGGCACCAAATACAGCGAAGCAATGAAAGCCGGTGTCATCAACGAAGGCGGTAAAAACCAAATCATGTTGATGGGCTGTTACGGAATTGGCATTTCACGAGTGGTGGCGGCGGCAGTGGAACAAAATCACGACGCACGCGGCATTATTTGGTCGGCGAATTTAGCACCGTTTCAAGTAGCGATTTGCCCGATGAATATGCACAAATCCGAACGATTACGCGAAGCGACAGAAAATTTATATCAACAATTGGTGAATGCGGGAATTGAAGTATTGCTCGACGATAGAAAAGTTCGCGCCGGTTTTATGTTCTCGGATATGGATTTAATCGGCATTCCGCATTGTTTGATTATGGGCGACAAAGGGTTGGATGCGGGGACGATTGAATATAAAGGTCGAACCGATGAAGAATCAGAAGATATTGCGATGGCGGATATTTTGAAATTTATTCAGGCGAAATTGGCTTAAATTTGTAAGGGCGGGTTCTAAACCCGCCCCTACGCAGATTATGCAATCAATTTTAGATATTTTTGATACAACGATTCTTTATCTTCAACGTGTTTCGGGTCTTTGGTAATGCAATCAACAGGACACACTTCAATACATTGCGGCAAACCGTGATGCCCCACACATTCCGTGCATAAGTCTGGATTGATAATATAAATATCTTCACCTTGCGAAATCGCGCCATTCGGGCATTCTGGTTCGCACACGTCGCAGTTAATACATTCTTCTTCAATAATCAGTGCCATTTTTTCCTCATTTAAAAGTTTGTGAATCGGGGCGATTGAATGAATCAATCACCATGTTGAAAAGTTTGGCGCGTTTGACCGTTGGAATCGGCGTTAATTGCACCGCTGGATGAATGCAATCCACGGGACACACCAACACGCATTGCGGCGAATTATGAAACCCTTCGCACTCCGTACACGCTTTGGCATCAATCATAAACGTAGTTTCATCGTGACTAATTGCCTGGTTCGGGCAAACAGGTTCGCACGCGCCACAAATGACGCATTCTTCCATATCAATTTTTAATGCCATCGTCTAACCTCGCAAATTTCTCAATCAATTGTTGATGCACACATTCTGCAACAAAAAATGAAACATTGCCTTTTAAACGTGCAATTTCTCGAATCATGCTCGACGAAATAAATTCATATTGTTCCGCTGGTGTTAAAAATACCGTTTCCAATTCTGGCGCAAGTCGTCGATTCATGCCTGCTAATTGAAATTCAAATTCAAAATCCGACACCGCTCGCAAACCACGCAAAATCACTCGTGCATTTTGTTGTTTCGCGCAATCAACGAGCAAATTATCAAAACCAATCACCCGCACATTTTTAAAATCTGCCGTCACGGTTTCCGCTAACGCCACTCGTTCAGCCAGTGAAAAAAGCGGCGTTTTGGTTTTGTTTTCCGCGACAGCAATAATAACGCAGTCGTATAAATTCGCCGCACGCGCCACTAAATCGACGTGACCATTGGTAATCGGATCAAATGTACCTGGATAAATTGCTGTAATGTTAGTTTGCACGATTTAAAACTCTTCCCAATCATCCGTAAATGTCTCGGATTTAATGACTTTGCTTGTCACGGGCTTTGCCATTGGAACCGGTTTCGGCGCAGCTTTTATGATGGTATCTTTTTTCAAACGCATAATGGACACACTGACCGCGCTGGAAGCCTTGCTAAAATTTGACTCACTACCTAATAATTGTTGCGCTTGTTCGTACTTTTTAGCGTTGATAATGGCGGCCACTTTACCCGCTTCAAGATGAAAGGCTGCGTGTTGATTCATACAATCTTGGTAGCTTTTCAAATGGGCAATTTGTGGATGCGTGTCTTCGTGATGCAACCATTGACCAAAATCACAGCAATCATCTTTCGAAATTGTGGCAACATCGAGCGTTTCTTTATTGACAATGGCTGCCCGTAATTTTACTTTCCAATCTGAATGCTTTTTCATCGCGCCATCCAAATCAATATCGAGAACTTCTACAATCGCAACGGGGTTCGTCGGTACGGTAGGTTTTACAACGTGTTCTATGGACGCACTCGGCGCATAACTTTTTACAACAGGTAGTGATTCTTGACGGCTTTCGATTTTAAAATTGCTCATCGTCACCGACAAATGACGGGCTTGTTCTTCTAATGCTTCGGCGGCGGCAGCGGCTTCTTCGACTAATGCGGCATTGCGTTGAGTCACATCATCCATTTCACTAATCGCTTGATTAACTTGTTCAATTCCGGTGGTTTGTTCCGTGGATGCAGCGGTAATTTGAGCAATCGTTGTTGTCACGTTTTGAATAGAGGTGACAATTTCTTCCATTGTTTTACCGGCTTTTGTTACTAACGACGAACCGTCTTCTACTTTATCCACCGAATCACTAATCAAGGCTTTAATTTCGCCTGCCGCTGCGGCGGCGCGTTGTGCCAAACTACGAACTTCCGTCGCCACCACGGCAAAACCACGACCTTGTTCACCCGCGCGAGCCGCTTCAACTGCCGCATTCAACGCCAAGATGTTGGTTTGAAAAGCAATGCCATCAATCACGGTAATAATATCCACCACTTTACGCGACGATTCGTTAATATCTTGCATGGTCGTTACCACTTCATTCACTGCCGCCACACCTTTTCGGGCAAGGTCGGAAGATGCTAACGCCAAATGATTAGCGTATTTTGCATTTTCGCTGTTCGTTTGCACAGTGGAAGTCAGCTCTTGCATACTCGCCGCCGTTTCTTCCAAACTCGCTGCTTGCTGTTCGGTACGATGCGACAAATCATTATTGCCCGCTGCAATTTCTTGTGATGCCGTGTTAATGGTATCGCTCGCGTCTTTAATTTCACTGACCAACGCTTTTAAATTTTCGACGGTGCCGTTCATTCCGTTTTTAACTTTGTCGAACATTCCGACATAATTATTCGTGATTTTTTGGGTTAAATCGCCTTGTGCTAACGCATTCGACATTCGCAATACGTCACCAAACGCCCCGTCACAGCTTTCGACTAACGTATTTAAATTAGAGAGCATCTCTTTGAACATAAATTCAAAACGATTCGCATCGCTACGTTTTGAAAAATCGCCGCGTGCGCCTGCTGACGCGATCAGTTCAATTTCTTTATTTACGTTTAATAATGACGTTTTTACCGAATCCATCGCTTCGGTAATTTTGGCTTTTTCAGCAGGTAAACGCTCAAAATCTTTTGAAAAGTCGCCGCGTGCGTATTGTGAAACGACGTTCACAACCTGCATTTTCACCGTAATATGCGACTGCACTAATTCGTTAATGTCCTCTGCCATATCGTGATACGCACCTTGGAATTTAGTGGTATCAATTTTTTCACTAATAAAACCCTCGTGGTGTTTTTTCGCCATTAAACGCTGCGCCAAAATCAGCGCGTTAATCGTTTCTTGCATCGAGAGTAAGGCATAAAGCAAACTGCTGTTGTCGCGCGGTTGTAAGCTAATCGTACTGTTTAAATTTCCTGCTGACACACGCTTTACTTGGATAATCGCGTCCGTTAATTCGCCACCTAATTGACGCATAACGTAACGTGAAAATGTCAGACCAATAATCACACTGACTATAAAACTTGCGGCAATAAAGATAATCATCAAAATCAAACTACGCGAATATAATTTAGACGCTGCGTTAACCGTTTCTTCAGCTGCCTTGTCTTTTAAAGCACTTAACTCGTCTATTTTTGCACTAATCTCTTTCCCAAGTGGCTCTTGACGAAGACGAATTGCTGAGAATTCAGGCGTAATTTCCATTAAATTTTGCGCCACAATCATGGCGGACATTTGCAACGTTAAACTCTCCCACTCTTCCGAAATTTTATAAATTTCCTGTATCAACGCTTTGCCTTGTTCGGTATAAAACAAATCGTTGCCTTTGTGCATATTTTCTTTATACAACGCGATATTTTTCTTCACCAATTCGACGGATTGGCGTTTTTCTTCGAGACCAGTCACCAATAACGCATTTCGCCAATGTCGCCCAACATCCAAACGATTATTTTTGGCTTCTTTGACATACGACATACCGATTAAATCTTTGTAATATATTTTGCCAATATAACTATCCAAACTGTTCATGTTGAACACGCTAATTGTGCCAATAATCAAACCAATCACCGCCACAACGACGAAACTCGATACTAATTTTGTACCTAATTTCATATTTTCAAACATTCTGTTCTCCTAAAATTTTATGCGCTTTTCAATCGAACAGCTAAAACATCACACGGCGCATGATGCAGCACGCCGTTTGCAGTTGAGCCGAATAATAATGCTAATCCGTGACGACCATGAGAACCAACCATAATTAAATCGACTTTTTCTTGTTTCGCGAGAGCGCAAATTTCCTCTTTCGGTGAACCCCAAATTAACCAACGCTGATTCTCTGGCACATTCAATGTCGCGCCAAGTTGATTAAGTTTGGCTTTTTCTTGCTCCAATAACGCATTATCGGTTTCATCATCTAACGAAATAATCGTGCCGTAACTTGTATCGGGCATAGGTATGTTGTCTAAAATGTGAACGAGGCTGAGAGTTGCGTTATTTTGTAACGCCATTTGTGCCGTGCGCTCAACAAGAAAATCCGTGTTTTTTGAAAAATCGACAGCGAGTAGAATGTGCTTATACATGTTCATCTTGTTTTTTTAAATGCCGTGGTGTTGCATCAATGCAATAATTTCGTCGCGTTCCATTGGTTTTTTACTGGCAACCGCCCACAACGCAAAATGTTGGGGTTGGTTCGCCACGCCAATCATGGCAAAACCCGCTGCTTGTAAATCAGCGGATAATGTTTTTTTCGTAAAGCCGCAACGATGCGCCATATACAAATTGCCCCGCGCCATCGGCGGACGATGCCCGTACAAAATATCTAACGGCGTAATGGGCCCAGCCGGTGAAACATAAGCCGCATCGGTTAATTTATCTTCCGCGACCAGCGCACAAACCGATTGCAAATCAGGGCAAGTAATCACCGTAAAACCGTCTGGTTTCAACACACGCAAAAATTCACTCAACGCCACGGGAACTTCGTGCGGATACAAATGTTCAATGTTATGACTTGAAAAAATCGCGTCCATCGATTCTGTTGCCACCGAACTCATGTCGGTCATGGTGCCAACTAAATCGGGTTGAACAGATTCATCAATGTCAAAACGAATTTCTGTCCATTCGTCAGGATTAAAACCAGGCGTGGTTTGATTTTGACGTTTTGGGCCGCAGCCAACGTGTAAAAATGATTTCATTTGTATTTCCTCAGAGTTAAAAGTTAAAAAGTGGGTTATTTACTAATGTTATGCAAAAACTATTCGTAGGGGCGTACTGCGTACGCCCGCATAACAAAATGGTATCAATAGCACGTTACGTTTATGCGGGTTCATGCAATGACCCCCTACAACCGTCATTTATTTCAAACCGTCAATCGTGACGGGCGTTTGACCATTATTCACTAAATTCCAATTTGCCAACAAATCGTCTTGGTGAATTTCCACCCACGCTAAAACTAAACGCTCTTGTCGTGTTGGTAAATTACTTTGCGTGATTTCAATTGGATTCAGCGTAATTCGCGCGGTTGAACCTTGGAAATCAGCGTGAATGTGCGGCTGACTGGTTTCTTTCGGCGTACGTTTCATGCGAATCACAATGCCGTAAAACAAACTCAAAACGGCAAATTCGCTTTGATTTTCAACGTTTGAAATGGCAATCGTTTTGGCGTGTTTATTCGGAACACCTTCGGCAATTGCTTTTTCGTACAGCGTTTCGATGTCGCGGACTTGTTGCGGCATATTAAACAAATTGCAGGTCGAACGACGCGCTTCAATGCTGCGGCGCAAATCCGCAACGTGTGGACGATTCGCCGCTAATTCCACCGCTTTTTCTTCGTAATTTTCAAAATTGTAAGTAATCAACTCATCCAAACTCAGCGAATGCAGCAAACTTCCCGCCATGCGCGACGCAAACGTTTTTCCCGTCAACGTCAAAATCGGCAAACCCATAAACAACGCATCATTCGCAGTCGTGCCACCATTGAACGGCGTGCAATCTAAAAACACATCCGCGATTTGATAACGCGCCAAATAATCGGCTGGCGTAACCCGCGACGCAAAAATCAGTCGTTCTTTTTCGATTCCCTGCGCGGCGGCGGCGTTCACCATGTTGTCGTGCGCCCATTCATTATCCGCCAACAACCACAACACGCTGTCTGGCACCCGTTTTAAAATCCGCATCCAGCACGCGAACATGTCTTCGGTGATTTTGTAATTGTTGTTAAACGAACAAAAGACAAATGCGTCATCGGGCAATTCACAACTGGCGCGAGTCGGTTTTACACCCACGGGACGTTGACGGTCTGACACTTGAAAAACGTGCGGCATATAAAGCGGCGTTTCGCTGAAATACGTTGTCAATTCGGGCGGAATTAGAAATTTATCGCCAATCACATAATCGATATTCGGCAACGCGGTCGTACCTGGAAAACCCAAATACGTCACTTGAACGGGCGCGGGACGATACGCCAAAATGTTCGGACGCACGCCCGACGTTAGCCCTTGCAAATCCACCAGCAAATCGATTTCGTGCGAATGAATGCACCGCGCGGCTTCTTCGTCGGTCATATCGGCAACCGAAATAAACGCATCCATCGCGCCAATTACTCGCGCTCGCAATGCCGAATCATCGGGCGGTGTAAGACAAAAACCGATAATTTCAAACTTGTCGCGATTGTGCAATTCGTACAATTCAACCGTCAACAATGAAACCGCGTGCGTGCGAAAATCGGACGACAAATAACCAATCCGAATTTTTTGGTGATGATACGGAGCTTGATTTTCAACCAAATTGGGCAAATTTTTATCGACTTTTTCTTCCACAAAATCGCGTGAATTTTGAAGTTGTTCTTGCGGGTTATTCGACGCGCTCAACATCGCCAACGCCGACGTTCCTGCAATCATCGCGGCTTTCGTCACACCTAAAACTGATTTATAAACGGGCCATTCGCATTGTTTTTGACGCAAATGCACCCAATGCGAAATCACTTTCGGCTGGTCGGGATTCAGCAATAAACTTTGTGTTAAAAACTGTTCCGATTCGTGAAAATTGCGCTCAATTTCTAGCACGCGCCCCAAACTGTTCAACGCCAAAATATAGATTTTTTTATCGTCGTCCGACAGCGCAATATATTCGTACTTTGAAATAATGCTACGCCATTGATTTAAAGCGTCTTCGATACGAGTTTGGCGTTCTAAATTCGCGCCCAAATTGAATTGCCCTTGAATAAAATCAGGGTGAACATCGATGGAATCACGATAGGCTTTTTCGGCTTTTTCAGACAATTTTTGTTGATCAAAAATAACCGCTAAATTGAAATAGGCAGCATAACGAACAAGAGAATCGCTGTGTTTAATCCATGTTTCGTAGAGTTCGATTTGCTGTTCGGGCGTTAATAATTCACCTGCTGACAACAATTCCATGATGTCCATTTTTTGCTGTTGCGCTTGTTCTAAAAAAGTTTCAAAGGCTGCGGTGGTTTTAGATTTTGTCATGTGATGTTCTCAAAAATAAAATGAACCAATAATAATAACGAAATGGCAGCAATTCCTATGCCGCCAAACTTTCTTTGCGTAAGCGAGCGTAATAAAAACCGTCGCAATTGTTGTCGCCTGTCAAAATTTGCCAGCCGTATTTGGCAGGATTTGAATCAAAAGGTATTTCTTTTGCGTCGGCATGTTCGGCTAAAAATTGCGTGATTTGGTCTTCGTTTTCCGCTTTTAAAATCGAACACGTTGCATAAACTAACAAACCACCTTCCGCTAACATTCCCCATGCGGCTTTTAAAATCGCGGCTTGCAACGCGGGCAACGCGATTAAATCATCTGCACGCCGCAACAATTTAATATCGGGATGACGGCGAATCACACCCAACGCGGAACACGGTGCATCGACTAAAATGCGGTCAAACAATTTTCCATTCCACCAGCTTTCGGGTTGCGTCGCATCGCCGACAATCAATTGCGCCGATAAATTCAAACGCTGTAAATTCGTTTCGACGCGCAACATTCGGGTTGCATCAATATCGACCGCGACACAGTCCAAATCAGGTTGTGATTCCAAAATGTGAGCGGTTTTTCCTGCTGGCGCAGCACATAAATCTAAAACCCGTTGCCCTGCCCTCAATTCCAACAATCCTGCTGCAAATTGTGCCGCCGTGTCTTGAACCGACACCGCGCCACTTTCAAAATTCGGCAACGAAAACACCGCGACAGGTTTAATTAAATGAATCGCGGACGGACACGTTTCAACGGCTTCGGCTTCAATTTCCAAATCTGCCAACTGTTGTAAATAATTTTCGCGCGTCGTTTGCAACGCATTCACGCGCAACATCATCGGCGGCAATTGATTATTTGCGTGAAAAATTCGCGCGGCATTTTCACTTCCCCAATCATTTTCAACGCGAGAAATTAACCATTTTGGATGACTGTGCAACGCGGACGGATTCAAATCGGCTTGAAGTTCGAGGCTTTCTTGTTCGCGCAAATAACGGCGCAACAAGGCGTTAATCAGATTTTTTGCCCACGATTTTTTGCGCGTGGCATCGACCGTTTCAGAAACCGCCGCGTGCATTTTCACCCGCATAAACGCCAGTTGATACAAACCCACCAACGCCAGCGCGTAAATTTCAGCGTCTTTAATCGGTTTATCCAACAGCTGCGACAAAATGAATTGCAGCCGATGATAATAACGGCACACGCCGTAACAAACCGCTTGCACAAATGCCTTATCTTTGGGGTTTTCGAGAGCTTGCAACGTGTGTTCTAACGCAGAAGTGAGCGATTGCCCACCATCTAAAACCCGTATCAATGTTCGGGCGGCAATAAGTCGTGTATTCATTTTTTATTTTTTCTCCACAATCGCAATTTCTTCATCACTTAACCCATAAAGCCCATAAACCAACCCATCAATCTCACAATTCAGGAACATAAGCCTCTTCATATTGCGTAATCAAAACACCGACTAATTCCATCAACGACGCTAACGGGTGTTTTTCATTTTCACCAACCCTATCAATCAAACTATCAAGTAATGACACTGCTTTTTCATAATCAAGCCATACACAAATCATCATCCGCATAATTCACCATTTCCAACAACACACCGCGTCGTAATTCTTGTTCCGCTTGTTTGAATAACGCCCGATTGATTTGTGAACTTAAATACACTTCACCGCAGTTTTCACAAATATCCGCTGGCACTTGTTTAAAAACCAATGTCGTTTGTTTGCGTTCCAATGTCACGGTTGTTACGCCACTTTCTGTTTCGCCATTTCGGCAAATTGCACATTTCATTATTTTCTCCGTGAAAAATCATCTAACCACTTGAGCAAATTCGGTTCATAAACCGTCACAATAATCAGCCGCTTTTCATCTCGATTGACCGCAACCACCAAATGTAACGGACGTTTATTTACCGCAAAACCGTTTAACAACAAACTCGGCAACGGATAATCATCATCGTAACGCTCGATAATCTCACCGTTCTTCAACAAAAATTCCACATCGTCATCGCTGATTTCTCTTTCAAACATTCGCTTGGACGCATGAAGACGATAAACGATTTCAAAGTTTTCAACTTCCGTTAATTTCACTTCCCCTCCACAATCAAAATATCCTCGTCACTCAACCCATAAAGCCCATAAACCAACCCATCAATCTCACGTTCCAACGCGCTGGTGTCGTTGCCTGCTTTTTTCTCGGCAAGGATTTTGTCCACTAAGTTGATAAACGGTTGTTGCTCGGTTTCGGGGATTTTTGGAATGGGGATTTGTTCAACGTAAATGTTAAACATTCTTACAGCTTTATCACCCAATTGAACTGAAAGACTACGATAGTACCAATCAATTACCTTTGAATTGAGAAGCGAAATTAAATAGTTAAGTTTCAAATTACCAGAAATAAAATAAATCGTATTGTTAAAAAATACGTCTCTTTCCACGATTGAAAAAGTCAGGCTTTGGCAAATATCGTTATAGGCAATTTTTTCTAATCCAAATAATTCCCAGTAAGTCGCGGCGCATCTTTGCAACGCATACCACTCATAGCGAATCCCAGTTTCTGCCTGATTTCTAGCCGATAATTCATTTTTGAATTTTGTTAAATGCTGATAAATCGCGGGATATTGTTTTTCAAATTCAATTTCTGCTTTTTCAGATACGCCAGAAATACTTGAGTCTTCATGCAATGGAAAATGCCACGGTATAAATATCAACCATAACCCCGCATATTCAGCCGCATAACGTTGAATATCACGACCGCGCAAAATCGGTTTAATAATTTCTGCCGATTTTGGGTCTTCGTTGCATAAACGTTCCTTTGTTTGCGTGTCGATAATGAACGCTTCGTTAAAACCTGTTTTGATGCCGTAATTGATATTCACATCCCAATCTTTTAACGGCGTGCCTTTGGCTTCAATTTTGGCTTTGATTTGTTGTTCGATGCCTGAGGAAATCACCCAAACATCTTCGGATATTTGAGGCATGGCTTGGGAATGCGCGGCGAAATAATCGGAGAGAGGCGTTTCAATGGTGAAATCGTTTTGAATGGTGCAAGCGGTGAAATTTGATTTTTCTACGTTTTGGCGTGTAATTAAAATGTTTGAATCGACCGTTGCTGAATCAAAAACCTGATAACCACCGAAATCAATCAGTTTTAACGGTTGGGTTTTGGTCGCTAAAAAATGGCGTAACGATTTACCATAACCTGCACGCATCCATTTATTTGACGTGATAAATGCAAGCAAGCCGTTTTGATTGAGCAATGAAACGCCTTTTTCAATAAACAGCGCGTAAATATCGCCTGTTTTTTGGAAGGTTTCATAATGTTGATTTTGCCATTGGGTTTGAATCGCTTGACCACTGAATTTTTGAATTTGAACATAAGGCGGATTGCCAATCACAATATCAAAGCCGTTTTCACCAAACATCCATTCGACATCAAAAAAATCGGCGTTGGCGTTTTGGTCGTAAGGATTCCAATGCGCTAATTGTTGCGCGGTTTCATTTCCCCAGCCGTGTTGTTCTAACAACGCGCCGATTTGTTCACGCAATTGTTTATCTTCTTCGCGCAATTCTCTTTTTCTGCTTGGACTTCTGACGCTAAACAAGCTGTGACGGACTTTTTTTAATTTTTCTTCGAGAGCTTCAATCTCTTTGTTATCAAAAAGGCTGATTTGAGCTTTGGGTTTTTCGATGCCGATTAAGGTATTTGCCGCGACAAATTTCGTTTCTAAATTCGGCAACGGTAACACGCCAAAATTGGTTTTATTTCTATCGACTTTTTGGTCAACAATCAGCGAAATGAAAAACCGAAGTTTGCTGATTTGAATTGCAATTGCTTGAATATCCACGCCATAAATACAATTTTCGATGAGATAAAGTTTTCTCGCGTAATCGACTTCGTTATCGGTGAAGGCTTCAATAATGCGTTTTTGCAGAGCGGAATCTTTTTCTTTGATTTGGCGTTGTTTCCACAATTCATTGTCTGGGTCGATTTTGCCCAAAATGAAAACCAATTTGTGTAAAACGCCCATTGGAAATGCGCCCGAACCGCACGCGGGATCGAGGATTTTTAAATTATCGATGGCAGAAATTAGAGCGTTGGTTTGTGGCGCGTCGAACGGGTTTTGCGTGTTTTCATAATTCAATAACAAACGTAAATTTTCAGCATCAACGCCCGACGTTGAAAAATACGCCAGCAACGATTCGTCCACCATGTAATCGACAATTTCACGCGGCGTATAAAACGAGCCGGTTTGTTTTCGGGCGGTGGTACCCGTTTCGGGGTTATAACTGGCGAGTAAATTTTCAAAAACCTGCCCCAATAATTCGGGGTCGAGCGCAATGTCTTCTTCAATCGGTGTGTTTTCGGCAATGGTAAATTTGTAGTTTTTGAGAATGTCGCACAGCCCTTTAATTTCGACAGATTTGTTTTTATTGCCCAGTTCGTCGCTTAAATCGACATTCTTTTGCGTGCCAAAAAAAATGAAATCTGGCACCGATAAAACGTTGTCGTCGCGGTCAGAAAAACCGTCGAAATAGGCAATCACATCGCCGCCTTGTTTACCTTTTTTATCAGGAACGACCTTATCCAAACATTCAAATAAGCCGCCATTCATAAACGGCACCACGCTTTCAACCAACGTTAAAAATGCGTCGGAGTCTTGAAAATACGATTGGTAACGCATTAAATTTGTGACGTTCATGTGCTGTTTATCTTTGCGAAACTCCCGTTTCCCGCGCGTTTGATTCAGCGTAGCAAAGAATAAGTTTTGTAAAATGGCGCGGTAGAAACGGCTGTCATCGCTCGCTTTCAAAACGTCGGCGAGATAAGTTTCGTCAAAAAGTTGGGCAGGAATTAGCTCTTTTTCTTTGATAAACCAAACGAATAATAGCCGCGTTAACAGTCGAATCAGGCTTTGCGAATGATATTGTTGCGGGTCGATGTTTTCAGGATTGGGAAACGTAACGTGTTTAATCGCCCAAAAATACCATTGCGACAATTCGTTATAAAACTTTTTGTTGAGTTCTTTGGTGTTCAACACTTTTTGCCAAGCGTAATGCAATTCAACGAAATTCGTGGGTTTAGGTTTTAAATTTGAAAACGCTAAACTTTCTAAAATATCCAAATGAGCGCGATGGGTTTTTTCGAGACGAATATCTTTGAGCAGCGTGACTTTTTCTAAAACGTCGCGGCTTTCATCACGTTTATGAATGCGCCGTTTGATAACGGAAAGCGTGAGTGTGTCGCCGTGTTTGAACAAAATCAAAACCGGACGCGGAAACGCGGCGTTGAGTTCGCGGGTAATTTTGACTAAATCAGAACGCGAATAATGCGGTTTTTTGAGTTCAATGCCAAAAATCAAATACGCATCGATGACCACATTTTCAACTTGCAACGCGGCGAGTTGCAACGCGGCGAGCGTGGTATTTTCGGGCGTTAAGAAAAACAGTTGGTCAACATAATTCCATTCAGAAACGAGCGCGTTGGTTTCGTTTAATGGAGTGAATTCGTTTTTAAACCCGTCATAATTTTTTTGTGAAAGCGGTTGTTGATATTCGATGTTGTAGCCGAGTGTTTCAAAAAACGAGAGCGCGTTTTGCGTGAAATCTCCAGTTTTGAAAGCGTGCAATGTAGTTTTCATACTTTATTTTTAAAAAATGTGGGCGCGACAAATTCGCGCAGTGACGTGTAAAAAGCGCGAATGAATTCGCGCCCACCTTCTTTTTTAAATTTCACCCCAGTTTCGCGCCATTCAAATCATGCGCCGCTAAAAATGCTGTCGCGCTCATCCGTTTGCCGTTGGGCATTTGTAATTCATGTATCCGCACCCAACCTTCGCCCGTCGCTACGTCTAACGTTTTGGACGTGCAACGCGCCACGCCTGCTATTAAACCAGTCGATTCATTCAACACTTCGGCGTTCCAAATTTTCATCACCAAACCAGTGTAAACCGTGTGCGCGACCGGCCACGGGTTGAAACCGTGAATTTTTCGCACCAATATTTCTGCCGGTTGCGTCCAATCAATCGCCGCTTCTTCTTTGGTCAATTTCGCTGCGTAAGTGACTAAATTTTCATTTTGCAGTTCCGCAATCAACGCGCCATTTTCAATTTGCGCTAATACTTTTTCTAAACCTGTCGCGCTCAATTTCGACAATTGGTCATGAACCGTTGCCGCCGTGTCGGTGGGTTTAATCGCATAAATTTCTTTGTGCAACATATCGCCCGCATCCAACTTTTTCACAATCTGCATAATTGTCACGCCGGTTTTTTCGTCACCGGCAATAATGGCGCGTTGAATCGGTGCCGCGCCCCGCCAACGCGGCAATAATGAACCGTGTCCGTTAATAGACCCCAAGCGTGGCGCGTCCAAAATCGTTTGCGTCAAAATCATTCCGTAAGCCACCACCACCATCAAATCAGCGTTGAAATTTTGAAAGGTGTGCAATGCGTCGTCCGTTTTCAACGTCAACGGTTGCAGAACCGGAATATTACGCGCCACCGCCAATACTTTCACCGGCGACGGCTGCAAATGTTGACCGCGTCCCGCCGCTCTGTCTGGCTGGGTATAAACCGCGCAAATCTCATGCCCCAAATCAATCAATTTTTGCAAACTCGGCACCGCAAATTCCGGCGTTCCCGCAAAAATAATTTTCATTCTTTGCTTTCCAAACGGTGCATTTTTTCCAATTTCGTTTTGATACGTTGGCGTTTCAGGGTCGATAAATAATCGACAAATAATTTGCCCCGCAAATGATCCATTTCATGCTGAATACAGGTCGAAAGTAAATCAATCGCTTCAATTTCAATCGTTTCGCCGTGACGGTCTAAGCCTTTAACAATAATGTTTGATGGACGAATAATTTTTTCAAACACTTCTGGCACGGAAAGACAGCCTTCTTTGTATTCAAACGCGCCTTCTTTGCTGATAATTTGCGGATTCATGAGGCACAACGGCGCATTTTTTTCTTCGCTAGTATCAATCACCAAAATTTGTAAATGGATATTCACTTGCGTCGCCGCCAAACCAATACCACCCGCGTGATACATGGTTTCAAGCATATCGTCGATAAGTTGTTGATGGCTATTATCTAAGTTTTTGACCGGTACCGCTTTTTTACGCAGTCGCTCGTCCGGAAATTCGAGAATCGTTAGAATACTCAATGCACTCTCCACTATAATGATTAAAAATGTTTAAATTAGGCTTGAATTCTATCCGAATTCGCTGCAACTTTGAAATGCACGCATGAAAAATACACGTTCCACGTTATCCACTTTTTTAATTGGTTTCTTGATTGATTTTTGCGTTTTTACCATCAGTCATGCCGATGAAATTGCACTTAATCCTGTCCATCCCGAAAAATATACCGTCGTCAAAGGCGATACGCTGTGGGATATTTCGGGTAAATTTTTACAACATCCGTGGCAATGGAAAAAACTGTGGGAAACCAATCATCAAATCAAAAATCCCAATTTAATTTACCCGAATGACACCATTTATTTCAGTCTGGTCAACGGTCAACCGCAACTCAGTTTATCGCGTCCGCAAGAATGGCAAACCGATCAACCTTGCGTGCTAAAACCGAGTGAATATGAAAAAGGGCGACAAAGTTTTCCGCTCGATAACAACGGAAAAGTGTTGCCGTGTTTGCGCGAAAGTGAACTGGAACGCCCGATTAACTTGATTCCGTACGAACGAATTGCCACTTTTTTAACGTCGCCAAAAGTGGTGAACGAAGCCGAATTAAAAAACGCCCCGTATGTTGTCGGTTTTCAAGAAGGGCATTTAATCGCCGGTGCAGGCGATAAAGTTTATGTGCGCGGTTTAGACGGCGATAATACCCCGCAAAATTACATACTTTATCGATCGGGGGAAACCTATTACAACGCCGACACCCATGAAGTTTTAGGTCACGAAGCCAAATATGTTGCTAACGCCACGCTGCAAACGCATGGTGATCCCGCCACGTTAATGATTACGAAAAGCTCGCTCGAAATTCGAGTGGGCGATCAAATCATGCCGGATGTGGAAGTCGAAAATCCGCTGCATTTTTTCCCACAGCCACCCGAACAACCCTTACACGGTCATATCATCGGCGTAATAAATGGGCGGGCATTGATTGGTTTATATAGCGTGGTGGTTATCGATAAAGGCAGCACGGACGGTTTAATCGCGGGGCATGAATTGATTATTTATCAAAAAGGCAAAATCATCATCGACACGCATCGTGAGGTTGCCGAAAAAGTGCAATTGCCCGATGAAATTGCAGGAAAAATTATGATTTTTCGCCCGTTTGAACATTTAAGTTACGCGCTGGTGATGGAATCGAAACACGATATTCACCGTTTGGACGATGTGGGAACCCAATGAAAATACTAAACTGCGAAGACGTAGATATTAAATACTGGTTGGCATTACTTCGCATTGAAGGAATTGGTTGTAAAACATTTGCCAATTTGATTGAAGACCACACGCCCGAGGAAATTTTCACCGCGAATCCATCCGAATTATCGTCGTGGGGAATAAAAAAAACGTTCGTTGAAGCCATTACGAATTTCGATTGGTTGGCGGTGGATTACGATTTGCAGTGGTTGGCACAACCGAATAATGACGTGCTAAAAATTACACACTCGCTTTATCCAGACCTACTGAAAGAAATTTATGACCCGCCGCCGTTACTGTTTGTTCGCGGCAATTCGCACGTTTTAGCGTATCCACAAATTGCGATTGTTGGCAGCCGTAATCCATCCGCGTTGGGCAACAAAACGGCGTTTGATTTTGCCTTTGCGTTAAGTCAATATGGTTTTGCGATTACTAGCGGTTTGGCGTTGGGCATTGATGCGACGGCACATCAAGGCACATTGAGCGCGAGCGGTTTTACGATTGCGGTGGCGGGAACGGGTTTGGATCGTGTTTATCCGTCCAGTAATCGCGATTTGGCTTTAGAAATTGTAAACACAGGCGTGATGATTTCAGAATTTCCACCTGGCACGATGGCGAAAGGTTCAAATTTTCCGCGTCGCAATCGGATTATCAGCGGATTGTGCCAAGGTTTATTGGTCGTTGAAGCTGCTCAAAAAAGCGGTTCGTTAATTACGGCACGCATGGCGTTGGAACAAAATCGTGAAGTTTTCGCCATTCCAGGTTCAATTTACAGCCCACTTTCACGCGGTTGCAACGCCATGATTCGGGAAGGCGCAAAACTTGTCGAATCGCCGCAAGATATTATCGATGAGTTAAGTCAATATAAACAACGCATTAGCTTTTTAAAATCCGAGCCAGAACAATCATTACTTGACCTTGAGCAACAAACATTATTGAATCTAGTCATGTTTAGCCCCACGTCTATCGATGATTTGGTCGAAAGTTCATCTCAATCCGTGGAAAGCATCGCCGCGCAACTCTTTTTGTTAGAACTGCAAGGTCACATTGAAGCAATCGCTGGTGGTTGCTACATTCGCGTAAAATAATAGCTAGGAATTATGAAAGAAAATATTTTTGATGTGTTGATGTATCTCTTTGAAAACTATATGGATGATGACAGCGAAGTCTCACCCGATAACGATATGGTGACAACGGAGTTACTCGAAGCAGGTTTTGAACACAAAGACGTGACGAAAGCCTTTGATTGGCTGGAATCGTTAGCGATTGAAGATTTGGATATTGCCGCGCAAGCCTCGTTATCATTTCGCGTTTTTAGCCCGTTTGAAAAACAGCGTTTGGATGTAGAATGCCAAGATTTAATGATGACATTAGAACGCACAGGGATTTTGAATTCAGTCAATCGTGAATTAGTTTTAGATCGCGCCATTGCGTTAAATGAAACGCTGACGCTGGAAAAATTGAAATGGATTGTGTTAATTGTACTTTTAAATCAACCCGATGAAGAACTGGCTTTGTCTCGAATGGAAGATATGATTTACGACTTGATTCCCACTTATCTACATTAAATTTTATCAAACGGAACGGATTAAATGAGTAAAAACCTCGTCATTGTGGAATCACCCGCCAAAGCAAAAACCATTGAAAAATATCTTGGCAAAGATTTTCACGTTCTCGCGTCTTACGGTCACGTTCGCGATTTAGTACCGAAAGAAGGCGCGGTCGATCCGCAAAATGATTTCGCCATGAAATATGAGTTGATTGAACGCAATCAACGCCACGTTCAAGCGATTACCAAAGCCTTAAAAAGTGCTGATACGCTTTATTTAGCCACCGATCCTGATCGCGAAGGTGAAGCGATTTCGTGGCATTTATTAGAATTATTAAACGAAAAAAACTTATTAAAAAATAAAACGGTGCATCGTGTCGCCTTTCACGAAATCACTAAAAAAGCTGTCACCGAAGCGATTGCCGCGCCAGCGGAACTCAATTACAACTTGGTTTACGCGCAACAAGCTCGTCGCGCGTTGGATTATTTAGTGGGCTTTAAATTATCGCCGTTGTTGTGGAAAAAAATTCGGCGCGGTTTGTCGGCGGGGCGCGTGCAAAGTCCCGCGTTGCGCTTAATTGTGGAACGTGAATTAGAAATTGAAGCGTTTAAAAATCGTGAATACTGGTCGATTGATGCGGCAGTATTTGCACTGGAACAAGCGTTTAAAGCGAAACTGACTTATTTTTCTGGCGAAAAAATGACGCAGTTCAGCATTCATAACGAAGATTTAGCGACGCTGACGCGCCAAGTGTTGCTCGAAGCCGCGAACGGGGAATTAACCGTTGCTAAACTCGAAAAGAAACAACGCAAAAGCAATCCTGCGCCGCCGTTTATTACGTCAACGCTGCAACAAGAAGCCGCGCGAAAGTTGGGTTTTACCACCAAACGCACCATGACCGTTGCCCAGCAGCTTTATGAAGGCATCGAGATTGGCGGCGAAACGGCTGGTTTGATTACTTATATGCGGACGGATTCGGTGAATTTATCGGCGGAAGCGGTGGAGGATATTCGCGCGTTAATCGGCGAAATGTACGGCGTGGATAACGTCCCGCTAGAACCACCAAAATTTAAAACCAAATCTAAAAATGCTCAAGAAGCGCATGAAGCGGTTCGTCCGACTTCGGCGCGTCATTTACCGAGCAAAATTCAAACGTATTTGACCGCTGAACAGTTCAAATTATACGAATTGATTTGGAAACGCACGATTGCGTGTCAAATGATTCACGCAACATTGAACAGCGTGGCGATTGATTTGAGTTGTGACGACGGCAAAAATGTTTTCCGCGCCACAGGTTCATCGGTCGCGATTCCAGGTTTTATGGCGGTTTATTTGGAAGGCAAAGACGATTCCAAAGAGGGTGACGATAAAGAGAATTTTCTGCCAGCGTTAAAAGAAGGCGATACCGTGCAATTGAACGACGTGATAATCGCGCAACATTTTACCGAACCGCCGCCGCGTTATGGCGAAGCGAGTTTGGTTAAAGCCTTAGAAGAACACGGCATTGGTCGTCCTTCAACGTATTCGTCGATTATTTCCACGTTGCAAAATCGCGAATATGTCACGCTCGAAACGAAACGTTTTTACCCGACCGACGTGGGGCGAATTGTGAATAAGTTTTTAACCGAACATTTCACCAAATACGTTGATTACAGTTTTACCGCGAATTTAGAAGACGAATTAGACGAAGTGGCGCGAGGCGAAAAAGAATGGATTCCGTTGCTGCACAGTTTTTGGCAACCGTTTGGCGCGTTAATTATTGAAAAAGAAGCCTCGGTGCAACGTAAAGATGTGACACAGGAAGCGATTGATGAATTGTGTCCGCTGTGCAACAAAGGTTTGTCGATTCGATTGGGACGAAATGGGCGTTTTATTGGTTGTACCGATTACCCAGAATGTTCGTACACGCGCAATTTAAATGATTCAGCATCGAATGAACCCGAACTGGTTGAAGGACGTGAATGCCCTGAATGTACGTCGCCGTTGGTGTATAAAAGCAGCAAATACGGGAAATTTATTGGTTGCACCGGTTATCCAGATTGCCGTTACATTGAACCGATTGAAAAGCCGATTGATACCGGCGTGCGTTGTCCACAATGTCAAAAAGGACAAATTTTTAAACGCAAAGCACGAAGCGGGAAGATATTCTATTCGTGTGAAAACTATCCAACGTGCGATTACGCGCTGTGGAATGCACCGCTTAACGAACCTTGTCCAACGTGTAATGGGGCGTTATTAACGCTGAAAGAAAGTAAAAAGCACGGCACACAAAAAGTGTGTCCGCAAAAGAGTTGTCATTATGTAGAGACAATAGAAGAGTCGCACGAAGCGGAGTAAAGCGTTTGGGACGTAATCACGGCACATTGCCGTGATTACGTTGTTGAGAATTAACCGGCTTTTAGCTTGGCAACAATCTGCGAAATCAAATTATCAGGTTTAAACGGCTTAACAATGTAAGACGTAATGCCCACTGAAATGGCTTCTTTTACTTTGTTGCCTTCCGAAGACGAGGTCAACATAATCCAAGGTGGCGTAACTAATTTATGGTCGGCTTTCACGGCTTGATACAATTCAATACCGCTCATTAACGGCATATTCCAATCACAAATTACCACGTTGAATTTGAGTTTTGCCATCATTAGTAACGCTTCACGTCCCCCCGGAACGTCAGCAACATGAGCAAAACCCGCTTCGCGTAAAATAGCTTTCGTCAACGTCCGCATTGATGCCGCATCATCAACAATAAGAATCTTTTTTTGTAATAATTCTGGGGATATATCCATTTTATTTTCCGGTGATTGATTGTTTTTTAATTTATGAGCATCGCACCAGCGACTTGGTCGCTATTTTACAATATCCCTAATCAACCGACAAAATAAATAATGTGTACTCTCCTTTTAACCAATCCGACTCTTTAAAAACCCATGTTAAGAATTACTGAACTCAAACTCCCGCTCGACCATTCTGCCGATGATTTGCAAACCATCGTACTTAATAGATTACAAATTCATTTAAATGAATTTGTCAGTTACCATATTTTTCGCCAAGGTCACGATGCACGGAAACGCGATGGCATTTTTCTGGTTTACACTCTTGATGTTGACGTGAAAAATGAAGCTGAAATTTTAGCGCGTTTTGCCAATGATAATCACATTAGCATTACGCCAAATACTGAATATTTGTTAATCACGCAAGCGGTTACGTCACCAAAAAATCGTCCGATTATTATAGGTTCCGGGCCGTGCGGATTATTAGCGACGTTAATTTTAGCGCAAATGGGTTTCAAGCCCATTATGTTGGAACGCGGTAAATCCGTGCGCGAACGCACAAAAGATACGTTTGCATTGTGGCGAAAAAGCCAATTCAACGCCGAATCCAACGTGCAATTTGGCGAAGGTGGCGCGGGAACTTTTTCAGATGGAAAATTGTACACGCAAATTAAAGATCCAAATTTTTACGGACGGAAAGTGCTGCAAGAATTCGTCAAAGCTGGCGCACCGCCTGAAATTTTATATTTGAGTAAACCGCACATCGGCACGTTTCGGTTGGTGACGATGTTGGAAAAAATTCGCGCCACGATTGAATCGCTGGGGGGCGAAATTCGTTTTGAAAGTCGCGTCGATGAAGTGTTGATTAAAAATGGTTGCGTTCAAGGCGTGCAATTATCGAATGGCGAAACGCTTGAAAGTTCGCACGTTGTGTTGGCGATTGGTCACAGCGCACGCGACACGTTTTCGATGTTGCAGCGGAACGGCGTTTATATGGAAGCGAAGCCATTTTCGATGGGTTTTCGGATTGAACATCCGCAATCGTTGATTGATCAATGCAGCTTTGGCAACGATGCGGGTCATCCGTTATTGGGCGCGGCGGATTATAAAGTGGTGCATCATTGCAAAAATGGACGGTCAGTTTACAGTTTTTGTATGTGTCCAGGTGGAACGGTAGTGGCTGCGACTTCGGAAGCGGGTCACGTTGTCACCAACGGCATGAGCCAGTATTCGCGCAATGAACGCAATGCAAACAGCGCAATCGTGGTCGGCATTACGCCTGAAGTCGATTATCCCGAACACGTTTTAGCGGGTGTCGATTTACAACGGCATTGGGAACGGCAGGCATTTTTGTTGGGCGGTGAGAATTACGCGGCACCCGCGCAATTGGTTGGTGATTTCTTGGCGAAACGTCCTTCGACCACGTTTGGCAGTGTGCAACCGTCTTACACGCCATCAGTAAAATTAGGCGATTTAAGCGCGGCTTTGCCTGATTACGCGATTGCCGCCATTCGGGAAGCATTGCCAGAATTCGATAAAAAAATAAAAGGCTTTGCCATGCACGATGCACTGTTGACTGGCGTGGAAACGCGCACTTCATCACCCGTTCGGATTAAACGAAATGACCAATTTCAAAGTTTAAATACGGTTGGATTGTATCCGGCAGGTGAAGGTGCAGGTTATGCGGGGGGGATTTTATCAGCGGCAATCGATGGCATTAAAGTCGCCGAAGCCGTTGCTAAAGTTCTGCAAACGTAAGATTCAGAAAACGAAAATGCTACTGTATTTCATGCTTTACTGAAAATCGCACTTTTTCGCGCTTTTTCTTTTTGCGAAAAAGTGCGATTCCCCGCGATAGCGGGTGCTTTTTTCAATCAATTATTCAATCAATTAGCGGGTTACAGCGTGTTTTCGAGGTCTTTTTTGGTGCTAAATTCGGTCAAATTTCAAGCATAATAACAGAGACAGAAAGGAAGGGCTGGAGACCGCGCCGTTCTTAGCCTAAAAAATGGAAAAGTAATGTGTTGGCATTACCAAGTAATGTGATAGCATTACTTTTTTAAGATTTTTTTCGAGATTTTTTTGAAATTTTAAGATTTTGAGATTTTTTTGTATTTTGAAGCGAACTATTTGACATGACAATTGATATTCAGACACAAGAAGCTCCACCAACAACGCGGTACAAAGATAAATTAAACGATGGCTTTTATGTTTATGTGCCGAAAAAACAAAAGATAAAGGATTCGTTCATCATGATGTTTCAAGAAAGATTGAGTGAAATAGCTGCAAACAAAGATTTAACAATAGAAAGCTATAGGGTTTTATTGGCGGTAATTGCCAAGACAGATTTTGAGAATTTTATTCATGTTAAACAGGTGCAGCTTGCCGCCGATTTAGGTATGCAAAAGCAAAATGTTAATAAAGCCTTCAAGCGTTTAGTTGACTTAGGAATCATCGAAAAAATCACCCAAGACAACATCAATGGTTATCGCTTAAATTATGAAATGGGTTGGAAAGGCAAAGCCTCCAATTTGAAATCGCACATTAAAGATAAAACAAGAGAAAAAATTGTCGAAATGGCAAAACACGCCCGTGAAGCTAAAAAAGCGACTGACACAAATGACGCGAAAGGCGAAAATCCGGTTCCACCGGCAAAGTCCGACGAAGAAGACTTGCCGCAAAATCCCGCCTAATTTTGCGTTTTGGTTTTGTGGGTGGAATTTTGAATTTAGATTTTAGGATTACATAATGCGCTGTCCCTTTTGTAACGAACACGAAACCCGTGTGTTAGATTCCCGCCTCGCCGACGAAGGCGATCAAGTTCGTCGCCGCCGCGAATGTGGCGTGTGCAAAGCGCGTTTCACGACGTACGAAGTCGCCGAATTACGTTTGCCCGACGTGGTCAAACACAATGGCACACGGGAACTTTTTAACGACGACAAATTACGCTCTGGTTTTATCAAAGCCCTTGAAAAACGTCCGGTAAATCGTGACACAATTGAACAAGCGATTAGCCGAATCAAACGCGGTTTAATTTGCAAAACCGAAAGCGAAATTGCCAGCCAATTTTTGGGTGAAAAAGTGATGAATGAATTACGAAATATTGACCACGTTGCCTATGTGCGTTTTGCGTCGGTGTATCGCAGCTTTGAAGATGTCAGCCAATTTAACGACGTGATTGCGAATTTGAACGATGAACACTGATTTAGAATTTATGGCGCGAGCGTTGCAATTAGCGGAACGGGGACGTTTTACCACTGACCCAAATCCGCGTGTCGGCTGTGTGCTGGTGAAAAATGGGCGAATTATTGGCGAAGGTTTTCACGAAATGGCAGGGCAGGCGCACGCTGAAATTAACACCTTAAAAAATGCCACCGAAGACGCAACGGGCGCGACGGCTTACGTCACGTTAGAACCTTGTAGTCATCATGGCAAAACGCCGCCGTGTTGTGACGCGCTAATTTCTGCGGGAATTAAACGGCTAGTTGTGGCAATGCGTGACCCGAATCCGTTGGTTTCTGGGCGAGGTTTGGAACGTTGTAAAGCCGTTGGAATTGAAATTGTTTGTGACGTGTTACGCGCCGATGCTGAAAAATTAAATCGTGGTTTTATTTCGCGCATGACTAAAAATCGCCCGTTTGTGATCAGCAAAATTGCGATGAGTTTGGACGGTAAAACGGCGTTGGCAAATGGCGAAAGTCAATGGATTACGTCGCCCGAAGCGCGTGCCGATGTGCATCGTTTTCGGGCGGAAAGTTCAGCGATTCTCACGGGAATTGGCACTGTTTTGGCTGATAATCCGTCGTTGAATGCGCGGGTGGATTTTCCGATTGTGCAACCGATTCGGGTGGTGTTAGATTCAAAACTACAAATGCCGCCAGATTCGCAAATGGCAAAGTTAGACGGACGAACGTTAATTTTGACTTGTTCGGCTGACGAACAAAAACACGCGATTTTAAAAAAATCGGGGTTTGAAACGCACGTTTTACCCAAATCAAACGGGCGTTTGGATTTGCCCGCCGTGATGGAATTTTTAGCCACGCAAGAAATTAACAACGTATTTGTCGAGGCGGGCGCGACCTTGAATGGCGCGTTTCTCGAAGTGGGTTTGGTGGATGAATGGTTGATTTACATGGCTTCGTGCGTGTTGGGCGATAAAGGACGCGGCGCGTTTGCGTTGCCCGAATTGCAATCCATGACCGATAAAAAAATGCTGCAATGGCGCGACGTGCGACACGTTGGCGCAGATTTTCGGCTCACACTTTCTTTTTGATTTTTCACTTTTTTGAGTTTTTACAATGACAGTTATTACACGATTTGCCCCCAGCCCAACGGGTTATTTGCACGTTGGCGGAGCGCGTACTGCTTTATTTTCATGGCTTTATGCGCGTAAACACGGCGGCACATTTATTCTCCGCATCGAAGACACCGATTTAGAACGTTCCACCGAAGAATCGGTTCAAGCGATTTTTGACGGAATGGAATGGCTCGGTTTGAATTACGATACCGAACCGACTTTTCAAACGCATAATTTCCCGCGTTACAAAGCGGTTATTGGGCAATTGCTTGAAACGGGTCACGCTTATTATTGCGATTGCAGCAAAGAAGAATTAGAAATTTTGCGCGAACAACAAATGGCGGCAAAAGAAAAACCGCGTTACAACGGTAAATGCCGCGACGCGAATAAACCGCAAAGTGACAAAACCGTGGTGCGTTTTAAAACGCCGATGGATGGCGCGATTACGATTGCGGATTTGGTGAAAGGCGATATTACCGTTGCGAATAAAGAACTCGACGATTTAGTGATTGCTCGCACCGACGGTTCGCCAACGTACAATTTAACCGTGGTCGTTGATGATATGGACATGAACATTACCCACGTTATTCGGGGCGACGACCATATCAATAACACGCCGCGCCAAATCAACATTCTGAATGCGTTAAATGCGCCGTTGCCAGAATACGCGCATTTGCCGATGATTTTGGGTTCGGATGGCGCGAGATTGTCGAAACGTCACGGCGCGGTCAGTGTGATGCAATTCCGCGACGAAGGTTATTTGCCGCAAGCGTTGTTGAATTATTTGGTGCGTTTGGGTTGGTCACACGGCGATCAAGAAATTTTTTCAATCGACGAAATGATTGAGTTTTTCGACCTTGCCGATGTGAATGGCGCGGCTTCCACGTTCAACATGGAAAAATTATTGTGGCTGAATCACCATTATTTGATGCACAGCGAACCCGCTGAAATCGTGCCGCATTTGGTTTGGCATTTAGGCACACACGGCATTGACGCTGCAAATGAAAAAGTGGATTTAACGGATTTAATTAAAGCCCAACGCGAACGTTGTAAAACGTTGGTGGAAATAGCAAGCGCGAGTATTTATTTTTATCGCGAATTTGAAAATTACGAAGAAAAATCCGCCAAAAAAGCGTTTTCAGAAGGTAGCGACAACGTTTTAACGCATCTAAAAAATGCGTTTTCACAGCTTGAAAATTGGGAAAAAGAAGCCTTGCATGATGTGATTAAAAATACCGCCGAAACGCTCGAATTAGGTTTGGGGAAAGTCGCGCAACCGTTGCGCGTGGCAATTTGTGGTTCAGGCGTTTCACCTTCGATTGATATTACGCTTTCATTATTGGGCAGAGAAAAAACGCTGGCGCGTTTGGAACGTGCTATTTCACACATTCAAACGCTAGCTTAAATTATGTACAAACACCTGTTGGATAATTTGAATACCGCAGTTTTATTGTTCGATGCTGATTTGAAACTGTGTTATGTCAACACGGCGGCGGAGATTATATTGGCGGACAGTGCGCGGCAATTGGTTGGGATTTCCGCCGAGCAGTTGTTTAAATTATCCGATGCGGCGTTTGTCAGTAATTTAAAGCATTGTCGCGCGGCGGGCGAATCGTTGACTGATTACGCGCTTGAATTGAATCGCATCGGTAATCACAGCGTTTTTGTGAATATCAGTGTCACGTCGTTAGATTCTGAAAAATTCGCCCGTGAAATGATTGTTGAATTGGTGCCGATTGATAATCGTCTTCGGATTTTGCAAGAAGAACAACTGCACGCTCAACAAAACACGGCGCGTTTGATGGTGCGGAGTTTGGCGCATGAAATTAAAAATCCGTTGGGTGGATTGCGTGGCGCGGCGCAATTGCTAGATTTAGAATTGCCCAACGCGGAACTCAAAGAATATACGCAGGTGATTATTGAAGAAGCGGATCGTTTGCAAGATTTGGTCAATCGAATGTTGGGGTCGAATGAATTGCCGAATAAACAACGGTTAAACATTCACGAAGTATTGGAGCGTGTGCGTTGGCTGGTTCAAACGGAAACGGGTGAAAATATCAAAATTCAGTGCGATTATGATCCGAGTATTCCCGAATTTTTAGGTGATAAAAATCAGTTGATTCAAGCGGTGTTGAATATCGTACGAAATGCAGTGCAAGCGATTTCAGAACGGGGAAATGTGACTTTGAAAACACGGATTTGTCGCCATGTAACCATTGAACGCCAGCATTATAAACTGGCGTTGCGGTGTGAAATTATCGATGACGGCGAAGGAATTCCGCCCGATATGTTGAATAAAATTTTTTACCCGATGATTACGGGACGCGCGGAGGGAACGGGTTTGGGTTTGTCGATTGCCCAAACGTTAATTGCTCAACATTCTGGTGCGATTGAATGCAGCAGTGAAAAAGGACGCACGGTTTTTGCGATTATTCTTCCGCTACTTTCGGCGTAGGCGCACGACGTTTACCGACATTTTTTTTGTCACGGTCGCGCACTTTCACTTTTTCGACTTTCTCTTTTTTATCTTCGATTTTCTTTTTACCGCCGACGGATTTACCCGAGGCTTTTAATTTTTTGGGCCCTTGAAATTTCCCCGCCAATTCTTTGATGTTTCGGCGAATAAAACTTTGGCGCAAAAAGCGTTCAATGCCCGCCATCAAATTCCATTCGGTATGTTTCACCAACGTAATCGTCACGCCAGTTTCGTCGCTGCGTCCCGTGCGTCCAATGCGATGAATATAGTTAATCCCGTTGCGCGGCACTTCAAAGTTAATCACGATTTGAATGCCTTTAATATCCAAACCGCGTGCCGCCAAATCGGTGGCAACCAACACATTCACCACGCCGTCACGAAATAATTTCATCACGCGCTGGCGTTCTTTTTGATCCATGTCGCCGTGTAAAACCGTCGCGCGAACACCCGCCGCACGCAATGGATCGCATAACGCCGTGGCTTGCAGCCGACTATTTGAAAACACGAGAGCTTTTTCAAACGTTTCATTTTTCAGCAACCACGCCAACAATTGTTGTTTGTGCGCGTTGTCGTCCGCCAAAACGATTTGCTGTTGAATGTGCGGCAATTCGTCGCGCAACGTATTTAACGCAATCAGTTCGTATTTTTTTAAAATTTTATCCGCCATTTTCAACACACCCGCGTGCGTCAAGGTCGCGGAAAATAACAATGTTTGGCGATTTTCATTACAATTTTTTGCAATCGTCAAAACGTCTTCGCTAAAACCCATGTCCAGCATTCGATCGGCTTCATCGAGAATCAACGTTTCTAAATTCTCAAATGGCGCGGTGTCGAGCGTCAGCAATTCCAAAATACGACCAGGTGTGGCAATAATAACGGCGGTATTTTTGCGGAACATATTTTGCTGTTTTTTGAAATCTTCGCCGCCCGTAATTAACCCGACATTTAACGCCGTGCCGTCGAGTAATTGTTGGCATTGCAGAAAAATTTGTTGCGCCAATTCACGGGTCGGCACCAATACCAACGCGCGAGTGCCGGCGTAATAATTGGGATTGATGAGCAAGTTATGCAGCGTCGGCAACAAAAAAGCCAAGGTTTTGCCGCTGCCCGTTTTTGCACTGACGAGCAAATTTTGGCGGGTCAAACTCGCGGGAATCGTGCGTTGTTGAACGGGCGTGGGTTTTTCAAAACCGTTTTTGGTTAACGCTTCTTGTAATGCAGAATGCAGATTGAAGCTCGAAAAATCCGATAATTCGGCGACGGTGGCGGGTATTGAAGTGGTTTCTGTCATGGTGTGATTAAGTGAGGGTAAATTTGGAATAATACGGATATTGTAGGCGGTATTGCCCGCGAACTTTTAATAATTGAATAAACTTAATTTGCGTGTGCGTTTTTCAGCAATTCAATAATTTCTTCTAAACGCCCAATTTCTCGTTTTTGAAAATCAATAATTTCATCTTTGTGACCAACCGTCATTTGAAGTTTTTGGATTTCAAAACCGATTTCGGCGGATGAACCGATAACGTTGCAACCTTGATTACTGTTGTCTCTAATCAAATAAACGTTTCTATCGTTAGCCATCAATTCAAATAAGTGAATATCAAACACTTTTGCAATTTGTTCTAATTTTGGAATATGAGAATTTGTTTCGCCGCGTTCGATTTTGGAATAACCATTGACCGACATATTGAGTTTCTCCGCCATTTCTTCTTGTGACAAATTCTTGGATTCTCGCATTGAACGTATTTTTCATGTATTTTCATAAATCCACACTAAAAGGGGGTGAGTAACCACTGTTTGTGGCTGTGAAATTGTTGTGTGTGATTTTACACTGGAAACTCTAAAACTTACTTGAGATTTAACAATAATGTTCACAACTTATAAAACGCTTGATAATGTTCCAGCTTTGACAAATGAACAAATTAAATCAGCTAAAACATTAAAATTTAGTGCCGCAGATGCCAATAAAGATGGCATTGATTCACAAGCGGAGTACGGAAGTATGGGCTTTTCATTTGATGAACCAGTTCCCACTGGAGATGTATTCAAATTGAAACTAACTGATAGAGGAACATACGACGTTACTGATTGGGTTAGTGGCGTAGCCGATTACGATACGTTTTCTTTAAGAATTTGCGATAATTCTGGAAAAGTCATTGCAATAGACCCAACACCGACTATTACATCAAATTATAGTTTTATACATACGGACTTATATGGTTTTATTGCGCCGTATACAGGTGACTACTATATAGGTGCAGGCTGGGGCGCAAAATATACACCAGGCTTTATATCGTTGACGATTAAAGAGGATATTGATACTTCAAGAAAATCAATGTCGAATTCCACGCCAACAGGCGACTTGGTTATTAACGGTAAAAATTCGCAAGGTGAAATTCTATCCTTAAAAAATACTATAGCGGATAAAGATGGGTTAGGTGATTTTGAATACCAGTGGTTTAGAGGTGACGCTGAAATTACGGATGCGACTGCTGAAAAATATACGATTTCAGGTGATGATGTTGGTAAAAAAATCAGTGTAAAAGTAAATTACCTCGATGGTGATGGATATTTGGAAACAGCCTTTAGTTCGCTTAGTTCAACAGCTGCGGCAAAGGGCGCAAGTATTGGAAACGATTTGCTTATTGGAACAAATGGAAGCGATAAGATAAATGGGTTGGCGGGAAATGACACGCTTGTTGGCGGTTTAGGTGTTGATAATTTAACTGGTGGTTTAGGTGCGGATATTTTTAAATTCAACGCTTCAAATGACACAGGTATAACTGCAAAAACTCGTGACGTGATTACTGATTTTAAACATAGCGAAGGAGATAAAATCGATTTGTCTGGCATTGATGTGAATTATGGCGGACAAGCCTTTGACCAAGCTTTTAAATTTATCGGTAGTAAATCTTTTAGTGGCGCAGCGGGTGAAGTCCGCTTTGATAGCAAAACTGCAATTTTATATGGAAATGTGAACAACGATAAAGTGCCTGATTTTGCGATTCAACTTAATGGCGTAAAAAGTTTGATTGTGGATGATTTTATTTTGTAATTTGTAATAATTTTTCATACCACAAAAACGCGACCCTAAAAAGTCGCGTTTTTTTGTTGTGTAAGTTTTGCTTTCATTCACAAGTTTTCCTGAACAGCGGAGTATAATTTTCCAAAAAATTGGAAGTTGTATGAAAATTTTTAAATATCGTTTATTTGAAAAATGGGCTAAAAGGCAAGGAGTGAGCGATGATGACTTGAGAAAAACCGTTGTTGGCAATTTTGGAATAAGCCGCCATCACGGGTGGTTTATCTTCTCGCACCAACCGAACGCTACCACTGCCCGTCGTGAAGTTCCAAGCCGTGCCTCCATCATAGAAGCTAACGAACCACGCATAACCATTGTAGTAAGTATAAAGCGAAGAAGACCAAAACCAACCCGACAACTGGCTTGATGAAGTATTAGGAAAATAATTTGTATTAATGGCTGGCTTAGTCGTTTTTGCCGCCGCTAAGGTATTGCTAGCACAAATAAAACCAAGTTCACCTTCAGCCAGTTTGTTGTACTTGCTATCGGAACAAACAACCAAACCTTTGAGTTCTTCATTGGTCGGTAATCGCCAATCATTTTTACCGCACAAACGTTGGGCATTTACATCGGCGGCAAAATTAAAAGAATTGTCCCAAGTGTAATAATTATTCATGTCACGCAAACCGCCGTCTGTGGTTTTCACTTCCCACATCAAGCCGGTTTTGTTGTCTTTTGTGCAAGCCCAATCGGTAGAAGACGCGCCGAGTTTTGCGAAATCGGCAAGCGTCGAACCGTTGTTGGCAATTTTGGAATAGCCAGTAGTCGGTTGTGAAACGGTCACGATTTTAGAAACGGGCGGACTGGTTGCGTTGGCGGAATCGTAAGCGATGGCACTCCAACTGAACGAACCAACGGTGGCGTAAATATGTGAAAACGAAGGCGTTGCGCCAGTTTGGGAATCGGTAAACGTGTCGCCCCAATCGATGACAGTTCGGCTTAAATTTCCGTCGCGATCGCTGGCTGAAAGTTTGACAGAAACCGCCACACCGGTGGTAGCTTTGGTGTCGCCGCTGACAAAACTGAGCGTGGGTGAAACGTTCAACCGCGCGGGTTCAACGACTTCAAAATTGCCGGTGAGTTGGTTGCTTTTTAAAACGTTTTTGCTGTCATAAATGCCGACGGTGTAAAGTCCAGAACCTAATGAAGTTGGCGCGGCGGATAAATTAAAACGGGTGCCGGAACCGTTCATTTTCACCAGCCCGTTGCCGTAATTGATTTTGACACTGTAACCGATTGGCAAAGACGCGCTTAACGTGGTTGAAAAGGTGGCGGCGTTGCCTTGCGTGATGGAATTGGGCGTGGCGTTAATCGTTGACACGCTGGGAACGATACTATCGGTGACGGTAATCGATTTAGAAAAATCGTCGCTGCTCGCTTCCGCGTCATCAAAGGCGGTGGCGATTAAATTTTGAATGCCCGCGAATTTGTAAGTGTGTGAAAACGTGAGCGTCGCGCCATTCGTGGCGGCTTTAGAATCGTTGGCGGAACCATCGCCCCACGTCACTTCGACGCGGTCTAAATTGCCGTCGTCGTCCTTGGCGTTCAGTTTGAGCGTGTACGTTTTATTTTTAACGATAGAATCTGCGCCGCTGACAAACGACAACGTGGGCGCAACGTTATTTAATTCGGGTTCAGGTTCAACATTAGCCAGAATGGTAATGGAATCATCGAGCCGTTTTTGTTCTTCGTCGTTTTCGTCAAACACCGCGATTTTAAAAGAAATCGGCGTGTCGTGAATGCTGGTCGGTACGGTGAAAGCGTGTTGATAACTGTAATCCAAACCTATTCCCGTCATGATTTTCCAACCGTCGCCCACATCAATTTTGACGCTTTGACCGTCAGGCAATTCGTCCGTCAACAACGCACTAAAATTAAACGTGCTACCGTTCGCGGCTTCGCGTGGCGCAACGTCAATGCTGTCAATGTCTGCAAATTTTTGCACCACTGAAAATTGATTGATATTGACTTGCTTTCGGACAACTTGACTGCCAGTGCTGGCGTTTTCAGAACCTTGAAAAATCAAACTTCTGTCGCCAGTTTTGCCAATCGCGACCACTTGCCAGAAATACGAATTTTCCTTTTGCAAAAAAGCGTGCGTTTTCGCCATCGGATAACTGGTGGCTTGAGTAATGAAATCCGCGCAAGGCGTGGCTTTCACACATTGACCTTTGCCCAAATCGTAATTTGAAAACCGTTCATTGTTTGAAATAATTAAATGATATTGCTTGATAGTGGTGGGATTTTTCGCCTGCCAACTAAATTTTAGCGGCTGTTTGAGTCCGACAATTTCATTATTTTGCGGCGTAATCAACGACGGCGACAATATTTTCGCGTGCGCGAGGGGCGAAATACTAACCAGCGAAACCATCGTGGTGATAATGAGTTTATTCATAATTTTTAGCCGTTGCCGTTCATGTTGTAGTCAATAATTAGTGGCGCGTGATCTGAAAAACGCTGGTCTTTGTAAATACTGACGGTTTTAACGCGGTTTTGCAATGACGCGCTAATGATTTGATAATCGATGCGCCAACCCACATTTTTTGCCCACGCCTCGCCACGATTTGACCACCAAGTATATTGTTCCGCGTCCGAATTCACCAATCGAAACGCATCAAACCAATCGCCATCGGCAAAAACTGCATCCAGCCACGCGCGTTCCTCAGGCAAAAAGCCGGAGTTTTTTTGATTCCCGCGCCAATTTTTTAAATCAATCGCTTTGTGAGCGATATTCCAATCGCCGCAAATAATCGTTTCGCGACCCGTTGCCGCGCAGCTTTTTAAATAATCATTGAAACGTTCCAGCACGCTAAATTTAAAATTTTGCCGTTCATCGCCCGATGAACCCGAAGGCAAATAAAGCGAAATCACGCTTAAATTTCCAAAACGCGCCTCGATAAAACGCCCTTCGAGGTCAATATCGTCAATGCCTATTCCAACAATAATTTCGTCGGGTTTTTGGCGACAATAAAGCGCGACACCGCTGTAGCCTTTCTTTTCAGCATCGTGATAAAAACAATGATACGGGGCGGGAAAAAATTTCTCATCGAGTTGTGAAATTTGGGCTTTCGTTTCTTGAATACACACCACGTCAGCATTTTGTTGAGCGAGCCAAACGAAAAAACCTTTGCGTTCAGCCGCGCGAATTCCGTTTGTATTGACCGTAATAATACGCATAAAAGTTTGAATCCATTGCGATTTGTGAGTTAAGTCCGTAAAATACGCATTTTTAATATCAACCGCCCGTTGGGGCAATGCGAAAAATCATGAAACCAGAAATTCATCCTAATTATAAACAAATTACCGTTACTTGTGGTTGCGGTAATACTTTTGTGACCGGTTCTGCGTTGGCTAAAGACTTAAACATCGAAGTTTGCTCTTCTTGCCACCCTTTTTATACAGGGAAACAGCGCGTTGTAGATACGGCGGGTCGTGTCGATAAATTTAACAAACGATTTGCGCGATAAGTTTTTACTTTTTGCGTACAAAAAAGCCGATACGTTTTGCGTATCGGCTTTTTTTATGACCATAACAACGGCGTTTAATTTAGTCGTCAGTAGGTTCTTTTGCGCGGCGCGAAGTTGAACTCAAGCGTTTTTTGCTTTTGTCACCTTTCGGTTTATCGTCGTCAAATTTCGGAAACTTTTTACTTTCCGATTTGGTTTCTGATTTAGTTTCCGATTTATATTCTGATTTGCTGCTGCCGCCCGACACACTCGAAATGTTCAAGAGCTGTCCCGCAACACGCACTTTGCGTAATTCGTTTAACAATTCTTTCGGCATTCCAGCGGGTAATTCCACCGTGCTGTAATTGTCTTCAATTCGAATCCGCGCAATATGTGCGCCTTCAATACCCGTTTCATTGGCAATTGCGCCAACAATGTTACCGGCTTTGACACCGTGAGCGTTGCCCACTTCAATACGGAATGTTTCCATTTCAATATTGGACGCACCAAAATCACGTCTTGGCGGACGGCGTTCGCTGGTTTCACCACGATTTGGACGGTCATTTCGGTCACGCGAATTACGACCTTCGGGGCGAGAATCACGTTCTCTGCCGCGTGAAGGCGGTCTATCATCACGGTCACGCTCGCGATCTGAGACTTTTTTAGGAGGAGCCATTAACAATGGATCGTCGCCTTGTACCAATTTTGCTAACGCAGATGCGACTTCCAACGCGGTGACATTGTGTTCGCGTTCATATTGTTCAATCAATTGACTGAAGAAACTCAATTCTTCTGCTGCCAACGTGTCGGTAATATTTTGTTTGAAACGCGCAATCCGTTTGTTGTTAATAATTTCCGTTGAAGGCAAACCCATTTCTTCAATTTTTTGTTTCGTAGCGCGTTCGATGTTGCTCAACAATTTGCGTTCACGCGGCGCGATAAACAAAATTGCGTCGCCGGTACGACCTGCGCGACCTGTACGACCGATACGATGCACATACGATTCGGTATCGTAAGGAATATCATAGTTTACAACGTGGGTAATTCTGTCAACGTCCAAACCACGCGCCGCAACGTCTGTCGCGATCAAAATGTCCAACTTGCCATTTTTCAAATGGTTAATCGCACGTTCACGCAAGTTTTGCGACATATCGCCGTTAATCGCTGCGGCAGAATAACCACGCGCTTCTAACTTTTCAGCCAATTCAATCGTAGCGGTTTTGGTTCGCACGAAAATAATCATGCCGTCGAACGTTTCGGCTTCCAAAATGCGCGTCAACGCATCGAGTTTATGCACACCGCTCACCAACCAATAACGTTGACGAATGTTTTCCGCCGACGCGGTGGTGACTTTAATCGTAACGTGTTCAGGTTTATTGAGATATTTTTCGGTCATTCTGCGAATCACCGTCGGCATCGTCGCAGAGAATAACGCAATCTGACGATTATCAGGCGTTTGGTCTAAAATCCATTCCACGTCATCAATAAAACCCATGCGTAACATTTCGTCGGCTTCGTCGAGGACTAAGAATTTCAAATTAGCCAGCGACAACGTGCTTTTACGCATGTGATCCATGACGCGACCAGGCGTGCCGACGACAACGTGTGCGCCACGTTTCAATGAACGTAATTGGGTGCTGTAATCTTGTCCGCCGTAAATTGGCAAAACGTGAAAATCTTTCAAATGCGAAGCGTAACGTTGAAACGCTTCAGCTACTTGAATTGCCAATTCTCGCGTCGGAGCTAAGACTAAAACTTGCGGATCTTTTTGTTTTAAATCAATGCGCGACAAAATAGGTAACGCAAACGCAGCGGTTTTGCCTGTTCCGGTTTGTGCCTGACCTAAAACATCTTTGCCTGCGAGAATGTAAGGGATGGTTTCGGCTTGAATGGGCGACGGGGTTTCGTAGCCAACATCTTTTAACGCTTTCAGTAGGGGTTCAATAATTCCTAAGTCACGAAATGACAGTAAGGATGAAGTCTCATTAGACTCGGTGGTATCGTTCGACATGTATTTACCTGTTGTAAAATTTGAGAAAGCGCAATCGCGCTGGGAGGGTTATTCGTTTTTGGTAGTCTAATTATAGCGCATTTGCAAGAGCTATTCTGCTAATTTAGCCATTTTTAACGTTTTGCTTGTTATAATGAACACCACAAAACATTTACAATCAACCTCATCGAGAGTTTTCATGATTCAAGGTAGTATCGTGGCATTAGTCACTCCAATGGATAAATCCGGTGTCATTGATACCGACAGTTTAGCTGCGTTATGTGAATTTCATATCGCACAAGGCACGGATGCGTTGGTCGCGGTGGGAACTACGGGCGAATCCGCCACATTAAACGACGAAGAGCATTGTCGGGTGATTAAATTCGTCGTCGATAAAGTCGCCGGACGCATTCCAGTGATTGCTGGTACCGGTTCAAATTCCACTTCCGAGGCCATTAACTTAACGCGCAAAGCCAAAGAAGCGGGCGCAGATGCCTGTTTAATCGTTACGCCTTATTACAATAAACCCACGCAAGAAGGTTTATATTTACACCACAAAGCCATTGCCGACGCGGTCGATATTCCGCAAATTTTATACAACGTTCCAGGTCGAACCGCGTGCGATATGTTGCCTGAAACAATTGGACGTTTAGCAAAAATATCAAACATTGTCGGTGTAAAAGAAGCAACGGGCGATTTAACTCGAGTGCAAAAAATTCGGGATTTAACCTCCGCCGATTTTGCCATTTACACGGGCGATGATGCGAGCAGCCGCGAATTTTGTTTATTGGGCGGCAACGGAACCATTACCGTAACAGGAAATGTCGCACCACGTTTGGTTCACGAAATGATTGCTGCGGCAATGGCTGGCGATGCTGAAAAAGCCGCAGAAATTGATTTGAAATTAACGGGATTACACCGTGATTTATTCATTCAATCGAATCCCATTCCGGTGAAATGGGCATTGACGGAAATGGGTTTGATGAAAGAAGGAATTCGTTTGCCGTTAACGTGGTTGAGCGAAGACTGTTTTGAAATCGTCCGCGCCACAATGCGTCAAGCGGGTGTAATTTAAATGAAATCGTCATTACGAGCTAGTTTTTTGATTGCTTGCGGTTTAAGCGTAAGCGGCTGCAGCACGATTCAAAGTTGGTTTCCAGACAAAGAAAAAGACTACCAATTCACCACCGAATTGCCGCCGCTGATTATTCCGTCGGATTTAGCGCAAAAACCGTCTGCACCAACTCGCGCGACCACACCAGTTGAAACAATTATTGCAAAATCGGTTGAATCGGCAACACCTCAAAAATCGACAGCGAAAAATGTTTCACCCGCCATTGAACCTACGCCCGAACAAAAAGCGGTGAATCGTCCTGCATTGGCCGACGCGGAAACAGAATTGTCACGCAACGAAATTCAAATCAGTTTGACACATGAAAACGCGCCAACGTTGAATTTAAATGTGCCAGCGGTGCGAGCTTGGCGAATTGTCGGCAAAGCATTAAGTCGTAGCGGCATCGAAATTACAAATCGCAATCAAGAAAGCGGACAAATTTACATTCAAATTCCGAATTCAAAACCAAAAACAGAATCTGAAAAATCATTTTTAACGGACACACTTTCTATTTTCGATGGTTTTGTAAGTGATGAAACAAGTGCCGTTTTACAATTCCACGAAGCGAATGCAAAAACCGCTGTCACGCTGTTAAATGCCGAATTAAAACCACTCACCGACGGCACCGATAATAAAGTGCTGACGATTTTATTCGATGCAATCAAAGCCGATTTAAGCAAATAAGCATGAAAATAAAAACGCCGTTATTTATGGTGATGATTAGCGTTTTTAGCGGGGTAGCGAATGCTGAAGCGGTTTATAAATGCGTCACGAATGGGCGTGATGCAAAATATCAAAATTCACCGTGCGACGAAAGCAAACAAATTGCCGCCACCGTTTTTGACATGCCCGTGACCACTCGAAAACAAATAACGCTCAAACAAAATAATGGTCATTATTTAATTGCGGGGGAAATTAACCGCACGAAATTAACATTTCTCATTGATACGGGTGCGTCCACCATCGCGATTCCTCAATTATTTGCCAATCAGGCGCACATTATTTGTACCAATCAATTTGTCACCATGAACACCGCGAACGGTAAAGTTCAGGCGTGTGTGACGACGGTGCCAAAACTAACATTAAGCCCGTTTGAATTTAACAACGTCGAAGTTTATATCCATCCGAATTTAGAAACGCCGTTACTCGGCATGACGATTTTGCAAAAATTTAATATCGAACAACGCAACGGTGAAATGCACATTTCTGAACGTTGACAAACACTTACTTTCCACTCATTTCTTTATTACCTCTTTAATCACCTTCATAAAAAATTCTATGAAAACACTCCACAGCACCGCCGCGTTATTTGAGTTGTACAATGGATAACGATGCTATTGAAAAGTACACCGATATTGTCGAATCCATTCGCGCAGAATATCTATCAGAGGATCAAAATTATCCTTGGATAGTTGGTTTTTCAGGTGGTAAAGATAGCACTTTAGTTGCTCACGCTGTGTTTGATGCGCTACTTTCTATTTCACCATCAAGAAGAACTCGCGATGTTCACATTGTCTCAAATGACACGTTAGTTGAAAGTCCATTAGTTGTCGCGCACTTACTAGCAACTCAGTCTGTGATGGAACAAGGCGCAAATAATTTAAGACTTCCCGTCAAAGTTGTCACGACACAACCTGACCTTGAACAATCTTTTTGGGTTAATTTAATTGGTCGTGGCTACCCAACACCCAACCAAACTATGCGCTGGTGTACCGACCGTTTAAAAATTCAGCCAAGTACACGCTATATTGTCAATTCAGTTTCACAATGTGGCGCGGCAATTATTTTGCTTGGTGTACGCTTAGACGAAAGCCAATCTCGTCGTGCTAACATTGAAAAACGTCAAAACATCGTTGATAGCAATCTTACGCCGCACAACACGTTAACAGGTGCATTTGTGTATCGCCCAATTGTCGATTTAACAACGGATGAAGTTTGGGAAATTTTAGCGTCTCAAAATCCGCCTTGGGGTGGTACACATCGCGGATTGATTCGCCTTTATCGTGATGCCGAAGGGGGCGAATGTCCAGTTGTACTTTCTAAAGAAGACGCACCTGGTTGTGGTACAAATTCAAGCCGTTTTGGTTGTTGGATGTGTACCGTTGTTGAAAAAGACAAAAGTCCGCAAGGTTTTGTCGATGGCGGCAAGATTGATTTTAGATATGGGTTAAAAAATCGATTAGAAACGATTGCATCCATGAGTCAAAAACGTCGTACATCATAATGAGAAAACAAAGCTATTGTTAGTGTACGCATTACATACCCTACGCGGCTTATCGTGTTATTATCACCTGACACAAGTATTGCCAGTTTCATTTTTATCACAAACATAAGGATTAAATCTAATGTATGAAATAAGACCAGAATCAATAAAAACTTACATCACAGACCAAAGTATAAAGCTGCCTAGATTTCAACGTAAACAAACATGGGACGATAAGAAAAATTTTCAATTATGTATCAGTATTTTTAAAGAATATCCAATTGGTGTTTGTATTTTGAGCCTAGATAAAAAACCTAACCAGCCTAAATGGTTGTTAGATGGTCGCCAAAGACGAAATGCACTGGTGAGCTTACATAATGACCCAGAAAATATTTATTTTTGGGCGCAAAAATTTATTGGATTTAAAAATAATACACAACCGAAAGATTTAGAACATATTTTTTGGGAAAAAATAAATGACTATTTAGAAGAACCAGATGATTCTAACGAGCAGGAAATAACTAACGATAACGAAATAGACACAGAAACAGAAACAGAATCTTATGATTCATCCGAGCAATCGGCAGATGATGATTGTAATAAATTATCAGGACTTGAGTTGTTACTAGCTATCATTAAGCTGATACATAATAGAGATAAGAAATACACAGGATTTTCAAGACCATTTGATTTTTCGGACATCATCGAAAACCTCCCCTATTTAGATAAATCATCGGGGCAAGCAAAATTAGTATCTAAAAAAATAAAAAGTTTTGTAGATGAATTCAAATCTCACTGCACCAACAATCAAATGTCTACAAACTCTATCGATTCATTTAAAGATTTTATGTCTTTGCGATTTTTGTTAGATAGCTCTTTGAAAAATAAATTAAATTCAAAAATAGATAAAAATTGGGATGCAATAAGCGAAAGAATACATATTCTTGACCGACTTGATGAGCTTTTAATGAGTTCAAAAATAGGATTGATTGAGGTTAAAGGCTTGTCTCCAGTTGATTCACAAAAAATATTTAACATTATTAACACGGGAGGAACTCAACTTACTGCTGTTGAAATATCATCCGCAAAACCAAGTTGGAATATGGAAATCAAAAACCCATCTACAAGACAAAGTGAAGAAACAAAAAAACTTTATGAAAGAATAGGCGTTGTTTCTATTGATAATGTAGTTAAGTGGGATGTTCCAGCCACACTTTTAAACAGATTAGAAGGTGCTGATATTTTATTTAAACGTTTAGATAGTAAGTCAGATGAAAAATCTCATGAAAAAAATGTGACTTTAGGTTTCAAACTATTAGCGGGATTTTTTCGCAATGGCGTTAAACGTGAAGACATTGATGATTTAAGCAATAAATCTAAAAGTGAAATTAACTGGGAAAATGATATTGAAGCATTTATTGCTGATAGTAATTCAATGATTAAGTTAATATCTGATTCAGATTATTTTAAATTCTTTAAATCTTGGAAGCGTCCGATTGTGTCGCTTTTAAGTGAATCTATAGCATTAAACTTTTTTCTTATTTTGTATAAAGATTTTGAGAGAAAAGGAAAGCCAACAAATAGTTATGATGTAAGAGCAAAACAATTTCAAAAAAATGCTTTTATTTTATTTGATAGACTAATTTATGAGTATGTTTTAAAAGAATGGCGTGGTTCAGGTGATTCAAAAATAGCAAATAATTTAGACCGAGCAGACAAAGGCTCTGATATTTTTGAGCCGTTAGAAAAAGAAAAATGGTATGACTTACTGATTCAAATTATGGATAACGATAAATTTAGTGATTCAGATAATTTAACGCAGAAAATGTTGGAGCCTATTTTATTTCATTTTTATTGTTTAAATAACATGACTGCGCCAGACTCACAATATGGATATGAAGTAGACCACATTTTACCGCAAGCAATTTTTAAGCAATCGACACTATTCAACAAAGAATCTGTTCAGCATAATTTGTATAATCTTGCACTTTTGCCTAAAGATGATAATGGCTCAAAATCTTCTAAAACATTGAATGCAATAACTAGCAACTGGTTAAAGAATCAAATAGTGAAATATACATTTATTCCAATCGATCAATTCTCTCATTTTTCTGACCTAGGAAATTTAGAAGATTTAAAAATCCTAAGAAAACCTATTTTTTTGAACGCATTTGGCATAGAAAGACAAAAAATACTGGATAATTAAACATTTAAACATGAACGAAAGTTTAACTATCGAGCAATTGTATGAATTTCTTTATCTTAATAAAGAAAAACTTATTGAAGCCAGTCAAGTATCAGGTGTTCTTAGAGCAACACATTTATTCTCAATCAGTGAATCGTCAGTTTTTGATGAAGGTGTTGATAGTGAAGAAACAGAATGGGAAAGAGAAGAGTTTATTGAATGGTATAAAAATACTAAATGGATAATTGACGAAGTAATTTAATTAGAGCATAAATTTTTATTTGTTTTTTATCAGGAAAATGCTGAAAAACAGTTAATTTTAAAACAGGTTAAATTTTGGAATATGCCCTATTCTGATATTCAAGAAGTGAAAAAATTGTGGATTGAAACGGCGGCAAGAATAAAAAATGGAAGAGCTGCCGATTTGCCCAAAAAATCCGAACATTCAATCTGTCATGTGAGACCGCACGCTCAAAATGCCAAAGATACCTACGAAACACCGCAAGGCAATCATGTTGTAAAAAAATGCTTTTGGTTAAATAGTCAGTATATAAGGGACGCAATTTATCTATAAAGTCAGTTTGCAGTCACCATCGCAGGTAAATAAAAATTTCCGCTTCAATCAAAACAGGATAATGACGACCAGTCGTTATTTTAATTTATCACCCCTTAACATTTAATAAACCATGCAAAAACTCATCAGCACCTCCGCGTTATCCGACAATGTTTTAGAAAAATTACTTTCCGAATTGCAAACCGTGCAACCCGATATTCAAAAAGTTGCCGCTCGATTTGTGCATTTTGTTTCAGGAACATTGAACGACGAACAACAACCTATTTTGGAACAATTGCTAACGTATGGTTCCACGCATTACATTGAAGAAACAGGCGATTGCTTATTAGTCGTGCCGCGTTCTGGCACGATTTCGCCGTGGTCAAGTAAAGCCACCGACATCGCGCACCGCTGCGGATTAACTGATATTCAACGCATCGAACGCGGCATTGAATACTTCATTGTCAGCGCGTCGCCGTTGAATGAAAATGTTGCCCGCGTGGTGCATGACCGCATGACGCAAACTGTTATTTTCGACCAAACGAATTTAGATTTATTTGTTCAACATTCGCCGCTGCCGTTACAACACATCGATATTATCGAACAAGGACACGACGCGCTCGTTTCGGCGAATACGGTTTTGGGTTTGGCGTTGTCTGCGGATGAAATCGATTATTTGATGGACGCATTTCAACAGCTTGAACGCAATCCGACCGATGTGGAATTGATGATGTTTGCTCAAGCGAATTCAGAACATTGTCGCCACAAAATTTTTAACGCCGATTGGACAATTGACGGCATCGAACAAGCGCAAACGTTGTTTAAAATGATTCGCCACACGTCGGAAGTCAGTCCGCACGGGATTTTGTCGGCGTATCATGATAATGCGTCGGTGGCTGAAAATGCGTCAACGCAGGTTTTTATTCGCAATCCACACACGGGCGAGTATGCGTACATCGAAGAAGCCGCGCATTTGTTGATGAAAGTCGAAACCCATAATCATCCGACGGCGATTTCACCGTATTCGGGTGCGGCAACGGGTTCGGGTGGTGAAATTCGTGACGAAGGCGCAACGGGTCGCGGGTCAACACCAAAAGCAGGATTGACTGGTTTTTCGGTTTCACATTTACAAATCCCTGATTTCGCGCAACCGTGGGAACAAACGAACGGCAAACCTGACCGCATTGCGTCGGCGTTGGACATTATGTTGCAAGCTCCGCTCGGTGGCGCGGCGTTTAATAATGAATTTGGTCGTCCGAATTTGACGGGTTATTTTCGCACGTTTGAGCAACCTGTTTTAAACAGCGACAACGAGTTTCGCGGCTATCACAAACCCATTATGATTGCGGGCGGTGTCGGTACGATTCGTCCGATGCTCGTGAATAAATTGCCGATTCCAGCAGGTTCGTTGATTATTATTCTCGGTGGCCCTGCGATGTTGATTGGTTTAGGCGGAAGTGCGGCATCGTCACAAGCGTCGGGCGAAAGTTCCGAATCGCTCGATTTTGCCAGCGTTCAACGCGAAAACCCCGAAATGCAACGCCGTTGCCAAGAAGTCATCAACCATTGCAACGCGCTCGGCGAAAATACGCCCATCGTTTCCATTCACGATATTGGCGCAGGCGGTTTATCAAACGCTGTCCCTGAAATTATTCACGATTGTTCACGCGGCGGACGCTTTGAATTACGCAACGTTCAAAACGCCGATTTGGGAATGTCGCCAATGCAAATTTGGTGCAACGAAGCCCAAGAACGTTACGTTGTCGCCATCAGACCCGAATCATTAGAATTATTTGAAGCGTTTTGCGAACGTGAACATTGTTTGCACGCGGTCATCGGCGAAGTGCGCGACGACGAACATTTGAGCTTGTCAGACAATTTATTGGGCGAAACGGCGGTTGATTTGCCAATGTCAGTGTTATTCGGCAAACCACCCAAAATGCACCGTACCGTTGAACACGTCGCGCCAAAAATCGCGGCGTTCAACACAGAAAATATCCAACTTTCGGAAGCGATTAACCGCGTGTTAGCGTTTCCCGCCGTGGCAGATAAAAGTTTCTTGATTCATATCGGCGATCGTTCGGTGACAGGTTTAGTGGCGCGTGACCAAATGGTCGGACGTTGGCAAATTCCAGTCGCAGACGTAGCGGTGACAACGTCGGGTTTTCAAGCGACAACGGGCGAAGCGATGGCAATGGGTGAACGTTCGCCGATTGCGGTGATTAACGCGCCTGCATCGGGACGCATGGCAATTGGTGAAGCGTTGACGAATTTAGCGGCAGCGCGAATTGATGCCGTGCGTGATATTAAATTATCGGCAAACTGGATGGCGGCGGCTGGCGTGGCGGGTGAAGATGCGGCGTTATTTGATACCGTGAAAGCTGTAGGTTTGGAACTTTGTCCCGAATTAGGCATTGCCATTCCTGTCGGGAAAGATTCGCTTTCGATGAAAACGGTTTGGCGCGATGAATCGGGTGAAAAAACCATGACCGCGCCGTTGTCGTTGATTATTACAGCGTTTGCGCCCGTTTTGGATGTGACCAAAACGCTCACGCCAGAATTACAAGCCGTTGAAAATAGCGTGTTGCTATTGATTGATTTAGGCGCAGGTAAAAATCGTTTGGGCGGTTCCGTTCTCGCGCAAGTTTATAACCAACTGGGCGACAATTGCCCCGACGTTGACGATGCAAAACGTTTGAAAGCGTTTTTTGAATCGATTCAAACGTTGAATCAACAACAAAAATTGCTCGCTTATCACGACCGTTCGGATGGTGGTTTGTTAGCGGTTGCGGCTGAAATGTTGTTCGCTAGCCGTTTGGAAGTGAATGTAAATTTAAGCGGCGACGTTTTAAGTGAATTATTCAATGAAGAATTAGGTGCGGTCGTTCAAATCAAAGCCGACGATGTAGAAAGCGTCAAAACGTTATTCGCGCACAACGGTTTAATTGATTGCGTATTTGAAATCGGCACAGTTGGCACGCATGAAAATCAACGTTTAAACATTTTAAAATCAGGCGAAATCATTTATAGTGAAACACGCGCTAATTTACAAAAAACGTGGTCAGAATTAAGTTATCGAATGCAGGCACTGCGTGACAATCCCGCGTGCGCCAAACAAGAATTTGACCAAATCGCGGATGATTCAGACCGTGGTTTGCACGCGCTTTTGACGTTTGATGTGCATGAAGATGTTGCCGCACCGTTTTTGAATTTATCACGTCCTAAAATCGCCATTTTGCGTGAACAAGGCGTAAATGGTCACGTCGAAATGGCGGCAGCGTTTGACCATGCAGGATTCACCAGCATCGACGTTCACATGACCGACATTATTCACGGTCGCGTCAGTTTGCAAGATTTCAAAGGCTTAGTGGCGTGCGGCGGATTCTCTTACGGTGACGTTTTGGGTGCGGGCGGCGGTTGGGCAAAATCTATTTTGTTTAATCCACGAGCGCGGGACGAATTCGCGGCATTTTTTGCCCGTGAAGATACGTTTAGTTTGGGCGTGTGTAATGGCTGTCAAATGTTGTCGGGCTTGAAAGAAATTATTCCGAACGCTCAACATTGGGCGCGTTTTGCGCGTAATAATTCTGAACAATTTGAAGCGCGAGTCGCGATGGTGAAAGTGGAAGAATCGCCGTCGATTTTGTTGGCTGGCATGGAAGGTTCAAGAATGCCCGTTGTCGTGGCGCATGGTGAAGGTCGCGCGGTATTTTCGCAAAATCTCCAAGCTGCCGTTGAAGCCAAAATGATTGCGTTGTCTTATGTGGATTCGCGTGGCGTGCCGACAACCGATTTCCCTGCAAATCCAAATGGTTCGCCGTTTGGCATTACAGGTTTAACGACAACGGACGGTAAAGTCACGATTATGATGCCGCACCCGGAACGCTGTTTTAGAACGTTGCAAAACTCGTGGCATCCAAGCGATTGGGACAAAGATGGGGCGTGGTTGCGGTTGTTTAGTAATGCGCGAGTTTGGGTAGGCTAAAAAAAACAAAAGGGCGATGATTTTGAATTATCGCCCTTTCTTTTTGCCCGAAATTTACCCCATTTTAAAACCTAGAACGAAACCACCCGTTGCACTCACACCTTTTACGGTGAAACGTGACAATCGATCTAATAAAAAATCACCTGAACTTTTTGCGGCTTCGGTAGCCAGATCCGTCGCGTGTAATAATTCTGTGTCGGTAATATGAACTATGCCGTAGTATTCTGCGACAAACAACATCACCACCACGCCACCACCTAAAAATAAAGTAGTGCGAAGCATTTTTTTTGCAAAATAGCCAACCGCAATCCCTAAAAGGAATGGTGTACCAATATTGCCAAGTAATGATGGTGTAGAAAAGAAGTCTTGATTGTCCATAATTGAATCGTCAAATTTCGATTATTGTTAATAACAAAAAAAGCCCAAAATCATGAGACTTTGGGCCTTTCGTAAAATTAAGAGCTTGGCAATTCTCTACTTTCGCATGGCAAACTGCCACACTATCATCGACGCTAAGCGGTTTCACTTCCGAGTTCGGGATGGGATCGGGTGGTTCACGCTCGCTATGGTCACCAAGCAAACTGGTTTGCAAACTTTTTCAAGTTTGACATGAAAATCTGTAATGTTTCTCAAGCGTTGTTTAAGTTTACTGCAACACCATCAAACTGATTGGGTGTTATATGGTCAAGCCTCACGGGCAATTAGTACATGTTAGCTACACACATTACTGCGCTTCCACACCATGCCTATCAACGTCGTAGTCTTCGACAGCCCTTTAGGGAACTTAAAGTTCCAGTGAGATCTCATCTTGGGAGGGGCTTCCCGCTTAGATGCTTTCAGCGGTTATCCTGTCCGAACATAGCTACCCAGCAATGCCATTGGCATGACAACTGGAACACCAGTGGTTCGTCCACTCCGGTCCTCTCGTACTAGGAGCAGCTTCCCTCAAATCTCAAACGCCCATGGCAGATAGGGACCGAACTGTCTCACGACGTTCTGAACCCAGCTCGCGTACCACTTTAAATGGCGAACAG
>Ga0268283_1000186_pt1 | contig 57774 bp, 47 predicted proteins | sample saktaG_13_FD_190140 | JGI IMG/M metagenome (GOLD analysis project Ga0268283, IMG submission 190140) | Saline water microbial communities from Sakinaw Lake, British Columbia, Canada - sak_2013_06_06_36m | ecosystem: Environmental > Aquatic > Non-marine Saline and Alkaline > Saline ...
ACATAGCAGAACCCCCCGATTTTGTGAAGAATGAAAATTTAATCCCAAAAAAATATTTATCAATTATTATATGTTAATATAGTAAGTTATAACGTTTCTAAGAAAGTTAACCGGACAGCAGTGATTTGATATCAATTATTTTCATAACATACATCAATAAAATCAAATTGCCATGAAATCAATATCCATATATATCATACTTGTCTACATTCTCCTTCCGGTTGTGTGCTTTGCGCATCCAATTGAGTTGCATGTGGAAGTATCTTCTGACGTTTTTGATATCTTTATCTCCGAACATCCTGAAAAGCAGAACATGGATAATTGCAAATCCGCTTGCTGTTGTGCTGAATATTCCCCGTCCGCATACCTGGATATCAACATGTTCTCAGCAATGCGACTGAGCGGACAATCACCTTATATTGAACCCAGACAGGTTTTCATCCCAATTTTCGTCCCTCCACAAAATATATCCTGATTCAAAATCCTTCACTAAGTTTTGCGGCTTATTATTGTTATCATCTGCTTTACGGCGTTGGCGATATGAATTGGACATGATTGACCGGCCCGTTCTTACCGAAATTCTGATTCCCATTTGCATCAGAATTTTTTGCCGATAGAGAAATAAATTATCGAAAGCCAAAATTCATGGACTCATCAGACTGACCTTCCGGGAAGCAGAAAGGATACTTGGAGATGAAGTGCGCAATGAACAAGCCGCCCCGCGAGTCAAAGGAAACGCTGTTCAGCAATTGCATCCTGCTGCCGAGAACAGCTCAGTGACTGAAGAAGGTTCCGGCAATATTTTCAATTATATTGGACGTCTGTCTTGCCTGTGTGCAGGGAGAACGACACCCGCACCCTGGCATTCACGATGTTGTTATTGTCATTTGCGTATCCGTCCGCAACGGAAAAATATCATCTTGAGGAGTTAAACTGATGTATCCATTAATGAAAACATTTATTTCTATAAAGAAGGCGAATCTTTTAGGCTTGATGTTCGCATGCGCCCTGTTGGCAGCAATCTTTGCTGTCGGAGCAGTTGGTAGTAATACCTGGATAACAGACCGATTTATAACGATTGAACGCGGGTGGATTGATACGCTGATTAACTGGGTTGTCGGCCTTCTTACCGGCATCGGCGGCTGGTTCATGCTGCCGGTGCTTACCGTGTTGATTTCCAGTCTGTTTCAGGAAACCGCGATTCAACGCGTGGAACGAGTGTATTATCCGGATGCTTCCGATCGCCAGGTTCTGAAATTTTGGCCCGAATTTCGGCATGATCTAAAATTTACCGGCTGGGCCGTGTTCCTCAATATCCTTGTACTGCCGCTCTATGTGTTTGGTATCGGCTTTGCGGTGTCCATTCTGCTTAATAGTTATCTCCTCGGCCGGGAGTTTTTTGAGAGTGCGGCAGGATATCACCTGGGGAAAACCAACGCCAGGGCACTTGGACTCCGGCACAGAAAGGCCATGTACGGCGGCGGTTTCGTGATAACGGTAATGGCGATTGTCCCCTTTCTCAATCTTTTTGTTCCGATTCTTGCTATTGTTTGGATGGTTCATGTGTATCATCGCATCCACATTCAAGAACCTCAACGGATTCAGAACAATGAAAGGAGGAACCCAAATGAAAGTCCCTCTATACAAAATTTATAAAAAAGTACATTCCAGCTTCGTGTTGCAGAAAAGCATGTCAATTTTTAAGCGACCTATGAAGGTGCCAGACAAACCAAAATATATAAATATGGTGGCTACCAAAAAGCAGACCATCATGAAGCAATCATTGATTCATGATGGTCTGCCCCATTCCTGAAGAACTTGAAACGGAAAAGTCACCGGGACAAATATTTCGCAGGATTCTTTCTTGGCCCAAGGTATCCCTGTCACCAAATCCATACAACGACAGTGAAACCTCGTTCATAAAAAAAGGAACCCACAAAAAAGTTTCTATACACAAAATGGGCGAGCATAAAATAACCGAAAATAATTCTGACGATTTGCTGTGGAAAAGAAGTGGAATCCACAACAGGGTGAACAGTGGCCGGTGTTTAATCATGGAAGACATTCTGTTTGTCGGACCATCGGAAAATGAGCAGCCGGATACATTGAAAAGGCAATTTCATGAACGGCTGAAGTTGCTACCCAAATGGGATTACACCGAATATTACTCAGGTTACGCTGCTATTCTTGATTGTAATCCAGCAAGATCGCGGAAAAGGAGAAAAGATGACAACGCATATTCATATTTCATTGAAATTATTCCTGACTGTCTGTTTGATATCAGGCGCCTTGTTTTTCCTGTGCTGCGTACCTCCTGCTGTTGCAGATGACGACGCTCACCATTACAAAAAACGGAGCAAAGACATCGGCACGGCGTTCAATCATGTAAAAAATGAAAAAAACAATGAAGCCAGCGGCCTGGCTGCTGCCTGGATGTTGGCCGCAGCCAATATAACCGTTTTACTGAGTCTGCTCATCAGAGTAACCCGCTATACAGATCTTCCGGCACAAGTAAATGACAGAATCAAACGTTTCAATCAACTTCAGAAAAAGTTTCTGTTGCCGGTTCACTATGTTTTAAATCCGTTGGCCCTGGGCGCGGCATTTGTTCATTTCATGTCCGCTACATCTGCCTGCGAAGCCAGCGGCCTGCCGGAATGGGGACTTGCATTAATGGCTTTAATTACGGGAATCGGAATCATGGTGAAGTTCAAGGTGTTTTCCAAAAACTTAAGGAAAAACACCTATCGAATCCATACAAATCCAATACCGATTTCTTTACTTTTAGTCATTCTTCTCATCGGCCATGCTATTGTGGATTGATCTCCGGGAGGCGTCCACGGATTTTATCACTTGACATCTTATTTGGTACAACTTATAATTCAATTATCTTCTAAAGGGGAGTAGTTATCGGTCAGAGAAAAGGCCGACTCGGTTTCCGTCAATACGGTCGAAAGACCCGGGACTGGGACAGTTATCCTGTCAACAAGACCTTTATCCAGGCAACCATGCCGGGGGTAAGGGTCTTTTTTTTTGCTACGAGAAGGGAATAAAATGAACAAATTTCTTTTAGGTAGGTGCCTATGATTGTTGAAATCACATGGATTCACTGGGCGGTGTTTGTTTTGGCTGTCACTTTCTTTTTGGCGCTGGACTTAGGGGTGTTTCACCGAAAAGCCCATTCTGTCGGATTCAAAGAGGCGCTGATATGGTCAGGCATATGGGTTGCGATGGCCATGGGGTTTGCCTGGGGGCTTTACGCTCTGCGCGGACAGGAGGAGGCGCTTGCGTTTGTTACAGGCTACATCGTGGAGCTGTCCCTGTCAATGGACAACGTTTTTGTCATCGCATTGATTTTCGGGTATTTTCGAGTTCCCTTACCCTATCAGCACCGAGTCCTGTTCTGGGGCATCCTGGGTGCGCTCATCATGCGCGGAATCATGATTGGGGTCGGTGCTGCACTGGTACGTCAATTTGAATGGACACTGATGATTTTTGGCGTCTTTCTGGTTTTTAGCGGCATTAAAATGCTTTTTTCAAAGGAAGAAGGCGTGGACCCGGAACAAAATGTCGTGGTGCGGCTCGCCCGAAAATGTCTGCCGATATCCCCTGCTTATGAAAAGCATCACTTCATCACCATCGTCAACGGACGCCGTATGTTGACCCCCCTGGCCCTGGTGCTGATCATGGTTGAAGCAACCGACCTGATATTCGCCCTGGATTCCATTCCCGTGATCTTTGGAATCACGACAAAAGAATACATTGTATTCACATCCAATGTATTTGCCATTCTGGGACTGCGATCCCTCTATTTTGTCCTGGCCGGCACCATTGAGTATTTTCGTTTCCTGAAATTCGGACTGTCCCTGGTACTGGTGTTTATCGGCGCCAAAATGCTCCTGCCCCAGGCCATCCATATCTCCACTCCGGTGTCTCTGGGGATCGTCGGGGCAATTATTTTGGTCTCTATCGGGGTATCTCTCGTCAGTTGTTGGTTAGAGGACTGCAAGCAAATTAAGCAAGAATGAAACGGGGAAAATGGTTCGAAAATGGGGATTGTCTTATTGAATCTTGCGGAAGCATCCGCCTTTTTTCAGATTTTATCTTTTGTTAAACACCACCTGATTATTGTATTGGAGACACCTTATGTTGAATAAATCATCCATCAAGTTGGCAATGATTCTGGTTTCATTTTTTGCCGTTTTTGTCGTACTGGGGCAATTCGACCTGGCAGATGCCCGATCCAAAAGCGGCGGAAGATCTTTTGGCGGCTCCAGCGGCTCCAGTAGCGGGTTTGGCGGTAGTCCTTCAAAATCCTTCGGAAATCCATCCAGTCCTTCGGGCAGCAGGTCTTTTTCTCCATCTTCACCTTTGTCCGGTGGGGGCGGTAGCAGTTTTCTCCGCGGTGTAGGCGGTGGCCTCGTAGGCGGGATGATCGGAAATATGCTCTTTGGAGGATCAGGACACGCCGGCGGCATGGGCGGCATCGGACGAAGCGGCATCGGCTTATTCGAGCTATTGATTCTGGGCGGTCTTGGTTTTTTTATCTATAAGCGATTTATCAAACCCCAGATTGCTCGGAGTCCTTCGGTGGGGCAAGTCCAGAGTCCGTCGGGAGGCAGCACGTGGGTTGATCGGATTATGGAGCAATTTAACAACAAACCTAAGGATTCCCGGAATTCTGCTTCTCCGCCTTTTAATTCATTTTCTACCGGAAATTTTCCGCCGGCAGGCTTTCAGGCACCGCCTGCACCGCCACAGATGGCTTCGGCTTCACCTGAAAGCGGCTTCAATCTGATCAAACAGTCAGAACCGAATTTTGATCCTGGAAAATTCAAGGAACTCGCGCAGGATATATTTTTCGAGGTTCAGGCAGCCTGGATGAGACGGGATACCGCTTCGATCCAGGGTCTTATCGGCGTGCAGCTCAAAACGGAATACGACGCCCGGTTTGCAGATCTCAAGCAAAAAGGCCTGATCAACCGGCACGAAAACATTGCGGTTCGCAGCATTGAAATTGTCGACATGGGCATGGAAGGCCACGAGGAGTATGTCAATGTCCTTTTCACGGCCAATCTTCTCGACTATACGGTTGAGGAATCCAGCGGCAGCGTCGTCAAGGGTGACAGCACGGACCCTGTGAAATTCGAGGAATTCTGGACATTCGCCAGACCGGTGGGCTCAACCCGGTGGAAACTGGAAGGCATCAAGATCAAATAACCCGGAAAATGGTTGAGAAATTGCACTTGAAAATTTCACGGACTGTGTTAGCATATATCATTAAATAACCATTTTCATGGGAGGTGTTTCATGCAGACTTTACCATTTGGAACCACACAGGATCAGGCACAGGTTCAGGTCAATCAGTTTATCCGGAGTGTTTATAACTGGATGGCAGCCGGACTGGCACTTACGGGCGTGGTGGCGCTTTATGTCGCCAGCAGCGAATCCCTGATTCAGATGATTTTCACGAATCAACTGCTGTTTTTTGCGCTGATCATCGGCGAACTGGCGCTGGTATTTTTCCTGAGTGCCAGAATCCAGAAGATTCAGGCGTCAACTGCTACCGGCATGTTTCTGCTGTATTCGGGATTAAACGGCTTGACGTTGTCATTTGTTTTTCTGATCTACACCCAATCATCGGTTGCATCCGTCTTCTTCATCTGCGCCGCCACATTTGGCGCATGCAGCCTGTACGGCATGAGCACCAAACGGGACCTGACCTCCATGGGAAGCTTTATGACCATGGGACTGATCGGCATCGTTATTGCATCGGTTGTCAACATGTTCATTCAAAGCTCTGGAATGAATCTGATCATCAGCTATATCGGCGTCATCGTCTTTGTCGGGCTCACCGCCTACGATACCCAGAAGCTGAAAATGATGGCGCTGTCCCAGCCGGCCGGTCTGGATGCTGGGGTTGTCCGAAAAGGCACCATATTGGGCGCACTCACCCTGTATCTGGATTTTATCAACCTGTTTTTGATGCTTCTCAGAATTCTGGGAGACAGAAAGTGATTTTCAGGCTGAAGGCAAATTAACATAAACCTTCGGCTGGTTACGTCAAACCTTTCCAATCGCAACCCGGACTTTTTCTGCTATCTGTTCAGCAAAAGTCCGGGTTTCTTTTTGAGACGGACCCTCCACCATGACGCGACACAGCGGCTGGGTTCCTGAATACCGGATCAGCACCCTTCCTTCATCCCCCAGGCGGGTTTCCACCTGCCCGACCACATCCCGAATTCCGGCAACCGTCTCGATATCGGGTTTTTCACCAACCGGAACATTGATCAGTATCTGCGGAAAGACGCTCATAATCCCGGCCAGTTCCGAAAGCGGTTTTGAGGCGGATCGCATGGCTTCAAGAAGCTCAAGCGCAGTGAGAATGCCGTCGCCGGTGGTGTGCCGGTCCAGAAAAAGGGTGTGCCCGGAATCCTCTCCGCCCAGGACCGCGCCTTCGGATTTCATCATTTCCATAACATGGCGGTCCCCCACCTGAGCCAGAGAGAGTTGAATTCCCTGTTTTTTCAAAGCGATTTTAAGCCCCATGTTGCTCATCACGGTTGCAACCACCCGGTTGCCGGCCAGTCTTCCGGCTTGCTTCATGTGAATGGCGCAGACAGCCATCGCCTGGTCGCCGGTCAACACCCTTCCGGTTTCATCAACGGCGATCACCCGGTCGCCATCTCCGTCAAAGGCAAACCCGGCGTGGGCATGGTGTTTTAAAACCGCTTTGCGAAGGGCTTCGGGATGCTGAGAGCCGCAGCCGGCATTGATGTTGACACCGTCCGGTTTATCGGACAGGACAAAAATCTCGGCACCCAGTCGCGAAAAGACATCCGGAGCCGCCTGAAATGTAGCGCCATGGGAGCAGTCCAGGACCAGGCGAAACCCGTCCAGCGACATATCCGGAACAGCATTCACCAGAAAATCTCCATAATAATCCAGGGCGTCCATAATGGCATCGCAGCGCCCGACATCCTGCAAATGAGGATGCAAACCGTGTTGCGATGCTTTTAGAATCCGCTCTTCAAGCTCCCACTCGACGGATTCGGCAAGCTTGAATCCGTTTCCGTCAAATACCTTGATGCCGTTATCCGCATAAGGATTGTGAGAGGCTGAGACAACGATACCGGCACATGCCCCCAGCTTGGCGGCAATGGCGGCAACTCCAGGGGTGGGCAGTATGCCGCACAGACAGGAATCCGCACCCATCGAACAGAGGCCCGCCGCCAGCGCGCATTCCAGCATGTCGCAGGATATCCGGGTATCCTTTCCAATGACGACCCTGGGAGATGAATCGGTTTTAAAATAAGCGGCAACTGCCCTGCCGATCGCAACCGCCATCTCCGGTGTCATGGGATATTGGTTGGCAACCCCGCGAATGCCGTCTGTTCCGAACAATCTTTTCATGCAATTCCTTATTCCTCTGTTATGCCGGTTGTCAGCAATGGAAAAATATTCAGGGCCTCTTTGACGATGTGATCTACCATTCCCTGAAGCCAGGCTGTTCCGGCTTCCCGCGGTTTTTCACGAATTTCCTGAATCACGGAAATATAATTCTTTCCCCGTTGCAGAATTCCCTGATGAACGGCCTCCAGGAAATTATCCCGGAATCCGTCATTCCCCTGCCAGGTCTTCTGCATCAAAAACAGCCTTTCAAGCTGAGAGCAGTTGCTGAAGATCTCGCACAGACGATTCGCCTGGACGCTCTGGGGTGCACCGGAAACCGGCAAGTTCCGGCAATAGGCCAGCAGCCGGGCTATGCGTTCCTGAATCGCCATCTGAAGCGTTTCCTTAAGCCCCTCAAACAGCTCCTGAGTAAAGTCCTGACCCACAAACTCGGACCGGACATGGGCGTACCACTGCCTGAGAGCCATGAGATTGGCAATGTAATGAATATTGTTGACCACAATGCGTTTCAGGGTTAAATGCATTCCGCGGGTATACGCAACATTCGCGCTTCTGGCGCCTCCCGCCTGAATCAGGCGATCCGGCCTCAGCTCGTCCTTGCGGCATATCGAGCCTGCGGCCAGCACAGTTCCATATTCAAGCCGGCAGGGTCCGACAAGCCCGCCCTGCCCCCCCAGAAAAATGGGGGACTGATTCAACATGACCCCCCGGGGCACATCGCCTATCAAAGAGGCGGTTGCCTTATCCTGATTGGGCGTGAAATTGAAATGAATGAAAGCGCTGCCCACTTCACTGTGATTCTTCCGGCTGGTTCCGCCGGCCATCAGGCAATCGCAGAAATTGATCAGGCTGCCAAGCGTAACAAAGGGAAAGAGGAGGGTCTGCTTCAGCGCAACCGTATGCGCCACACTCGCCTGTTCTTCCAGAATGGTTCCTTCCCTAACATGGGCGCCAAAACCCATCACCACATCATCCAGAAAAACCGCTTTTCGGAAAAACCCGCCTTTTAGTTCTACCCGGAGCCCGATATAGCAGTTCTCCACCGTAACCGGCCCTTCATATCCCAGTTTTGCACCCGGAAGAATGAGCGTTTTATCGCCATAAACCCGGCACCCCGGATAGAGGATGACGCCGTCGCCGGATATCCGTTTCAAATCAACTTCCTCTCCAATATCCACGGTATCGGGGTTATGGATTTTCACCCCTTTTACCATGAGCTGATGCGCTTTCGTTGCCATCCTCAATACCTTTCCTGTATCATAATGGATTGTCATTCGTTTCCGCTGCGATACTCCTCTCAAACTATATCGGAAAACCCCCGGCTCTGCCAGATTTTTTTGACGACTTCCGTAGTGAAAAACGAGAGCCCCCATAAAACACATCGTCATGCAACGCATTTTTCGGAAATTGCCTTTCATCGGGTATTGCAAATAAAACCGGAAAAAGGGTATATAGCGCCATCATTAACCTTTTTCAGAGAAGAATTCGTGACCCGATTGAAAGATGATTCCCCGATTGCAGTTGTGTCGATGGGCGGTGTTTTTCCCGGTGCATCCACCCTGGACCGGTTCTGGCGTAACATCGTCGAAAAAAAGGATGCCTGCGGGGATATTCCGGAATGCAGGTGGGTAGCGCGGCCGGCGGACATGGTATCTGCCCTGCCCGCTCCGGACAAAGCTTTTCACCGGCGCGGCTGTCTGATTCAGGATTTTGATTTTGATCCCGATGGCTTTGCCATTCCCGCGGACAGCCTGCGTTCTCTCGATCCGATGGTTCATCTGGTTCTTGAGGCAGGCAGGCAGGCCTTTTCAGCATTCCAGTCCGCCGGCATTGACAAGGATCGCATCGGCGTCATCCTGGCGGCAATCGCGCTTCCAACAGAAACATCCTCTGGCCTGGCGCAAGAGATTCTCGGGGAAACGTTTAAAAATGCGCTCTTCCGGAAAGGCCCGGAATCTTTATCCCCCCTGAACCGAAATCGGTGCCTGGCCAGCCGGGTTACGGCCCTTCCCGCTGCCGTTCTGGCGCAGGCGATGGGACTTTGCGGACCGGCCTTTACCCTGGACGCCGCCTGCGCATCCTCCCTTTATGCCGTAAAGCTGGCCTGCGACATGCTCACCTCCCATCGCTGCGATGCGGTTCTGGCAGGCGGGGTGTCCCGGCCCGACTGTCTGTATACCCAGGTCGGTTTCAGCCAGCTCAGGGCATTGTCGCCATCCGGGAGATGCGCGCCGTTTGACGCCCATGCTGACGGGCTTGTGGTCGGCGAGGGCGCAGGGGTTCTGGTCTTAAAACGGCTGGAAGATGCGCTGAACGACGGCGATTCCCTATCCGGCATCATTCGGGGCATCGGACTTTCCAATGACATGCGGGGGAACCTGCTGGCCCCGGATACGGAAGGACAGGTTCGGGCCATGCAGGCGGCCTACCAGGCGGCCGGGTGGAGCCCCTCTGACGTGGACATCATCGAATGCCATGGCGCCGGAACGCCGGTCGGGGACGCCACGGAACTGCAGAGCCTGAAACTGCTGTGGGAGGGCACCGGATCGAAATCCGGCCAGTGCGCCATCGGCTCCATCAAATCCATGACCGGGCATCTGCTGACCGCAGCCGGAGCTGCCGGACTCATCAAAACCCTTCTGGCCATCACGCACCAAACCCTGCCACCGTCCTTGAATTTTACAGCCCCGGCTGAAAACAGCCCGCTTCATGGCGGCCCGTTCCGCGTGCAGACACTGGCCGAGCCCTGGCACCGCAGAGGCCCCCGCGTTCCCCGGCGCGCGGCAATCAGCGCCTTTGGGTTTGGGGGCATCAACGGCCATGTGCTTGTGGAAGAATGGGCGCCGGACATTTTCCCGCCTGCTGCTTCCGCCATTGCCAGAAAGACCCGCTCGGTGCGGCCCCAGCCCCTGGATATCGCCATTATCGGCATGGATGCCTGTTTTGGAAGCTTTCAGAATCTAAGGGCCTTCCAGGAAGCGGTCCTGTCCGGCAATTCCGGCATCCAAAAACGCCCCGGGCGGCGCTGGAAAGGCTGCGACTCGATTGCCGGCATTCTTCTGGATTTTTCGGATCTTCCCGGCGGATATATTGAGGACATTACGCTTGAACTGAGTGATTTGCACATTCCGCCCAATGAAATTCCCGATATCCTGCTTCAGCATCTTCTTATGCTGAAAGTATCCCACAGGGCTATGGCCGATGCCGGATATACTTCCCGGAAGCTTCGGCCCCGCATGGGGGCAATCATCGGCATGGGATTTGACATGGAGGCGACGGGTTACCATGTCAGATGGGGCCTCGGCAATACCCATGCGGACTGGCTGAAGCAGGCCGGCCTTTCCCTGGATGACAGCCAGAAAGCTGTTTGGCTGAAATCCCTCAAAGATGGTTTTGGCCCAGATCTGAATGCTTCCCGAACCCTTGGCGCCCTGGCCGGCATCATCGCAAGCCGGGTTGCGCGGGAATCCGGCATGGGCGGCCCCAGCTTTACAGTTTCCGCAGATGCCGCCTCGGGCTTAAGTGCCCTTGATATTTCCGCACGCCTGCTTCAGCAAAACGAGGCCGACGCCATGCTGGTCGGGGCCGTGGATATGACCGGTGATGTACGCAGCATTCTGATCGCCCACGGCATCAGCCCATTCTCACCATCCGGCGTCATTCGCCCGTTTGACAGATCCGCGGACGGCACCCTTCCGGGAGAAGGCTCGGCAGCAGTCGTGCTCAAACGTCTGGACCGGGCCACAGCTGACGGCAACCGCATCTATGGCATCATCAAGGGCATGGGGTCTGCATGCACCGGATCTGCGAATGACCCGGCAGCATATTCCAGATCGCTTCGGCAAAGCCTGTCTGAAGCCGGAATCCCCGCTTCAGCCATCAGTTTTTTTGAAGCCCATGGCAGCGGGCAACCTGATGAGGATCAGCTTGAAGCAAGAGCGCTGAATGCCATGTTTCAAGAAGATGCGGCCAGTGTTGCCATCGGCTCCGCCAAGTCCATCATCGGACATGCAGGCGCCGCTGCCGGCATGGCATCTCTGATCAAGACCTGTTTATGCCTGTACCAGGAAATCCTTCCGCCACTGGTTGGCTATACCCAGGCACCCGACAACCTGTGGAGCGGTGCCCATTTTCATTTCCCCGGTTTTTCCCAGTACTGGACAAGAAACCGGAAGGATGGCCCAAGAAGGGCCTGCTGCGCAGCTCTGACAACAAATGGAACTTGCAGTCATGTGGTTCTGGAAGGCCATGAAACGGAAATCAGGGGACAGGTATCAGGTATCAGGGGGCTGGCAAAGAAATCCTGCCCCCTGCCCCCTGTACCCTGCTCACTATTTTCCGACCTGGAGCGAAGAAGACCCCTTGGACACGCTGGCAGTGGACTGTTTATCGTGGAAGGTCCGGACAGGGATGCACTGATCAGCGGATTGGACCGCTTGGACCAGCACATTCATCTAATGCAAAATCCGCTTGAGCAGGCTGCCGGATCATGGTTTCGGATGCATCCGTTATCTGCCGAAAACCCCTGCGCCGTCAGCCTGATCGCGGAAACTCCCGAACAGCTCAAAGCCTTTGTTGCAGAAGCCCGGGAGGCAGTGACATCCGGAACCACCCGGCGAATCAGCGGCCGATCCGGAATTGTTTATACACCCCTACCCACGGGTGCTTCCGGGGACATCGCCTTTGTATTTCCCGGCTCCGGAAATCATTATGTAGGCATGGGAAGAACCCTGGCCGTTACCTGGCCCGAGATTCTTCGCGGAATGGACGCTGAAACCCCTGAGCTGAAAACCCAGATGGTTCCCGCTGCCTACGTTCCCTTTCGGCAATCCTGGGCTTCCGGGTGGGAAACCGAGGCATTGAATACCATTTCAGCAGACCCCCTGATTCCGATCTTCGGTCAGGTGATTCACGGCAGCTTCATGACTCGTCTGATCCAATCCTTTGGAATTTCCCCGCAGGCGGTGATCGGTTACAGTCTGGGGGAAACCGCGGGCCTGTTTGCCCTGGGCGCATGGCCGGACCGCGGGAAGATGCTCTCCCGGCTGTCCGAAAGTTCCCTGTTTCACACGGAGCTGGCCGGCCCCTGTAACGCAGCCCGGAAAGCCTGGAATATCGTCCCATCTGCGCCTTTTGTCTGGAAGGTTGCGGCAATCAACCGGCCCTCTGATGTTGTCAGGAGTGTACTGGCCTTGTTCCCCCTTGCCCGGCTCCTGATCGTCAATTCTCCGGAAGAATGCGTGATCGGCGGCAACCGGCCGGATGTTGAAGGCGTCATCGCCGCATTAAAATGTGAAGCCGTTTACCTGGATGGCGTTATGACGGTTCACTGCGATGCGGCCATTCCCGTCCGGAAAGCTTACCGAGCACTTCACCGGTTTCCAACCGTACAACCCCGGAATATCCGTTTTTACAGTTGCGCGCTGAACCGTGCCTATTCCCTGAATACGGAAAGCGCAGCCGATTCCATTACCCGGCAGGCCATATCGGGGTTCGATTTTACCGCAACCATACACCGGGCCTATGCGGACGGGGTTCGCATTTTCCTGGAAATGGGACCGCATTCAAGCTGCACCCGGATGATCTCCCGCATCCTGGAAGATCGTCCGCATCTGGCGATTTCCGCCAGCTCCCGCGGAGAAGATGAGGTCGTCTCCATCCTGAAGCTGCTTGGAACTCTGGCCGCGGAACGGATTTTCATTGATATTAAGCCCCTTTACGGCGCGCAGGCATATCCGGATTCTGTCCAATCAGCGGGCCGTCAACAGATTCTTCAGACCGGGGGCAACCCTTTCAGCCCGGAATTTCCGAAAATACCCTCGGTTCCGCCGGCAGCGTCCAGTGAATCTGATACAATAGAGTTAACCGTTAACTCCAAAAGAAACAGAACGGCCCCGACTCTGTATCCCCCGGATATTCTGCAAGCCGTTGTCCGGAATGCAACCGCCACTGCCGATGCTCATGCTTTTTTTCTGAGATTTTCAAACGAGCTGAGCCAGGACTTTGCCGATGGATTCGAACTGCAAACCCGACTTCTTCAGCACCAGCTGAAGCATCCCTTAACGAATGACGGTCAACAGACGACCAAAAGCCCTGATCCGCTCATTCATACACGCATACACGCACCCATTTCTCCATCAACCGGGTCACCCGTCATCGCCTATCCCCGATCCCTCTGCATGGAATTTGCCATCGGGTCTGCGGCAAGCGTTCTGGGACCTGAGTTTGCCGAAGTGGACGCCTATCCGGCCCGGGTCAGGCTTCCCGATGAGCCCCTGATGCTGGTGGACCGCATCCTCAGTGTTGACGGCCAAAAAGCTTCTCTTGGCCCGGGGCGTGTGGTCACCGAACATGACGTGATTCCCGGGGCCTGGTATCTGGACGGAGGCCATGCCCCCGTGTGCATCTCGGTAGAGGCGGGCCAGGCGGATCTTTTCCTTTGCGCCTATCTGGGCATCGATCTTCAGGTCAAGGGCCTGCGGACCTACCGCCTGCTGGATGCCTCGGTCCGGTTCCATCGCGGGCTTCCGCTGCCGGGAGATGTCATTCGCTATGAGATCGAAATCGAGCGCTTCGTCCGTCAGGGGCAAACCTGGCTCTTCTTTTTTCATTTCAAGGGCTTTATAGGCAATGACCTCTTAATCACCATGGAAAACGGATGCGCCGGGTTTTTTACTGAAATGGAGGTCAAAAACTCAGGCGGCATTATTCTCACGGAACCGGAGCTTTTGCCGGTACCGGGGAAAATCCCTTCGGACTGGAACCATCTGGTGCCCCGGTCGGTTGAAGCCTTCTCGGACAGTCAGGTTGAGGCGTTGAGATCCGGAAGCCTTGCCGGGTGTTTTGGAGAGCATTTTACCAATATTTGCCTTTCAGAATCCCTTTGTCTTCCGGGCGGCAGAATGCGCCTGATCGACCGGGTGCTGGCCCTTGATCCGGATGGCGGACGCTACGGGCTGGGAATGATTCAGGCTCAGGCCGACATCCACCCGGATGACTGGTTTTTAACCTGTCATTTCATGGATGACCCGGTCATGCCGGGAACATTGATGTATGAATGCTGCGCCCACGCCCTTCGCGTGTTCATTCAGCGCATAGGCTGGGTGACCGAGAAGCCTGGCGTCTGCTATGAACCGGTTGTGGGGGTTGAAAGCATCCTGAAATGCCGGGGACCAGTGACTCCCCAGACCCGTCATGTGGTTTACCAGATCGAAATCCGCGAACTGGGTTACGCTCCCGAGCCTTATGTGATCGCCGATGCCCTCATGTTCGCGGACGGCCACCCAATCGTCATGTTCCGGGATATTTCTTTGAAAATGACCGGCATCACGCGCCAGGATATTGAAACCTTTTGGCAAAACCGTCCTCAGCCGTCAGCAGAAAACATCCGGCCTTCCCGACCTTTTCACCAAAAGGGCTGCTTTGACCACGAGCAGATTTTGGCTTTGTCCATTGGAAAGCCCTCGCATGCCTTCGGCGATACCTTCCGCGCCTTTGATACGAACCGGTTTCTGGCAAGACTGCCCGGACCGCCATACCTGTTTATCGATCGCATTGTCCAGACGGAACCACCGGCATTTGTTCTGAAGCCCGGCGGATGGATCGAAGCTGAATACGCCGTATCGCCTTCAGACTGGTATTTTTCCGCGGACCGGTCCGGGATCATGCCCTATGCCGTGCTTCTGGAAATCGCGCTTCAGCCCTGCGGTTGGCTTGCCGCTTATGCCGGCTCCGCCCTGACCAGCCCGAAGGACCTGCGGTTTCGAAATCTGGGTGGAACCGGCCGTATCCACCAGGACATTTTCCCCGGGACCGGAACCCTGACCATGCGATGCCGGATGACCCGGGTATCCTCTGCCAGCGACATGATTATCGAATCCTTTGATTTTCGCGTGGCATCTGCAAATGAAATTATCTATGACGGCGAAACCACATTCGGTTTTTTTTCCGAATTGGCCCTGGCTCAGCAAAAAGGCCTGACCAACACCGATGACAGACGGTATCGGCCGGACACGAATGAAAGCGCAGCCTGTCGGCAATATCCGCTTCAGGATGTGCCGCCTCTTTTTCCGGAACCGGACTTCGAATTCAGGGAGTTGCCGCCCCGGCAGATGACAATGCCGGCCCGGGCCATCCGCATGATTGATGTCATCGAACGCTATGACCCTGCCGGCGGCCCTGCCGGTCTGGGCTATATTCAAGGATTCAAAAATGTTGATCCCGAAGAATGGTTTTTCAAGGCGCATTTCTATCAGGATCCGGTCTGGCCCGGTTCTCTTGGGATCGAAGCGCTTATTCAACTCTTGAAGTTCATCGCACTGGACAGATGGCCCCATCTGGCTTCACTGTGCCGGTTTTCGCTGGTTACCGGAGCCCGGCACGCCTGGACTTATAGGGGCCAGGTAATTCCCGGGAACCGTCAAGTGATTGTTGAGGCAATCGTTACCCGGATCGATGAGTCACCGTTTCCGCTGATTGTTGCAGACGGGTTACTCAGCGTGGACGGACTGGCAATTTACGAAATGAAACAATTTGGCATCCGGCTGATGCCTTTGTCGTGAAAATATCCTGGGAGCGAGGGGATGATATTTAACATGGTTTATCTGGACAGCTTAGGCTATGAACTGGCCCCGAACGTGCTGACTTCCGATGATATTGAAATACTCCTGGAGCCGCTATACCAAACGCTCCATTTTCAAAAAGGCCAGCTCGAAATGATTACCGGTATTCGCGAGCGCAGATACTGGGATCCGGGATTTCGCATGTATGAAGGAGCGGCACGGGCGGGCAAAAAGGCGTTTCAGTCATCCGGCATTTCACCGGAGCAGATCGGCATGCTGGTCTACGGCGGCGTATGCCGGGACCAGCTTGAGCCTGCAACGGCCTGCGCCGTCTGCCATGAACTGGGATTGGGGCCCCAAACCCTGGTCTATGATGTTTCCAATGCCTGCCTGGGCGTCCTGAACGGGATGATTCAGGTCGCCAGCGCAATTGAACTGGGCCAGATTCAGGCAGGTATGGTGGTGTCGTGTGAATCCAGCCGGCAGATCATGGACCTGAGCATTCAGCGTATGCTGAAAACACGTGATATGACGATTTTTCGAAAAACCGTCGCCACCCTGACCGGCGGATCCGGTGCTGTCGCCGTCATTCTGGCCCATGCCTCGGTTTCCAGCAAGGGACATCGGCTTCTGGGCGGAACCATCCGAAACGCTGTCCAACATCACGGTCTCTGCCGCTGGGGGCCGGATACCGGCATTCCCGCCACAATGCCCCAGATCATGGAAACCGATTCCGCCGGTGTCCTTCAGCACGGCGTTGCGCTGGGAGTTGAAACCTATCGCATATTCAGGCAAGAGATGAAGTGGCCGGCGGACAAACCCGACAAAATCATCTGTCATCAGGTGGGTTCGACGCACCAGAAAACCATACTGGACGCTCTGGGAATTTCCAAGGAAAAAGACTTTGTCACCTATCCTTTTCTGGGCAATATCGGAACCGTTTCCCTTCCGGTTACCGCAGCCATTGCATCTGAACGCGGATTTCTGGAAAAAAATGATCAAGTCGGTTTTTTCGGCATCGGCAGCGGCCTGAACTGCATGCTGCTGGGCCTGGAGTGGTAAGGCCCATGACATCTTCGAAACCCGCCACCGATATGACCGGACTGCACCACCTGTATCCATTTTCCTCCCATTTTCTGAAAATTAACGGACTGAGTTATCATTATCTGGATGAGGGCCGGGGAGACCCCGTTGTCATGGTCCATGGGAATCCCACCTGGTCTTTTTATTTTCGAAATCTGGTCAAGGGGCTTTCCCCGAATTACCGGGTCGTCGTTCCCGACCATATGGGCTGCGGACTGTCGGAAAAACCAGGTGAGGATCAATATGACTTCCGGCTATCCAGCCGGATTCACGATTTTGAATTTCTGATGGATCGACTCGGGTTGACCCAACCCATCACCCTCATCCTTCATGACTGGGGTGGGGCCATCGGCCTGGGATATGCCCTGCGCCACCCGGAACGGATTTCCCGGATCATCCTGATGAACACGGCTGCTTTTTTCCCGCCAAAAGGGAAAAAACTCCCCTTAAGGCTTCAGATGCTTAAACGTTTTGGCGCCTTAGCCAGAATTGCGGTTTTGGGAGGAAATCTTTTCTCCCGTGCAGCCCTTGTCATGGCCCCGCAAAAAGCGCTTGACCGTGAAGTGAAGAAAGGCCTTTGTGCGCCCTACAACTCCTGGAATAACCGGTTGGCAACCTTGAAATTTGTGGAAGATATTCCGTTGGTTGCATCTGATCCCAGCTACCCGTTGCTTCAGTGGATGGATCATCATCTACACCGGTTGTCACCGGTTCCGATGCTGATTCTATGGGGCATGCTCGATTTTGTTTTTGATCCGGATTATTTAACGGAATGGCAGCGTCGATTCCCACAGGCCCGGATTCACCGTTTCCCGCAAGCCGGTCATTACCTTCTGGAGGATGAACCGGAAAGAATTCTCATGGATATTTTAAACTTCTTGAAAAGTCCGGTATCATGTTGTAACCTTTCAAACCCTTAATCGCTTGTCTGATCGGCGATTCGTGATCACTGCTGACGCTTAACCAATATAACGGATTCCAGGATGACACAATCACTTCAACCCAAATCCGATTCTCAATTGATGAACATTGCTTCCCATCTAACCCGGATGGCAAAACTTCAGCCATATAAACGCGCTGTGGTCTTTCCCTCCGGAAGGGATGAGGATGGCAGAGTCACCTATTCTCAATTAACATTCCGACAACTGGACATGGAATCCGACTGCCTGGCCCATGGCCTGATTTCCGTCGGAATCACCCGGGGAACCAGTACGGTTCTGATGGTTCCGCCAAGCCTGAATTTTTTTACCCTGACATTTGCCTTATTCAAAACCGGCGCCATCCCGGTTGTCGTGGATCCGGGCATGGGAATCCAGCGAATGCTTACCTGCCTGAAAGACTGCAGACCTGAGGCTTTTATCGGCATTTCAAAAGCCCACGCATTCAGAGTGCTGCACCCGACCAGCTTCCGAACCGTTAGAACCTGCATTACAGTTGGCTCCCGCTGGTTCTGGGGGGGGCACTCCCTGAAAAATCTCCGGCTGACCCCGTGGCAGGCTTTTCCACCGGCCGCAACGCAGAAAGATGAAACTGCCGCCATTCTGTTTACTACCGGCAGCACCGGACCTGCCAAAGGCGCCGTTTATTCGCATGGAAATTTTGACGCACAGATTCGTTATATCCAGTCTCACTTTCAGATATCCGACGATGAAATCGATCTGCCGACATTTCCCTTGTTTGCGCTGTTTGACCCGGCGCTTGGCATGACAGCCATTATTCCGGATATGGATCCCACGCAGCCTGCCAAGGTGGATCCTGAACAAATCATTGAAGCCGTTATCAATCAGGGCGTTACCAACATGTTCGCCTCTCCCGCGCTTCTGGATCGGGTGGGAAGTTTTGGCAAACAGCACGGTATCAAGCTGCCTTCCCTGAAACGGGTGGTTTCAGCCGGCGCTCCGGTATCCCCGGCCAATATCGATCAGTTCTGCCATCTACTCTGCGACCCCGCCGAAGTCCACACCCCTTATGGAGCGACCGAAGCCGTCCCGATTCTGTCCATTGCCAGCCGGGAAATTCTCTGTGAAACCCGAAAACTCACTGAAAAAGGGTATGGAATCTGTGTGGGTCGCCCCATTGATGACCTGGTAGTTCGCATTATCAAAATCACGGACACGCCGATTGCCAGGTGGAGCCAGGAACTTGTCCTGCCTCCTGCGGAAATCGGTGAGATCGCTGTAAAAGGCGATCTGGTCACCCGCAGTTATTATGAAAATCGTGAGGCAGACAGCCTGGCCAAGATTCGCGACGGCAACGATACCTGGCACCGGATGGGGGACCTGGGATGGGCCGACACCAAAGGACGGATATGGTTCTGTGGCAGGAAAAGCCACAGGGTCCAGATGACATCGGGAACACTGTACACCATTCCCTGCGAAGCCATTTTCAACAGCCATCCCGACGTGCTGCGAAGCGCCCTTGTGGGCGTCGGCAAGCCGCCCAATCAAAAACCCGTTATCATCATTCAGACCCGGGCAGGTTCGTCGCATCACGGCAATGATCTGCAGCTGGAGCTTCTGGAACTGGCGTCAAAAAACCTGCTGACCAAAGATATTGATGCCATTCTGTTTCACTCGGAATTCCCCGTGGATATCCGGCACAATGCCAAGATCTACCGGGAACAACTGGCCGTATGGGCAGAAAAGAAAATGCGGTAATGCTTCATTTTCCATCAGTATTCTTTATTTATGGCCAGGCCGGAACCCAAGTGACAGCCAGGTAAATCTATCGACATGCAGACTTTTGACATCCTGATTCAAAACGGTATGATTTTGACCCTGGACCCCCGGCTGACGGTCATCGAAAACGGGGTTATCGCCATTAAAGGGGATACGATCGCCCATATCGGCCCGGGCATGAATTCCCCCCTGACCGCATCGAAAATCATCGACGCCCATGGCGGCATCATTCTGCCCGGTCTTGTCAACGGCCACACCCATGCCGCCATGACCCTTTTCAGAGGGCTTGCCGACGATCTGCCGCTCATGGCATGGCTGTCCGGCTATATTTTCCCCGCAGAAAGCCGGATGGATGCCGATTTTGTTCACACCGGATCACTTCTGGCATGCGCGGAAATGATTCTGTCCGGCACCACGACATTCTGCGACATGTATCTGTTTGAAGACGAGGTGGCAAAGGCGGCCAGACAATCGGGCATGAGAAGTCTGGTCGGCGAGGTGCTGTATGATTTCCCCTCCCCCAATTACGGGCCGATCGAAAAAGGGTTTGAATACACCGAACGCCTGATTCAAAAATGGGAAAATGACCCGCTGGTTTCGATCGCCGTTGAAGCCCACTCGCTGTATACATGCAGTCCGGATCTGCTGAAAACCTCCCATGCCATCTCCCGCAAGCACGGGGTTCCCTTGGTCATCCATGTCGCCGAAACGCTTTCCGAACTGGCCGAAATCCAGACCAAATACGGGAAAAAACCATTTGAGCATCTGGAGTCCCTTGGTATTCTGGGGCCCCACATCATTGCCGACCACTGCGTTCACCTGGACGATTCCGAGATTGAGCGCATGATTCGCCATCGCGTCAACGTGATCACCAATCCCGAAAGCAACATGAAACTGGCATCCGGAATCGCTCCGGTCACCCGACTGATTGCCGGCGGGTTGACGGTCGGCCTGGGAACCGATGGATGTGCCTCCAACAACAATCTAGACATGCTTCTGGAAATGGATACGGCAGCCAAGCTTCAAAAACTCGCTTTGATGGACCCGACCGCCCTGGATGCCGTCACCGTCCTGAAAATGGCCACATGCGAAGGCGCGAAAACCCTGGGCTTCGGAGACTTAACCGGATCTCTCGAGCCCGGCAAAAAAGCCGACATCATTATCGTGGATACCCGGAAGCCGCATCTGACACCCCTGTACAACCCTTATTCCCATCTGGTGTATTCTGCCGACGGGGCCGATGTCAGCCATTCAATCATCAACGGCAGGCTGATTATGGAGGATCGTCACCTGTTGACATTGAATCTTGAGGATATCCTGTCCCGCGCCAATGAAAAAGCGGCTCTGGTCAACCAATGGGTTTCAGGTGTATGAAAGGAGCCATCCGGGGCTGTCATGGCCGAAAACCCTATTGACACAGTCTGCCGTACCGTAAGATAATAATAAGGTTTGATAGCTTCGTAAAAAGCTTTTTTATTGTTTTTACAGGAGGACCTACCCGATGAATGTTTGGCCCATCCGTGCGGCCTTTCCCTTGATGATGCTGGTGCTGATGGGGCTTGCTGTTTCCGACGCCTTTGCGGAGGACAATGTTTTAACGCTGGATCAAATCGTTGAAACCGCCATCCGCAGAAATCCGGGAATCACCATCTCTCAGCAGGAAGTCGCTGCCTCCCAGGCCCGGGTCACGCAAAGCAAATCCGCTTATCTGCCCCAGGTGACGGCCAATACCGGCTATACCCGCTTGAACCAATGGAACCCCGATGTATTTACGGCCAAAGACTACCGCGGTCAATTCGACGACTATCAAATCGGTCTTTCCGTATCCCAGTACCTGTATGATTTCGGACAGACCGATGGAAAGGTGGAACAAAGCCGGTTCAGCCTTTCGGCCAGCCAGAAAGGCTTGGCCACAACCATTGCCGATACGGTCCGGGATATCAAAAAAAGCTATTTTGAAGTACTCAAAAGACAAAACCTGGTCAAAGTCAACCAGGAGTCCGTCCGGATCCAGGAAGAACATCTCAATCAGGCCAAAGCGTTTTTTCAGGCAGGCATCCGGCCCAAAATCGACGTGACCAAGGGCCAAACAGAATATTCCAACAGCCGGCTGAACCTGATTCGTGCTGATTTTGCCTACCAGGCAGCCAGACTGGATATGGAAGCCTTGCTGGGCGGACCTCCGGTGGATGGTAAATATTCACTGGCCGATGTTCCGACTTTGCCTTCAGCAGAACCCTTGTCTATTGAATCCCTGGTTCAGGAAGCCAGCAGCCGCAGGCCGGAAATCGATCGAATCAAAGACCAGATCAAGGCGGCTCAAGCCCTGCTCAAGTCCTCACGGGCAGGCAACTGGCCATCGATTACCGCAAACGCCGCCGGTGGATGGGAAAACAACGAGTATCCCCTTGAGGATTACTGGCAGATGGGAGTGAATATCTCCTGGCCTCTTTTTACGGGTTTCAACATCCAGGGAAGAATCGCGGAATCCCGGGCCCAAATCGACAAACTGGAGGGCAGCCGCAGACAGCTCGAGCTTCAAGTCCTTAATGAGGTTTCTGTGGCATACTTGGGGCTGAACGCCACCATTGAAGCCATCAAAACCACGGAGCTAGGCCTGGTTCAAGCCCAGGAAAATATGGATCTGGCGGATGGGCGATACAAAAACGGGGTTGGAAACGCGATAGAATATAGTGATGCAGAACTGGCGCTGACCCAGGCCAAAAGCAACCTGGTTCAGGCCTCCTACCAATATCATCAGCAGACGGCTGAACTGGATCACGCCATCGGCCGCTAATCCACCCAGTCCAGGGTCCGGCTGACCGCCTTCTTCCATTTCAGATAGTGCGAATTCCTGTCGTTTTCCGACATCTTTGAATTCCAGATCCGGTCAACGCTCCAGTACTGACAAAGTTCATCCTTTCCGTCCCAGAAACCGACCGCAAGGCCTGCGGCGTAGGCAGCCCCCAGGACAGTGGTTTCGGTCACCGCGGGCCGAATCACCGGAACGTTCAGGATATCCGCCTGAATCTGCATCAAGAGCGCATTGGCAGTCATGCCGCCATCCACCTTCAGGTGGGTGAGCTTGACCCCGGAATCTTTTTCCATGGCCTCGACAATATCCCGGATCTGAAAGGCGGTTGCCTCCAGAACGGCTCTGGCAAGATGTCCCTTGTGGGCATACCGGGTCAGACCGGCAATGACGCCGCGGGCATCGGATCGCCAGTACGGCGCAAAGAGTCCGGAAAACGCCGGTACGAAATAGACGCCTCCGCAATCCTCAACCGTTCCTGCCAGATCTTCAATCTCCGCCGACGTGGAAATCAGCCCCAGATTGTCCCGCATCCACTGCACCAGCGCCCCGGATATGGAAATCGAGCCTTCCAGACAGTAGCAGGGCTTTTCAGAACCCAACTGATAGGCCACCGTGGTAATAAGTCCGTGCCGGGACACGATGGGAACTTCGCCGGTATTCATCAGCAGAAACGCGCCGGTGCCATAAGTGTTTTTTGCTTCACCGGGCAAAAAGCAAGTTTGCCCCACCAGGGCGGCCTGCTGATCCCCGAGGGCCGCGCAGACCGGGACAGCCGCGGCCAGCGGCCCCGAATGATCGGTGAACCCCCAGAAATGTTCATCGCTGGAGGGGACAATTTTCGGCATCATCTGGTGCGGGATATTCAGCTCGGCCAGCATTCCGGGGTCCCAACGCAGGGTTTTCAGATCCAGCAGGAGGGTTCGGCTGGCATTGGTGACATCGGTTACGTGAGCCCCCCCATCCGGACCTCCGGTAAGCCACCAGATGATCCAGGAATCCATGGTTCCAAAAAGCGCGTTGCCTTCAAGGGCCGCGTTTCGGACTTCCGGGATCTGATCCAGAATCCATGATATTTTAGGCCCGGAAAAATAAGTGGCCACAGGAAGGCCGGTTTTCTCCCGGAACCGGTCCGTCCCCCCATTTGTTATCAGTTTCCGGCAAATCTCATGGGTGCGGGTACATTGCCAGACGATGGCATTGCAATACGGCTTTCCCGTCCGTTTGTTCCACACCACCGTGGTTTCCCGTTGATTGGTGATGCCGATGGCGGCGATATCCTTCCCGCTGATCCGGCCTTTTGCCAGTGCGCCATTAATCACTTCTTTCGTGTTCTGCCAGATTTCTTCCGGATCATGCTCGACCCAGCCCGGTTTGGGAAATATCTGACGGTGTTCTTTTTGATCCCAGGCTACAATTCGGCCGGTCTTGTCAAAAATGCTGAACCGCGTGCTGGTCGTTCCCTGATCCACCGCACCGATATAGGATGTCATGTCTTTTACCTCGTCTTGGAGTCAACCTGTTAATGAGAGCATTATACAGAAATAACACGATAAAACAGCAAAAAAAAACACCTTGTCAGAGAATCCCTTGTGAACTATAAAGACAATTGAATTTGTTACTGAGAAAGCAACAGAGAGGGCACAAAATGGGAAAGCTGGAAACGCTTCTGGAAATTATTCAGGATGTGTCTGCAGGAAAATATTCCAACGACATCATGTCCCTGACCGGACCGGATACGCCGGAGCCGGTTCGGATGATTGCAGAAGCCATGGGACTGATGATGGTCAAGGTGGAGGCCAGGGAATATCATCTGGAGATGCTCATTTCAGAGCTGAAATCGCTGAACGAAAAAATCCGTAAAAATGCGATCAACACCGTCACCACCATGGCCAACGCCCTGGCTGCCAGAGATCCCTATACAAAAGGGCACACCGAACGGGTTGCCAGTCTGGCCGAGCAGATCGCCAGGGAAATGGGGCTTGAAGACAGCGATATCGAGTATATCCGCCTGGGCGGTTTGCTCCATGATATCGGAAAAATCGGTTTTCCGGATCATTTGTTTCAGGCGCATGAAGCAAAGAATCCACCAGAAATGGTCAGCCAGATCGTCAAACATCCGGCAGTCGGCGCGGAGATATTACAGGAGCTGGACTTTTTGGGACCGGCCCTTGAATATGTCCGATCCCATCACGAGCGTCCGGATGGGAAAGGGTACCCGCGCAATTTGAAGGACGCTGATATCCCCCTGGGCGCAAAAATCATCGCCGTAGCCGATTCCTTCGATGCCATTACCACGGAGCGGTCCTATCAAAAGGCCAGGTCATCCGATGATGCCCTTGAAATATTACAATGCCATGCCGGTGCAAAATGGGATGCCGGATGCGTTGAAGCCCTGGGGCGATATCTGGCCAATACGGACAATACCGATTGTTCAATCCAGCCCGCTAAATCCGAAGCTTGATAAACGCAGAAACAGCGCCATAAGCCGTGGCAATGGCAAGTCCGGACCCGCATTTCTGGCGTATCCAGTCCTGATGAGCCAGGATGGAGCCTGCGGCAAACAGGTTTGAAAACGCCGGAATTCCCGATTCGCTCAGCGGGCGGAAATGATCATCGATTTCAAGCCCAGCACGGTGGATGGGATGGCCCTTGAGATCCAGAAAATCCATCTGATACCAGTTGGACCGGCTGACCGGCTGAAACACCGGCAGGTCAAAAAGGGATTCGCGGATTCGTTTCCGATCCGCGGTCAAGCCCTTCCCAAAAAACCGACCGGTAGCCAGCAATACACCTTTGCATCGTATTTTTTGCTCCTGGCCAATTCCGCCCGCAATATCCAGCAGAAAACCATTGCCCGGCTCAGGCTGTACGGCAGTGACCCGCTGCTGCAGAAACTGCCGGACTCCTTTTTCGGGCAAGGCTTTTTCAAACATCTCTTTAAGCCTCAGGCCCGGTACTGAAGGCGGCAATGTGGGAATTTCAAAAAGCCTGGCGCCGATCATGGCTTCCAGATCCGCCTGAACCTCCGTACTGCGGTGAATGCCCAGGATGGCAGGAATCCCCACGATCTTTGCATTCTGAACATGGGGCAGGATGGCTGCCGCCAGTTTCTTCCGGCTGATGCCGGCTTCAAGTGATCTGGCCATGTATTCCGGATAAATCTCCCCCAGATGCCCGGAATCCGGAAACAGGATCCGGGCAGAGCGGAGGTCCGGCCAGGTTTCCTTCAGGTTGTCCACGATCTGATGCGCACTGAACCCCTTCAGGCCATTGATATCCAGAATCAACCCTGGCGGTTTTTCTCTTAAGGCCAATACCGCATTTTTCATGGTCTGGGGAACACATCCGGTGAGTTTCAGGGTTCCCTGAGGCGTCAGCATTTCCATGTTGTTCACTTTTTCCCAATAATGGGGAACCCCGGAATCCTTTACAAAGGAAAGATACTCCTCCAGCGCGGATTGAATCTCGTTTTCAGTCAGCCGTCCATACGGATGACCGGGACAATCCTGAATCAGCGCGTGTATTGCCGACCAGGGACTCGTCCAGGGCTTGCCTTCCGAGATAGGATGGATGCCCAAAATATCCAGAAAGCCGCTGGCGAAAATGATTTCGCCGGTAACTCCGACCTGAACGGTTTTCAATCCGCGATTTGCTGCAAACGTCGCCCCGGCCATGCCGGTCATTCCGGCACCGATAACCGCCAGATCACAGGAAATAATTTGGGTCATTCCGGTTCAGTTCCTTTGTGTGAAGTTCCAGATTCAGCAACCCGCACTGCAGGGCTTCCTGAAGTTCAGCCTGCATGAGCTGCCCCCCCCAGAGAACCGGGCGAAGCCCTTTCCATCGTTCCCGCAAAAAACCGCTGATGCAGGTCAGCTCACGGTCGGAATACGCGGCATCCCGGTCATGAAGATAGGCGGAAACACGCAAACTGCAAAAGGCACCCTGGCAGGGACCTTTTCCGATCCGGCTTCTGAGGGAAATGGATCTGAGGTCCGGTTTCATATGCTGACCCTGAATCACGGAGATCACGCCTTCCACCACGCTTTTGGGAACCATTTCACACTCACACAGCAGCATGTCGCCGGCATCATGGGCCTTGAGCCAGAGTTTCGGCGACAGGCCCGGCTCGCTCCAGCGGCACTCCGGACTCTCCGGCAGGGACTGAGTACGGGTTAAGCAGGGGGATGAAACCCCCAGACGGTGACAGACCAGGTCCGCCCCTTTTTCCGCCATCAGCCGGTAAGTCGTCAGCTTGCCGCCGGCAATCGTGACAAAATTGACAAGGCCGTCTTTTTCGTGGTCCAGAACCGCAAAGCCTCGGCTCTGGGAACGGCCGCCATCTTCAGCATGGCTTCCGATCAGGGGCCGGACGCCTGAATACGCCCGGATATAGCGGGCGGATTCCAGCATCGGAATCATTTGCGAAGCCTGGTCAACAATTCTGTCGATTTCGGGAATGGAAGGATGGGCCAGATCCGGCGCATCGATCTGAACAGATGTCGTCCCCAGAAGGGATACGGTTCCCCCGGGTACCAGGATATCCCCGTCCCCCGGAGGCCGAAGCCTATTGATGACCCGCTGGGTGATCCGGTCCGAGGTGACCAGAAGCGAGCCTTTGGAATACACCATGGGGATGGGAATGCCGGCAAGCGCGGCGATCTCGGCTGCCCAGGCTCCGGAGGCATTGATAACCTGATCGGCTTCAATGAAAACTTCCTGGCCGCTTTCCGTGTGAATCAGCCGCACCCTGAGAATCCGCCCTTTCTCCATCTCAAACCCCATCACCCGGTGACGGCAGAGCAGGGTTGTTCCGAGTTTCCGGGCATGGGAGACATTCTCCAGGGAAAGTTTGAACGGATCAATCGATGCATCCGGAGTCAGATACACGGCGATCACCCGATCTGCGAGCTCCGGTTCAAGCTCCTTCGCTGCTTTGGGGTCTATCGCCTCAACGGAAATGCCGCATCGGGCGCATAAATTCGGAAACTCCGCGATATAGGCTGCGTCATCCCCTTCAATGGCCACAAACATGCCGCCGGTATCTTCCACACAGTGCGGCGCCAACGCTTTGAGAAGAAGGTTTTCCTCCCGGCATTCCATTGAAGTCATGACATCATTCAGGACATAACGGGCGCCGCTGTGCAAAAGTCCATGATTGCTTCCCGAAGCGCCGGCATTGATGTCTCCGCGTTCAACCAGAATACAGGCAACACCCCGAAGGGCCAGGTCCCGGGCAAGTCCCGTGCCGGTTGCGCCTCCCCCGATAATAATGGCCTGGGTTTTATGAATTTGCATGGGGAAAATTCCTTTAGTAAATGGACAGGGTCGTGACCGCATCGAAAATATGAAGATGATTCAGGTTCATGGCAACCCTTACCCTGTCGTCCGTCCGGATCGATTTTTTCCCGTCGCACCGGGCGATAAACGATGCACCTTCAAAGTGAATGTGAACATGGGACTCATTTCCCAGCGGCTCAACAACATCCACAATGCCGTTCACTTTCCAGGTTTCCGGGTACGGTCCTTCGGTATCATCCACCATCAGATCTTCCGTGCGAAGCCCTGCAACCACCGGTTGCCCTGGCTGAAAGGAGGTCTCCGTAAGCTGGGGCTTGTCCGGAACCGGAATCTGAAAATTACCACTGAAATCCAGATCCCACCCCTTTTCCGTTTTTACCATGCGGGCCGGGACCAGATTCATGGGAGGGCTTCCGATAAATCCTGCCACAAACGTGTTTACCGGATTCTGAAAAAGATCAATGGGTTTTCCCACTTGTTCGATATAGCCGTCCCGAAGCACCACGATACGATCCGCAAGGGTCATGGCCTCCACCTGGTCATGGGTGACATAAATGACGGTGGATTGCACCTTGTGATGCAGCCGTTTGATTTCCGCGCGCATCTGGGTCCGCAGCTTGGCATCCAGGTTGGAAAGCGGCTCATCAAATAAAAACACCGCAGGCTTTCTCACAATGGCCCTTCCCATGGCCACCCGCTGGCGCTGACCGCCGGAAAGTTCAAATGGCTTTCTTGACAACAACTGTTCCAGACCCAGAATTTCCGCAGCTTCCCGAACCCGGGAATTGATCTCATCCGGCGGCGTTTTCTTGAGCTTTAATCCAAAAGACATGTTCTCCATCACGTTCATGTGCGGATACAGGGCGTAGTTCTGAAAAACCATTGCGATATCCCTGTCCTTCGGCGCCATGTCATTGACCACACGATCGCCGATACGGATCACACCGGCGGTGATTTTCTCAAGGCCTGCAACCATCCGCAGAATGGTTGATTTCCCGCACCCCGAAGGGCCCACCAGGACAATGAATTCCCGGCTCTCGATGCATAGGGATACGCCATGAACAACTTCAACCTTTCCGAACTGCTTCACCACCTGTTCCAGGATAACGTTTGCCATGATACGATCCTATTCGTTGGATATTTATGATAGTAATGGGTGTTAAAATCATGTTTTCACGGTTCAAGTCAAGCATTCTTTATAAACTGGTGAAGATGGGTTATCGCACGGCATGTCACCGGATGCCAAGATTTAATCTTGACTCAAATGCATATTGTCGTTATAGGCTTTAAAGATGAACAATCACCGTTTTATGGCGCATCCATGATAGTTTCCACAGTCGATTGATCTATCCGAATCACTTAATTTTGAAGGAGGGCCTAAATGAAACTAAGACAGTTTACAGTTGTACTGGCGCTGGTTATTCTGACGTTTTTTCCGGTATCGGATTTGATGGCCAACCCTATTGAGATTCAGTTCTGGCATGCCCAAAGGGGCCCCAGGGCAGACACGCTGAACAAGATGGTGGATGCTTACAACAAATCTCAAACTCAGTATCTGGTCATTGCCTCAGAAAAGGGGTCTTATGACGAAACAATGAATGCCGGTATCGCCGCATTCCGATCCAATAAACATCCGCACATTCTTCAGGTTTATGAAGTCGGCACCCAGACCATGATGCTTTCAAAAGCCATATACCCGGTGTACGATCTCATGAATGACACGGGCCACAAGATCGACTGGAAATCCTATCTTCAGCCGGTTCTCTCATATTATGTGTCTTCAAACGGACAGCTTCAGTCCATGCCGTTCAACTCCTCGACACCGATCATGTATTATAACAAGGATCTTTTCAAGAAAGCCGGGCTCACCGGTCCCCCCAGAACCTGGGATGAGATGGGCGAAGCCACAGCAAAGCTCGTGGCGTCCGGTGCCGAATACGGAATGACGGTTGCCTGGCAGACCTGGGTCATGATTGAAAACTACAGCGCCATTCAAAACATTCCGCTTTCCACAAAAGCCAACGGTTTTGACGGACTGGATACGGAGCTCACCATCAACAACCCCATGGTCATCAACCACATGGAACGCCTGAAGACCTGGATGAACGACAAGCGATTCACTTATGAAGAACGGGAGTATAAAGGCCCGGAAGCAGCGTTCATCTCCGGTAAATGCGCCATTTTGATGGACAGCATCAGCGCCATCGGGGCCTTGAAGAAAAACATCAAATTCGATTGGGCCGCCGCCCCCCTGCCGGTTGAATCCTCCATGAAAGAGCCCCAGAACAGCATCATCGGCGGCGCATCCCTGTGGGTGCTGAAAGGTCATCCCGAAAAAGAATATCAGGGCGTTGCGGATTTTCTGGCCTTTCTGGCAAACGAAGACATGCAGATTCTCTGGCACAAGGAAACCGGTTATTTTCCCATCACACTTCAGGCCTATAACAAACTGAAAGCCGATGGATACTACGAGAAGGAACCCCTGCAGGAAGTGGGAATTCTTCAGATGACCCGCAAGGACCCGACAGTCAATTCCCGGGGAATTCGGCTCGGCAGCTTTCCGCAGATCCGTGATGTCATGAACGAAGAACTGGAAATGCTCTGGCAGGGCAAAAAAACCGCCAAACAGGCATTGGATGATGCAGTCAGCAGAGCCAATGAAATTCTGCGCCAGTTTGAAAAACGCAGTAAATAACTCAGGTTTTAAGGCTGAGGACTGAAGGCTGAACGGGTATTGCATCCATCAAATGACTTCAGCCTTCAGTCCATCACTTCTCAGCCTGAACACCGACTCCAATAAAGGCAACCACGCGGATCCATGCTGAAACGCTCTTTTTTTTCCAGCAAATACCTGCCTTACCTGCTGATTCTGCCTCAGACGCTTGTTATTTTGACTTTTTTCTACTGGCCGGCAGCTCAGGCGCTTTTCCAGTCCTTTTTGCTCAGCGATCCATTCGGCGTAAAAACCCAGTTTGTCTGGCTGGATAATTTTGCCCGCCTGTTTTCCGACCATCTTTACTGGAAGTCCATCGGCATTACCTTTTTTTTCAGCTTTTCAACCGCGGTGCTCTCCATTGCGATTGGGCTTCTCGTAGCTGCCATGGCCAACCGGGCGTTAAAGGCCAAGGCGATTATCCGGACTTTTCTGATCTGGCCATATGCCATTGCCCCCGCCATCTCCGGCATTGTTTGGCTGTTTCTGTTTCATCCTTCTTATGGGGTGATCTCCTTTTCGGTCATGCGATGGTTCGGCATACACTGGAACCCCATACTGGACGGCGCCGACGCCTTGTTTCTGGTGATCATCGCCAGCGCCTGGAAACAGATCAGCTATAATTTCGTTTTTTTCATTGCAGGGCTTCAATCCATTCCCAAATCGCTGATCGAGGCCGCAGCCATTGACGGGGCCAGCCCCCTTCGGCGATTCTGGGTCATTACTTTTCCCCTGCTGTCACCGACCCTGTTTTTTCTGCTGGTCATGAACGTGGTATATGCCTTTTTCGAAACTTTCGGCATCATCCACACGGTAACCCAGGGAGGCCCCGGCGGAGCCACCATGACGATGGTCTATAAAGTTTACAAGGACGGATTCGTGGGGCTGGACCTGGGCTCATCAGCGGCCCAGTCGGTTGTGCTGATGATCGTGATCGTTACCCTGACAGTTCTGCAGTTTAAATATGTTGAAAAAAAGGTGCAGTACACGGGATAAGACCAATGGTTGAAAAAACGCCCTGGCTGGATTTGATCACTTACGCTTTGCTGATTATTGGAATCGGCATTGTTGGATTTCCCATTTTTTATACGATCGTAGCAGCAACGCTCCCGCTTGAAGAAGTATCCAGAATTCCCATGCCCATGATTCCAGGAGACCAGCTCCTGGTCAACCTGACGGCCGCCTGGAACAAAGGCAACCTGGGCACCCAGATGTGGAATTCCTTTATCATGGCCGCCGGAATTACGGTTGGAAAGATCTCCGTTTCCATGCTGGCGGCTTTTGCCATTGTTTATTTTGATTTCCGCTTCAGAAAGATCGCTTTTGTGTCGGTTTTCTGCACCCTGATGCTGCCGGTGGAGGTCCGAATCCTTCCCACTTATGAGGTGACCGCCAATGTATTTGGCCCGATTCAGAGAATTCTGGAAGCATTTCATGTAGATACGCTCATCGGGTTTTTCACGGGGAACCGCTTTCAAATCTCCATCGAACTCAGCCTTCTGGATAGTTATGCCGGGCTCATTCTCCCTCTGGTCGCCTCTGCCACCGCTACATTTTTGTTTCGACAGTTTTACCTGACCGTTCCGGAAGAGCTCTGTGAAGCCGCCAAAATCGACGGGGCATCTCCCATGAAGTTCTTCACGAAAATTCTGCTGCCGCTTTCCAAAACCAATATTGCCGCCTTGATCGTCATTGATTTTGTTTATGGCTGGAATCAGTATCTCTGGCCCCTTTTGATCACCACAAACCCGAAAATGATGACCGCCGTCATCGGATTGAAGCGCCTGATTCCCCAGATGGACGATCTTCCCACCTGGAACGTGGCTTTGGCCGGCGCCCTTCTGGTCATGGCGCCGCCGGTTCTGGTCGTGCTTTTCATGCAGCGGTGGTTTGTAAAAGGTCTGGTGGATACAGAAAAATAATTAAGGGACTGACATGAACTTGAATTTTCAGAATGTGCTGGTCACCGGCGCCGCCGGTTTTATCGGTTATCACCTCTCGCTTCGACTCTTGAAAATGGGCTGCCGCGTGGCAGGTATCGACAACATGAATCCCTATTATGATGTCGGCCTCAAGCAGTCCAGGCTGGATCAGCTGCTTGATTTCGACAAGTTTTCGTTTCATCAGGATGACTTGTCGGATCAATCCGGGCTGGAATCCGTTTTCAAGAAGCACCAGAGCTTTGACGTGGTGGTGAACCTGGCGGCCCAGGCAGGTGTCCGGTATTCCCTGACCAACCCCCATGCGTATGTGGATTCCAATATCGTCGGTTTTGTAAATCTTCTGGAATGCTGCCGGTACAACCAGGTGAAACATTTCGTGTTCGCCTCTTCCAGTTCCGTATACGGGGCAAACACGCGGATGCCGTTTTCGGTGCATCACAACGTGGATCATCCGGTATCGCTTTATGCGGCCACCAAAAAGGCCAACGAGCTGATGGCACACACTTACAGCCACCTGTACAACATGCACTGCACGGGGCTGCGGTTTTTCACGGTCTATGGTCCGTGGGGAAGACCCGATATGGCCTTGTTTCTGTTTGTCCGGGCAATACTGGATGACAACCCCATTCAGGTTTTCAATCATGGCAAAATGAAGCGGGATTTCACCTATATCGATGATATCATCGAAGGGGTTTTCCGGATCATGGGAAAACTGCCTCAGCCCAATCCGTCCTGGACCGGAGATCGCCCGGATCCCGGAACATCCTATGTTCCTTACAAAATTTACAACATCGGGAACAACAACCCGGTAGAATTATCAACATTTATCGAAATCATTGAAAAAACTCTCGGCAAGACCGCCAAAAAAACATATCTGGATCTTCAGCCCGGAGACGTGGTGTCCACATACGCCGATATCGATGATCTGATCGCAGATACCGGTTTTAAACCCCAGACTCCTCTTGAAACCGGGATTGAAAGGTTCATTGCCTGGTATAGGGAGTATTATTTGACGGCTTTGTAAAAAGTCCGGATGCTGCGTTGTGCTGCATCCTTCGTTATTGCGGCGTACGGGTCGTACGCCTCACTCCTCAGGATTTGCACGCCTTGCCTGCGAACTTTTTACAAAGCCGTCTGAATTTTGGCTTTTTAAGAGCTCATCAGTGCCGGCTTTTTGAATGACAAGGAGACAGGATGACTTCACAGAGTCTTTATACGGGAGAATCTTGGAAAAAGCTCATGGTTCGGGCAGAAGTGATGAATCGACCGCAAAACCATCTCAAGCATCTTATCGCCGAACCCAACCGTTTAAACTTATTTTCGCTGGCCGCAGCAGACGTTTTCTATGATTTTTCACGGCAGCGGCTCGACACAACCACCCTGGAACTTCTTTTTGAACTTGCCCGAATCCGCGGGGTTCTGGAAAAATTCGCAGCCATGGCCAAAGGCGAAAGACTGAATGTGACGGAAAACCGGGCTGCGCTGCATACGGCAACCCGAGATTTTTCCAGCACCGCAATCTATCTGGATGGAAAGGATATCCTTTCAGAGCTCAGAGAGGTCAACCGCCGGATCAAAGCATTTTCCGATCAGGTTCATGGCGGGGTGATTTGCGGATCGACGGGCAAGCGCTTCCGTCATGTCGTGGTTATCGGCATCGGCGGCTCCTATCTGGGAACGGAATTTGTTTCAACGGCCCTGAAGTCGTATGCGGACCGCGGCATTGACCTTTACTATCTGTCGAATGTGGACATCCATAATTTTGGCGCCATAGTCAGAGAGATCGACCCTGAAGCCACGCTGTGGCTGATCATCTCAAAAAGCTATACAACGCCGGAGACCTTGTCCAACGAAGGCCTGGCCCGGGCGTTTATGGCTGAAAAAGGAATTGATCCCTCAAAACATATTGTAACGGTAACCAGCAAGGGAAGCCCGGGGGACAACCCTGCCAATCCCGTACTTCAATCCTTTAACATGTTCGATTTCATCGGCGGCAGATACAGCGTCAGCTCTGCGGTCGGCGCAGTCCCCCTGAGCCTGTATCTGGGGTATGAAATGTTTGAGCGTTTCCTGAAAGGGGCTGAAGCCATGGATTGCCATGCCATTCACTCCCCGGTTCAGGACAACATGCCGCTTGTGGCTGCATTGATTGCGATCTGGAACAACAATTTTCTAAAGTATCCGACTCAGGCCATTATCCCCTATTCTGCTCCTTTAGCCAAACTGGCGCCGCATGTTCAGCAGCTCAACATGGAAAGTAACGGCAAAATGGTCAATACCGAAGGCGTATTTATGGACGAGCCTTGCGGAACCATCATTTTCGGAGAGCCCGGAACAAATGCCCAGCATTCGTTTTTTCAACTCGCTCACCAGGGCAGGGCTTTCCCGATCGAATTCATCGGCGTTATTCATCCGCTGTTCCCGCAATACCGGACACATTCCAAGGGGGTAACCAATCATCAGGAGCTCTGGGCCAATCTGCTTTCCCAGCCCATGGCCCTTGCAACCGGAAAAGAGGATGCAGACCCGGCCCGGTGTTTTCCCGGCAATCGCCCCTCATCCACGCTGATTTTAAAGGATCTTTCCCCGGAAACCGTCGGTAAACTTCTTTCGTTTTACGAAGCCAGAACCGTTTTTGAAGCATTTATCTGGGGTATCAATCCTTTTGATCAATTCGGGGTGGAACTGGGAAAAATTCTGGCCGGAAAAATACGCAAGGAAATGGCCGCCATGAATCAGGACAGCGCACATTCATTGGAGTCGATAGACCTTATCACCCGGTTTTATATGGAGATGCTGTTTTCAAACGACTGAAAACGGGAAGATGTTTTCTGAAAATGCCTGTTTAACAAAATTTACTTGACATCATTGTTATCATGATATAATAATGAATTTTAAAGGCATAAAGTCCGCCATTTGGAGTGAATACCTAAACCAATTCTTCAATCATAAAATCTCAGAAATTCCTTTATTCCTCCATATCCAGCAAAGCACTGAATCATCGTTCACCGGTTGCGTTTCAAATATGCATCTGCTTCCTGAATGGTGGTCCGGTAATAAGTCTTTTATTCTCGTTCCCAAATTTTTCCGTGCAGTCTTTCCTTTGACGCACACGAATTGGATCATTTTCCACTTCTAACCTCCGGTACAACCGAAACTGAAATGACTATCGGGTAAGAAAATAACGGGGTATTGCATTAATGAACATAGCCGAACTTAAAGACAAAAAAATCAGCGAATTGGCCCAGATGGCCAAAGACTATAACATTCACGGGGCTGCGGGCCTGCGAAAACAGGAACTCATTTTTGCCCTGCTCCAGACCCAGTTTGAAAAAAATGGTCAAATCTACGGTGAAGGAACTCTTGAAATCCTTCCGGATGGCTTTGGTTTTTTGCGTGCACCCAATTACAACTATCTGCCAGGACCAGACGATATTTACGTTTCTCCTTCTCAGATCCGTCGATTCAACCTGAGAACCGGCGACACCATCTCCGGACAAATCCGTCAACCCAAAGAAACCGAGCGGTATTTTGCGCTTCTGAAAGTTGAGGCCGTCAACTACGAAGACCCGGAGGTGGCGCGTGACAAGATTCTTTTTGATAACCTTACCCCCTTGTACCCAAACCGGAAAATGAATATCGAAAGCGCCGCGGACAATTATTCCACACGCATCATGGACCTGATGATTCCCATCGGTTTTGGTCAAAGAGGGCTGATCGTTTCTCCGCCGCGTTCGGGCAAGACCATGCTGATGCAAAACATCGCCAACAGCATCATCGGCAGTCACAAGGATGTCATTCCCTTCGTGCTTCTCATTGATGAACGGCCCGAAGAAGTTACCGACATGGAACGATCCGTCAATGCCGAGGTCATCAGTTCGACCTTTGACGAGCCGGCGGAACGCCATGTTCAGGTGGCGGAAATGGTCATCGAAAAAGCCAAACGGCTGGTTGAACATAAAAAAGACGTGGTTATACTTCTGGATAGCGTCACCCGGCTAGCCCGCGCCTATAACGCGGTGATGCCACCCAGCGGAAAAATTCTATCCGGTGGCGTGGACTCCAACGCACTTCAACGGCCCAAACGGTTTTTCGGAGCCGCACGGAATATCGAGGAAGGCGGCAGTCTTACCATCATTGCCACAGCCCTGATCGACACCGGAAGCCGGATGGACGAAGTCATTTTTGAAGAATTCAAGGGAACCGGCAACATGGAAATTCAGCTTGACAGGAGACTTGCCGACAAACGGGTATTTCCGGCAATCGACATCAAGAAATCCGGCACCCGAAAAGAAGAACTACTTCTGGATGACGAGACATTGAACCGGGTCTGGATTCTGCGAAAACTGCTGTCTTCCTTGAATCCTGTGGACAGCCTTGAATTTTTACTTGAAAAAATGAGCGGAACAAAGAATAATAAGGACTTTTTAAATTCCATGAACGCTTGATGCACACATATCACATCAAGATGGCAAAAAAGAGACTGATACTAACAACCAAGACAGGGAGTTCACCAGAGTAATGAAAGCGACGATTCATCCGCCTTATGCAGAAACGGTCATCAAATGCGCCTGTGGCAACAACATTATCGTTGGCTCCACAAAGCCCGAAATTCATGTGGAAATCTGTTCCAAATGCCATCCGTTTTTTACCGGAAAACAAAAACTGGTAGATACGGCCGGCCGGATTGAACGGTTCCGCAAAAAATACGAAAAATTTCAAAAATAAAGGCTGAAGGCCACAGGCCACAGGCCAAAAGCCAGGGAACGGATCAAGTCCCTTGACATTTTTTGCCCTTGGCCCCTGGCCTGACATGTTATGTTTGACAAATTAAAAGGGGTTGAGAAACGATTTCTGGAGGTCGAAAAGCTTTTATCAGACCCGAAAACCGTTCAGAATCGTGAACTCTACCAGAAATATGCCCAAGAACACGCAGACCTGAACAAGGTGGTTGCAGCTTACCGCGAATACAAGCGGATCATCGGCGATCTTGACAACAGCCACGAGATGTTAAAGGACAGTGATCCGGACATCAAGGAAATGGCCCGCGATGAAATCGAGAAATTGAACCGCGAGAAAGAACAGCTCGATCTGCAGATCAAACAGCTTCTTGTTCCCAAAAACCCCAATGACGACAAAAATATCATTCTGGAAATCCGGGCGGGAACCGGTGGTGAAGAAGCCGGTCTTTTTGCCGGGGACCTGTTTCGAATGTATTGCCGATATGCTGAAAAACGCAACTGGAAAGTCGAGGTGATGACCCATCACACAACGGGAGTCGGCGGCTTAAAGGAAATCGTAGCCATGGTTCATGGCAACGGCGCATACAGTGCATTTAAATATGAAAGCGGCACCCATCGCGTTCAGCGGGTCCCCACCACGGAAACACAGGGTCGCATCCATACCTCCGCGGTTACTGTCGCCGTTCTTCCGGAAGCAGAGGAAGTTGAAGTCCACATCGATTCCACGGAAGTCAAATTTGATGTATTCCGGTCCTCCGGCCCCGGCGGACAGTCTGTCAATACAACCGATTCGGCAGTGAGGGTTACCCACCTGCCCACCGGTCTGGTGGTCATTTGCCAGGATGAAAAATCCCAGTGGAAAAATAAAGCCAAGGCCATGACCGTTTTAAGAGCCAGACTGTTGGATAAAATGGTCAGCGAACAGGATGAGAAACGCTCCATGGACCGTAAAAGCCAGGTGGGAACCGGAGACCGGAGCGGCAGAATCCGGACCTATAATTTTCCGCAAGGCCGCATGACGGATCACCGAATCGGGCTGACACTCTATAAGCTGGAAGCCATTCTTCAAGGCGACATTGATGAGATCATCGACCAGCTAACCGCTTATTATCAGGCCCAGGCCCTACAGAATGCAGAATCCTCCCGTCCCCAGGGAAACTGAGTGGACCATCCTGAATCTCCTCAAATGGGCGACAGGATATTTCAATTCTCACAGCATTGACAGCCCTCGGTTAACTGCCGAAATCCTCCTTGCCACCCTCCTGAATCTGAAGCGGATCGATTTATACCTCAGATACGACCAACCCTTATTAAAAAGCGAACTCTCTGAATTCAAGTCTCTGATCAAAAGGCGGATCAACAGAGAGCCGGTAGCCTATATCATCGGCAAAAAAGAATTCTGGTCCCTGAACCTTGAGGTCAATCCGAATGTTCTCATCCCGAGGCCGGATACCGAAACCCTTGTGGAGGCGGCCTTGCGCTGCCTCGGACCGGTGGACTCTCCCCCGGATTCTGAAAGACGGGTTCTGGAGCTGGGTACCGGATCCGGCGCCATTGTCCTTGCCCTGGCAACTGAGCGACCGGCATGCCACTATGTTGCAACGGATATCTCGCTGAAAGCGATTGATATGGCCCGGATAAACGCCAGGCGTCATCAACTGGAATCCGCCGTTTCGTTTGTCGTCGGCAACTGGCTGGATCCGTTTCCACCCAGCAAACCCATTTTTGACATGATTCTGTCGAATCCGCCCTATATCCCCTCTGGAGACATTTCCGGCCTGCAGCCCGAGGTCAGCCGATTTGAACCGCTGCTGGCTCTGGACGGCCGATCCGACGGTCTTCATGCCATTCGGCAGATCATCCTTTCGGCACACCCCCTGCTGAAACCCCAGGGCGTTCTCCTGATTGAAATGGGGTTTAATCAAAAGGAAGCCGTGAACGGGCTGATTCAGCAAAGCGGTTATTATCATCCTTTTCATTTTGAAAGAGATGATGCAGGTCACGATCGTGTCGCTGTCATCTACAAAGCCCGATAAAATTCACCGTGAAATATTCCGGGAGGCGTTCTCTTTCATAAAATTATCAGTTTTTAATTGTGAAAACAGAAATAATTTGATACAAAAAGAAGATTTAAAATAATTCGCACGCTCTCTGACCGAATTTTCGGTGCTTTCGTGGAAAGTGAAAATCCGGGCTGAGGAGAGCGGAGGCAAAACCAAAAAAGGAGAAACAAAATGGCATATGTTACAATGAAAGAACTTCTTGAAGCCGGAGTTCATTTCGGTCATCAGACCAAACGCTGGAATCCGAAGATGAAACCCTTTATCTTTGGAGCCAGAAACGGAATTTATATCATTGATCTGCAAAAAACCGTCCGCATGTTCAGAGATGTTTATGATTTTGTTGTGGATACAGTGGCTAACGGCAAATCCGTCCTGTTTGTCGGCACCAAGAAGCAGGCCAAGGAAACCATTCTCGAAGAAGCCAGCCGATGTGAAATGTATTATATCCACAACCGGTGGCTGGGCGGCATGCTGACCAATTTCCAAACGATCAAAAAAAGCATCGACCGGTTAAACACCTTGAATACCATTGAAACAGACGGGTCCATCAACCTTTATCCCAAAAAAGAGCGCCAGCAACTGGGAAAGGAACGCTTGAAACTGGACAGCATTCTGGGCGGCATCCGCACCATGACCCGGCTTCCCGGTGCGATCTTTATCGTGGATTCCAAGAATGAAGCCATCGCCGTCCGCGAAGGACGAAGACTTCGAATCCCCATCATCGCCATTGCGGATACCAACTGCGATCCGGACGAAATTGATTACCTGATTCCGGGAAACGATGACGCCATCCGGTCCATTCGCCTGCTCACTTCAAAAATTGCTGATGCCTGCCTCGAAGGCCAGCAGCGTTATGCCGAGAAAAAACAGGCCGATTCGGACAAAGCCATTGATGAAGCCGAGATGAGCACGGCCGGTTCGGATCTGAAAACCGGCGAACGCAAAGTGATTTCAGACGGCGCTGACGGACCGGTCATTGAAATCATCAAGCGGGCGTCATCCAAATATGATCCCATTGATGATGAAGAAGAAGAAGACAGCGAAGTGTAATTCTATCAGGATTGAAATTGAATCGTGACATCCCTTTCTGGGGATTCAACAAATAAGATGGGAGAAGAAGCATCATGACCACCATTAGTGCATCAACTGTTAAAGAGCTACGGGATAAAACCGGCGCCGGAATGATGGATTGTAAGGAAGCGCTGAAACAAAGCGGCGGCGATATCAGCAAGTCCATCGATTTTCTCAGAAAAAAAGGGCTGGCAACAGCAGCCAAAAGGGCCGGCAGGGCCATGTCCGAAGGAACCATCCAGACCTATATCCATACCGGCGGCAAACTCGGCGTCATGGTTGAAGTCAACTGTGAAACCGATTTTGTAGCCAAGAATGAAGATTTTGTCCAGTTTGCCAGAAATATCGCCATGCACATTGCGGCCACCAATCCCGTATCCATTTCTCAGCAGGATGTTCCCAAGGAAGTGGTTGAAAAGGAAATGGAGATTTACCGGGATCAGGTTCGAGCCATGGGCAAACCCGAACAAATGATCGACAAGATCGCAGAGGGCAAACTGAGCAAATTCTATAAAGAAAACTGCCTGCTCAACCAGGGATATGTCCGCGATCCCAATATCACCATTTCCGACCTGATTAATGAACAGATTGCCAAAATCGGCGAGAACATCACCATCAAACGTTTTGTGAGATTCCAGGTAGGAGAATAACTCCTTGAAACAACCGCTCTACAAACGAATCCTTCTCAAGCTGAGTGGCGAAGCCCTGATCGGAACTCAGGGCTTCGGCATTGATCCGGATATGATCAAATACGTGGCGGATGAAATCCGGTCCGTCATCGACGTCGGCGTTCAAGTTGCGATCGTGGTCGGCGGCGGCAATATTTTCCGGGGAATTGCCGCCAGTTCATTCGGCATGGACCGGACTTCTGCCGATCACATGGGAATGCTGGCCACCGTTATCAACAGCATTGCCCTTCAGGACGCGCTGGAACGCAGAGGCGTTCAGACCCGGGTGCAGACAGCCATTTCCATGCATGAGGTCGCCGAGCCCTTTATCGTTCGCAGGGCGGTCCGGCACCTTGAAAAAGGACGGGCCGTTATTTTTGCAGCCGGAACCGGAAGTCCGTATTTTACCACCGATACCGCCGCTGCCTTGAGGGCACAAGAGATTCACGCCGAAATTCTCTTAAAAGCGACCAAGGTGGACGGAATCTACGATGCGGATCCGGTCAAGAACAAGGATGCCCGGTTTATAAAAAAGATCAGCTACATGGAGGTGCTGGAACGTCAATTGAAAGTCATGGATATGACGGCGATCTCACTGGCGATGGATAACCAGTTGCCCCTGGCCGTATTCAATCTTCACAGCCCGGGAAACATCAGAAAGGTTATCTGCGGAGATGACGTAGGCACCCGGATCTGCAACTGAAACTTCTGTTTTTTTGACTCCTGATAAATAAAGGTGACCCCCATGATTGAATCCATTTGTCAAGAAACCAAAGATGCGATGAACAAATCCCTGGCAGCTTTGAAAAACGATTTCAAGCGGGTTCGAACCGGCCGAGCATCGCTGTCCATCCTGGACGGTATTCGGGTGGATTATTACGGCACACTGACTCAGCTCAGCCAGATGGCCTCTCTTTCCGTCCCGGAAAGCCGCCTCATTACAATTCAACCCTGGGATGTATCAGTCATCAAGGAAATTGAGAAAGCCATTCTGAAATCAGACTTGGGGCTGACGCCATCCAATGATGGAAAAGTGATTCGAATCTCCATCCCTCCCCTTACCGCGGACCGGCGGAAAAGCCTGGTGAAGATTATCCATAAAATGAGCGAAGAGCACAAGGTGGCCATCCGCAATATCCGCAGGGATTCCAATGAGCTGATCAAGGGAGCGAAAAAAGACGGAGAGATCTCTGAAGACGAGGCATTCAGGGGCCAGGATCAAATCCAGAAAATCACGGACGATTACATTAAAATGCTTGACGCCATCTATAGCGAAAAAGAGAAGGAAATCCTTGAATTCTGAGCTGCCGCCTGTTGAGGTTGCCGCCCTGGAAAAAGGAATTGATCTTCAACGCCTGCCGGCCCATGTGGCCATTATCATGGATGGCAACGGCCGGTGGGCCAAACAGCGACTTCTCAACCGGGTTCACGGGCATGAAAGAGGGGCAGATACGGTTCGAGCCATTGTCACTGCCAGCCGGGAAATCGGCATACCGACATTGACCCTGTATGCCTTCTCTACGGAAAACTGGCAGCGCTCGGCAATTGAAGTGTCTGCCCTGATGTCTCTTTTAAAAAAATTCCTCGAGTCTGAAAAATCCACAATGATGTCCAACGGCATTCGGCTGAATGCCATTGGACAGATTGAACGTCTCCCTCAGGACGTACAGGAAGTGCTTTTTCAGACGATTGAGGCCACCCGGCATAATCCGGGGATGGTGTTGAATCTGGCGTTGAGTTATGGCGCACGGGCGGAAATCGTTCGAATGGCCCGTATTCTGGCGGAAAAAGCCAGGGACGGCAGTCTGGACCCCCAATCCATTACTGAAGAAACCGTTTCCGCTCACCTTTATACTCACAATCTTCCGGATCCGGACCTGCTGATTCGAACCAGCGGGGAAATGCGGATCAGCAATTTTCTTCTTTGGCAGATCGCCTATTCAGAGCTTCATATCACCCGGACCCTGTGGCCTGATTTCTCACGAAATGAATATTTGGACATCCTGAAAGACTATCAGCAGCGCAATCGCAGATTCGGAAACGTATGACCCTTTCCTCTCACGTCAAACGGTGGTTGACAGGCCTTACGGCGCTGCCGATCCTGATTTTCTGGCTTGGCTGGGGCAGTCCCCTGGTATTTGCACTGCTGATCGCCCTGGTCTGTCTGCTGTCGCTGCGGGAATATTTTCAGATGGCCTTCAGCAGAAATTCCGGAGGCATCTACCCGCCGCTGGCCATTTTAGGGTATGCCGCCGGGCTGTCCATTCTCTGGGCGTCATATTCCAATTCGCCGGCGTTGATGCTGGTGATCATCACAATTAACTTTCTTTTATGCGGTGTTATTTTGTTGCCCCGTTACAAAACCGACTCCGCCATTGTTGATGCGGTTGCCATGCAGATTCAGGGCATGGTGTATATTCCGGTTCTGATTTCCGGTTTGATCCGTATTCGCAATACAGATGCCGGTATTTTGTGGATTTTTTTTCTTCTGGCGATTGTATTTGCAGGGGATATCGGGGCCTATTATGCAGGTTCGTACCTGGGCCGCCACAAACTCTGCCCGTCGGTCAGCCCCAATAAAACCGTTGAAGGCTCTATCGGCGGACTCTGCGCCAACATGCTGGTCGGCGGAATCATCAAGGTCATGTTTCTCCCCTGGCTTCCCTGGGCAGCGTGCTTGGCCATGTTTCTGCTCATCGGCGCAGCCGGACAGGCAGGCGACCTGTATGAGTCCGCTTTGAAACGATCGGTACAGATCAAGGATTCCGGCACATTATTGCCCGGTCACGGGGGCATGCTGGACCGGATTGATGCGCTGCTTTTTGCATCGCCGGTTGCGCTCATTTTCAAAATATACATTTTCTGTTAACTTCCTTCGAATTACCGGGCTATTATGAAATCCCTTTGCATACTCGGGTCAACGGGCTCTATTGGCCAAAATACCCTCCGCATTGTGGGGCAGTTTCCTGAACTGTTCTGCGTCAAAGCCCTTGCCGCCAGGTCCAACATCACCCGCCTTGCTGAACAGATCCAAAGGTTTCGGCCGGAAATGGCTGTGGTTTTTGATTCGAATTCGGCTCAAATGCTTTCTCAGATGCTGCCGACCGGACTCAAAATCGATATCCTGTCCGGGCCTGACGGGTTAAAAGCCGCTGCCACGCTCGGTTCGGTCACCCTGGTGGTGGGGGCAATGGTGGGGGCGGCAGGCCTGATTCCGGTTCTGGATGCCATCTCTGCCGGCAAAGAGATCGCCCTTGCCAACAAAGAAACCCTGGTCATGGCCGGAGGCCTGGTGATGGATCTGGCCGCGGAACGAAAGATCCGCATTCTTCCCATAGACAGTGAGCATAGCGCGATTTTTCAGTGTCTTCAAGGCAGCGACAGCAAGGCCGTTCAAAAGCTGATACTGACCTGCTCCGGAGGTCCGTTTCGCCGCAAGCCGATGAATGAATTTTCCTCCATCACGGTTTCAGATGCCCTTTCCCACCCCAACTGGGAGATGGGAAAGAAAATCAGCATCGATTCAGCCACCTTGATGAACAAGGGCCTTGAAGTGATCGAGGCGCATCATTTATTCGGCCTTTGCCGAAACCGGATCGATGTTGTCATTCATCCCCAAAGTGTGATACATTCCATGGTAGCGTTTCAGGATGGATCGGTTATGGCGCAGATGGGAATACCGGACATGAAAACAGCCATTGCTTACGCGATGTCTTATCCGCAGCGGCTTCCGCTTGGACAGGCGCTGCCGGATTTTCCCCGGATCGGCGCCCTGACATTTGAAACCCCGGACATGGATAAATTTCCCTGTCTCAAGCTTGCCGGCATTGCCTGCGATGTCGGTGAAACACTGCCTGCCGTGCTGAACGCATCCAACGAGATTGCGGTTCAGGCATTTCTGGATGGAAAAATTGGCTTTTCCGACATCCCCGGAATCATTCGGGACACGATGGACCATCACACGGTCTTCACGTCCCCGGGCCTGGACGAAATTCTTTGGTCAGATTCCTGGGCTAGGGCTGCAGCAACCACAGTGGTTGAAAAATTATGCAAATAAGAGGAACCCGTATTACGAAATCATCATGACAACCAATATATTTTCATTTATCGTTGTGCTCAGCGTCCTGATTCTGGTGCATGAGCTCGGTCATTTTCTGGTGGCAAGGCTTTTTGGTGTGGGAGTCCTTAAATTCTCCCTGGGATTCGGACCGCGAATCGCCGGTAAGACCATCGGCATTACAGACTACCGGCTTTCGGCAATCCCGCTTGGCGGTTACGTCAAGATGGTCGGGGATGAACCCGATGCCGAAATTTTGCCGGAAGACATTCCCCTGTCGTTCAACCATAAGCCGCTTCTCAATCGTTTTTTGATTGTCGCTGCCGGCCCTTTTTCCAATCTGCTGCTGGCAGTGATTATTTTTTTCGGACTTTTTCTCATCACCGGCATCCCCATTCTCAATCCCGTGATCGGAAAAATCGACTCCGGCTCCCCTGCCGCTCAGGCCGGGATTCAGATAAGCGACAGGGTTACGGCCATCAATGGCCGAGCCATCGACAGCTGGGAAACAATGGCTGAAATGATTACCTCCAGCCAGGGGCGAAATCTAACCCTGACCCTTCTCAGGCAGGGACAGCCCCTGGATGTCGTGGTGGCCCCTCAGTCGAAACCCGCTAAAAATATTTTCGGAGAGCCCGTTGACCGATATGTGATCGGCGTGATGTCATCCGGGGATTCGCGGATTCGAAAGCTGAGCACAACCGAGGCCTTATCCGAAAGCCTGGTGCAAACCTACAAAATTGCGGAGCTGACGGCTCTGAGTATCGTCAAGCTGATTCAGGGAACCGTTTCCACCAAGACCCTGGGCGGCCCCATCATGATTGCCGAGATGGCTGGACAACAGGCCAAGGAAGGGATAACCAGCCTGATTTTTTTTATTGCCCTGCTCAGCATCAATCTCGGCATTCTCAATTTTCTGCCCATTCCCGTGCTGGACGGGGGTCATTTGTTCTTCTTTTTGATTGAAGCAATCATCCGGCGCCCTCTCAGTATTCGCGTCCGGGAACTGGCCCAGCAGGTCGGCATTGCCGCACTGGCACTGTTGATGATTCTCGTGTTTTACAATGATATCACTCGGATTTTTTTTACAGGATAACGATTCAGAGGTTTCTGGTATGCCACACCGACTTGAAATCACGCTAAAACCCGGCTTGTTTGACGCCGAAGGCCAGGGGATCCGCAACAAGGCACAGCACTATTTCGGCATCAGCCTGGATGCTGTCCGGACCATTCAAGTGATTACGATCGATGCGGAATTAACGCCCGATCAACTCATGAAGGTTCAGACCGAAGTCTTTACCAACCCGGTGACACAGGTTTCCGCCTTTTCCCCCCTGCCCCTCGATTTCGACTGGACCCTATGGGTGGGTTTCAGGCCCGGCGTCAAGGACAATGCCGGCAGCACGGCTGTAGAGGCGGTTGAAGATGTTCTTGGCATCCGGCTAAAACCCGGGGAGGCGATATACACCTCGAAACGTTACTGCATTCAGGGTAAAGATTTGACGGAAGTTCAGGCGGATACCCTTGCCTGCGAGCTTCTGGCAAACGACATTATCCAGCAATGGCGCATTTTCTCTAAATCAAACTGGGATCCGGACGTCGGCATCGGCATGATGATCCCCAAAGTCCAGCTCAACCACAACCCGGCTGTCACCGCCATCCCTGTGGATAGTGACGAGAATCTGGAGGCCGTCAGCCGGTCCCGGAATCTGGCCTTGAATCCCAATGACATTCCCATCATCCGCCAGTATTTTTTTAGCCCCCTCGTCCGGCAGGATCGCGCCAAATGGGGGCTTTCCGACCCCACAGACATCGAGCTGGAATATCTTTCCCAGGCCCGGAGCGACCATTGCAATCACAATACATTCAGGGGCCTTTTCCGGTATCACAACCTTGACACCGGGGACAGCGTGACCGTCAACAACCTGTTCAAGACCTGTATCGAAACCCCGACCCTGGCGCTTAAAGCCCAGAAACCCTGGGTGATATCGGTCCTGTGGGACAATGCCGGCGCCGCCCGTTTTGATGCGGATCATTATTATGTCATCACAGGCGAAACCCATAACTCACCCTCCAATATGGAAGCATACGGCGGGGCCATCACCGGAATCGTGGGCGTATACCGCGATCCCATGGGCACGGGCAAAGGCGCCCGCCTGATCATGGGAAGCTACGGGTTCTGCGTGGGACCCCGGGATTATTCGGGAAGCCTCAAACCCCGGCTTCATCCCAGAAGACTTCTGGACGGCATCGTCGAAGGGGTCCGGGATGGTGGAAACAAAAGCGGCATTCCCACCCCCTTCGGACAGACCCTGTTTCATCCCGGGTATATGGGCAAATGCCTGGTTTTTGTCACGGCGCTTGGCATCATGCCCGCCAGAATCGATGGACTTCCCGCAGAGGAGAAAAAAACCGCTGCCGGCGATCTGGTCGTCATGTGCGGCGGCAGGGTGGGAAAAGACGGCATTCACGGCGTCACGGCATCTTCGGAAGTCTTTTCACAGCATACGCCGGCCGGTCACGTTCAGATCGGTGATCCCTACACCCAGAAAAAAATGCATGATTTTCTGCTGGAAGCCCGGGATTCGGGCCTGATTCAGTTCATCACGGATAATGGCGGCGGCGGACTATCCTCCTCCATCGGTGAATCTGCCCGGTTTTCCAACGGATGCGCCATTCAACTGGAGAAAGTCCCGCTGAAATATGAGGGGTTGGATCAGTGGGAAATCTGGATTTCAGAATCCCAGGAACGCATGACCCTTGCCATCAAACCCGACCACCTGGACGCATTCATGTCCCTTTCCCGCAAACATGCCGTAGAAAGCACCGTGATCGGGGAATATACCGATTCCGGCAAGCTTCATATTACCTATGAGGGCAAAACCTGTGCCTGGATTGACCTGGATCTGCTGGCTTCCGGATTTCCTCAGTGGGAATTCGATGCCGACTGGCAAAGCCCGGAAAGCCGGGGGCTCTTTGAACCCGTTCTCCAAGAGCCATGTGACTATCGCTGCTTGCTTCTGGACATGCTGTCCCGGCCCAATCTCTGTTCCAAGGAATGGATCACCCGCCAGTATGATCACGAAGTGCAGGGGTCGAGCGTCGTCAAACCCCTTGTGGGAAAAGACCGGGATGTTGGCAGCGATGCATCCGTTATCCGTCCGGTATTGACCTCCGAGCGCGGAATTGTCTTTACCCAGGCCCTGCTTCCCCAGTATTCGCAGATCGACGCTCACGCCATGACTGCCTGCACCATTGACGAGGCGGTTCGACGGGTCATTTCCGCAGGCGGGGACATGGACCAGATCGGCGGGGTGGACAATTTTTGCTGGCCCAGCATTCAATATCACCCGGTGAACAATCCGGACGGACGCCTGAAGGCGGCTCAGCTCGTGCGCTCCTGCCTGGCCCTGAAAGAGATGTGTCTGGCCTACGCGATTCCGCTTCTTTCGGGTAAAGACAGCATGTATGTGGATGGACATCTTGCCGGCAAATATGGCGAAACCCATAAGGTCTCCGCCCTTGAGACCCTGCAGTTTTCAGCCAGCACCCTCATTTCCGACATTTCCCGCTGCGTAACCCTGGATCCCAAGGCAGCGGGTGACCGGGTCTATGTTCTGGGCGCTACGCGAAACGAGCTGGGGGGGTCCGAATATTATGACCATCTTGGATATGTGGGACTGAATGTTCCCCGGGTCTTTCCGGACCGGTTTCTTCCCATGTACCGGGCGCTTTCCCGTGCCATTGAAAACCGCCTGGCTGCTTCCTGCCACGGCATCTACAGCGGCGGCCTGGGGATTCATCTGTCGCTGGTCGCCATGGCCGGCAATCTGGGCATGTCCATCGATCTTTCCCGTCTTTTGCTTGAAGCGCCCCTCAGAGACGATCAGGCCCTGTTCTCGGAATCCGCGGGTCGTTTCATTGTCACCGTATCCGAAGACAATGCACAGGCATTTGAATCGCTGATGGCCGGGCAGTCCTTTGCCTGCATCGGGAAAACCACGGATGAAACCGGCGGCCTTGAAATCCGGGCAGGATCCGGAGATCCGCTTCTGCGTGTTTCGATAACCGAGCTGAAAACTGCCTGGAAAAAGCCTTTTGGAGCGTTGATATGAGCAAGGTAAATGTTCTGATTCAAACCGGCTATGGGCTGAACTGCGATATAGAGACCGCTCATGCCTTCGAGCTTGCCGGCGCTTGTCCCACCCGGATACACATCAATTCTCTGGTGGACGGATCCGTTCGGCTGGAATCCTGCCAGATCCTGGTTTTTGGCGGCGGGTTTAGTTGGGGAGATGACCACGGCGCCGGCGTGATTCACGCGGTCCGGCTCAGAACCCATATCGGCGAGCAGCTTCTGGATTTTATCGACAGAGGAAATCTGGTTATCGGTGTCTGCAACGGTTTTCAGACCCTGGTGAATCTTGGCCTGCTGCCCGGTTTCGACGGAAATTACCGCCTGCGTTCGGTTGCCCTCACCTTCAATGACTGCGGCAATTTCAGAGACCAGTGGGTCTCTCTCAAGTCAGACCCCGCCTCCCCCTGCGTGTTTACAAAGGGAATGGACGGGTTTGAACTTCCGGTCCGCCACGGCGAGGGGAAATTCTATGCAGAGCCTGCCGTCATCAGCCGGCTGGAGGAAGCCCATCAGGTCGCGCTTCGCTATTGCCTGCCGGACGGCACTCCGGCTAACGGCTCTTTTCCCCACAATCCCAATGGATCGGTTCAAGATATTGCCGGGATTTGCGATCCCACCGGCCGGATATTCGGCCTCATGCCGCACCCTGAAGCCTATCACCATTTCACCAATCATCCGGACTGGACCCGGATCCAGGAGGCGAATCGGCGAAAAGGCCTCACGGCCGCTCCCGGCATGACACCGGGGATCCGCATTCTTGAAAACGCCGTCAATTTCATTCGATCCCGATGACGACATTTTCGATAAAAACCCTGGGGTGCAAGGTCAATCAATTTGAATCCGAAACCCTGGAGCAGGCACTCGTCAACCAGGGATACCGGCTGACCGGCGGGAAAGAGGCGGCTGATCTTTGCATCATCAACACCTGCACCGTCACGCAGAAAGCCTCCATGCAATCCCGGCAGGCCATCCGCCAGGCCATCCGCGCCAACCCCGGAGCCAGGATTCTAGTGACCGGCTGCTACGCACAGACCGAACCTGAAGCCATTCGAAGCATCGCCGGGGTCCATGACATTGTCGGTCATGGAGACAAGTCAAGGATTCCGGAAAAGCTATCCCTGACGGTGGCGACGAAAAACAGGGGAGCCGGGGAGTTGATTTTTCCGAATCTCAGGGCTTCTGCTCCTCCCGACTTCCCTTTGGAACAGGGCCGGTCGCGCACCCGGCCTTTTTTGAAAATCCAGGATGGCTGCAATGCCTTCTGCGCATACTGTATTGTGCCCTTTGCACGGGGCAGAAGCCGAAGCCTGCCGATGGAATCCGTTCTAAAGTCCATTCGCGGATTGAAAGCGGACGGAATCCATGAAATCGTTCTGACCGGAATTCATCTTGGCCACTACGGCCTGGATCTGAAACCCCGCACCTGCCTGACCGATCTGCTGACTGCCATCGAAAGCGCCGATATGATGGAGCGAATTCGCATCAGCTCCATTGAACCTGGCGAAGTTTCCGATGAATTGATCGATCGGGTTGCCGGCTCTCGGGTATTCTGCCATCATTTACATATCCCGCTTCAAAGCGGCGACAATGACGTGTTAAAGCGCATGAACCGGCCTTACCGCCGGGAACTGTTTCAGCATCTCGTCCAAAGGATCCATGACTGGATTCCGGATGCCGCCATCGGCGCTGATGTCCTGGTCGGATTCCCCGGGGAAAGCGACGCTGCGTTTGATCAGACGGTTTCCCTGATCGAGTCGCTTCCGATAACCTATCTGCATGTATTTCCTTTTTCGCCCAGAAAAGGCACGCCGGCATATGGTTTTGCGGATCAAATCCCCCATCCAATCGTCAAGGCCCGGTGCAGCGCCCTCAGGGCGCTTGGCAGGGCCAAGAAAAAATCCTTTTACCGCAGCCACATCGGAAAGGAAGTGGAAATCCTGATCGAAGGGGTGCGGGACGAAATCACGGGCCTGTTAAAAGGGCTGACATCCAATTACATTCCGGTGATGATTGAAGGCAAGGATCATCACAGAAACACGCTGGCAAAAGCCCGAATCATCCGTCTTCAAGGTGAATCCGCCATGTTCGGCGTTATCCAGTCCTGACTTAGCCCATATCCTATAACCGATTGCCCTTTTTTCTGAATAATATGCCAACCATTCGATTGAAAACCGGCCGGGAAAAATCCCTTCTTAACCGCCACCCCTGGGTGTTTTCAGGCGCTATCGACGCAATCAGCGGGAAAATAGACTCGGGGCAAACCGTTGATGTGGTATCCGCAAACGGAACCTGGCTGGCCAAAGGCGCTTTTTCCCCGCATTCCCAGATTGCCGTGCGGATCTGGTCGTTTGCTCGGGATGAGGAAATTGAGATCGGCTTTTTTCGAAACCGGATTTCACGGGCGATTCTGGCCAGAACGCTTCCGGGCACCCGGCAGAATTTTTCGGCATGCAGGCTGATTCACGCCGAATCCGACGGGCTTCCCGGCATAACCGTTGACAAATACGGGGATTATCTGGTGTGCCAGTTTCTTTCCGCCGGCGCAGAACACTGGAAAACCGATATTGTGCGGATATTGGAAGAACAATTTTCCAGTACGCTGCACCGCGGAGTACTGGAAAACGGTCCTTGCAAGGGCATTTATGAACGCTCGGATGTGGCGGTTCGTGAAAAGGAAGGCCTCATCCCAAGCACCGGGATACTCAGCGGCGACTGTCCGCCGGAGCGGGTCCAGATTCTGGAAGGCGATCTGCGGTTCCGGGTGGATGTCTTGAAAGGGCATAAAACCGGGTTTTACCTGGATCAGCGGGAAAACCGCGCCATGATCCCGGAATTCTGCAAAGGGGCCGATGTCCTGAACTGCTTTGCCTATACCGGCGCTTTTGGTGTGGCTGCGCTGGCCGCAGGCGCTGAAACCGTCACCCATGTCGAAACATCTGCCGCCCTTCTGGAGCAGGCCAGGGAAAATGCCGAGCTGAATGACCTGGAGTCAGCCCGCATGCATTACCTGCCCGAGGACGTGTTTCACACCCTGCGCCGTTTCCGGGACAGCCGGCGCAGTTTTGATGTGATCATTCTGGACCCGCCCAAATTTGCCGAATCCCAGAGCCAGATACCCAAGGCCTGCCGGGGATACAAGGACATCAACCTTCTGGCCGCAAAACTCCTGAACCCCGGCGGAACACTGATCACTTTTTCCTGCTCGGGGCTGATGCCGCCGGATCTGTTTCAAAAAATTGTCGCGGACGCATCAAGGGATGCCGGCCGGAACGGACAGATCGTTCGCAGGCTTTATCAGGCATCCGATCATCCCACGGCCCTGGAGTTTCCGGAAGGAACCTATCTCAAAGGTCTGATTTGCAGAGTATGGTAAGGAATTTTCAATGAATACTTCCCGGTGTATCTTATGGCTCGTGCTTCTGTCCCTGGGGGTCATGGCGACTGCGGATGCCGCAGCTCCCGATATGGGCGCTGTTCTTAAAAACGCCCGGTTCATGTCCTATACCCCGCGAAGCTTTTCAGTGGTCAACGGACAGACGCAACCCGCATCCCCAGAAGGCATTACAGCGGACCTGAAGCTGCTGCGCCCCGACTTCGACAGCCTCATCACCTATTCCTGCAGCAACGGCCTCGAGCATGTCCCGGCCGCTGCGGAAAAGCTGCAATATCTGGCCGTAATTGTCGGCATCTGGGACCCGAAATCCGAAATTGAAATTCAGAACGCCATCCGCCTGACAAAAAAACATCCCATGCTGATACTTGCCATTTCAATCGGAAACGAGGGAATTTACGCCAGACAGTATACCCCGGCTGATGTTGAAAAAACCTTCCTTCGCCTCAGAAAGGAGCTTCCGTCCATTTCCCTGACCACTTCCGAGCCGTTTTTCCTGTATCTGAAGCCGGAGTATTTCGATTTCTTCAACAAGATGGATCTGCTGCTTCCCAATATCCATCCGACGTTCGAAACATGGTTTAACCCGTCGGATGCCGAAAATGCCGCCGCCTTTGTCTTGAATGTGGCAGGCAAACTGCAATCCCGGTATCCTCAGCCCCTTATCGTCAAGGAAACCGGGCTTCCGTCAGAGCCCGCTTCGGCAGGGTTTACCGAAGCGTATCAAAGCGGCTTCTGGAAAGAGATCCTGAAGCAATCTGCGCCATCAGAAACCAGGTCTGTTTCCTGCTTTGAGGCCTTTGACGCACCCTGGAAACCGGCGGTTACCAGAGGATATTTTCCCGGAAGTGATCATTTCCAGGAAGCATACTGGGGGTTTTATACCGTGAATGGGAAATCAAAGCCCGTGATGGATGCCATCCGGGCCGGAAGAGATAAAACTGGCCGGGAAAAGCGGTAAGACATCAAAGTTCTGATCGTCTGATCCGAATTTTTTCAGGTGGATTTCTCCGTTTTCCAGCACCGCATATGTAAAATACCGTATCCAGTCTCCGGTATTGCAATAGATTTTGCCATTCCAGGAACGCATCTCCGGATAATGGGTATGGCCGAAAACAACAATATCCGGCCCTGCTTTCAACATGTTTTGAGCCACCAGGCGATACGCATTCCGCTCGCTTTCCCGCGACCTGAAGCTGATCTGATCTCTGCTGGTCCGTGAAAACACCTCCGCCAGGGGAATGCCCCAATTGGGATGAAGCATTTTATAAATTCTCTGACACAGGGGATTTCGCAGGATTTTTTTCAGCACCCGATAGCCGTGGTCTGAAGGCATCAGCCCGTCTCCATGACTGATATGAATGGCTTTGCCTTGAAGCCGGATATCCATGCATCCCGACGGGTGAACCACAATCCCGACAGTTTCCGACAAAAATGTTCCCAGCGCGAAATCATGATTTCCCGCCAGATAATGAATCTCGACCCCCTGCTTTATCAGCCGCCTGAACTCATACAGCACATGAAAATAATCCGGACGGATGGCATGCGTATATTCGATCCAGAAATCAAACAAGTCCCCCACGATGAATAGATACCGGGCCTTGTGGGTAATGCTTTCCAGAAAGGCGAGCACCCGGGCCCCCCTTTCTTCCGCATCCGGGGCTGCTGCGCCCAGGTGGGCGTCTGAAATAAAATAAGCTGCTTTTGTCATTCTATGTGCTTCCGGTCATCCCGTCTTCCGGGCTGTTTCATAGAGCGGTTATTCTTGCCGCAGGTTATTCCGGACAATCCACTGAACAGAAGGATGGCTGAGAATGGCGGCAATATGCCCATTGAAATAAAAATGCGCAACGTTTATCTGTTGATGGTTGTAAAGCAGAATCAGGTGATGGTCATCCACAATATCGATGACCCGGCACTGTGAAAGCGCCTTCATGCCGACTCCAGCGGATTTCAACACCGCTTCCTTGGCTGTCCAGTATCGGAAAAACAGAAGATCGCTTACCATCCCTCCCAGTTTCCATTCCGCTTCATCTGCCGTCATGCGATAAAGCCCCGGCGCACAGGACTTGATCTTCTCGATATCAATGCCTATGGGAAAATCGGCAACAACCCCGGCCACATACTCCGATTTATGCGCCAGGGACCAGAAATACCCGCCAACCGGAAGCGGCGCGCCTTCCGGCGATTTTATCAACTCACCGAGCATGACGCCACATTGTCCTGCCGAAAGCTGAACGGCATGACGGGCAAGTGCGCTCAACCGGGCAACCTTATCGCGGCCCCGCAACAGGCGATCCGCTTCCGGAACCGCCAGAATGACTGGGTAAATAGTCTTCAGCCTTCAGCCTGCTCTCTGAGAAGAATTCGGCAGTCGGCAACGGTTGCACCCTGCCCTTCCGCGTGAACCAGCAGCGGATTGACATCGATTTCCTGAATCTCCGGATGCCGGCAGACCAGATCCGAAAAGCTTACCAGCAGTTTCTCCAGAACAGCCAGATCAACCCTGGGCCTGCCCCTGAACCCTTCCAGAAGCCGATACCCTTTTATCCCCCGAATCATGATGCGGGCCGAATTCCGCTGAAACGGCGCCAATCGGAATATCACATCCTGAAACACTTCCACAAAAATGCCGCCGGTGCCGAACATAACCATCGGCCCGAACACCGGATACCGGTTCATTCCCAGAATGACCTCTTCTCCGCGAAGGGCCATTTTTTGCACCAGAACCCCGCAAATCTCTGCCTTTGGATCATAGGCTGCCGCATTCTGAGTAATGGCGGTATGGGCCGACTTTACCTGTTCAGCCGTAGCAAGGCCGACCTTCACGCCTCCGGCATCTGATTTGTGGAGGATCTGAGGGGACACGATTTTCATGGCCACCGGATATCCAATCTGTTCCGCAATCCCGGCAGCTTCTTCCGGACTTTCGGCCAGCTGGGTCGGCAGAATCTGGAATCCGTAACAGGCCAGCAGATCAAGACCTTCCAATTCTCCAAGATGGAGTCGTCCCTCCTTGATACAGGCTTCAATGATCCGGGACGCCCGGTCCGAATCATGTGAAAAAGTAAAATCCGCCATAACCTGTTGATTCAGCCACCTGGAGTATTTATACAGCGCACCGAAGGCTTTTGCCGCGTTTTCCGGAAATTTATAAACCGGAATTCCCTGCTCCTGAAGGTATTTGACCCCGGAAGAAACATCAACCACCCCCATAAAACAACACAGAATGGGCTTGTGCGTGCGCCGGGCTATTCGGGCAACGGCCTCGGCCGTACCCAGCGCGTTGGTCATGGACTGGGGGGTCAGTATGACCAGGGCGCCATCCACCCCTTCATCCCGGACCACAGCCCCCAGGGCATTTTCATACCGATCCTGGGCCGCATCGCCAATCACGTCCACGGGGTTATGGATATTGGCTGCCTGCGGCAGATGACTCGAAAGGGCTTCCAAAGTGTCGCTATGGAACTGAGCCAGCCGCAGACCCGAGGATACGGTCATGTCGGTTGCTACAATTCCGGGGCCGCCGGCATTGGTGATAATCGCGACGCGATTTCCCTCGGGAATTTTTTTTCTCAGTTTTCCCAGATTGCTGAGATTCTTGTAGGCAAAGGCGGTTGCAAAATCAAACAGCTCATCAATGGAGTCCGCCCGAATGATGCCGGACTGGTTGAAAATGGCGTCATAAACCGCCTCCGAACCTGCCAGCGCACCGGTGTGGGAGACGGCGGCCGCAGCGCCGGCATGGGTTCTGCCGGATTTAATGGCCAGAATCGGCGTGGGCCGCTCGCCGGAGGTGATCTCCCGGACTTCATCGATAAATTCATGCCCTCTTCGCAGCTCTTCCAGGTAAATCATGATGACTTCGGTATCCTTATCGTTATGCAGGTACCGCAGCAGATCCAGCTCATCCACATCGGCCTTGTTGCCGATGGAAATAAATTTTGAAAATCCGAAATCGCGGTCTGCGGCAAAGTCCAGGACAGCCGTACACAGCGCTCCGCTTTGCGAGATAAAGGAAATATTGCCGGGTTTCGGCATTCTTGCCGAGAAGCTGGCATTCAGTCTCACGGAGGCAAGAGGGTTAATGACGCCCAGGCAGTTCGGCCCGATCACCCGGATATTCGCCTCCCGGCACATGGAGACGATCCGATTCTCAATCTCAAGCCCTTCAGCCCCCACTTCCCTGAAACCTGCAGATACGATGACAATGCCCTTGACCCCTTTTTGAATAGCCTCCTCAACCGCTCTCAGGCAGATCTGCGGAGGCAGAATGATCATTGCCAGATCAATGTCATCGGGAATCCGGGTTATTGAAGGATAGGCTCTGACGCTGAGAACGGATCTGGCGTCGGGGTTTACGGGATACAGTGTTCCCTTATACCCCCCCTTCAGGATATTTGCAAAAATATCATGCCCGACTTTTCCCGGTGTTGTCGAGGCCCCGATGACAGCAACCGATTGAGGTGAAAAAATGGCATCCAGCTTGTCCATTTCGGAAAACTCCTGATTTTATGAGTGACTATTGTTGATGCCGAAGTCGAAACCCCGACAATGCGTTCAGTGCCTTACCGTTGATCCGAGTTGACAATACCCTGATTAACGCTCGATGTAAAGACCCTCATCGCGTCGAACTGTTCCGGTTTTTCGTCTCTCATTGATACATTTTCTGCAATCCATCGGATCTACGATATTTGTGTTATAATTCTCTTGAGAAAAAGGCAAACATATGGTTCTATTGTTTACTCAACAATTGCATCTTCAAAAACCGTTATAATCTGAAAAACCGGCATTGTCTGGTCAACGGACATGACGATTTACAGTTATGGACTCACGGGCTGGGATGGATGTTCCGGCAGCGGTAAAAAGGAGAATCAGGATATGCAAAAACATGCTCTGGTTATTGACAATGACTTTTTTTTCGTTGAATTCCTTTCGGATATTCTTGAAAAAAGAGGTTATGTGGTCAGCAAGGCATATGATGGCAAAGACGGCATCACCCGATTGCGTGAATCACCTGTCGACCTGTTGTTTGTGGATATGATCATGCCCAAAATCGATGGGAAACAGGTGATTCAGTTCACACGGAAGCAGTTCGCCGGGCACCGGTTTCCCATTGTCGCCATTTCCGGCTCCG